>Ga0182039_10002353_pt1 | contig 10325 bp, 5 predicted proteins | sample sta12Can44000111_FD_125975 | JGI IMG/M metagenome (GOLD analysis project Ga0182039, IMG submission 125975) | Lab enrichment of tropical soil microbial communities from Luquillo Experimental Forest, Puerto Rico - statanox.12C.anox.44.000.111 | ecosystem: Environmental > Terrestrial > Soil >...
GCCGGCGCCGGCACGCGGCCCGGAGCCACGGCAGCCGTCGAGCTCGTGCTCGCCATCGGGGCCGGAGGCGCCGTCGTGCCCGCCGTCGCCGCCGCGCGCGCCGGCTCTCTCACCGCCCACGCCTCGACGGCGGGCTCGCCGGCCCTCGCCTTCTTCGCCCGGCGCAGGACGCGCTCCAGCGCCGCCCCCACCGCGCCGAGGACGAGCAGGAGATCGCCGAGCCGCGCCGGGGACACCGGCGCCTCGCCGTTGTCCGCGTAGAGGACGCACACTGTCCGGCCTTGCATCGAGACCGGATACACGAGCGCGGTCCGCGGCCAGGCGCGCCCGAGGCCGTCCAGCAGCTTCTCGTTCCCGGGATCGTGGGCGACCGGGCCGAGATAGGGACCGCTCGTCCCGAGCACCGCGCGCAGCAGGCCGGCCTCGTCCCGCTCCAGGCGGGTCGACCGGCAGCGCTCGCGCGCTCCGGGCCAGCCGACCGCGTCGTGGCCGGTCGCGTGCTCGCGCGTCACCGCGAACAGCGCGGCCGCCTCGAAGAAGTCGAGCGCGTAGCGAAGCGCCACCGCCACCACCGCGTCGCGCCCCACCGCCGCCTCGAGCGCCGCGAACGCGTCGTCCCGCGACCAGCGCGGCGGCGTCCCCGGGGTGGGCTCGGGCACGGCCGCGTCCCCGAGCAGCGCCTCGATGGCCTCGCCCTCCAGCGCCTGCGCGAGCGCAGCGGCCAGCGGCTCCTCGGGATCGGCGAGACCGAAGGTGAAGGTGATCTCCGGCTCCTCGGATCCCGCGGCGTCGCGCCGGCTGTCGTCGAAGGCCGCGGCGATGGACGTCGCGGGCGGCGAGGCGGGTGCCCGCCCCGCGCTCACGCGCTCCGCCACCGCCGCGAAGCGCGCCGACAGCTCGCCCCCGTAGAGCTGGGCCATGAGGCTCCGCACCCGCCACTCGGGCGCCACGTGCGGGACGAGGCTCACCGACAACATGAACGACAGCTCCTCGAGGCCGGAGAGGTCGATCGGGTGCGTGGCGAGCAGGGAGAGCTCACCGCCCTTGACGCGGAACGGCGCGAGCCCGTGCCGCTCGGCCACCCGCGCCGGGAAGACGCCTCGCAGCGACGGGTCGAGATCGATGTCGAGCGGCGCCGGCGGCAGGCCCGACGCGCGAGCGAGGAACCTGACGACCGTGCCCTCGTCGACGACGCCGAGCTCGAGCAGCGCGGTGTCGAGCGCGCCCCCCGCCTGGCGCTGTCGCTCCAGGGCGCGCTGCACGTCCGCCGCGGAGGCCGCGCCCGCTTCGACGAGGAGGGCGGCGAGGTCGAGCGGCACGGTCCCGGTTCTAGGCGCGCCGGAGGAGGGGGTCAAGGCGCGCGAACGACGCGCGTCCCCACCAGCCGGTCGTGCAGGGTGCGGCGACTGCGCGTGAAGATCGCCGGCCACAGGCCGGCGCCGAGCGCGAGCGTTCCGACCAGCGCCAGGGACGCGCGCAGCGCCGCCCGACCCATGCCGGGCGTCCCGCCGTCGCGATCGGTCACGGCGATCCCCAGCAGGCGCTCGCCGGGAGTGGCTCCGAGGAGCCCGTGCGCGAGCGTCCCGTACGCGATGGCCACGAGCGCCGCCAGCGCGAGCGCCGCCGGGAGGAGCGCCCGCGTGAGATCGACCCCGACGGGGAGCGCCCAGGCCGCGATCAGGATCGGCGGCGCCGTCCCGGCCGCGATGAGCACCCCATCGAGGATGGCCGACATGGCCTGCAGCCGCAGCGGCGCGGGCGCGAGATCGGGTTCGGCTTCGGGCTCGATTTCAGGTTCGTGGTCGAGGTCGCGGTCGCAGTCGAGGTCGAGGTCGAGGTCGCCGTCGAGGTCGAGGTCGAGGTCGCGATCGAGGTCGAAATCATCACGCAACCGCCCGGCCCCCGCGCCAGGCATCGCGGGCACGGGGCCGGGCACAGGGGTGAGCACCGTGTGGTCCACCCGCCCCCGTCTCCTCCGGTCGAGATCGAGCTCCCGATCGAGCCTCGCCGGCGGCGGCTCCTCACCGAACCGGAGCGGCGCGGCGCAGCCGGCACAGGCCAAAGCCGCAGGGGATGCGAGCTCGTGACAGCGCGGGCACTCCACGGCTCGACGCTAGACCTCCCGCGCGTCGTGTCAAACATCCGGCCTCGGACTCAGCGGAGATCACCCACGAGGTGCTGGACGAGTGCCGCCGCGACGACCGCCGCCGTCTCGAAGCGCAGGATGCGCGGGCCGAGCGAGGCGAGCCGGGCGCCGGCGGCGAGCGCGGCCTCCACCTCCTCCTCCGTGAAGCCGCCCTCCGGGCCGACCACGAGCAGGTGCCCCGCCGCGCCGCGGTCCACCGCCTCCGCCACCGGCTCTCCCCCCGCCTCGTAGAAGAGGAGGGTGCGGAACCCCGGCGGCGCCGAAGCGAGCGCGGAGCCCAGCGTCGCCGGCGCGTCCACCACCGGCACATCGGCGCGACCGCACTGGCGCGCCGCCTCGGCGGCAATGCGCTGCCAGCGCCGGGCCCGATCCGCCCCGCGCTCGGCGTCCAGGCGCACCACCGAGCGCGCCGCGTGGAACGGCGTGAGCCGCGCCACGCCGACCTCGGTCGCCTTCTGGACCGCCACGTCGCACCGCTCGCCGCGCGCCAGCGCGAACGCCAGGTGCACCTTCGCCGCCGGCGCGGGCGCGTCGTGGCGCGGGCCGAGCTCGAGCGCGAGCTGCGGCGCGGAGCCCGCGAGCCGCGCCTCGTGCGCGCCGCCCTCGCCGTCGAAGACCTCCAGCACGGCTCCCGGCGCGAGCCGGAGTACCGCCGTGAGGTAGTGCGCCTCGCTCGCCTCGAGCTCGACGCGCCCGCCACCGAGCCTCGGCCGCGGCACGAACAGCCGTCTCATGGCCCTACCCGCCCGCGTCGACCCTCGATGCGTCTCGTAGGGCGGGGGTTTGTCCCCCGCCGAGGGTCGATCCACCTGGTCACGGCCATCACGCCTCAGCCCTCCGCAGCGCGAGGAGCCGCCACTCCGCCTGCGAGCGCTCGCGCGGCGCGTCCACGGCGAGCCCCTGCGCGAGATACGCCGCGCGCACCTCCTCCTCCTGCCCGGCGAGGATGCCGGACAGGAGCAGCGACCCGCCCGGCGCGACGCGCGCCGCGATCCCCGGCGCGAGCTCGACCAGGGTGTTGGCGAGGATGTTCGCCACCACGATCGGGAACTGCCCCTCGACCTCGCTCGGCGCCACGAGCCCGAGCTCCAGCGCGACGCCGTTCCGCGACGCGTTCTCCTCCGCCACCCGCAGGGCCACCGGATCGTTCTCGGTACCGGCGACTCGCCCGGCGCCGAGCTTGCGCGCCGCGATGGCGAGCAGCCCCGATCCCGTCCCGACGTCGAGCACCGCCGCGCCGGGAGAGGCCGCCAGCAGCTCGTCGAGCGCCGCCAGGCAGAGCGCGGTCGTGGGGTGCGTGCCCGTGCCGAACGCCATGCCCGGGTCGAGCACCACCTCGACCGCGCCCGGTGGCGGTGGCGACGGCGTCCAGGAGAAGCGGACGAAGACGCGCCCGACGCGGAACGGCGTCAGGCCTTCCTTCCAGCTCTCGCCCCAGTCCTGATCGGCGATCTCGGTCACCGTCCCGGCGAGCCCCAGCGACGCCGCCGCCTGCGCCGCGTCGTTTCGCCCCGCGAAGAAGGCGACCACCTGCGCGCGCCCCGGCGCCGGCCGCGGCGCACCGGGCATGGGCGCCACGGACGTGTCGCGCACCTCGGCCCCGGCGGCGCCGGCGTCGAGGAGGAGCGCCGCCGTGTCGTCGGCCTCGGGCTCGGGGACGTCGACGGTGAGGGCGTAGGTGGGCATGGGCGTTCAATTAACACGCGGCGCGGGCGGCACACCCTCTCCCCCAGCCCTCTCCCCGCTCCGTAGGAGACGGAGACGAAACCCATCGACCGCGACCTCGACCTCGACCGCGGACCTCTCCGCTCGCCCTGAGCGTAGTGCCGCCGCAGGCGGCACGAAGTCGAAGGGCGACGGCAACCGCGACCTCGACCCTCCCCGACCTCCCCCCACATCGTCCCCAGTTCAGCTTTTCGCCTCTCCGTCGAAACGCGCTAGCATGCCCCTTCCACATGGGACGCGAGCTCCTCCTGATCGAGCCGGACCCGGGTCTCACCGACGCCGTTCGACGCGCCTTCGCACCCGCCGGCTGGAGCGTCACCGCGCTCACCTCGGGCGAGCCCGCCGTCGATCGCTGCCGCACCAGCCGCCCCGACCTCGTCCTCCTCGCCGCCGAGCTGCCCGACATGAGCGGCTTCTCGGTGTGCAACCGCCTCAAGCGCGCCCTCGCGTCGCTGCCGCTCATCCTCTACACGACCGAGGCGAACGCCTCCGCCATCGAGGCGCACCGTCAGTCGCGCACCCGCGCGGACGAGTACCTCCGCCAGCCGCTCGATCTCACGGACGTGGTCGCCCGCGCTGCCAAGCTCGCCGGCGCAGTGACGCCGCCCCCCGCGACGACGGCGGCGCCGCCTCCTCCGCCGCTGAAGGCCCGCGGCCCCGGCGCGCCGCCCCCGATCCCCGGCGCGACGCCGCCGCTGCCCCAGGCCGCCCCGGCGGCTCGACCCCCTCCCCCTGCCGCACCGCCCCCACCCGACGCCGCGGCGCTCGACGCGCTCTTCGCCGAGTGGCCGCGCGACCCCTCTCCGCCGCGCGGCGCGCCGGAGGAGAAGGTCGAGTTCTTCCGCGAGCGGCTGCGCGTCAAGGACGCCTTCCTGGGCCGGGTGAAGGAGGCGGTCGCCGCGCACCAGCGCGACGCCGAGGCGCTCCACGCCGCCCTCGAGGCGCGCCAGGACGCCATCGCCGCCGGCGAGGTGGCGCGGCGCGAGCTGGAGCGGCGCCTGGCGGAGGCCGCGGAGGCGCAGGCGGCCCTCCGCGCCGAGCGCGACGAGGTGGGAAAGCAGCTGGCCCAGTCCGAGAGCACGCGGCAGTCGCTCTCGGACGTCCTCTCCGAGACGATGCAGGCGCAGGAGGCCGCCGAGCAGAGCTGGTCGCAGCGCCTCGCCGCCGCGGACGACGCCCGCGCCGCGGTCGAGAGCGCGTTGGCCGAGGCGCGCGCCTCGCACGCGACTGCGCTCGAGACGGAGCGCATCGGCCGGGTCGAGGCGGAGGCGCGCGCGGCGGCCGAGCGGGACGACCTGCAGGCGCAGCTCGACGCCGCCCGCGGCGAGCGCGACGGCCACGCCGCCGAGGAGTCGCGGCTCGCGGCGGAGCTCGCGGACGTGCTGCGGCAGCGCGAGGACGAGCGCGCCACCGCGGCCCGAGAGCTCGCGGCCGAGCGGGCCGACAAGGAGGAGGCGCGCACCCGCGCCGAGGGCCTCGCAGCGGAGGTGGCCGAGGTGCACGCCCGGGGCGACGCGCTCGACGGAGAGCTGGCGCGCGAGCGGGCCACGCGCGAGGCGACCGAGGAGGCGCTCCGGCTCGCCCGCGGCGAGGCGGCCGCGCAGGGCGAGAAGGCCGCCGCGCTCGAGGACGCGCAGCGCGCGCTCCAGGCCGAGCTGGCCGAAGCGCAGGCGCAGGCGGCCGACCTGGCGCAGGCGCTCGACAAGGAGCGCGCCTCCGCGGCCGAGGAGGCGGGCCGGCTGACCGGCGAGCTCTCCGAGGCGGCCCAGCGCGAGGCGCAGCTCACCGCCGAGCGCGAGGAGCTGACGACCAAGCTCTCGGCCGAGGTCAGCACGGGCGAGGCGGCCCGGGCCGAGGCGGCGTCGCTGGCCTTCGAGGTGCAACGGCTCGCGGCCCTGGAACCGCAGGCCGCCGAGGCGCCGCGGCTGCGCCGGGATCTGACCCACGCGCAGGAGCTCCTGCAGCAGCGCACCCAGCAGGCCGAGGCGGCCGCGCGGACGGCGCACCAGGCCCAGGCCGACCGCGAGCGGATCAAGGAGCAGGCCGCGGTGGAGCTGCAGACGCGGGCGAGCGAGCTGGCGCGCCTCGGCTCGGACCTGAACGCGCTCAAGCGGCGCGCCTCCGAGCTGGAGGCACAGGCGAACGCGCGGGAGGCGGCGCTGGCCCGGGCGCAGGCGGAGGCCGACGCGCAGCGGCGGGCGCTCGCCGGCGAGGCTTCCCAGGCGGAGGAGCGCCACGCCGAGGAGACCCAGCGGCAGAAGGCGGCGCTCATCGAGCTGGAGAAGCGCCTCGAGACGGTGGCGCGGGCCGAGGCCCAGGCGCGGCGCCGTGTGACGGAGCTGGAGCGCGACCGCGCCGGCGCCGGTGCGCGCGACGCGCAGCTCGCGGAGGCGCAGGGGGCGCTCGAGAAGCTCCGCGAGGAGATCGACGACCTCCGTTCGGAGAACGATTTCCTGAACGGCGAGGTGGCGCGCTACCACCAGAAGAACAAGGATCTGCTGGAGCAGATCAAGAACGGTTGAGCGCCGGCGGGGGACGAGCCCCCGCCCTACAGTCCGTTGGAACTCCGGCGGAGGACGAGCCCCCGCCTACGGCTGCGGTGCGGGCCGAGCCTCCGCCTGACGTGAGATGAACCTGGGGCGGGGGACGAGCCTCCGCCCTACGGTCCATGTTCGAGCGTCAGCGGGGGCAAGCCACCGCCTTACATTCCGTTGTGCTGACATTCCCGTTCGTCCTGAGCGTAGCGCCGCAAAGCGGCGCGTAGTCGAAGGACGAATCGAGTCGAAGCACGAATAGATTAGCAGGCGACCGTGCCTCATCCCTTCGGCATCTACGTCCACTTCCCCTACTGCACGGTCCACTGTCCGTACTGCGACTTCGCGGTCGCGACGGAGCGGGCGATCCCGCAGGAGCGCTACACGCGCGCCGTGCTGGCCGAGCTGGCGCTGCGGGCGAACGCCTTCGAGGGGCTGGCGGCGCGCTCGCTCTACCTCGGCGGCGGCACCCCCTCGCTCTGGGATCCGGAGCGCGTGGCCGAGGTGGTGGCCGCGGTGCGGGCTCGCTTCGCGCTCCCGGCGGACGCCGAGGTGACGCTCGAGGCGAACCCGGAGGCGGGCGACCGCGGCCGGTTCGCCGCCTACGCTCAGGCGGGGGTGAACCGCTTCTCGATCGGGGTGCAGTCGTTCGACCCCGCCGTGCTCACGAAGCTCGGCCGGAGGCACGGGCCCGAGGACGCCGAGCGCGCCGTGCGCGCCGCCGCCGCGGTGGTGGAGAACGTGGCGGTCGACGTCATCTACGGCGCGCGCCGCTCGACGCTCGGGACCGCGCGCGCGGACGGCGTGAAGCTGGCGGCCCTGCCAGTGACGCACGTCTCCGCGTACGCCCTCACGCTCGACCGCGAGGTGCTGGCGGAGGAAACACCGCTGGCGCGGCTGCTGCGCCAGGGGCGGCTCCCGCTCCCCTCGGACGACGAGGTCGTGGCCCAGGCGCGGGCGCTGCGCGGCGCGCTCCGGCGGGCTGGCCTCCGGCGCTATGAGATCTCGAACTTCGCGCGCCCCGGCTTCGAGTCGGTCCACAACCGGCTCTACTGGGCCTCGGAGAGCTACCTCGGGCTCGGCGTCGGGGCGTACGGCGCCCGCCACGGTCCCGATCGCGAGCACGCCGTGCGCTACGGGAACGCGCGCGCCCCCTCCCCGTACCTGGAGGCGGTCGAGGGCGGGCGCCTCCCCACCGCCGAGGAGGACCGCCTGGGCCCGCGCGAGCTCGCGGAGGAGCGGCTCATGCTCGCGCTGAGGACGCGCGAGGGAGTACCGCTCGCCCTGGTCGCGCCTTCACGGCGAGGCGAGGTCGAGGCGCTGCGTCGGGGTCGGCTGGCGCTGGCGCGCGGCGATCGCCTGGTGCTGACGAGCCGTGGGCTCGACGTGCACAGCGCGGTCGTCGAGCGGCTGCTGGCGTGATCGCGGGGCGCCGCACCCTCTCCCCGGCCCTCCCCCTCTCCGAGGGGGAGGGGGGCGAAACGCGTTTTCTCCTCCCTCTCCCCCTGCGGGGGAGAGGGGCGGGGAGAGGAGGCAGCGTACGCAGGGTAGCTTCACCCCGTCTTCGCGCGGAGGAACACCAGCGGCTCTCCCTGCGCCGCGTCCACCCCGCGCGCGAACGCGCCGAAGGCGGGGTACGCCGCCGGGTCGACCCGGCCGCGCAGCACGTCGAGCTGGTCCGTCCGGACGAGGCTCGCACCCTCCACGCGCTCCTCGCGGCGGTAGCTGCCGAACGGCGTCGAGAGCGTCGTCGGCGCGCCCGGCACCGGCCGCCAGCCGGCGGGCGGCGACACCGTCACCTCGAGCGCGGTGCGGTCGTCGCTCGCGACGAGGAGCGGCGTCTCGCGCTTCGCCCGCTGCAGGAAGCGCGCGCCGAGCCGGGCCGGGAGGATGGGTTGCTCGACGATCGCCCTCCCCTCCTCGAGCCGCGCCCAGCGGTCGACCTTCACCCGCCAGCGCAGCGTCAGCGGCCCCTCCAGCGCGCCCTCCCCGTCGATGGCCAGGTCGAGGAGCGTCGCCCCCCGGAAGCTCCTCGCCAGCAGCTGCTCCATCGCCTGGCGCCGCGTCTGCGGGTCGAGTTTCTCGACCGAGGCGCGCAGGGAGGCCGCCTCGTAACCGTCGTAGGCGTCGGAGCCCTCCAGGATCGCGCCACCGTCGGCGTCGACGGTCACCGCGAGGCGCGTGCGGCGCCGCTCCGAGCCGTCGTCGGGCGGCGTGCGCGCCACCTCGACCTGCTCGCCGGGCGCGGGCAGCACCAGCGCCTCCGCTCCGCGCACCAGGCCCGGCAGGACGCCGTACGGCGTGCCGCGCGTGGTCGGGTCGAGCCAGGTGACGCCGCCGCCGTGCTCGACGCGCAGCACCGCGTACGCGTACAGGTCGGGGCGCGCGAAGCGGTAGGGGGCCGGGTCGCGGCCGAAGTCGCGCACGAGCGCGAGCCGGGACTTCACCCCCAGGGCGTCGAGGACGCTCTTCAGGAGCACCGTCCTGCTGCCGCGCCCGCGCGAGAGGATGGCGCCGGCCGGCTCGGAGAAGGAGCCGCCCTCGCCCAGGATGAGCTCCTGGACGCGGCGGTAAGCGGCGCGCGTGAGCGCCTCGCCGGCGCGCTCCGCCGGCGGCACGCTGGCCGCGATCTCGAGCGCCAGCTGCCGCACCTCGAAGCTGGGCCGGCACGGCTCGATCAGGCCGTCGGCCATCGCGCGCGCCAGCGCCTCGCGCCCCGCCCCGGCGCCGGCCTGCACGAACGGGAGGTGCTCCGCCTCCCTGGGCGCCCCGGGCTCGGGGAGGAGCGGCGGCACGTCCTCGCGCACCACCCGCGCCACCTCTCGCCCGCCCTCGTCGCGCACCGGCGCCGGCGGCAGGTGGTGGGCGTCGATCCCCAGACCGAGCCCGCGCGGCGCGGCCGCCGTGTAAACCGACCGCCAGAGCGGCTCGTCCGTCTGGAAGTAGAAGGGGTCCGCGCTGAAGCCCGGCACCGCGGCGCCGCGCGCGGGTACCGAGCGGATCCAGATCCACTCGGCCAGATCGCCCGGCTCGAGCCCGGTGAGCGAGAGCGTGCGCTTGTCGCCGAGCGGCTCCTCCGGCTCCAGCACGCGGCCGTCCTTCTTCACGGTGCGCGCCTCGAGCAGTTCGGCGCCCTCGGGCACCGTGACCTCGCCCACCCGGTCGACCGCGCGCTCGTCTCGCGCCTCGACCAGCGTGTGGATGCGCTCGGTGTAGGCGCCGCCGGCGTGCGCCTCGACCGCGCCGAGGTCGAGGATGGTCACGCTCGAGGTGGCGCGGCGGCCCCCGGCGGCCCGGTAGGCGGCGAGCGCCTTCGCCCCGTCCTCGTCCAGCTCGCCGAGCGGCTCGCGGCCATCCTCCAGCGCGAGGGCGCGGCGCAGCGCGAGATCGCCGCCGTCGAGGAGCAGCGCGCGCTCGCGCTCGGCGCGCGCCCCCGCCGCGTCGCCGGCCGCCTGCAGGTACTCGGCCCGGCGCTTCGGGATGCGCGGGTCGCGCGGCCAGAGGCGGGCGAGCTGGGCCAGGTCGTCGGCCGCCGCGCGCGGATCGCCGCGCGAGGCGCGCAGCCCGGCCCTCACGAGCCGGGCGTCGATGCGGGACGGCACCGCGCGCACCACCTCGTCGGCGAGCTGCAGCGCGCCCGCCAGGTCGCCGCGGCGGCGGCGGTGATCGACGAGCCGCTCCAGGCCGCCCGGGCAGGCGCGGAGCCCGGTGGCGAGCTCGTCCTGCCGCTGCAGCGCGTCGCGGCGGACCGCCAGCACCTGGGACAGCTCCAGCGCGGCGCACTCGCCGCCCACCCGCCGCGCCTCGTCGGAGAACCGCTCCGCCTGCGCCCCCAGCCCGCGCCCATCGGCGAGGCGGGCGCGGGCGAGGAGCGCCCGCGGGCGGGCCGCGTCCTCGTCGGAGAGCCCGTCCAGCAGCGC
>Ga0182039_10002367_pt1 | contig 10303 bp, 8 predicted proteins | sample sta12Can44000111_FD_125975 | JGI IMG/M metagenome (GOLD analysis project Ga0182039, IMG submission 125975) | Lab enrichment of tropical soil microbial communities from Luquillo Experimental Forest, Puerto Rico - statanox.12C.anox.44.000.111 | ecosystem: Environmental > Terrestrial > Soil >...
CGATCTTATCGGCGAGATAATTGCCGGGTTCACACTGAATACGACATTTGGTGTGGTCGAATGACAAGGGTCGAATGTTGGCCGAATGCCGACGATTGGCCTCCTTCCGCATGCCATTGATTATTGGGGCTGTGGCCGTTGTGAGCTGCGGCACTGATGGTCTCGGCGCGATGCCAGGAGACTGGCATCGGAAGAGGGTAGAAAGATACACAATTGGTGAAAAAGTGTTGCCCCGATCGCAAACAGAGCAAATCCTGTCCCGCCGGCTCCCCCGAGTTCGATATCTATCGATGAAGAACTGCAGTAGTTTCAGACACACAGATCTGACCTTGGGTTCAGTCATTACGTACCTTTACCTCGATCTAGGTCTCTCGTAATTCGTTCCATTTGCCTTGATTGACGGAATTTATGCACCCGAGTCTTCACGAATTTGGGTACGATACTCTTGATCCAAGAACTTTTGAACCGAGAAGTGATTTCTGGCACCGACAGCGGCCCGACGAAGCAGTCGAGATAGTTTGAGAACTCGGGGCTAATTGACGTGTAAGCGAGGGCCATCCCTGACGGTGTTCTGGGGAATACCTTTCCGGACAAGTTATAGTCGCCAAGAATGCGGGTGAAGCCCGGCAGCATCCTACGATTGATTACATCATGGAAAAGGTGGATCCCATTCGTAGCCGAGACCGCATGTACCGCCGTAAAATCCGCGACGATCGCATCGTTGGTGTGCGTGGCATCGATCAGGCTGACGTCGATTGGCCCTTTGAGATACCGCTTGACGACTGCCGCGACATCGCCCGGAGATCGAGCCTCCACTGCGACAGCAGACAATCGGTGGCGCGCAATAAGCTCGTTGGTCCACTCGACTCCTGTCCTAAGGGCGTCGATTGCCACCGTCAGCGCATCGGGGAATATCAAGGCCAGCGCAACAGTACTCCACCCCATCGCATTACCGACGATGAAAATGCGCTTCGGCCGGATGTACTCCTGGAAATGCTCAAGGAACATGACTTCGTGCAAACTAAGGCCGGCACAACCGACCGGCTTGCCGTCCCTCAAAAAGACAGTGAACGGCGCATCATCCCATTTCGGAAAGTGTTGAGTCGAATAACCGGTAAGCGGCTCGTGTCCGGCACCTCGGAAAATGGCGAATAATCTGGGGAGGATCGTATTCATTATGCGTTTTTAGGCATGAGCGAAAAGACTTAGCCTTCTAGCAAAAACCGACCCGGCCAGCATTAAAAATTCGGCTTGAGCTTCTCGTGACCTGAGCTTCATGACAACAATATTGGCTCACTATCTATGAGGCGGCGGGTACTTTTGTCGTGGCCCAGAGGACACACCGAAGCATCAGGTCAATGCTACAAGACGTTTGAACGAGACCCTAATATTGACCGACTCCGCCTGGATGATGCTACCGGAAAACAAAAGGATTACGTTCTAACTTGACCCCTGCATCGATCCACGCGCAAATAACTATGGGTTTGCATCGCACCTGCTATTGGGAGTACCAGCAGGAGGTGTCCTCCCGTTGTTTGGAGTCATTCCCACGACCAGTATTCTCCGGCGGCGTGGCGAGGGAGTTATCGTGAAATGACGATCGACGACAGTGATGCAATTCGGACGTCCGAACTACAGAGACATGTTTCGGCGATCAGTTTCCATCGCTCACTGATTCGTTTCGCACTCCTTTTCTTTGCCATATTCCTCGTAGCGACAGCCGTATTGTTTCCGGTCGAACAAATCGAGGAGCGTCGAGCGGCAAATCTCGCTTCTCGGCGCGATGAGTTGACCCAACAGGCGTCCGCACTGCAGCCTTGGGATGACGCTTACATCAAGATCGCCAATACCCCTTACCCGATCAACACAACAAAGCTTTTTCCGTTATTGCTCTCGGTGGATGCAGTTCTACTTATAATATTGGCAGCTCTTCTTTCTCGGTTAAGGGTGGCCTATGAGCCACTAACGACAGGGGGAAAGTGGCCATTTGAACGTGCCGACTGGCTGATAGCTGCTGGATTGACGGTGATTGGAGCCACACTGCGCATCGTAGGAAGCGACCGCGATCTCTGGATGGACGAAATCAGCACATTGGCCTGGAACATTCACGCCCCAGTGATCGATACGTTCGTTCAGGCACTGAATTCCAACAACCACCTCCTCAATTCATTTTTAGGCCGCACTGCGGTGATCCTTTTTGGCGAGCACGCATGGGTGCTGCGGTTACCTGCAATTATCTTCGGTACGCTATCGATTCCGCTGTTGTATTTTGGGGTAAGACGCTATTCCGGCCGAATTGAAGCCGCCTTGGCGACCTTGGCCCTTGCGGCCTCATATCATCACGTTTTCTTTTCGCAAGATGCCCGTGGATACACCGGTATGGTGTTTGGCGGACTCTTAGGCACATTTGCTCTACTCGAGGCGCTGGAGCGGCGATCTCTATGGGCTTGGGCGGTCTACTGCATCGGAATGTTCGTATGCGTCAGCTCGGTAGCCATTGGTGCTGTAGTATTGGCTGGTCAATTGATTGCCGTGAGTTTTTACCGGCCGAATTTGCGGTTCTATACGGCGTTCGCGCTCACTTCCTGGCTGCTCCTGCATTTTTATTTCTTCGTCATTCCGGACGTCCTTGGGTTCATATTCGGCGACTATGCGCACACGGAGACCAGTTGGCATTCGTCGAATGCGCTGCAAGACGCGGTGGTTCGCGGCCTGCGTTTGGACGCAATCGTGCTCCCCGTTCTGCTATGCGGTGGAGCATTCGTAGGAATCGGGATCCACTCCTATTTCCGGCAAAACAAGCTGCTGGTAGCGCTTCTATTGGCGCCTGAAGTAATTATGGCATTGGCTTTGGCGGCAACAGGCGTCGCTTTCGAACCGCGATTTTTCATTTTCGTGCTGCCAGTCGTGATTATCTTCGCGGCCCGCGGGACTACTTGGATGTTTGATTGCATTTCGGCTCCGCAGCGAAGTTGGTTTTATGTGGCCGCCTTTGTATCCGTGCTGGCGATCAGCGCTCTCCAATTGCGCATTTGGTGGCGTTATCCCATGCAAGACTTCCTGGGCGCTCGCCAATTCGTGGAGAACCACAGGCAGAAAGGCGATGCTGTCGTAGCAATTGGCATCGCCGGTTCAGGCTACCATCTCTACTACTGGCGCGACATACTCGTTGAAAATAGAGTTAGCGCGATACAAGATCTGATGACGCACTATCCGCATGTGTGGCTTCTTTACACATTTAAGCCCGACATGTATCAACGTCGACCAAAGCTCATGAAATTTGCTCTGGACAATTTTGTAGAACAGCAAGTCTTCCCCGGAATGGTCGTTGACGGTGAAATCCACGTCTCTTTATTTTCGCGCCCATCGGTCACCGTCAAGTGATCCGGCCCTTGTCGCAATAACAGCTAACATGATTACGGTAGCTTGCGGGTTCCCAGTTCGCACCAGGGTTGGAAACCGCCACGCCTTGTCGCGTGTTCACGGCTTAGCCCATCAATGAGGGATGGTTTTTGGCTGATGGCGATTTGAGCCGATTCAGCTCGAATCTTTTATCAGCCTATGCAATTATGCGTACCAGCTTATGCAGGCGCCTCTCTAGGAGATGCGATGCCTGGGGGACAGCGGGGGGTCAATGATAAGGCAAGAATCGAGAGAGGCCCTATCGACCGGCGAGCCAAAGATTACAGCGATCATGCCGGCTTACAACTGTCGAGCCCTCCTTAGCCGCAGCTTGCCGCCATTGCTGCAAATGCAGCAGCAAGGTGAAATTTACGAGGTGATCGTTGTTGACGACGGATCCACCGATGGGACAGCCGAAACTGCAGGTTCGCTTGGAGCGCGGGTGGTCTTGTCCGAGCAGCGACGCGGCCCAGCCGACGCCCGTAACCATGGAGCGTGTGAATCACGCGGTGAGATTCTCTGGTTCATCGACGCAGATGTCGTGGCTCGCAGCGATGCGGCGCGTCAAATCCGATATGCGCTGAGCAGCGATCATGCTGCAGTGATAGGCTCGTATGACGACTCTCCGGCAGCGCGCAATTTTTTTTCACAGTACAAGAATCTCGTCCATCACCATTATCATCAAAAAATCCGCGGGGATGTCTCAAGCTTTTGGGCGGGCTGCGGAGCCGTGTGGAAGCAGAGGTTTCAGGATGTCGGCGGGTTCGATGCCGTGCGATACCCCAGATCTTCGATTGAGGATATCGAGTTCGGGTATCGATTGCAGGCAGCTGGCGGTCGGATTCGACACGCTCCTGATTTGCAGGCGACCCACCTCAAGGTCTGGACATTTTGGAAGCTTTTCGTTTCGGAAATACGAGATCGTGCCATTCCCTGGACCTTCCTTCTTCTTGCCCGAGATAGCATTTCGGATGAACTGAACATCTCGGTGACGGAACGCTTCCGTGCAGCCATCGCTTGGATGTTGCCCTTGGCCATTGTGACTAGTTTGGTTGGTGTGACTCCGTGGTGGTCGCTGGCAATGGCTCTTTCGACCGCATTGGCAGCCAATCTGGAGTTATTTGCTCTTTTTCAACGCCGCAACGGTTTGCTGTTTGCGCTCGGGGGAACGCTTTTCCATCAATTCTACTATCTCTATAGTACGGCAGCGTACTGCTGGTGTTGGATCATCGTGAGAATCCAGAGATTCCTTCCCAAGTCCCCGTCGTCCAATGGTAGCCTAAGCCAGCTGACTCGACCTGGAATATCGGCGTCTATTGATCAGGTGTGATTCCAAGCGACATGGCGCTTCGGCTCGAATCTTTGTCGGGCGATGCGCACTTGCCGTGCTGTGGGGACTTATTCGGGCATGATTGCGGCCGTTGAGTAGGGAAACTTTCAGTAGGTGGATGAAATCCCAATTCCGTTTTTCCGCATTCTTGTTCAGCAATCGCTTGGTCAGAAATATTTTTAGTCTGAGCCTGGGCGAGCTGAGCGCCCGCGCAATCCAGGTATTAGCAATTATCATTCTTGCGCGCAGGCTCGGCAGTGAATCGTTTGGGTACTTTGTTTTAGCAACTACAATCACGACGTATCTGTTATTGATCGTGCAACAGGGGCTCGATACCATCGCGATTCGTTGCGTTTCTCAGAAACAATTTGACTTGCCTGACGTCGTAGCCAGCATCTTGGGCTTTCGCCTCGTGGTCGCCGCGATGCTGACGGCGGGAGTTTTTTTGTACGCATTCATGTTGGGCCTACACAATGCCGTCAATGTTCTCCTGCTGATCATGAGCGCCCTATATTTCACGAACGCATTTTCTTTGCGCTGGCCATTGCTAGCTGAGGAAAAGATGACGCCTCTGGCGCTTGCGTCATTCATGTCACAGTTCTGTTTCTTCTCGGGCGCCCTACTGGTTGTGAATCACTCGCAAGCACCGCTCGCCGCCATCGCGCAGATCATTGGCGAAGCGCTTGCCGCCGTTTACCTTTGGTGGGCATTCAATTCGCGATACGGGCATGTGCGACCCCACATCAATGTTTTACTCATTGGCCGGTTACTGTCCGAGACTTGGCCCGTCTTCGTGAGCGTTCTTCTTGGCACGATGATGTACAATTTTGATATCATCGCGCTGAACCTGATGAACAGGACAGCAGAAATCGGTGTCTACGCCGCGAGCTACCGATGTATTACAGTATTTTCACCCTTTCTCTTGGCAATCCAGTCGAGCATCTATCCAGAATTTTCGCGCGCCTGGCCGGATTTTTTGAGGATCCGACGCACCGCGATCAACTTATCTTTGATATCGTTCGTCACTTTTGGGGCGGCAGGATTGTTGTTATACGCTCTCGCGGGTCCGATCCTGGTGTTGCTCTACGGCGAAGAGTTCCGATCGGGTGCGCAATACTTGCAGGTGCTGTCATGGATACTGCCCATCCAGGGGTTACGGACCATCTCTCGTCAAATTGTTTATGCATGGCGGCAACAGCGGGTCGATACCGTCAATTTGGCATTAGCCGCCATCACAAATGTCGTCTTCGATATCCTGCTTATCCCCGAATTCGGTGCCCTGGGGTGCGCCTTTTCGAGCCTGGCAGCTGAGGTCGTGTTCCTGTTCGCCTGTTTGCGATCGGCCTACGCAGTATCGCGAACGAGTGCATCGCGGTAGGTATTCACATATGGTCGGTCGCTGTAGCGACGGAACCAACTACTGCCGGGCGCGAAGATTTATTCAAGGAGCACACTGTCGTCCGGCGACTGTCGTCGACCCAGACATCTTTTTACCGAGGGAGCAGATCCTTCGTCCGGCGGCAACCATATTGACATACTGAAGATTTTAATATTTTCCCGTTGATTGGGTATCTATAGGGTTGGACGCAATTTGCGCGGGGTAGCTGGATATCAATCGCCGCCACCGAAATTTCATAATTCTCGGCCATTGATCCGACCGAGCGATCTGGGTCATCCTCGTTCGGGGTTGGGGAGAGAAACCATGGATTTTTTGTCGGAGTTCTGGACTTATCTTCAGGAGCGCAAAAAGTTCTGGCTGCTTCCCTTCTTCATTGTGGCAATCGTGTTCGGCGGTCTCGTTGTGCTGACGAATGGGTCCGCGATTGCACCGTTCATTTACACGCTGTTCTGACGCGCTTTCGAATGCCGGGAGATGGCGCTCGGGCCTGCGCGGCGGTAGGTCGCGCCCGGCACACGCCGTAATTCGCAAATCACCGACGGCATCCCGCCGTTCCCTATTTCTCCACGCCGACCGAATGACGCTTTCGAGATCAGGAGCATGAAACGAAAAACCATCTTCAACCTGCTCGCAATATTAATGTGCGTCGTCATCGTGGTGCCTGGCATGGAGGTGGTGGTCCGTGTTTTCGCCGACGATGGGAAGCAATTCGATCTCGAGATGTGGAAGTACGCCCTCGAGGTGAAGGGAATTTCCTCGGATCCACTGATTGGCCATAACCATCGGCCGAGCCGTCATGCCTTCCTGATGGGTGCCCAGTTCGATACCAATTCGAAGGGCTTACGCGATCGCGAGTTTTCATATGATAAGCCCCCGGGCAAGCTCCGCATCATGATGCTCGGTGATTCTTTTACCGTTGGCTGGGGAGCGAAATTCGAGGAGACCTTTCCTAAGCGCATCGAACGGTTGTATGCGGATCGCGGTATCCAGGCCGAAGTGATCAATACCGGGGTTGGCAATTACAATACGATTCAGGAGGTCGAGTACTATCTTACGGAGGGGTACAAGTACAATCCCGACATCGTCGTGCTGAACTTCACCTTCAACGACGCGGAACCGGTCCCGGTTTCTTTTCCGCCGCCGGCAATTTTGCTGATGTGTTATTCATGCATTTTCGTCGTGGGCAGAATTGATACGCTAAGGCGGGAGTTCTTCGGCAAAAAGGATTGGGTCCACTACTATCTTGGCCTCTATGGCGACGATGGGCAGACTAAAGGATGGCTCGACGCGAAGGCCTACATTGCCAAGCTAGCGGCATTTACCGAAGCGCATGGCACAAAATTGCTCATTGCAAGCCTGCCCGAACTTCATGACGTTCAACATTATCGCCTGCAGAAAATTACTGATTTGGTACATGAAGCAGCGGACCAGAACGGCGTCCCTTTTGTCGACCTGTTGCCCTATGTGCAAGGGGTCCCCTCAGTGGAACTCTGGGTCACGCCGCCTGATCCACATCCCAATGGTCTTGCACATAAATTGTTTGCCCAGGGAATATTCGAAGCTCTGGAAAAGCTCAACGTCGACCAAACCGCTGAGCAGCGCTAAGTAGGGCCGCCAATTGTCTACTTGCACTCGGCTGCAATACGCGGCGCAATGGAACTAGCGAGTTTGCGGGAGCCCTTGGCAGAAAAATGCGCGTAATCGAGAAAATCGGCATTTCCCCAGTCGGCTCGCAGCGGCTCCGCTAGATAGACCGAGTTTGTCTCGTTGGCAGCTGCCTCGAGATCGGCATCCATCTGTTTGGAAATTTTCATAACGTCGGAATCGTTGATGTAGGGCAACAGGATCGTAGGCGAATCCGCGGTCAGCCGTCGATCGTTCCAGATTTCCGCGACGAATATCGGCTTCACACCGAAGCTTTGCGTAATGATAGCGATCAGCTTGATGTTTTGCCGGTAGATCCGCGAAAACCTCTGATCGTATATGCGGCTTACCCGTCCCGGCGGGACAAATGTCCTGTGATCCAATTCGCTCAACAGAGCAAACAACGCCCAACGCCGCTGGATCAGGAAATGCACGGTGGCCATGTTCCGCAGCTTGACCAGGAGAAAATCCGAATAGTCCGGCTTCAGGTCGGTTACATTGGACTCTTGCAGATCGGTCCCGCCCATATAGAACACTGCGCATGCGGGAGGAGAGCTGCGGAAATCGAACAAAACTTGAATAATGTGCTGGACCGTTGAATATCCCGGCACCCCATGGTTCTCTACGACATAATCGTGTCCCAAAATGTCGGAAAGCGCCGAAGACCATGTCAGATTATCGGCCACTCCGTTGTCATAGGTCGTCGACGCGCTGTAAACAAACACGAGTTTCGCATTCGGCACTTTGTTCAAGTTTATCGTAGCGCGATGCTCTTCTGCGGTATGCGTGACTGGACCGTAGATACCGGGGCTGAGCACCGCCTCTCGCAGTGGGTGCGTAGCGTAGCGGCCTTGCAGCGTGGACGGCACAGGGCGAAATTCGTGGCCGATAACTCGCGAGTACATTCTTTAGCGATAAGTAGGGGGCCGGGCAGCCATTGGAGCAATATGCGCAGCAGGCCGCGAAGCCCCCATGCTTGGATAAAGCTCCTCACGGCCATGCGCTTGCGCCGCTGCCGCAGCAAGTTTCGGCGAATCCTGCATCATTGGTTTGCTGGTGCGCGCGGCTTGACTAGTGCACGCCGCCGAAGTTCGGCCATAACTACATCTGCGACAATGCGGCCCCCTTCAATGCCGAAGTGGCCGTCGCAGGCAGCTGGGGCGGTATAGAGTTCGCAGTAGCTTCTCTGCCCGAGAGCGATTAGCAGCGCGGGGCTAGGATCGAATACATCAATCCTTCTAGCGGCGAGCGCGGCGATAAGAGGAGTATATTCGGGTTGGCCAAATTCGGCCCGGGCGCGGAAGCTGCTGGCACCAGGCAACATCACGATGAGCGCTCGCTTACCGCGGTGCTCGGATTCGCGGACGAAGGCCTCCATCATCGCGGCCGTGAGAGCAAGCGCTCCAGAACGGTGGTCGGATCTGTAGAAATCAGCCCGGGAGGGACGACCAGTAATGCGCACGCGCAAGCGCGGCATGAGCGCAAAGCGAGCGAGCGTCAGCGTGTACGGAAACCGCAGCGTCACTGGGCCATCAGGGGTGTCAGGCAACAGGTATTCATGCGGCAACAACTTCGCGGGGTTGCGCAGGAAGTCCAGGAATCCTTTCTCATCGATGCGCGGCCGATGAATCCATTCCAGGCGACCTTCATCGTCGAGTACGAAGCGGCCCTTGAGCCCGGTCGGGCTCGGGGAGTAACCAAGGAAGCCGCGATACTGGTTGACGTTGAGCACGATGTTCTCAGGAAAAATTCCGAGCAACGTTACTGGCGCCTCGTCCTGGCTATTCTGCAGGAAGCGAACATAGGATTGGTCGGTGCCGTAGATGTTTACGCCGTAATTGGCGACACGGCAGCCGAGCTTGCGCGACAGTTGCTCGATCCAGCCGTCGGTGAGGGGGATTTCTTCCCCCCAGACGTACGAGTCGCCATAGGCCGAGGCGCACGGGTGCTCGGATTGGGAAAAATCTGGATTGGACTTGGCGCCGGTTTGGTCGCGCGGTGGCGCAACGGCATCGCGCGGTGACGGCCAGCCTAGTTCGTCGTCCCAATTTCCGTCTGCCGTCACCCACACCTTGTGAGCGTCGATATCGGGATTCCAAACGAGAAAGTGCGCAGTCGATGCGGACACGAATTTCAAAAAGATGGCGGAGAGGCCCTCTATAACCCCGAGCAGAATGAGGATCGAAATCAACAACATCAATAGACGGCGCGAAGGTGACAATTGGGATTTCAACACCGAGCGACAACTCCCCCGCGATTCGGCGGTGACATGAATGTGGCGGTGATTGCCCTACAGCTGATCTTGCAGCTTAAGCAGGAGCCGTGCCTGCCGAAGTGACGCCACGCGGCTTTTCCAAATCATGGCTCAGCTGATGATCCAGGGTTGATCGATTTCCTCTGGAGGCACCGCTCGTGTGTACTGCTGCATGCAGATATTATTGCCGTGGCACGGTGGCTGTTCGGAATTGTGGACGCAAGGAGAGCAGTGGATCTTATTGTAGAAGACAACCTCGCGAACATCGGATGTA
>Ga0182039_10002368_pt1 | contig 10299 bp, 11 predicted proteins | sample sta12Can44000111_FD_125975 | JGI IMG/M metagenome (GOLD analysis project Ga0182039, IMG submission 125975) | Lab enrichment of tropical soil microbial communities from Luquillo Experimental Forest, Puerto Rico - statanox.12C.anox.44.000.111 | ecosystem: Environmental > Terrestrial > Soil >...
CAGACCTCGATGACGCTGCCGCCTTCTTGAACGAATATGCTCCAGAGCTGAAGGTGGCGCGCGCGCATGGGCAGATGGCCTCGCGTGAGCTCGACTCGGTGATGAACGCCTTCTACGACCGCCAATATGACGTGCTTCTTTCAACTTCAATCGTCGAGTCCGGCCTCGACATCCCCACCGCCAACACGCTGATCGTGCATCGCTCCGACGTGTTCGGACTGGCCCAGCTCTACCAGCTGCGTGGCCGAGTCGGGCGCTCAAAGGTGCGCGCCTACGCCTATTTCACCATCCCCGCAGAAGCGCGGCTGACTCCTGCCGCCGAGAAGCGGCTCAAGGTGTTGCAATCCCTCGACACGCTCGGCGCCGGCTTCATGCTGGCGAGCCACGACCTCGACATCAGAGGCGCCGGCAATCTGCTCGGCCAGGAACAGTCCGGCCATATCCGCGAAGTCGGCTTCGAGCTTTACCAATCGATGCTGGAGGAGGCGGTCGTGGCACTCAAGGGCGGTGAGGGGGCAGTGATCGAGGATCAATGGAGCCCGCACATCAATCTCGGCACCTCGGTGCTCATTACTGAGGACTACGTGCCGGACCTGCAAGTTCGGCTTGGACTTTACCGCCGCCTGTCGGCGGTCGAGAGCCACGATGCCATCGAAGCGTTTGCCACAGAGTTGATCGACCGCTTCGGGCCGCTGCCGGAGGAGGTGAGGCACCTGCTCGACATCGTTGAGATCAAGGCGCTCTGCCGTCAAGCTGGTGTGGAGCAGATCGACGCTGGGCCCAAGGGCGCCGTCATCGCCTTCCGCAACAAGAGCTATGCGAACCCGGAAGGGTTGATCGCCTTCATGCACGAGGAGGGAACGGGCGTAAAACTCCAGCCGGATCACCGGCTCATCTACTACGCCGATTGGGACACTCCGGGGGAGCGGTTGCAAGGGACCCGCGATCTGATGCGACAGCTTGTGGAAATTGCAGGGCAAGTAAAGAAAGCAGCGTAGGCGGGGTCACGGCGCGGCCCACCAGGTGTCGATCTGATAGCCGTAGAGCGGCGTGTCTGGCGGCCGCTTGAGCTTGTTCCAATACGCAAGCCACTGCGTCGGCAGGTAGAAAAGCGGCACGACATAGTCCCCGGACAATAGGAGGCGATCGAGCGCCCGCACCGCCGCCGTGAAGCCTTCGCTGTCCTTTGCTTCAAGCACCGCCTTGATCATGGCGTCAACCCCCGCACTCTTCACGCCCGCATAGTTGTAGGTGCCCTCTGTCGCCGCAGCGCCGCTTCCCCAGCGGAAAGACTGCTCGTTGCCCGGCGACAGCGACACCGGCCAGTCATATTGGATCATGTCGAAATCGTAGGTCAGCTTGCGCCGCTGAAACTGAGCCGAGTCGACTTGGCGGATTCGCGCGTCGATACCGACGTCCTGTAGGGCGCGGGCATAGGTGAGAAGCAGCCGCTCCTCAGCTCTGGTCGTGGCGAGAATCTCGAAGGTGACAACCTCGCCGGTGGCCTTGTCGCGAAGCTTGCCATTGTCAAGGCGGTATCCGGCTTCCTCAAGAAGGGCAAGCGCCTCCTTGCGACCTGCACGGTTTTCGCCTGAGCCATCGCTCACTGGAAAGACGAAGCTGCCATCCATGATTGCCGGCTTGACCTCGCTCGCGTAGGGCGCAAGCAGTGCCCGCTCACGCTCGTTTGCGGCGCGTCCGTGCGAGCTCAGATCCGAACGGGCGAAGTAGCTTTGCGTCCGCGCATATTGGCCGTGATAGAGCGTGCGGTTGATCCACTCGAAATCGAACAGCTTGATCAGCGCCTGGCGCACTCTTTGATCAGCAAACAGCGGGCGGCGTGTATTGAACACGAGCGCCGACATCCCGGCTGGCACCGCAACCGAGAACTCCGCCTTGATGATCCTGCCGTCGCGTACCGCCGGAATGTCGTAGCCTTCCGTCCAGCGCGTAGGATCGTCATCAGGCTGGGCGTCGATGGCGCCGGCCTTGAATGCCTCGAACAGACTGCCGGCATCGCGGTAATAGTCGAAACGAACCTCATCGAAATTGTAGAGGCCGCGATTGACCGGGAGCTTCGCTCCCCAATAGTTCGGGTTGCGCTTATAGGTGATGCTGGCGCCGGGCTTTACTTCATTGACGAGATATGGCCCGCTGCCGACGGGGGGAACGAGACTCGTCTTCTCGAACGTCTCCGGATCTATCAGATGGCGCGGCAGCACCGGCATCAGGCCCATGATCAGCGGCATCTCGCGGTCGCCGCTGCCATCAAAGGTGAAGTTCACCTTGCGGTCGCCGGTCCGCTCGACGTGCGTGACCTTCTGATAGTAGGAGCGATGGTTAGGGCGGCCGTGATCGCGCAGAAGCTCAAACGAGAAAATCACGTCGTCGACGGTGATCGGCGAGCCGTCGGAGAATTTCGCCGCAGGATTGAGCGTGAATTCGACGCTGCTTCGGTCCTCCGGCGTGTCAACGCTTTCGGCAATCAAGCCGTAAAGCGTGAACGGCTCATCATTGGCGCGGGCGAGCAGACTCTCATAGAGATAGTCGCGGATGCCTTCGGCGCTCTCGCCCTTGACGATCAGTGGATTGAGGCTGTCGAAGGAGCCACGTTTCGCGAGCACTAGTCGCCCTCCCTTCGGCGCATCAGGATTGGCGTAGGGAAAGTGAGCAAAGCCGGAAGGCTCCGCGGGTTCGCCATGCATGGCAATGCCCTGTGCAGGGGCGCACATTGCGCTTCCAGGCGGCAGCAACAGGCAGGCGGCAAGGAGTGAAACAGGGGCTTTCAACGGCGATAGCGTGTGGCTATAGATGCTTCCGCATTCGACATGGTTATCAGGCTGGCATGGCGCGGCAAGGCCGACAGGCCTTCGGCGGCAAGAGCTTTGCGGGGCGTAGGATAGAAGAAGTGGGGGGTTTGCACACCACTATCTCCGGCCATTACCCTAGCCACGTCTACGCCTCAATTGAGGTATTGACCCTAGTAGCGAGGGGGGCGGGGGAAGGCCGAGTTCAAGTGCCAGCTCAATCGAGGCCCGCAATAACCAAGAAAGGTGGGTTATGAACTCGTCGATGGATCGATCGAACACGCCCTGCAGCTTGGCTGGATCGGCGTTCATTGCAGCATTTGCTTTGGCGCTCGGAATCACCCTGGCAGCGGCACAAGAAGGCCAGCCGGTGGCGAAGACTACGGTTCCGAAGGCTGCCCCGGCCGCGCCCGCCGCCGCGCCCGCGGCCGGGGCTCCCGCAGCTCAAGGGGGGCCGGAAGACTCCGCATGGGTGAAGCTCTGCTTGAAGAACGAGCAGACCAACAACAAGCAGGTTTGTCTCGTCAATCACGAAGGTTTGGAGCCGAATACCGGCATGGTCCTGGTTGCCGCCGCGGTGCGCAGCATCGAAGGCGAGGATAAGCAGAATCTGCTAGTGAGACTGCCCACCGCCTATTCCCTGATCATGCCCGCCGGCGTGCAGATCAAGATCGACGATAGCGAGCCGATTGCTCTGCAATATGCGGTCTGCTTTCCGACTAGCTGCCAGGTGCAAATGGAGCTGACCAAGGAAATCTTCGACAAGATGCGCAAAGGGAAGCAAATGATCGTCGCTGCTATGAACATGCAGCAGAAGACGATGGCTTTCCCGGTGCCGCTCACCGGTTTCAGCAAGACCTATGACGGTCCTCCGGTGGACAACGCCAAATATGAGGAAGCGCGGCGGCAGATGATGGAGAAGTTCCGTCAGCGCCAGATCGAGCTCGCCAACAAGGCGACGGAGGCCGAGCAGAAGAAGGCTCAGGGCGGTGGCGCTCCCGTCGCCGATGGGACCGGCGCCGCGCCCGCTGCGCCAAACGGCACAGTGGCTCCGCCGAAGACGCCGGCGGCGCCGCCACAGTAAGGCGAGCGCCGGAGATCGGGATCAACTGGAAAGGCCGCGCCAATCTGCGCGGCCTTTCGTTTGCGGGCAGGACCGATTAAGCTGACCTAGGTCAGTGCTCCGGCACGAAGCGGAAGCGGAAGATGCCGCCCTGCAAATCCTCGAACAGTTCAGACACCTGTGGGTGACGCAACGGTTCGTCGGACACATCCGGGACGAGATTCTGTTCCGAGACGTAGGCGATGTACTCACTGTCAGCGTTCTCGGCGAGAAGGTGATAGAAGGGCTGATCCTTGGTGGGCCGCACTTCCTGCGGAATTGACCGGTACCACTCCTCCGTGTTCGAGAAACTTGGGTCGATATCGAAGATCACACCTCGGAATTGATAGACCCGATGGCGCACCACCTGGCCAATCTGAAACTTGGCACTGCGGACGATGGACATGGTCCCGAATGCCTTTTCCCCGAGTCTTTGTCGTCGATAAGACTGTGGGGTGAAGGGGCTGTCAACGGCAAATGAGGCTTATCCAGCCGCTCACGACCAGCGGCGGTTCGACCACATGAACTGGTCGGGATTTTCCCGGATCCAGGTTTCGAAATGGCGCTGAATCGCCGCAGTGATGCTGCGGATGTCCTCGGCCTGATTGCTGGTGCGCGGGATGTGCAACTCGTTCACATTGACGTCGAAGCAGGCACGGTTGCCAATACGCAGGCAACGACCGATCCAGATGCGCGCACCGACCCTACGCGCAATCATTGCCGCAATCGGCATGCTCTTCGCAGGGTAGCCGAAAAACGGCACCTCGATTCCTTGCGCGTCGTAGAGGTCCGAGATGAACCCGAGCCTGCCGCCCTGGCGCACGTAATCCATGATCAGGCGCGCGGTCTTTTGCCCTTCCTCTTTGCCGGGCGCCCGGCGGCTGCCGAACAGACCTCCAGGATAGAGGTCCTCGCGCTGAGCCCGCAGGTAGCGGTCCACATAAGGGTTCTTCACGAGGCGATATACTCCGGCAGGACGGACGCCCGCGAGCGTGATCGGCCACATGCCAAGCTCCCAATTCCCCATATGCATGGTGACGATCAGCACCGGCCCCATCTTGTCCTTGTAGCGGGCGATGACGTGGCCGTTCGTCACATGCAGCCGGTCAGACTGTTTTAGAATGCGGTCAATAGTCATGGTCTCAACCATGACCCGACCGAGATTTTCCCACATGCGGAACGCGATTTGCTCGCGTTCCTCAGGCGCCTTGTCGGGGAAGGCGCGCGCGAGATTGGCGAGTGCCCGCTTGTGACGCCGGTTGTGGGGGGCGATCAGCCGCCAGAGCTTGGCCGAGATCGTGCCGGCCACATCGATCGGGAAGAGGCGCACCAGTCCGATCAGGATGCGCAATCCTGCATACTCCGCCCGGTAGCGCAGGTCGCGTAGCGGCGGGATGGCGGAGGGATCGGTCATTGGCTTAGTGCGGGGCGTTAAGTGGCACGTGCAGGGTGAGGGTTCCTCGTGGCAAGCGAAGTTTGAGCGTCAAGCGCTTAGGGCGCGTCCGGAGCAGGACCGGAGTCAATGCGCGCGAGGACGCATGAGGCTCGGCAGCTCCGTCGGCGGCAACATGCCGATGCGCATGGCGAGGCGTCTGAGTGGCGGTAGCGCATTCAATCCATAAGTAACGATACCCCGCGCCACCAGCAAAGGTAGGAATCCCGAGAGCAAGGACCGGCTCAAGAGATCGACGCCATAGGTTCGCGTGAGCACATCGACCCTTCTGGCACGATCGTACGCGGCTAGGACGTCGCCGCCGCCGGGATCGCGGCCTCGCTTCAGCGCGACGCTCACGCAATCCGCAAGCGTCGCCGCATCGCGCAAACCGAGATTCAAGCCCTGAGCGCCGATGGGTGGAAGAATATGGGCGGCCTCGCCGACGAGGGCAGTACGGCGGCCGACGAGCGACTCCGCTGCGAGTCTTGCAATCGGAAACTGCGAGCACGCACCTACGGCGCGAACGTGTCCAAGCATGCCGCCGAGCCGGTCTTGCAACTCGCGCTCGAAGCTAGCCGCATCAAGCCTCATGATGCGCTGGATCTCGTCGGTCCTGTCAATCCAAATGACACTTGAGGCATAAGGCTCAGTGAGCGGCACCGTGGTGATGGAGCCCCCACGCTGGTGCAGCTCGATCGAAACCCCTTCGTGCGGAGCGCAATGGGTGAAGCTCGTGGCGATCGCGATCTGATCAAATCGCTGTTCGGAAACAGGGATACCTGCAGCCTTTCGGCAGATCGAGTTTCGTCCGTCGGCCCCAACCACGAGCCGCGCGGCAATCCGCCAGCCGCCGTCGCCGCTCAACACTGCGCGTGTCTGTAAAAGTTCTATCCGCCCGACATTTGCCGGTTGCAGCGCGGGGAGCACGGAAGCAGCCTTGGCGTACAACACCTCGATCAACGCGCTGTTGGCAATGTTGTAGCCGAAGGCCTCTAACCCAAGCTCGCTCGCCCTGAACTCGAGATCTGGCGCGCGAAGCAGACTGCCCGACGCATCGATGATGCGAATGGCCTTAAGCGGCGCGGCATGAGGCCGAAGCTCGTCAAACACCCCAAGCGCCTTCAAGAGATCTACAGAGCTTTCGAGCAGGGCAGCCGTGCGGGTGTCCACGGACTTATTCGCCGCCTGAGGTGCCGGCCCGATTACGGCAACGCTTGCATTGCATGCGAGCGCGAGCGCCGCGGCCAGACCCGCAGGCCCAGCCCCCACTACGGCAACGTTAGTGTCGATCGCTTCTGCCAAGGCTCTGCTCCAAAGCGATAATCGAGAAGTGTGCGACGTCTAGTCCGCGAATGCCGCGAAGCCTTGCGCCAACCCATCTTATATCCACAGATGCTCCACGCGAGCAGGGCCCGGGCATTTTTGTCACAGTGGCGGGTGACATTCATGGATTTGGCCATCTGGTCGCTAGAAACGATTTCCTGTAGTGGCGTGGAGACAGGATCTCCAAAACGAAGCAATCCGGCCACATTGCTAATCCTGACTCGATCGGTAGAGTTTCGCAACGCAACGGGGCGTAAGCCCGTTAAGGAGAATCCCCGGGGGACTACAATATGCTTGGGGATTGAGCCTGCGCCAGCGCCTGCTTGTTGCTACCGCGGACTCATGGGCTCGTTCGCCCACGAGCCCGTCAAAGCCGCCGATCTCGGCCGTTATGTCGTCGACAACAACTACGAATCCTCGCGCTTTGGCTTCAAAGGTGACGCCAGGACCGGTGCATCGGCTTGCGGGCTACCGAGTTGAGATCGAGCCCACGCAAGCGAACTCCGCGAAACTCAATCAGTTCGACGATAACAATGCCAACCACAGCGTCGGACCTCTGAATGTCGGCCACAGCTATATCTATTTTAGCCAAGATCGAAGGGCGCATGATGGGCCTCACCGCGATGCCGATCTACAATATCACCAAGGATACCAACGTCACCGAACTTGAAGACACCATGCATTCGGACAACTGGATGATGCGGGGCTTCTTTTGCGCTCGACGACCTCGACGTGTTCTACAGCGGCGGAGCCTGCACTGCTAACTCGAGTCCCTCCTCCCGGGACTGCCAAGACCGCCCCGAAGGGCAGCTTTTTTTGCGCAATCATGAGCAGCGACGCGCGCAAAACCTGTGACCTCAGCGCCACAGAGAAACGCAGTCATTCAGATTCGTCCGTCTTAACAGGCCCTTAAGCGCATTTGCGGCACGGTTGAAATCGCGGAAAGGCACGCTCATCTAGTGTACGGAGATTAGACTATGCGGATCGGTGCGCTTTCAGGCGGCGTGATGGCGACCATGTTGTTGGGAGCCGGGCCGGCGCTAGCCTTCGAGGAGACCAACGAAGCGCCTCCTGCGGTTCTGCAAGTAGTGCCAGACGCCAAGGATCCAGCCATGCAGCTCCAGACCCCAGCACCTACACAGGCGCGAACCACCGAGAAGAGCGGAACTAAGCTGTTTGGTTTCAGCATTTTGCCCAAGCTCGATTTTGGTCTTGAGCTACTCTACAGCGAACCGCAGGCAATTGACCTGCAACAGGGTACTCCCAAGGATGAAGGCAATGACGACCTTACCGTGCTCGGCAAGGTCAAGCGTCACTTCTAAGGTCCGGGCGGCACCGCATTTTCACTTTTCCTCTCTTAATGTTCCATCTGTCTCACCGCGCGATTCTTCGCAAGCCGAGGCCCGATGAGTACGCGCTTGAGCGCCGCCGCTGTCCATTTTCTCACTGCGACCGGCGCTGCCTTCGCGCTTCTTGCATTCATCGCCGCGGCGCGCAGCGACTGGCAATGCATGTTCATTTGGCTCGGCGTCGCGCTGATCGTCGACAGCATTGACGGTCCGTTGGCCCGCTGCGTCAGAGTTACCTCCGTGCTGCCGCGTTGGAGTGGAGAGCGGCTCGATCTGATCGTCGATTTTCTAACCTATGTGATGGTTCCGGCTTTCGCGTTCAGCCAATCCCAACTCTTGCCGCCGTCATCCCGTCTGGCGGCCGGCGTTGCTGTGGTGCTGTCGAGCCTGTTCCATATGGCCGATCAGGATAGCAAGACACAGGAAGGATACTTCATCGGCTTTCCCGCCATCTGGAACGTCGTGTGCCTCTATCTATTTGCGTTCCAGCCTTCGCCCGCAATCGCGCTCGCCATCGTCGCGTTCTTCGTCGTGCTAACCTTCGTGCCGATCCTCGCAGTGCATCCTTTTCGGGTCAAAGGGTGGCGACCTTTCACCTGGCTTGTCACGGCCCTCTGGGCGATGGCCGCAATTGGCGCCGTCGCCAATCCATTTCCGTCGCCGCTCTGGGTTAGAGTGCTGCTGATCGCAACGGCGGCCGGCCTCACCGCCGTAGGTGCAACCCGCGCGCTGCTCGACCGGTCGGCAGAGTGAGCGCCTGTTGAGTGAGTAGCCATGATCTAGAGGCGGGGCCGCTTTTCTCCTACAAGGCGCAACCGAATGATTGCCTGGCTAACCGATCCGCATGTCTGGGCAAGCTTCATTGCCTTGAGCGCAATGGAGATCGTGCTCGGTATTGACAACGTCGTGTTCATCTCCGTGCTGGTCGCGCGCATGGCGCCCGAGCAGCGGCTGATGGCGCGGCGCGTGGGGCTCTCGCTTGCGCTCGTGTTCCGCGTGATCATGCTCGCCGGCATCGCTTGGTTCATTCACCTAACCACGCCGATCTTCAGCATGGGCGACTATGACTTCTCTTGGCGCGATCTCGTACTCATCTCCGGCGGACTGTTTCTGCTGGTCAAAGGGACGCGCGAGATTCATCAGCACATCGAAGGAGAAGACGACGAGGGGTCAGGAAGCTCGAGCGTCGCCAACTCGCTCACCTCGTCGATTATTCAGATCGCACTGATCGATCTCGTGTTCTCCGTAGACTCGATAATCACCGCGGTCGGTATGGCTGACCATGTCGAGGTCATGATCGCCGCCGTAGCGGTCGCCATCCTGGTGATGTATTTCGCCTCGGAGCCGGTGGCGGCCTTCATCGAGCGTCATCCGACCACGAAGATGCTGGCGCTGTCCTTCCTCCTGCTCATCGGCGCGGCCCTCATCGCCGACGGCTTTCACTTCCATATTCCGCGCGCCTACATCTACTTCGCCATGGCGTTTTCCGCTGCAGTCGAGGCCGTCAATGTCGTTGCCTTGCGCCGGCGCCACAAGGCAAGGGCGGCGGCAAGACAGAAGCAGCACGACAGGGCCTGATCCTGAAGTCGCTTTAACTTTGCCATGCAACTTCCTCCTGGTAGCCGCAAATTGACCGCTTTTGCGCGGCGCTATCCTTCTCTCATGTGTCGCGAAGAGAACAAGGGGAAGTCATGAAAATTGGAGCAATCGTGCTGGCGGCGAGCATGGCCCTGTTGGAGCTTCCGGCTTCTGCCGAGACCATTTCACTTGCCGGCGATGCGCTGCGTCTGGCGATCAGCGGTAAGACCGTTTACCTCAATATTTCCGGGTTCGAGGTACCCATCGTCTATTCGGCCAATGGCCGCATGAAGGGGACCATGGGCACTGTCGCGGCGAGCTTCTCCCGCGGCGACGGTGCCACGGATCGCGGCAAGTGGTGGGTCGAGAACAACCAGTTGTGCCAGAAATGGACGAGTTGGATGGCCGGCCAGTCCTATTGCTACAAGCTTACCCTCGACGGCAATAAGGTCACGTGGGTGCGCAATGACGGTCACGCCGGGACTGCTCGCATCGGCGGTTGATGGTGCTTAGGGATAGGAGCTTTTTACGGCAAGAGTCGCCTTCGGGCGGTGCATGGACCGGTCTCCCTCGACTTTTGTTGGCGCGGCGACTCTCCGGCTACGGCGCTTGAAATCAAGAGACGATCACTGAGACGTGCGGACGCGTCGTCGGCATCCGCCGGTCACTTGCTCGTGATTCCCATTTCATCGCCAGCGGGCGAGG
>Ga0182039_10002371_pt1 | contig 10295 bp, 16 predicted proteins | sample sta12Can44000111_FD_125975 | JGI IMG/M metagenome (GOLD analysis project Ga0182039, IMG submission 125975) | Lab enrichment of tropical soil microbial communities from Luquillo Experimental Forest, Puerto Rico - statanox.12C.anox.44.000.111 | ecosystem: Environmental > Terrestrial > Soil >...
CGACACCGCGCGCGAATTCCACGACGAGACGCTGCCCAAGGAGGCGCACAAGGTCGCGCATTTCTGCTCCATGTGCGGGCCGAAATTCTGCTCCATGAAGATCACGCAGGACGTGCGCGACTACGCGGCCACGCTGAACGATAAAGAGCAAGGCATGGCGCAGATGTCGGAGAAATTCCGCCAGCTCGGCAACGAGGTTTATGTGGACGCGGATGCGGTGAAGGAGAGTAACAGGGCGTTGTAGGAAGAAGGAGCGTCGCGGGGCTCCTGCGGCGGTCCCAGCACCTGAGATCGCTGCCATGAGCGAAACTCCCGAGCAGATGAACCAGCGTCTGTGCGGGGTCATCGCCCATGCTCGCTTCACCGTTCTGGCCGAGCCGCACGCCTGGCAGCCGCTGGCCCGATCCACGCCGCTCCCCGCAAGCGCGCTCGCAGTCGTGCGAGACGGCGAGGCATGGGCTGCTCTGGTGCCTACCACGACGGACGCAGCGGGCGCCTATCGCATCTTCGCCTTCCATTTCGCTGAAGGGACGAACGCATCGGGCTTCGTCGCCTGGCTCGCCGGGCTCATGAAGAGCGAAGCAGGCACCGGCGCGATGGTCGTGTGTGGATTCGACGCGCGCGCCACCGCAGCGCTGTGGCAGACCTCATTGGGCCTGTTCGACTACTGGGGATGCCCATGGGCCAAGGGCGACGCGGTGATCGCGCTGGTCGAACGGCTCCGGAGTAAAAATAGCGTTTGAAGCAGCAGCATCGAATGAGCCTGACGCTCCAGGTGTCCCGCAGACGAATTGCCGTGTCGATCACATCAAAAATTTTTCCTGCTACCGACGATCAACCCGGTCCCCATCAATCCCCGAACACCCAGCGCGTGATCCGCGCGTCCCTCTGATATCCGCCGTTCTTGGCAAACGGCTCCTCGTTCCAGAACTTGTCCGCCGCCGCCCGGTCCGGCAGTTCGAGCAGCAGCGCGGTGCCGATGTTGTCGGCGCCGTCGGCCGAGCGGATCGGTCCGCGGAAAATGAAGCTGTCGCCGTAGGACGCGAAGTATGATTCGTGCGCGTGGAGGTGCGCGCGGAAGAACTCAGCCGTGCCGGTCTTGGGTCCCGTGCACAGGAACTGCTGCAGGCCCTTGCGGCGATAATCGGCCTGGCGCTTCTGGAAGCTGTTCGACCAGCGGTGAATCTCGACGCGCTGGTAGAGGCCGGCCTTGCTCATGGGATCGCCCGCGACGAATGCGTCCGCCGCCGCGCAGTCGTCGAGCTGCATGAAGAAGGACGTGCCGAGCGTGTCGCGCCCGTCGTCGGAGACGAAATGGCCGTAGCCGATGACGCGCTCGCCGAAATCTTTGACGTAGCGCTTCTGGTTCGGCAACAAGGCGCGCCGCGTGGCCTGCGTCCCCGGCTTGTCCCAGCAATAGATCGCCCACTGGGCCGGCTTCGTGCGGTAGTAGTTCCGCAGCGCCTCCCCGCTCAATCCATATCGCGGATCGCCCGGCAGATATCCGCTCATGTTTCCCTGCGACACTTCATCTCCGAAATCACGCAACCCGTATCCTACCACGCCGGTGGCCAGTTCGCCCGACCGCGCGGACGGCAGCGGCGGCCTCGCGCGGATCGATGCTGCGCCAATCCGCCCCGTGTGCTACGCTGCCGCCAACAGGTGCACCCATGACGCATGTCACGTATCACATCGTCCGCCACGACGACGGCTGGGCGTACACGGTCAACGGCGTGTTCTCGGAGCCGTTTGCGACCCACGCGGCGGCGCTTGCGGCGGCCCGCACGGCCGCCGCCGAGCAGCGCATGCCCGGGCACACGGAGACCATCGAATACGAGGACGAGAAAGGCCACTGGCACACGGAGACAGCCGCCGGCAGCGATCGTCCGGACACCGACGTCGAAGACACCACTTGAACAGTTTAGGTACGGGCTATCGACGCGCGTAGGGGCGCGCTGATGGCGGGACTCCAGGTCTATTCTCCCGGTCGCGAACCAGCTCTTGACGAGTCAGGGGGTTGTTCCCGATCATCGATGAAGGTCATGGTGAGCGGCTGGCCGGCCACGGCGTTTCCGAGCGCCTCCGTGAACGGCAAAGACGAACATCGTTTGAGCGTTTGCGCCACGGCGATGCGATATGCCGAGCGTTCCGCCTTCGACGCCTCTTTCGATTGAAATGTGATCCTTGGCTCTGCGAATAGCTCGCCGTTGCGCTTGAAGCTCATCAGCACCGTAATCTGCATGCCTGGCCGCGACTGCTCCATCGGCGGCGGAACCCAGCATGCCTGCAGCGCCGCCTCGAGATCCGTGAGCGTACCGATCGGCGCTTGCGGGTTCTGAGCGGCGGCGCTTGCCGAAAGCGCCGCGATCACCAGCGCCTGAGCGGCAATTTGCAAGCGAGATTTGAACATCGAGTCAAATTTACCGGTGGCAGGCAAATTTTCCGCCGCACAGAGCATCGAGCAAGACCACCGCGAGGACGACCTGCGAGCGGTCGACCGTGATGTAACTTGGCACCGGCCTCTTCGTTGGGGGCGTGTTGTTCGCAGCCGGCTCGCATAGACAGGTCACGGATAACGTAACCGGCGCCAACAATGGAGACAACGCGCCGCCAGCAGCCAGCAGCAACGCTCCGCGCTGCATCTCCTCACCCACATTCGTACTGACTGTGGCGGACGGATCACGGTCTACTGGATCGTTGTGAGATAGCTTACGACGCTTGAGCCGCGCCAATCGCAACGAAGCCCGCCATGCCGCGTCTTGCCCCGCGCCCAACGCATGTCCTCGCCTGGCTTCTCGCCACGGCGTGCGCCGCGCACGCCAGCGAGGCGACGGATGCCGCGAGCGTGGCGGCGGACCAGTTCAAGCTCATGGTCGGTTCCCTGCTGATGACCGGCTACATCTATCGCGGGCCTAGCTCGCATAAGCGGTAACGAGCTGTCGGGAAGCGTCAGAACGCTTGCCTTCCTTCGATATTCGAGGCATTTTCAGCTGAGTGTTGCATTCATAAATAGTCACGAGCGAGCACGCTAGCGCTTCCCGTACGCTTCCCAGGGGCATCTATGAAACTCGACAGCAAAACCGTTGCCCGGCTCATTCTGCTAGCCGGCAAGACCGACGTAATCCATTTTGACAGCACACTGCCCGGCTTCGGACTCCGACTACGCAGCGGCGGTGATCAGGTCCGCAAGTCCTGGGTCGTTCAATACCGCCGAGCCGGCCGCACCCGCCGCCTGTTGCTCGGATCTGCCGAAGTGTTGAGCGCCGAGCAGGCAAGGACGGCAGCAAAAAAGGCTCTCGGCGCAGTCGCCACAGGATCCGATCCACAAGCCGACAGAACGGCGCGCCGTGATCGAGACCAGTTCACCTTTCGCGCCGTGGCTGACGATTACCTCGGGGCGAAGCAGCCAACAGTGCGCCCGCGCACATTCGTAGAAATGCAGCGCTACCTCTGCGGGCCGTACTTCAAAGCGCTGCATTCCGTCCCGGTCGATCAGATCACGCGTAGGGACATTGCCGCCCGGCTGCTGGTCATTGGTCGAGAATGTGGCGTCGTCACTGCCCTACGCGCCCGCAGCCACATCTCCAGCTTTTTCGCGTGGGGCATCGCCCAAGGATTAATGGACTCCAATCCGGTAGTCGGCGCCGCCCAGCTAAAGCCACCGCCAGCGCGCGACCGCGTGCTCGATAATGCCGAACTATCCGCAATCTGGCGCGCATGCGAAGACAATGATTTCGGCAAGATCGTTCGGTTGCTGATCATATTGGGCGCTAGACGAACCGAGGTTGGTGGCCTTCGCTGGGGTGAATTGGATTTGAATCACGGCGTGTGGGTTCTGCCGAAGGAACGAGCCAAAAACGCTCGCGAGCACCAGCTGCCATTGCCAGCACTGGCACTATCGATTCTTGAAACAGTGCCGCGCGTGATGAACCGTGACTGCCTTTTCGGCGAACGCTCAGGCGGCGGATTCACCCTGTGGGCGCATGCGAAGGCCGCTCTCGATGCTCGACTCGGCGATCAGGTGCGGAAATGGACTCTGCACGACATTCGCAGATCATTTGCAACGCGACTCTGCGACTTGGGCACTCCACCGCACGTCGTGGAGCAAATCCTCAATCACCAATCCGGCCACCGCGCCGGGATAGTCGGTGTCTACAACCGCTCCAGCTACGAACGCGAAGTCAAAGCCGCATTGGCGTTGTGGGATGATCACATTCGCAGCATCACCACCGAGGGCGGCGAGCGTAAGATCGTTCCGATGCCACCGCGGGCGTCATGATGCTCAGCGCTTCTCGCCTCAAGGAGTTAGAGAAACGGTGGGAACGCAACCGCAAGCGCGGCTCCGCCCGCGGTTACATAGTTGAGGTCCCCGACGATATGGCCGACATGAACTACCGGGCCCTTGAACGACCACCAGGGTTACGGGCGATCGACTTTGTGCAGGAGCTCGAGCGGCTCGCGCTGGAATGGGGCGATCGACGCTTCGCGCACGCCGTCCGTGCGTTGCGTGAGCTGGGCATCGTAAACGAGCGAGGCGGCTTCTCTAAAAAGCGCGGTTCACACGCAATTAGCCTAAAAGCGAGCGCGATGGATTACGCCGTTGCCAAGGTGTGGGGCCTGATGAAGGAGCGCAATCTTCCAGAACAGGAAGCGAGCGCCGTGGTTGCTGCAGATTTGGGATGGGGGGCCACCAGAACCACCCGCTTCGAGTCGGCGATCCAGCACTTGCGACAAGCCTCAGGTCGAGCGCGGCGGATGGGTAAAGGAGCGCGCGACTGAAGACCTAGGGCTGTAACGGCGACCGCGCGCTAAGTTCTCCAACTCAGCCAGCAACGCTCATTATACATAGGGCGCTCCCTCTACGATCCAGGGAGCGTCACCATGACCGTTCGCGAATTCGAGCGCCGCGCTGTCCAGCGCCGGAAGTCCGATCCCGTCACTGACCGCAAGACCGAGCTCCATCAGGATCAAGTCCTGACTTTCCTGGAATGGTGCCGGCTCAACAAGATCTCCCCCGCCACGGGCCGGCGCATACGCGCGGCTGGCAAGGGACCGCGGTTCATCCGGTTAAGCGATCGCCGGATCGGCGTCACCGTCGGTGATAATCGAGCGTGGCAGGAAGCTAATCAACACGAAGGCTGAAATGAAAGCGGCGGTCGCCCGAGCCGAGCGATCGCCGCTCTCATTTTCGGCTCACCCCGGCCAAGGAGTTACCGATGCCCGCGCATATAACGCCATCCGCCCAGCAAGACAATCTCACCGCTCTCGCAGATCGTATTCGCATCGAGCACGAAGCTGTTCAAGCTGCCATGCGTAACGGCGTTACGCATGCCCTCGAAGCCGGCGATGGGCTCGTCCAGGCGCAGTCGCAGGTGCCCACGGGTAAGTGGGCGCGGTGGTTGAAGGAGAACTGCTTCCTCAGCATCCGCACCGCCCAATTATACATGCAGCTGGCGCAGCACCGCCCCGAGATCGAAGCTGAAATATCGCGCGCGCCAGACCTAAGCCTGCGCGCAGCCCGCCGCTTGATCAGCAAATCGAAGACCGCCACGACCAACAACCGCACCGATTACGAAAACTGGATTGAGCGCGAAGATCAAAACCAAGCTCAAGCGAACGCGGCCACGAAGCTCGCGATCACGCTGACCAAGGCGCTCCGGCACGCACTTTCTTTGCAGCAATGCGAGAAGTCCCCGAGCAACGCCCTCAATGGACTTCTCGCTAAGTTGGGTTCCAGCAAACTCGACCTGCACGACATCGCGATCGTCGTTCGTCCGAACCCGCGGGCACGCCCGCGCCCGCGGCGCCGCGCCGCCTAACGAGTTCGCCCCAGTGGGCGAGACCGCCGCGGTGATGGCCGGCCGCGGAGCAACGGAAGGAGAGCCGGCGGCGCAAACGCCGGCTTCTCGGAGGGCCAAATATGGAGGTATGTCGGCATGACATACATAGTGAATAGCTCGAGCACAAGCGCTCGCTGCTTTAGCGGAGCAAGCCTCGCCCAGATTGCCCGGCGCATGACGCCGGTCGAGCGGGCGGTTTTGGCCGCGGACATCATCGACGGCAAAGTTGTCCTCCAAGGACTCACCGCCAAGTCGGTGGCGCACTTGGTGGGCACCAATCAGTCGTACATGTTCGCCGCCTTGCGGGCGACCCCGGTGCAGAGGGCGGCGATCCTGGCTGGCACGCGCCGCTGATGCCGGCGCGCGCGCGCTCGATGCCGACGGTGATCGACTGGGCGGAGGTCGACACCGGCAAGATCGTCGAGGCGATCAAACTGATCGGGATCGACCGCGCGCTTGAAGCTGCGATCGCGGTCGAGGCCGAACACGCCGGGACGTAAACCCACGACCAACTGGGCGTCACTCGCAAGGGTGACGCCCTTTTCGCGACGACCAACATGATCACCGCCACCACCACCACCACCACCACCGCCAAGCCCGCCACCAAGCGGCCGGTCTTCGTGCTGGAGCTCCGCCCCGAGCCCGGCGTCGATCCGGTGTTGGCGCTGCGCACGCTGCTCAAAATCGCATTGAGGCGCTGCGGGATGCGCTGCATCTCAGCGCGCGAAAACATCGAGGAACAGCGATGAAACGAAAACTTCACGTTCGATTAACGCCCGAGTATCTGCGCAGCCTTGCGCGCCGCGACGCGAGTTATATCGGACGGCACGGCTGGCGTCCTTCAAAACACGACTTAGCGAACCTGCGGACGAGCACGCAGGACGCGATCGCATACCGCACCATGGCGCGCGCCTGGCGATCGGTCGGGTTCAGGATCGAAGCCATTCGCCGGCTCGCCAAGCGAAAACCAAAACCCGCGCGCGCGTGCTCGCCGCCGGCGCGCGCGCGGACTTCCCGGCGGCAGCAAGATGCAACATCAACGAGGATACAAACATGAGTACCGATCTAACGACTACCGATGACGGTTGGCTCGACGCAGCCGCAGAAGCAAACGCGCGCGTGCTTCGCGGCAGTTTGCTCAGGTTCAACGATTGGAACTGGAGCAAAAACAAAGAAGGAGAGCCGGTCGAGAAAGGCACCAAGCTCGTCGCACTCGGCACCGCCGCGGCATGGGCGCGGTGGGCAGGCGGCAAACCGGTGGAGTACCGAATGCGGCAAAGCGGCAAACCGCTGCCCGATCGCGAAGAGCTCGGCAACACCGACCAAAGCCAATGGGAGATGGGGCCGGACGGCAAGACGCCGCGGGATCCCTGGCAGTCGACGCGCCTTGTCTATCTCGTCGACCCGGACACGGCTGAGGCTTTCACCTTCAGCACGTCGTCGTGGGGCGGACGTGAAGCCGTGATCAATCTCGGTGATGCCATCGCCCGGATGCGATCGGCTCATCCCAAGGCACTGCCGGTTGTCTCGCTCGAAGCAACAGCGATGCACACGCGGTACGGGCGCAAGTCAAAACCGGTCTTCAAGATCGTCGGCTGGAAGGCGGCCGGCGAGGGCGTGTGGGAGGAACAAAAGCAACTGCCTTCCCAAGAACCGGACGAGCTCCCGTACTGATGCCGCGGCGCCGCGTGCCTCAACCCAACAAAAGGAATGCAACATGGCGACTATCAAGCTTCAGGCGCAGTCGAGCGCCGCGGACGACGGCCGGCCGGAGGAAGCAACAGCATCGGACCCATTCGATCTGAACGTTCTCCGCCTCGACCAATCTTTCGTCGAGACGGCGGGGGTTAAGAAACTGCTCACGACCGTTCCGGTACGCCGGCCGCACTCTCAAGACTTCGTCCGCGTGCACGCTGATCCCGAATACCGCGCGGCGTTGGCGTTGATTGAGCTCCGTGACGATCGGGAAATTTACCTCCTCACGCCGGACATCGCCCGCCAGCTCCCGGGCGAGTTCGTCATGGCGACGCTCTACACCACGATCACCCGTCCGGGCGTCGTCCATCTATGGCCCGTCAAGCTCCCGCCGCCCGACGGTCGGATCATCGAGTGGCACCGATCGGCGGCGGAAGCGGCGGAGTTGGCCATGCGGAAATGGGTTCGCATGAAAGCCAACATGACGTTGGGCGCCTACGAAACGTTCGAGGCACAGAGCACCATCCCGGATCCCGAATGGCCCACGCTGCCGTTCAACGAGCTGTTGCGGATCGCCTTCCGCGATCGCTACGTCGGCAGCCTCGACCACGCCGTCATCAAGCGACTGCGTGGTCATGTTTGATGCGTTGCCCTATCGTACGATTGTGGCCGTCGACTTCGAGTTTGAGTTCGGCGGCCACGATACTTTTGCGGCCGCGAGCCGCTCGGGCGAACGGCCGCGCCCGGTCTGCATGGTCGCGCGCGAGCTGCGCAGCGGGCAGACCTGGCGGCTGTGGCGGGGTGAGTTTGGACCCCTGCCGCCATTCCCGATCGGGCCCGATGCACTGCTCGTGGCCTATTACGCCAGCGCCGAACTCGGTTGCTTCCGCGCCCTGAGCTGGCCGCGGCCGACCAACATCCTCGATCTATTTATTGAATTTCGTGATCGTACGAACGGCTTGGAGACACCCGCCGGCGCCGGCTTGGTCGGCGCTCTGACGTTCTTCGGGCTGGATACGATCGGCTCCCAAGAAAAAGACGAGTTGCGGACGCGGATCCTGGCGGGCGGTCCATGGTCGGCCGACGAGCAGACCGCGATCCTTGACTACTGCGAGAGCGACACCGCGGCGCTCGCCCGCCTCCTGCCGGCCATGCTGCCGCGTATCGATCTGCCGCGCGCGCTGCTGCGTGGCCGCTACATGGCCGCGGCCGTGGCGATGGAGCACAACGGCGTGCCGATCGATACCGCGGTGCTCGAGCTCTTGCGGGAACGCTGGACCGCAATTCAGGACGACCTGATCCGCGCCGTGGACGAGCACGGGATCTATGACGGTCGTACGTTCAAACTCGATCGGTGGGCGCACTTCCTCGCCGCGCAGAATATCCCGTGGCCGGTACTGGACAGCGGGCAACTTGATCTGAGCGACGACGCCTTCCGCCAGGCTGCGAAAACCTATCCGCCCGTCGCGCCCTACCGCGAGCTGCGCAGCGCCCTTTCCGATCTGCGTCTCAACGATCTTGCTGTTGGCAAGGATGGGCGCAATCGAACGATCCTATCGGCATTCCGATCGCGCACGGGGCGCAACCAGCCGAGCAATTCGAAATACATCTTCGGCCCCTCGGTTTGGCTGCGCGGGCTGATCAAACCACCGCCGGGCCACGGCGTGGCCTACGTCGATTGGGCGCAACAAGAATTTGGGATCGCGGCAGCGCTCTCCGGCGACGTCGCCATGCAAAACGCCTATCGATCAGGCGATCCGTATCTGGCGTTCGCCAAGCAGGCCGGCGCGATCCCGCAGGACGCCACCAAGGAAACCCACGGAACGCAACGCGAACTATTCAAACAATGCGCGCTGGCAGTCATGTACGGCATGGAAGCCGAGAGCCTGGCGCTGCGCATCGCCCAGCCGCCCGTCGTCGCCCGCGATCTGCTGCGCGCGCACCGCGAGGCCTACCGGACCTTTTGGAGTTGGTCGGACGCCGCGGTCGATCACGCCATGCTCCATGGATCCCTGCACACCGTTTTTGGATGGCACGTGCATGTGAACGCAAACTCGAATCCGAGATCGCTGCGGAATTTCCCGATGCAGGCAAACGGCGCCGAAATGCTGCGCCTGGCCTGTTGTCTCGCAACCGAACGTACGATCGAAGTCTGCGCTCCGGTGCATGACGCGGTGCTGATTTGCGCGCCGCTCGACCGCCTCGACAAGGACGTGGCGCGCATGCGCGCCGCCATGGTGGAAGCCTCCCGGATCGTGCTTGACGGCTTCGAACTCGGCACCGATGCGGCCGTCGTCCGCTACCCGGACCGATACATGGACAAGCGCGGTCGGGTGATGTGGGAGCGGACCCTCGCGCTGATCACCCGCCAGGACGCAAAGGCGGTGGCGTGATGGAGACGGACGATCCCTTTGACCTGGAGAAGTTCCGCCTCCGCCCGGAAGACCTAAAGGCCTACACCGGCAAGGCCGCCGCGGCGCCGCGCGCGCGACATCAATTCACCATCGTGCCCCGGAGCTGGTCGGATCGGCTCGCGGCCGCGCGCCACGTCGGCACGTACAAGTTCGCGCTGCATCTGCTCCACCAATACTGGAAGAACGGCGGACGACCAATCTCACTAACCAACACCTTTGCAACTAACGCCGGCGTAAGCCGCCGGTCCAAGTGGCGCGCACTCGGCGAACTCGAACGGTTAAAGCTGATCGAGGTCGAGCGGCGGCCACGAAAATCCCCACTCGTCACACTGCTAAAAACTCAGCC
>Ga0182039_10002373_pt1 | contig 10290 bp, 8 predicted proteins | sample sta12Can44000111_FD_125975 | JGI IMG/M metagenome (GOLD analysis project Ga0182039, IMG submission 125975) | Lab enrichment of tropical soil microbial communities from Luquillo Experimental Forest, Puerto Rico - statanox.12C.anox.44.000.111 | ecosystem: Environmental > Terrestrial > Soil >...
CAGACCCTCGGGATGGAGCCCGCCGAGATCGCCTTCGCCACCCGGGAGCAGGCCGCCATCCTGGAGGCGATCCGGGAGGGGGTGCTCGCGGTGAACGCGGACGGCCGGATCGTGAGCTGCAACCACGAAGCCAAGAGGATCATGGGCGTGGTCGACCAGGACGTCGTCGGCCAGAAGATCACCGCGCTGCTCCCCGCGAGCCGGTTGCCCGAGGTGCTGGCGAGCGGGGTCCCGCAGTTCGATCAGCCGACGGTCATCGGCAAGTCGCTCGTCCAGACCAACCGCGTGCCCGTGCACCTGGACGGCCGGGTGATCGGCGCGGTCGCCACGTTCCGCGACCGGCTCCAGCTCGAGGAGATCGAGACCCGCCTCGCCGACGTCGGGCGCTACGTGGACGATCTCCGCAGCCAGCGCCACGAGTTCATGAACAAGCTGCACCTCATCCTGGGCCTCATCCACACCTCCGACTACGACGCGGCCCAGGCCGTGATCGAGCGGATGAACGACGAGTACCAGAAGGCGCTCGACTTCTACATGGCCCGCATCCAGGATCCGGCCGTCGTCGGGATCCTGGTCGGCAAGACGCACCACGCGCGAGAGCTCGGCATCCAGCTCGTCGTTTCGCCCGACTCCTTCGTCTCCCGGACCTCCCCGCACAGCGAGGCCGTGGTCACCATCGTCGGCAACGCCGTCGCGAACGCGGTCGAGGCCCTCCAGGTCATGCCGGCGCCCAGGGCTCGGCCCGAGGTCCGCGTGCTGGTGCGGGAGGAGCGGGAGCAGGTGCTCATCGAGGTGAGCGACAACGGCCCCGGGTTCGATCCCGCGAGCCGCGAGCGCCTGTTCGACGCCGGCTTCACCACGAAGGGAGATGGACGCGGGCTCGGGCTCGCGATCGTCGCCCGGGTGGTGGGCGCAGCGCGAGGCGAGCTGGACTTCGAGAACACCGGCGAGGGAGCCCGGCTCCGGGTCACGCTCCCGAAGGAGTTCGCGGCATGAGCGAGGACCGCACCCGAGTCCTGGTCGTCGACGACGACTTCATGATCGCCCAGCTCCACGCACGGTGCGTCGAGCAGGAGCAGGGCTTCCAGCTCGTCGGCGTGGCCCACAGCTGCAAGCAGGCCCTGTCGATGACGAAGCAGCTCAAGCCGAACCTGGTGGTGCTGGACGTCTACCTGCCCGATCGGCCGGGCCTGGAGGTCGCGAGAGGGGCCCGCGCCGCCAACATCCCCTGCGACTTCATCCTCATCACCGCGGCGAAGGAGGTCCGGGTCATCGAGGAGGCGTTCCAGCTCGGCATCTTCGAGTACCTCATCAAGCCCTTTCGGCTGGACCTGCTGGGCGAGACCCTCCGCCGGTACCTGGAGTTCCGCAAGCATCTGCGTTCGTCCAGGGAGCCCGACCAGGCGTTCGTCGAGGGGCTGAAGAGCCTCCGCGCCTCCCCGACGGCGTCGCTCCAACCCCAGGGCCCGAAGGGGATCGACGCCCGGACGCTGGAGCGCATCGGCCAGATCCTGAGGTCCGCCCTGCGGCCCAGCAGTGCGGAGCAGGTCGCCCAGCAGGCCGGCGTCAGCCGCTCCACCGCGCGGGCCTACCTCTCCCACCTCGTCAAGCAAGGGGCGGCCGACGAGTTCCTTCAGTACGGAACCGTCGGCCGCCCCCAGGTCCTCTTCAGCGCGAAGCGTTAGCTCGCGGCACCTGGGCTGACGGTGGGCTCGGCCCTGCGGCGGTAGAAATAGAGCGTCGCCGACAGACCGCAGAGCGCGGCGAAGCTCATCCAGTAGCCCGGGGCGGCCTTGTCGTCGGTCGTGTGGATGAGCCAGGTCGAGATGGCCAGGGAGGAGCCGCCGAGCGTGGTCGCCAGGCTGTAGGCCAGCGAGAAGCCCGCCGTCCGCACCGTGGCCGGCACGACCTCGGTGAGCGCCACCACCATGGCGCCGTTGTAGCTGCCGTAGATGAGCGACAGCCAGAGCTCGACCGCCAGCATCTTGCCGAAGGTCGGCTCCTTCACCAGCCAGACGAGCGCCGGATACGCGGTGAGCAACGCCAGGACGGTGAAGCTGATCAGGATCGGCCTGCGGCCGATCCGGTCGGAGAGCGCCCCCGAGAGCGGCAGCCACATGAAGTTCGACAGCCCTACGGCGACGGTGACCAGCAGGCTGTCTGTCTCGGTGAGCTTCAGGACGTTCTTGCCGAAGGACGGCGTGTAGACGGTGATGAGGTAGAAGGACACGGTCGTCATGACGACCATGGCCATGCCGCCCAGGACCACGTTCCAGTTGGCCGTGAGCGTGCGGGTGATCTCGCCCAGGCTCGGGTGATGCGTGCGGCGCTGGAACTCCTCGGTCTCCTGCAGCGACCTGCGGATCAGGAAGATGAACGGAACGATGAAGCAGCCGATCCAGAACGGGGTCCGCCAGCCCCACTGCGCGACGCCCGCCGGCGTCATGAGCTTGTTGATGGCGAAGCCGAGGAGCGCCGCGACGACGATGGCGCACTGCTGGCTGGCCGACTGCCAGCTCACGTAGAAGCCCTTGCGGCCGGGCGTCGCCATCTCCGAGAGGTAGACCGAGACGCCGCCCAGCTCGACCCCCGCCGAGAATCCCTGGAGGAGCCGACCGCTGAGCACGAGCAACGGCGCCGCGATCCCGATGGAGGCGTACCCGGGAACGAAGGCGATCAGGGCCGTGCCCATCGCCATGATGCTCAGGGTGATGATCAGCCCCTTGCGCCGGCCGACCCGGTCGATGAAGGCCCCCAGGACGATCGCGCCGATGGGCCGCACCAGGAAGCCCGCCGCGAAGCTCATGAACGTCGCCATCAGCGAGACGAACTCGTTCGCGTTCGGGAAGAAGGTCTTCGCGATGTGGTTCGCGTAGATCCCGAACAAGAAGAAGTCGAACATCTCGAGGAAGTTGCCGCTGGTGACCCGCAGCACTGTCTTGATCTTCTCGCTTCGAGTATTGGCGTTCGCCATATCGGTCTTTCCCGTGCGTTACGTCGTCGACTGCTGAACCTGGGTCCGTGGTGCGCGATCGGCCCCCTGATCGCGCACCACGGTCTGGGGTCGAGGGAACGGTCAGCTCACGACGTCACGATCAGAAGATGACCCGCAGGCCGGCGGCGATCTCGGTCTGGTTCGCGTACCAGCCCGTGGGGTTGGCGGCGGTCCCGGACGCACCGAGCTTGCCCGCGACGCCCCCGCTCGTCCGGTAACCGTCGCTCACCTTGGCATAGTCGGCCGCGAGGTAGATCTGGGTGAGCGAGTTGAAGTGGTAGATCGCCGATCCGTAGATGGTCTTCTTGGCGCCGGTGCCCGCGGTCGTCGCGGAGGACGTGTCGGCGAACTGGTTGATGATCTTGTCGCTGGAGTTGTACGCGGCGTGGTTCACGTTGATGCGCTGGTACCCCAGATCGAACTCGTACTCGGCGGTCGGCGCAACCTTGGCGGACAAGGTGTAGGCGTCGTCCTTCCGGCGACCCAGGGACCCCTGATCGGCCTCGTAGTGGAAGTAGCCGGCGTTCAGGCGCGCGATGCCGACCTGGTAGTTGCCGCCGACCGACATCGAGCGCTGATCGTTGCCGTGGTTGTTCGCCTCGTTGTAGTAGCCGGACACGTTGACGGGGGCGTAGTTGATCGCGAGGGCGACCGCGCGGGTGCTGTTCTGTGAGAACGATCCCGCGACGCCGCCGAACTGGTAGCCCAGGCCCGCCACGATGTGATCACCGAACTTCTTCTTCCACACGACGCCGTCGTCGTAGCGAGTGCCGGTCACGCTCCCGGCGAAGAAGATGAGCTGCTTGAAGTTGTTGACGTTGGTCCAGCCTCCCTCCTCGAGCGTCACGCCCGCGGAACCGTAGGCGTCTCCGTAGTTCTGGGAGAAGTCACGGGGCAGCGTGTTCTGGCGGCCGAACGTGATCTTGCCGAGCTCGCCTTCGAGCCCGGCCCAGGCGTCCCGGTTGAACAGGACACCCGGGGTGTCCATGTTCCCCGTGGGCAGCTCGAACTCGCTCTCCAGCTTGAAGATGGCCTTGAGGCCGTTGTCCCGCACCAGCCCCTGGCTGCCGGTGATGCCCCAGCGGTTCCCGCTGAACCAGGACACCTGGTAGCCGGTCTGTCGCTGCCCGCTGGCGTTGGCGTGGTCGACGGTGCTGAGGGTCGGCTCGAGAATGCCGTAAAGCGCGACGGTGGTCCTGGGAGTCTTGTACCTCAGGCCGACGCCCTGCTCGTACCCGATCGCGGGCGTGGCCGGCGCGGCGGCCGGAGCTGCGGCGGAGACAGCGGGCGCCGTGGCGGGGACGGCCGCGGGCGCCGCGGGCGCAGTGGTGGGCGTAGCCGCGGGCGCAGCAGCCGGCGCCATGGCGGGCGCAGCCGGCCCGTTCTGCGACGCCCCCTCCGAGGGCGGCGTCTGGGCTCGCGCCGTGGATGCAAGAAGGGCGGCGGTGACGATGGCAGCGGCTCTCATGGGACTCCTCGCTTGGATTGGCCAGGTCTGCTGACGCGCTCGATCGGCTCCGGGTCGCTGCGGCCCTCGGCAACGGCCCATCACCCGCGCCAGCACAACCCGGAGCGAGGAGGTTCATCAAGATGCAATCGGATTGCAGCAGATGAAAGACTTGTGGCGTCATCGACAATTTTGTGGATTGTGTCGACGCGGACGCGTTCGATGGCCCCCGAAGAACCCGAAGACGCGTCGGCTCCTCTTCGCGCTGCTCCGGCACGCCGCCAAGGAGCCGAGGGCGGCGGCGGGCGCGGCGTCATCGTCGTGCCGGTGCCGGCGCGATCATTCCTGTGGCCGGCGTCCGAGGAGTCCCCGGCGTCCCCGCCGGAGGAAACCCGAAACCCCGATCAGAGTGTCAGCGATGTCTTGACTGGTCCCCGCCGACTTGCATGTCGCTCATGCCCTGACGTGGCACCAGAGCGACGGCGGCATCGTGGACAGCGTACCGCCTCGCGCGCGTCGCCGCGTCGGCGCCACGCGAGGGAGATGATGCGCGCAGCAGTCGGCACCGTACCTGTTCTCGCAGGCGGACCCGTCGCGAACACGTTCCAGAGCACCGACTACGCCGACGCGGTCGCATCCAGTCTACAGCCCGGTGCCAGACGCGCTGTGCGCCGAGAGGTACACTGTATCCCCCCGCTGGCGCCTGGGAATGCTCGCCGTACTTGAAGTATGGTGCCGCGTCATCGACATGGGTCTCCTGTATGTCGCTCGGGAATGGGACTGAGTGTGACTGAAAGAACTCTCGACTGCCTCGGCGAAGCGTGTCCGGTTCCGCTCATCCGGACGCAGCGGGCGCTCCAGGAGCTGGCGATCGGGGACGTGCTCATCGTCCAGATCGACCACTCCTGCGCCATGAAGAACTTGCCCGAGTGGGCGGAGAAGGCCGGGCACAACTTCGAGATCGAGGAAGTCGGCGACGGTCAGTGGGACATCGTGATCGAGAAGGCGTGCTGACGATGCAGCTCGACCACGCCCTCCGCGATCGGGAGCCGGCCGACGCTCCGACCACCGCCGCGACGGCCGCGCGCGTCCGCTGGCGCGACCACGAGACCTTCAAGACGCTGTTCGTCAACCCCTGGACCTACACCACGGGCGCCGTCGTCCTCGCGCTCCTCAACGTCGCCCTCATGGCCGCCACGGGCAAGGCCTGGGGCGTCACCACGTCGGTGACGTACTGGGGTGCGTGGATCTGGCGCAGCCTGAGCGGCGATCCTCACGCTTGGCCCTACTTCGCCGAGGTGAAGCCTGCGTTCAACGCCCCCGGCTTCAGCTTCTGGAATGACGCGGGCTCGCTCACCAACCTGGGCATGGTCGTGGGCGCGTTGCTCGCCGCGCTCGGCGCGAACCAGTTCCGCGTGAAGAAGCTCAAGTCGCGGCGCCAGATCGGTGCCGCCATGCTGGGGGGCCTCTTGATGGGCTTCGGGGCCCGCCTCGCCTTCGGCTGCAACATCGGCGACCTGTTCTCCGGGCTGCCTGCGCTGTCTCTGCACGGCTGGGTATTCCTGGTCTCCATCTTCCTTGGCGCGGCCGCGGGCTCGAAGCTGCTCGTCCGCTACTTCATCTGAAGGGACACACGATGGCCGCCTCCGGGGAGCCTCAGCGCACACTCCGACGCATCCCGCGCACCCCCGTGGTCAAGAAGGAGAGGAAGAACCAGCTCCCGTACGCGCTCGCGGTGGTCGGCCTCGTCGTCGCGATCGGCTACTACCTCGCCGCGGGGCTCGGGGCGCCGAAGTCCGCGTTCGTCTGGATCGTCGGGGTCGCCCTCGGCCTGACTCTGCAGCGGTCGCGCTTCTGCTTCACCGCCTCGATGAGAGACCCGGTGCTCACCGGCGGTACCAACCTCACCAAGGCCGTCGTCGTCGGCCTCGCCGTGAGCACCGTCGGGTTCTCGGCCCTCCAGCTCGGCGCCTACTTCAAGGCGGGCCAGCTCGCCGACGCGATGAAGCTGAGCTCCCTCGATCCGGTCGGGCTGCACACGGTCGTCGGCGGCGTGCTCTTCGGGATCGGCGCCGTGATCGCCGGCGGGTGCGCCTCGGGGACGCTGATGCGCATGGGCGAAGGCTTCCTCCAGCAGTGGATCGTCCTTCCCTTCTTCGTGGCAGGCTCGCTCATCGGCGCCGCGACGTGGCCGCTGTGGAAGGTGGCGCTGCTCGTCCGCACGGACAGCGGCGTGTACCTGCCGAAGGCGCTCGGCGGGTTCGTCCCGGCGCTCCTCGTCCAGTTCGGGATGCTCCTCGCGCTCTGGGTCGCGGCGGACTGGTGGGGGAAGCGCGGCCGCACCTGACGCGTCCGGGCGGGAGGGGTCATGGCGAGCGAGAAGCAGCACGAGCGCTTCGACGTGGTGGTCGTCGGCGGCGGCCCGGCGGGGCTCACCGCCGCCCTCTACGCCGGGCGAGCGCGGCTCAAGACGCTCGTCGTCGAGAAGGGGCTCGTGGGCGGCCTCGCCACTTACACCAACGAGATCTGCAACTATCCCGGGTTCCCGGAGGAGATCACCGGGATCGAGCTCATGCGCCGCTTCGAGGCGCAGGCGCGCCGCTTCGGCGTCGTGGTGAAGAACACGCCCGTGAAGAAGGTCGCGCTCTCCGGTGTCGACAAGACCGTCGAGACCTTCCGGACCGTCTTCCACGCGCGTGCGGTGATCATCGCGACGGGAGGGAAGCCGCGCCTCCTCGGCGTGCCGGGCGAGGCGGACTTCCTGTACGACAAGGGCATCTCCTTCTGCGCCACCTGCGACGCCGCCCAGTGCACCGACAGGACCGTCCTGGTGATCGGCTCCGGCGACGCCGCCATCGAGGAGGCGCTCTTCCTCACGAAGTTCGCCCGCAAGGTGATCGTCTCGGTGGTGCACGAGGAGGGGCACCTCGACGCGCACGCCGGAGCGCGCGAGGAGGCCTTCAAGAATCCGAAGCTCGAGTTCCGCTGGAGCACCGCCGTCGAGCGGTTCGAGGGCGAGGGGCGGCTCCAGAACGTCATCCTGAAGAACACCCGCACCGGCGCCCTGAGCCCCGTTGCGGTCGATCGCTGCTTCTATTTCATCGGGTACGTGCCGGCGACAGAGCTCTTCGCGGGCCAGCTCGCGCTGACGCCTCGCGGATACATCACGACGGACCCGCGGATGCGGACGGCCATCGAGGGCGTCTTCGCGGCCGGCGACGTGCGGGACACCTCGCTGCGCCAGGTCGCCACCGCCGTCGGCGACGGCGCCACCGCTGGGTTCGAGGCTGGACGCTACCTCGCCGAGCTCGAGGTCTACGAAGGCCAGCTCCTGCAGAAGGAGCGCCCCGGGCTCATCTACGTCTACTCGGCCATCGACGAGCGATCCCGCCAGCTCCTGCCGATGCTCGAGGAGATCGAGCGCCACTACGCGGGGCGCATCAAGCTCAACGTCGTGGACGTCTACAAGGGCGAGGGGCTGGCTGCGCGCCTCGGCGCCCAGGCCGTGCCCTCGCTCGTCTTCACCAGGGACGGCGCCGTCCACGCCCTGTCGGACGACCTCGCCAGGCCCGCCATCATGGCGGCGCTCGATGCCCTCATCGGGCGGGCCGGAGGGACCCCGTCCTAATCGCCCGCGCCTCGGCTACAGTCCCGTTTGCACGGCTCGCCGCACACGCGAGCTCGATCGCGGAGCGCCCATGAACACCATCGTGACGGAGTATCTCGGTCTCGTGGACCGCATCGCGGCCAGCATCCCGCTGCCGGCGATCCGGTCACTCCACCTCCCGCCCGAGACCGCGACGGGCGTGAACGCCGAGTTCAGCGCTCTCGAGCTCGCGGACGGATCGCTCGGCCTATCGTACCTGTGGCTCGGCTACGACCGGGCGCACCTGCGGGAGGTCCTCTCCCAGACGCCAGCCGAACGGCTCGACGTCCGCAGCCTCGCGCGCTGGTACGCGGATGGCGACCCTGCCCGGCGCGCGCTGGGCTTCGCAGCGCTCAACGCGATCTCGCAGCACCTCTTCGCCCGCGCGGGCTTCATGCCGGACACGGCGACCAGCTCCGTCTCGCTCCTCGCCCCGGCCGCCGAGGATCACGTGGGCATGATCGGGCTCTTTCCGCCGCTCGTGAGCCGGATCCTGGCCACCGGGGCCCGGCTCACCGTCGCCGAGCTGAACCCGAAGCTGGTCCGGGACGAAGGCCAGTTCCGGGTCACGCTGGACCGGCGCGAGCTCTCGGCGTGCAACAAGGTGGTCTCGACGAGCACGGTGCTCCTCAACGACACCATCGACGACGTGCTCGCCTCGTGCAGCGGCGCCAGCTACTTCGGCATCGTCGGGCCCGGCGCAGGATGTCTCCCCGACCCGCTCTTCGCGCGAGGCGTGAGCACGGTGGGGGGAGCCCGGGTGATCGCGCGCGAGGAGATGATCGCCTCCCTCTCTGCCGGGAAGAGATGGGGCGACGGGGTGGAGAAATACTGCATCGAGCGCGACCGGTACCCCGGCGTGGAGGCGCTCCTGTCCCGGGCGAAGGGCTCGGCATAGGCGGTCCTGGCGGCGAGCCCTCCCCGTCAGATCCGGTTCATCTTGCGCGCCGCCGCGGTGAGCTCGGCGCGGAAGTCGGGGTGGGCGATGGCGATGAGGGCGAGAGCGCGGTCCCGCGCGGTCTTGCCGCGGAGCTTGGCGACGCCGTACTCGGTGACGACGTGGTCGACGTCGTTCTTGCTCGTGGTGACGGCCGCCCCGGGCGTGAGAGTGGGCACGATGCACGAGATGGTCCCATGCTTCGCGGTCGAGGCCGTGGTGATGAAGCTCTTGCCGCCCTTCGAGATGTTCGCGCCGCGAACGAAGTCCGATTGGCCGCCCGTGCCGCTCCACTGAAGGTGGCCGAGGGACTCCGAGCAACACTGGCCGAGGAGGTCCACCTCGATCGTGGCGTTGATCGAGACCATCTTCTCGTTCTGGCCGATGACGTACGGGTCGTTCACGTAGTCGACCGGGTGCATCTCGATCATCGGGTTGTCGTTCATGAACTCGTAGAGCCGTCTCGTCCCGACGGCGAAGGTGGCGACGCTCTTGCCGCGGTGGAGCGTCTTGCGCGAGCCGTTCACCGCGCCCGACAGCATCAGGTCGGCCATGCCCTCGGTGATCAGCTCCGTGTGGATGCCCAGGTCCTTCTTCTCGAGCAGGGCCCGCGAGACGGCGTTGGGGATCCCGCCGAAGCCGAGCTGGATCGTCGAGCCGTCCTCGATCTGCTCCGCGAGGTAGCCGCCGATGGATTCCTCGACGGGAGTGATGCCGATGGGCGCCTGCTCCACGACCGGCTCCGTGCACTCGATGACGTGGTCGACCTCGGAGATGTGGATGTGGCAGTTGCCGTGGGTCCGCGGAGCGCCAGGGTTCACCTGGACGACGACGGTCTTCGCCTTCCGGATCGCCTCGAGGGTGTAGCCGACAGAGAGTCCGCAGGTGAAGAACCCGTGCTCGTCCATCGGCGAGACCACCGCCGCCACCAGGTCGATGGGCCAGTACTCGCGCAGGAGCTTCGGAACCTCGCTGAAGTTGTTGGGGACGAAGTCGGCCCAGCCCCTCTGGACGGCGGCGCGCGAGACGTGGCTCGTGAACCACGACTGGACACGGATGTGTGGTGGCGAGTCCTCGGTGAAGTAGTCCGGGGTCACGTGATGCTGCTGGTTGACCACGACTCCCTCGAGGTCGTTCTTGCGAGCGGCGAGCGCCCGGACGAAGAGGGTCGGCTCGCCGGCGTTGAGCGGGAAGCAGAGCTGGTCGCCGGACTTCACGGTCGCGGCCGCCTCCTGGGGCGAGCAGAGCTTCTCCCGGTACTCCCG
>Ga0182039_10002375_pt1 | contig 10288 bp, 7 predicted proteins | sample sta12Can44000111_FD_125975 | JGI IMG/M metagenome (GOLD analysis project Ga0182039, IMG submission 125975) | Lab enrichment of tropical soil microbial communities from Luquillo Experimental Forest, Puerto Rico - statanox.12C.anox.44.000.111 | ecosystem: Environmental > Terrestrial > Soil >...
GCGCGATCCCCTCGCCCCAGGACGATCGAATGAACCGCTCCTACTCTCAGGGACTCTCCAGCACGCCCTTGCTCGGTGAGACCATCGGCGAGAACCTTCGCCGTACCGCGCTGCGCTTCCCCGAGGTCGTGGCGCTCGTGGTGCGGTCGCAGCGGGTCCGCCTCAGTTACCGGGAGCTCGAGGCCCAGGTGCGCGTCGTCGCTCGCGGCCTGATGGCCCGTGGGATCGCCAAGGGGGATCGCGTCGGCATCTGGGCTCCGAACCGCGTCGAGTGGGTGCTGCTGCAGTACGCCACCGCGACGATCGGGGCCATCCTCGTCAACGTCAACCCGGCCTACAAGACCGCCGAGCTGGAGCACGCCCTCCGCCAGTCCGAGGTGAGCGTGCTGATCTCCGCGCGTGCTTTCCGCGCCTCCGACTTCGCCGGAATGATCGAGGAGGTGCGCGGTCGGTGCCCGGCGCTCCGCGAGGTGATCATCCTCGAGATCGGCTGGCAGCAGCTCCTCGACGACGGCGGCTCCGTCTCCGACGCGCGGCTGCAGGAGCGCGAAGCGACGCTGGAGCCCGATGACCCCATCAACATCCAGTACACCTCTGGCACCACCGGCTTCCCCAAGGGCGCAACGCTCACCCACCACAACATCCTGAACAACGGCTTCTTCGTGGGCGAGGGACAGCGTCTCTCGGCCGCGGACCGCGTCTGCATCCCGGTGCCCTTCTACCACTGCTTCGGGATGGTCCTCGGGAACCTCGCGTGCACCACCCACGGTGCGACGATGGTCATCCCGGGAGAGTCCTTCGACCCGCTCGCCGTGCTGGAAGCGGTGACGGCCGAGAGGTGCACCGCGCTGTACGGCGTGCCGATGATGTTCATCGCGATACTGGATCATCCGCGCTTCGGAGAGTTCTCGTTCCCCACGCTGCGCACGGGGATCATGGCCGGCTCTCCCTGTCCGGTCGAGGTGATGAAGAAGGTCCAGACGCTCCTGCACATGCCGGAGGTCACCATCTGCTACGGCATGACCGAGACCTCGCCCGTCTCGACGCAGACCGCGGTGGACGACCCCATCGAGAAGCGCACCGCGACCGTCGGGCGCGTGCATCCGCACCTCGAGGTGAAGATCGCGGATCTCGCCGGGCGGACCGTGCCACGCGGGGCGAAGGGCGAGCTGTGCACCCGCGGTTACTCCGTGATGCTTTCGTACTGGAACGATCCGGACTCCACGCGCAAGGCGATCGACGCCGCCGGCTGGATGCACACCGGTGACCTCGCCACGATGGACGAAGAGGGCTACGTCAACATCGTCGGCCGCATCAAGGACATGATCATCCGCGGGGGAGAGAACGTGTTTCCCCGCGAGATCGAGGAGTTCCTCTACGGGCACCCGGCGGTCAGCGACGTCGCCGTGATCGGCGTGCCCAGCGAGAAGTATGGCGAGGAGGTCATGGCCTGGGTCAGACTCAAGCCCGGCGCCGACTGCGACGGCGCTGCGCTGGGCGCGTTCTGCCGCGGCAAGATCGCCAGCTACAAGATTCCCCGCCACTGGAAGTTCGTCGAGTCGTTTCCCTCAACCGTCACCGGCAAGGTCCAGAAGTTCAAGATGCGGGCGCTGTCGGTGGAGGAGCTCGGCCTACAGAAAGCCGCGCTCACGAAGACCGCGTAGCCGAGGGCCGAGTCCTGCAGGAGCTGTCGTGATAGCCGACGCGGGTGCGCTCTCGCGCCGGCACATTCAGGCGGAGGAGCACCCATGGAGTCGATGAGCCTCAAGACGGGCAGCACCCCTGGCGCGACGGCGCCGCACCGTGGCGCGATCGGACCCAAGCTGCCCCGCGGCGGGGACGCCGTCGTGGCGGCGTTGCGTTACCCCGGCCTCGATCACGAGCTCGGAGACGGCCGACTTGCTCCGCGAGACGGTGCGGCAGTTCGCGGCGGAGGAGCTGGCGCCGCGCGCCGCGGACATCGACCGCGAGAACCACTTCCCCATGGACCTCTGGCGGAAGATGGGGTCTCTCGGGCTGCTCGGCGTGACCGTCGACCCTCAATACGGCGGCGCCGGCATGACCTACCTGGAGCACGTGATCGCCCTCGAGGAGCTCAGCCGCGGGTCCGCCGCGGTGGGGCTCGCCTACGGTGCGCACTCGAACCTCTGCGTGAATCAGATCCACCGCAACGGGAGCGCGGCGCAGAAGCAGCGCTACCTCCCGAGGCTCGTCTCCGGCGAGCACGTCGGCGCGCTGGCGATGAGCGAGCCCGGCGCTGGATCGGACGTCGTCGGCATGAAGCTCCGGGCCGACCGGAAGGGCGACCGCTACATCCTGAACGGCAGCAAGATGTGGATCACGAACGGTCCGCACGCCGACGTGATCGTCGTGTACGCCAAGACCGATCCCTCCGCCGGGCCGCGCGGCATCACCGCGTTCATCGTCGAGAAGGAGTTCCCCGGCTATTCGACCGCGCAGAAGCTCGACAAGCTCGGCATGCGCGGCTCGGACACCTGCGAGCTCATCTTCGAGGACTGCCAGGTCCCGGAGGAGAACGTGCTCGGCGGGGTCGGGCGCGGCGTGAACGTCCTCATGAGCGGGCTCGACTACGAGCGGCTGGTGCTGGCCGGCGGCCCGCTCGGCATCATGCAGGCCTGCCTCGACGTCGTCCTCCCGTACGTCCACGAGCGCAAGCAGTTCGGGCAGGCGATCGGCGAGTTCCAGCTCATGCAGGGCAAGCTCGCGGACATGTACACGACGCTCAGCGCCTGCCGGGCTTACGTCTATGCGGTCGCGCGACAGTGCAGCGCGGGCAAGACCGCCCGCAAGGACGCGGCCGGGGCGATCCTCTATGCCTCCGAGCGAGCGACCCGCATGGCGCTGGAGGCGATCCAGTGCCTCGGCGGCAACGGTTACATCAACGACTACCCGACGGGGCGGCTCCTGCGCGACGCCAAGCTGTACGAGATCGGCGCGGGCACGAGCGAGATCCGGCGCATGCTCATCGGCCGGGAGCTCTTCAACGAGACCGCCTGACTTCCACCGTCCGGCGAGGAGCGAATTCTCATGAGCGCGCTCGACAGCAAGGTCAACCCGCACTCCCTGGACTTTCGCAAGAACGCCGAGGCGATGAGCGCGCTCGTGGCCGATCTGCGCGCGAAGGTCGCCGCGGTGGAGCTGGGCGGTGGCGCCCGGGCCTGCGCGAAGCACACCGAGCGCGGGAAGCTGCTCCCGCGGGACCGCATCCGCCTGCTGCTCGACGTCGGGGCGCCGTTCCTCGAGCTCTCGCAGCTGGCGGCGCACGGGATGTACGACGGCGAGGTCCCGTCGGCGGGGATCCTCACCGGCATCGGCCGCGTGAGCGGGCGCGAGTGCGTCGTCGTCGCGAACGACGCGACGGTGAAGGGCGGCTCCTACTACCCGCTCACGGTGAAGAAGCACCTGCGCGCCCAGGAGATCGCGCGCGAGAACCGGCTGCCCTGTATCTACCTCGTCGACTCCGGGGGCGCGAACCTGCCGCAGCAGGACGAGGTCTTCCCGGACCGCGAGCACTTCGGCCGGATCTTCTACAACCAGGCCAACCTCTCCGCGGCGGGTATCCCGCAGATCGCGGTGGTGATGGGCTCCTGCACCGCGGGCGGCGCCTACGTCCCGGCCATGTCCGACGAGAGCGTCATCGTCCGCAAGCAGGGGACGATCTTCCTCGGCGGGCCGCCGCTCGTGAAGGCCGCCACCGGCGAGGTGGTCTCGGCCGAGGACCTGGGCGGCGCCGACGTCCACAGCCGGACCTCGGGCGTCACCGACCACTACGCCACCGACGACGCCCACGCCCTGCGCATCACCCGCCGCATCGTCGCGAACCTGAACGCCGTGAAGCGCCCGGAGGTCGCCCTGCGGCCACCCGTCGAGCCTCGCCACGATCCGGCGGAGATCCACGGGGTCATCCCGACCGACGTCCGCAAGCCCTACGACGTCCGGGAGGTGATCGCCCGCGTCGTCGACGGCTCCGAGCTCGACGAGTTCAAGCGCCTCTACGGCACGACGCTCGTATGCGGCTTCGCGCACGTGTGGGGCTATCCCGTCGGGATCGTCGCCAACAACGGGATCCTCTTCTCCGAGTCGGCGCTGAAGGGCGCGCACTTCATCGAGCTGTGCGCGCAGCGCGGCATCCCGCTCGTGTTCTTCCAGAACGTCACCGGGTTCATGGTGGGCTCGAAGTACGAGGCCGGCGGCATCGCCAAGGACGGCGCCAAGATGGTGACGGCGGTCGCGTGCGCCCGTGTGCCGAAGTTCACGTTCATCATCGGCGGGAGCTTCGGCGCCGGGAACTACGGGATGTGCGGCCGGGCCTACTCGCCGCGCTTCCTGTGGATGTGGCCCAACGCCCGCATCTCGGTGATGGGCGGCGAGCAGGCGGCCAGCGTGCTCGCCCAGGTGAAGCGAGACGCGATGGAGGCGCGCGGCGAGACGTGGTCGAAGGACGAGGAGGAGGCGTTCCGGGCTCCGCTCCTCGAGCAGTACGAGACCCAGGGCCACCCGTACTACGCGACCGCGCGCCTGTGGGACGACGGGATCATCGACCCCGCGGAGACGCGGATGGTGCTCGCGCTCGGTCTCTCGGCGGCCCTGAACGCCCCGGTCGAGGCGACGACGTTCGGCGTCTTCAGGATGTGACCATGGTGGATCGCTCGCTCTCGGTGGACGTCGACGACCGCGGCCGCGCGACGGTGACGCTCGAGCGGCCCGAGCTCCACAACGCCTTCGACGACGCCCTCGTCGCCGCCCTCACCGCCAAGCTCGAGGCCCTCGGCCGCGACGACCGCGTGCGCGTCGTCCTCCTCGCCGCGCGAGGCAAGAGCTTCTCGGCCGGCGCCGATCTCGGCTGGATGCGCAGGATGGCCTCCTACTCGCGCGAGGAGAACCTACGGGACGCGCAGGCGCTCGCGAGGCTGATGCGCACCCTCGATGAGCTGCCCAAGCCGACCGTCGCCCTGGTGCAAGGCGCCGCCTACGGGGGCGGCGTCGGGCTCGTCGCCTGCTGCGACGTCGCGCTCGCCTCCTCGCGCGCCACCTTCTGCCTCTCCGAGGTGAAGCTCGGCCTGATCCCGGCCGTGATCTCGCCGTACGTCGTCGCGGCGATCGGCTCTCGCGCCATGCGCCGGTACGCGCTCACGGCGGAGGCGTTCGACGCGACCGAGGCGCGCCGGATCGGCCTCGTGCACGAGGTGGTCGAGGAGGACGCGCTCTGGCCGGCTGCCGAGCGAATCGCCGGCGCGCTCCTGAGGAACGGGCCACGCGCCGTCGCCGCCGCCAAGGCGCTCGTGGCGCGGGTCGCGCGCGCGCCGCTCGACGACGCGCTCGCCGCGGACACCGCGGAGCGGATCGCCTCGATCCGGGCGTCGGACGAGGGGCGCGAGGGCCTCACGGCGTTCCTCGAGAAGCGCGCGCCGGCCTGGGTGAAGGGGCAGGGATAGCCGACATGTTCGACAAGATCCTGGTCGCGAACCGCGGCGAGATCGCGTGCCGCGTCCTGCGGACGGCACGCCGCCTCGGGATCCAGACGGTGGCGGTGTACTCGGACGCCGACGCCGAGGCGAAGCACGTGGCGATGGCGGACGAGGCGTACCGGATCGGCCCGGCCCCGGCGCGCGAGAGCTACCTCGACGCGGACGCGATCCTCGACGCGGCGCGGCGGAGCGGCGCACGCGCGGTGCACCCCGGCTACGGCTTCCTCTCTGAGAACGCTGCGTTCGCCGAGGCGTGCACGAAGGCGGGGGTCGTCTTCATCGGCCCATCCGCGGCGGCGATCCGCGCCATGGGGTCGAAGAGCGCGGCGAAGCGGCTCATGGGGGAGGCCGGAGTGCCGCTCGTGCCGGGCTACCACGGTGAGGACCAGTCGCCGGCCCGGCTCGCGAAGGAGGCGGGGAAGATCGGCTGGCCGGTGCTGGTGAAGCCGACCGCCGGCGGCGGCGGCAAGGGCATGCGCGCGGTGAACGACGCCGCCTCGTTCCTGGACGCGCTCGCCGGGGCTAAGCGGGAGGCGCTCGCGTCCTTCGGGGACGACCGCGTCCTCCTCGAGCGGTACCTGGCGCGCCCGCGCCACATCGAGATCCAGGTGTTCGCCGACGCGGCTGGCCACGCCGTGCACCTGTTCGAGCGCGACTGCTCCATCCAGCGGCGCCACCAGAAGGTGCTGGAGGAGGCGCCGGCACCGGGGCTCCCCCAGGCCCTGCGCGACGAGATGGGCCGGGCGGCGATCGCGGCGGCGAAGGCGATCGGCTATGTCGGCGCGGGCACCGTCGAGTTCCTGCTCGACGAGGACGGCCGTTTCTACTTCATGGAGATGAACACGCGGCTGCAGGTCGAGCACCCGGTGACCGAGCTGATCACCGGCCAGGACCTGGTCGAGTGGCAGCTCCGCGTGGCCGCGGGCGAGCCGCTCCCGCTCGCCCAGGAGGAGCTCGCCATCACCGGCCACGCCATCGAGGCGCGCGTCTACGCGGAGGACCCGTCGCGCGACTTCCTCCCCTCGACCGGCACGCTCACCCACCTGCGCCCGCCGGCGGAGAGCCCCCACGTCCGGATCGACACCGGCGTCCGCGAGGGGGACGCGGTCACCATCCACTACGACCCGATGATCGCCAAGCTGATCGTCTGGGACTCCGACCGCGCCGGGGCGGTGCGGCGGCTCCGCGCCGCGCTCGCGGAGTACCAGGTGGTCGGCGTCACGACGAACCTGCCTTTCCTGGGCGCGGTGGCGGCGCACCCCGCCTACGGCGCCGGGGAGCTGGACACCCGGTTCATCGAGCGTCACCGCGCCGGGTTGCTCGGCGAGGCGGTCCCCGCCAGCGACGCGGTGCTCGCCATCGCCTGCCTGGACGTGCTGCTCCGGCGCGCCTCGGGCGCCGAGGAGGCGGCCCGCGCCTCCCACGACCCGCACTCGCCGTGGCACCGCACCGACGGGTGGCGGCTCAACGTCGACTACCGGCACACCGTCACCTTCGCGGACGCCGGGAGGCTCGTCCGCGTGGTCGCGCACTACCGGCCTCAGGGCCTCCTCCTCGAGCTCCCCGGCGGGCGCGTCGAGGTGCGTGGCGAGCGGAGCGGCACGGATGACCTCGTGGCCGACCTCGGCGGCGCTCGCATCCGCGCCACCGTCGTCCGGAGCGGCGACGAGCTGGTCGTCATGACCCACGGCCGCGGGCACCGGCTCACCCTCCACGATCCCGACGCGGCCGCGGAGCGCGACGTCGCCGGCGGGAGCCTCACCGCACCGATGCCGGGCAAGGTCATCGCGGTGATGGTGGAGCCGGGGGCCACGGTGAAGAAGGGCGATCCGCTCATCATCCTCGAGGCCATGAAGATGGAGCACACCGTCACTTCCCCGCGCGACGGCACGGTGGCCGAGGTCCACTTCGGCACCGGCGCGCTGGTGAGCGAAGGCGCCCAGCTCCTGGCGCTCGCGCCCGAGGGGTCCGCGAGGTGAACCTCCCGCGCCCGGTGAAGGTGCCGGCCGCTCGCCACCGCCGCAATGACCACTTCACGTTCCGTTCTCATCGCCGGCCACGTGACGCTCGATCGCCACGGGACGGGCGTCGTGCCCGGCGGCGCCGTGACCTACTGCGGGCTCGCCTACGCCGGGCTCGGCGCGCGGGTTCGTATCGTGAGCGCGGCCGGCCCCGAGTTCCCGCGGGGCGTCCTCGGGACCGCCGAGGTTTCGTTCGAACCGGCGTCCCGGACCACCACCTTCGAGAACGCCTACGGTGTGGACGGACACCGCTCGCAGCGCGTGCTCGCGGCGGCGCCGCCGCTCGAAGCGGCGCGCATCCCCTCGGCGTGGCGCGAGGCTGATCTGCTGCACCTCGCGCCGATCCTGGGGGAGGTCGACCTCGCAGCGTTCCGCCGCGCCGTGCGGGCGCGGTTCTCCGGCTTGGGCGTGCAGGGCTGGGTGCGTCGCCTCGAGCCGGAGGGGGACGTATCGCAGCCTCGCTGGGATCCGGCGCCGGAGGAGCTCGCCGGCGTCGACGCGGCGGTCCTGGGCGAGGACGACGTTCCGGGGCAGGGTGACCTCGTCGGCCGGCTCGTCCGCCACATCCCGGTCGTCGCGTTCACGCATGGGCCGCGCGGCTGCGAGGTGATCGCGCGCGGCCGAACGTGGAGGGTAGGGATCCATCCTGCGCGCGAGGTCGACCCCACCGGTGCCGGGGACGTCTTCTCGGCAGCCTTCTTCCTCGCGCTCGCGGGCGGGGCGGAGCCGCCGGACGCGGCCCGGCTCGGCGCCGCCGCGGCGTCCATCTGCGTCGAGGGGGTCGGCCCGGCCGCGCTCGCGCGCATCGGAGAGGCGCAGTCGCGCGCGGCCGTCGTGCCGGTCGCGGGCGAGTGACGGTCGGATGGCGGCGCCCAACCGGGAGCCTCGGGGCTCCCGCGCCGGGATTAGACGATTCTACGGTCGGTCGGTGGTGAAGCGGGGCGGTGCCCGGCGACAGCGCTCCCGAGAGGGTTTCATCACGCTCTTCGCCTCCCAGCAGCTTCCCTGAATTGGCCAAATCCGGAGGCAGGCCAAGTGTCCGGACCAGAACGCCCAGCTCCCGGCCAGCTCTCGGCGCTGCTGCGGGAGCTGGTGCATGCGCCCGAGACCGAGCTCGGAGGGGGGTGGGAGTCGGTGCTCCGGACCGGGGCGGTCATCGGCCGCTTCGAGCTGTTGCGCGAGGTTGCCCGAGGCGGATTCGGCGTCGTCTGGGAGGCGCGCGATCGGGATCTGGGGCGCACCGTTGCGTTCAAGGCCTTGCGCGGTGGAGCCCGTCCGAATGTCCTGGAGCAGCCGTACCTGCTGGAGGCCGAAGCAGTCGCGCGGTGCTCACATCCCAACATCGTGACGCTCTTCGACGTGGGGCGGACACCGCACGGTCCGTACCTCGTGCTGGAGCTCCTGCAAGGGCAGACGCTGGCAGCTCGCCTGCGCCGAGGGCCGATGAGCCCGGGCGAGGCGCTGCGCATCGCGGTCGAGGTCGCGAAGGGGCTCGCCCACGCGCACGCGCAAGGCATCGTCCACCGGGACCTGACGCCCCGGAACGTGTTCCTCTGCAACGACGGCCAGGTGAAGGTGCTCGATCTCGGGATGGCCCACGTGTTCGGACGCCCGCTGGTCGAGGGCGGGACGCCGGGATACATGGCGCCGGAGCAGCGCCGGGGGGCACCGGAGGACGAACGGACCGACGTCTACGCGCTGGCAGCGGTCCTGTGCCACATGCTCGGCGGCGAGCTCCGGGAGCGGGTCGAGGAAAACGGGCCCGTCCACGCGCTGCCGACAGGGGCGGTGGAACCCGCCCTCGAAGCGCTCATCGGCCGGATGCTCGAGCTCGATCCCGTCGCGCGACCGCGGGACGCGGGCGAGGTCCTGGCCGCGCTCACGGCCCTCCAGCGCTCCCGAACCGACGGAAACGTCGACCGGGATGCGAACGCATTCCGAGGCACGCCGCCTCAGGCGCGGGCGATCCGGGCGAGGCGCCGCCGGTGGCGGCGCGCCTGGCTCCTCGGTGGCGCAGGCGCGCTTCTGGTCGCCGCGTTGGCGGTCTGGCAGCTCCAGCCACGCGTCCGCGCGCCGGAGAACCCGCTTGCGAGCGCCCGCTTCGTCATGTTGACCGACTTCGACGGGATCGAGCAGGCGGCCGCGATCTCTCGCGACGGGAGGTTCGTGGCGTTCCAGTCCGATCGCGACGGGCAGATGGACGTGTGGGTGACCCAGGTTGGCACGGGGCACTTCTCGAACCTGACTCGCGGCAGCGCGCCGGAGATCGTCAACCCATCGCTTCGCACGCTCGGGTTCTCACCCGACGGGACCCTCGTCACGTATTGGGCACGTCGACGTGACGGCGGGAAGTAATCCGAGATCAGCGTCTGGGCGGCGCCGCTGCTCGGCGGACACGCGCGGCCCTACCTCGACGGCATCGCCGAGTACGATTGGACCAACGATGGCGCCCGTCTCGTCTACCACACGCCCGGACCCGGAGACCCGATGTACGTGCGCGATTCCTGGCCAGTCGGAAGCGCGCCAGATCTTTTCGGCACCTCCGGGGCTCCACGGCCACTTCCTCCTCTGGTCCCCCGATCGAGCGTTCATCTACTTCGTCCAGGGTTCACCGCCGGATCACCTGGACATCTGGCGCATCAGGCCGACCGGAGGAACACCGGAGAGGCTCACCCATCACGATTCGGTCGTGACCCATCCCGTGTTCCCGAACGCTCGGACGCTGCTCTACCTCGCCACCGACGCGAATGGTTTCGGTCCCTGGATCTATGGCCTCGA
>Ga0182039_10002386_pt1 | contig 10277 bp, 8 predicted proteins | sample sta12Can44000111_FD_125975 | JGI IMG/M metagenome (GOLD analysis project Ga0182039, IMG submission 125975) | Lab enrichment of tropical soil microbial communities from Luquillo Experimental Forest, Puerto Rico - statanox.12C.anox.44.000.111 | ecosystem: Environmental > Terrestrial > Soil >...
CGAAATGATGGTCGGATTTTTCGATGTCGCCGTGCCCACTTCGATGGACAAACAGCGTTTTTTTATCAGGCCAAAGAGCTCCGGGGCGCCCCGCGGCGCTGCGCCTGTCCGCGAGTGCGGGTCCGCCACCCCGAAGGACCCGTGAACGAGGTGTATACGCGCTATTTGCAATTTGACTACCAAGCCGCCTCTCCGCTTGGAGAGTCCCCAGTGCGCTGTGTTACATTCCAAATTTGGAGCCTAGCGAGCAATTCGACCCGTGCCAACACAAACTCCCATCGACCCGAGACACACCCAACACCATCAAAAGGTTCCGCGCGTCGAAGTGTATTGGACAACGGTCACTTACAAGACGGTGATCCTGTACAGCCTGGTCGCATTGGGCGTTGTTTTTGGCAGCATCTATCTTGCCAAACCCGAGCTGTACAGCGCGGTCATCAACAAAATCGACAGGACCGTGGGCAATGCCGATGTTGACCCGGTCAACGCCGATCAAAAGCATGCGAAATTCGTGAATCTCGATGGACGGGTGCAAATAAAGAAAGTCAATTCCGTGCAGTGGGTGGATGCTACCCTGAGTACATCGCTCGACAAGGGCGACCTGGTCGAAACCGGCTCCGACGGCGACGCGCGCATCAGCTTTGCCGACGGCACATCGTATACCATCAAGCCGGACACGCTGATTACCGTGGAAGAAAACTCCACCGAAAGCAACCGGCCCACCAGCGTAACCGTGAGCATCCAAACAGGCGCGGTCGATTTGGCGACCCCGTACTTGCGCTCTCCGGATTCCAAGGCGGCGGTCAAGTCGGAAGATGCGACAACGCAATTGCATTCGAACAGCAGTGCAGCTGTAAAGTTTGATCCCGAGAAGAAGGAAAGCGAGGTCGTGGTTTCCAGCGGCACGGCGCAAGTCCAGCGCGGCCAGGAAAAGATTGATCTTGTGCAATACGAAAAAGCCACCATCCCCAGCACTGGCGCGATTCAAAAATCCACCGTGCTCAAGCCGCCGGAGCTGGTCGAACCGCTGAACCTCGCGCCCATCATCGCGGAAAACCCAAAGACCGCCACGGTGCACTTTGAGTGGAAACCCGTTCCGGAAGCGGTTTCCTATCGATTGCGCGTCAGCACTACGTCCATGTTCACGAGAAACATCGTGGACAAAAAGAACATTACCGGAACGAGCGTGGACGTCACCGGGCTCGAAACCGGCGACTACTTCTGGAATGTCATGGCCACGGACGCCAAGAAAGAATCGAGCGAATTGGGTGACATTTTCCGGTTCTCTTTGGTGGCGCAGGGCAAGTCTCAGGATATGATACTAGAGATCACCGGCTATCAGCTTCACGGACGCGTCGCGGAAATCATCGGGAAAACGGAACCGGGCGCGGCCCTGATTGTGAATGGCCAGCCGGTTCCGAATATTGCGGCTGACGGCACGTTCCGTCATTTCACCGAGCCCCTTGAGCCGGGACAGCATAGTATCGTGGTGGTTGGGCAGAACCGCCGTGGCGGGACAGGGCATGCGCAAGCTTCCATCGTCGTGCCCAAATAGAGATTCCGAAGGACAGACCCCAGCGATTGCGCAGGTCGGGGTGCCCGGAGACAATAGCAGGAAGGCTGATCGCGCAGCCCTCAGCGCTTTGCCGGCCGGACGACGGAGAGTCTTTCTTCGCGGGGGGAAGTAAGGATGAATAAGAACGGTTACAACATGAGGTCGGTGTTTAGTCTGTTTTCTTCCGACCTCGCCATTGACCTCGGCACCGCAAACACTCTGGTGTTCTCGCACGGCAAAGGCATCGTCGTGAATGAACCTTCCATCGTAGCCATCAATAAAGCCACCGGCGAGGTGGTCGCCGTGGGCCGCGAAGCCAAGGAAATGCTGGGCCGCACTCCAGGCAACGTCGTGGCCATCAAGCCGATGAAAGACGGCGTCATCGCCGACTTCAAAGTCACCGAAAAGATGCTTACCTATTTCATTCAGAAAGCGCACAACCGCCGCGTGCTGGTGCATCCGCGCATCGTCATCGGCGTGCCCAGCGAAATCACCCCGGTCGAAAAGCGCGCCGTGCAGGACTCCGCGTACCGCGCGCGCGCCAGTGAAGTTTACCTGGTGGAGCAGGCCATGGCCGCGGCCATCGGGGCGGGTCTGCCCATCGAAGAACCTTCCGGAAACATGGTCGTGGACATCGGTGGCGGCACCACCGACATCGCCGTCATTTCCATGAGCGGCATCGTTTATTCACGTTCCGTTCGTGTGGCGGGCAATGAGATGGACGAGGCCGTCATGCAGTACCTCAAGCGCAAATACAACCTGCTTGTCGGCGAGCGCACCGCCGAACAGATTAAGATGGAGATTGGCTCGGCCTACCCGCTCGAAAAGCCGCTGACCATGGAAGTCAAAGGCCGCAACCTGATCGAAGGCGTGCCGCGCACCGTAACCATCGACGACAGCGAGATTCGCGAGGCGCTCAGCGAATGTGTGGCAACCATCTTGAACGCCGTGCACGTGGCCCTCGAGCGCACGCCACCGGAGCTATCGGCGGATATCAGCGACCGTGGCATCGTGCTGACCGGGGGCGGAGCGTTGCTAAAGAATCTCGACAAGCGCATTCGCGAAGAAACCGGTTTGCCCGTTTCCATTGCCGATGATCCGCTGGCGTCGGTGGTGCTCGGAACCGGAAAAATGCTGAGCGACTTCAAGCTGCTGCGCATGGTCTGCATCGACTGAGATTTTCCAAGAGTGTGAGCTCCGTGTTCCATCGTCAGCAAGAACCGATTTCGAGCAGGAGAGGAACCGCGAGGGTTCTTCTTGCAAGCGCGGGCTCGCCAGGACAGATCATCTTGAGCTTGGCACTCGCAACTAGGAACCGTTGACCATCAATTTTCTTTGGCCACCATGCCTCCTCGTCACAAATCGCTGGTTCTGCTCGCGGGAGTCATCCTGCTCCAGGTGCTCCTGCTCGCCGTGCAAATCAAGCGTGATTCGCAGGGGCGCCTGATTCGCACCTGGACCGTGGGAGCGGTTTCCCCCTTTGAACGCGTGGGCTCCTACGGATTTGGCTGGTTCCGGAACGCCTGGCGCAACTACTTTGCGCTGAGGGGTACCAGGAAAGATAACGAGGACTTGCGTCGCGAGAACGATAGGCTGAAGCTGCAAATCGCGCAGCTTGAAGGAAAGGCCGCCGAGACCGACCGCCTAGCCGCGTTGTTGCGTTTCCGGCAATCGCAGTCCGATATCCCCATGATGGCCGCGCGCGTCATCGGCGGGAGCGCCGGCCCCGCCAGCCTGACCATCGAGCTCGACCGCGGCGAGCGGGACGGCATCCGCCGAGACATGGGCGTCATCACTCCCGATGGGGTGGTCGGAAAAGTGAGTGAGGCCTACGCCAACACCTCGCAGGTGCTCCTGCTGACAGACAGGACGAGCGGTGTCGGGGCCATGCTCGCAACCTCGCGCATCCTAAGCCCGGTGGGAGGAGTGGGCGAGCCTCTCCTCACCATGAAGTACGTTCCCAATGACGACGACGTGAGCCTCGGCGAGCGCGTCATCACCAGCGGTATGGACCACATTTTTCCGCGCGACCTGCCCGTCGGAACCGTCACGGAAATCAAGCCCGGCGTGGACTTCAAGCGAATCCGCGTCAAGCCCGCGGCTAATCTCGAAAAGCTCGAAGAGGTGCTCGTCCTTCTCACGCTCCGCCCCCTCGAAACGGCGAATGAGAGCGATCCCGAGGGAGCGAAGTCTTCCTCTCCGCCTGCGCTGAACCCTCCACCGGTGGCTCACCCATGAACCGCGCCTTTGACCTGCGCATGGGCGAGTCCCACATCGAGGTTTACAAGTTCCGCACCGGCGCGATTCCCATTGCCACGCTGCTCGCGCTGGTGATTCAGGCCTGGCTCCCGCTACATTTTACGAGGGCCGCTCTCCTCGATTTGCCATTGCTTGTGGTGATTTATCTCGGCCTCAGCCGTCGAAACCCTTCTACGGGACTCTTGCTGGGCACGGCGGTCGGCCTCATGCAAGACAGTCTCAGCGGCCCCACCGTTCCGCTTGGCTTGTTCGGAATCGCAAAGACCGTCATCGGCTATCTGGCCTCCTCCCTCGGCGCGCGACTGGACACCGAACATCCCGCGGCGCGATTTGCGCTCACCGCAGGGTTTTTCATCATTCATCAGGCGGTCGTTGCGTTGACCCGCCGCATCCTGCTTGCGCAGCCGGAACCCTGGTTCACTCTGCACAATTTCGCCGCCGCGCTCGTCAACGCCCTCGTCGCCATGTTCCTCTTTGTCCTTCTCGACCGCCTCCGCCGACCGTCCTGAACGGAGCGGTGCGCGTACCAGGTTTAGCAAAGCAAGACGCCGCCGTCCGGAACATTCGCCAATGCTCGATGTCTGCTCGAGGAAATGACCTTAATGGGCCAGCAGAAATTGCTTGAAGTCCTCGTAGTCGCGCGACATCGGCAGCGATAGCTTCTCTCGTTTCAAGCACGCCGCCAGCCGCTCCGGCAGCGGTGGAGCGCTGCCGATCGCCTTCCTCACTACGTCCGCAAATTTTGCTGGATGCGCCGTCGCCAATACCAATCCCTGCGCGGGCTCGGCGTGCTCCAGCTTGTACGCCTCCCAGCAGAAAACGCCCACCGCGGTATGCGGGTCGGCGAGGTAACCGAACCGTTCATGAACCTTTTTCATCTCGCACAACGTTTCTTCGTCGGTTGCTGCGCGGCCCCAGATTTCTTTTTGCACGTATTCGAGCCGTCCCCGGCACAAGTCCAGCAACCGCGGGAAATTGTTGGGATTGCCTACGTCCATCGCATTCGAATACGTGGCCTTCGCCGGGCGCGGGGCAAATTGCCCGCTTCTCAAATATTGCGGCACCACGTCGTTGCTGTTCGTCGAAGCAATAAACCTTGCCACCGGCAGACCGATACGCTTCGCAAAAATCCCCGCCGTCAAATTGCCGAAGTTTCCGCTCGGCACCGACACAATCAGCGGCACCGACGCCACCGGCAACTGGCGGTACGCCGCCACGTGATAGAACATCTGCGGCAACAGCCGTCCGACGTTGATGGAATTGGCTGAAGTCAGAAACGCCGTCTTGTTTAGCTCGGCATCGGAAAACGCTTGCTTCACCAGCCGCTGGCAATCGTCGAACGTGCCCGCGACTTCGAGCGCCGTAATGTTTTCACCGAGGGTAGTGAACTGTTTTTCCTGGGCTTCGCTGATTCGCTTCGAAGGATAGAGAATCACCACGCGGATTCCCGGCACGCCCAGAAACCCGTGCGCCACAGCGCTGCCGGTGTCTCCGGAAGTCGCCACCAGCACCGTGAGCGGCCGCGATTCGCCGCGCACGAAATAACCCATCAGCCGCGCCATGAAGCGCGCGCCAAAATCCTTGAACGCCAGGGTCGGCCCGTGAAACAGTTCCAGGATGTGCAGCCCCGGCGACAGCGAAACCAGCCGCACCGGAAAATTGATGGCCTCGCTCACAATCTGCCACAGCACTTCCTCCGGCACGTCCGGCGTGGCGAACGGCTTCACCACGCGAAAGCACACTTCGGTGAACGGCAGCTTCCGGAACTTTTCTAGCTCTTCAGGCGAATGCCGGGCAATCTCCGCCGGCATATACAGACCGCCGTCGGGCGCTAGCCCGCGCAGCACCGCGCCTCGCAACGAAGTAAGCGGTGCCCTGCGCGATGTGCTCCGGTATCTCATTTCGTCTGCCGGCGAACCCGCTCCAAGAACTCGTCCGCATCGAGAGTTGCTCGCAACTCGGCAACGCCCAGCGTGCGATGCGCCAGCGCCTCGTAGCTTCGCCGCCTTTTCTCCATCAGCGCCGGATAACATCGCGCCACGGTTTCCCGCGGCATCTCTCCGCTTTTCGGCTGAAACGCGCCGCGCCACAGCACCGGTTTTGGATCGTTCAAATATCTTTCGATCATCAGTTGCTGCTCTTTCCTCGTCGCCGCCAGATAGACAATGGTCATCTGTCTGCGCAGCCGCAGCAATAAGTGATTTCCCGCATAAATCACGCTGCCGGTGGTGTCCAAGACAAGCGAAGCATCCGGCTGCTCCTCGAGTTGTCGCAAAACTTCATCGAGCGTGTGAATCTCTTCGGCCAGGTAGGCGGCCTCGCGTTCCGCGTAGGTCGCGCGGTCCGGCCAGCCCATCCAGGCGGCCACCCCGTTAATTCCCGAATATCCCCCCGCTCCGAGCCGCGGCGCGAGCCGCTGCTCAATCCGGTCGTCGCAGAACACGGCGGGCACGCCTTTTTCCGCTAACTTCTTTGCCCAGAACGTCTTCCCGGCGCCAGACATGCCCACGAGCGCCAGTCGCATCGGCTCTTCTCGGTTGGTTTTGCCAGGCATAAGAGAATTTTCTACAATAGCCTGGGCCCGCCGCCGGAGCAACCCGCCCCTCCGCGACTCGGCCAGGGACCCGGGTGCAAACCTGGAACCTGTCCTCGCGGACGGCTTGCGGCTATCTCACTCAAGTGGTACGTTTAAAAACGACCCGGCTGCTTCGCTGCAGCCCCGGTCCGGCGTGTTTGCGGGGGCTCCCGAAGATTTTTTCGTTGCCCAGACGCGAGGAAATTTTCGACGGACAATTTCGAGGCTGACCCCGGTTTGAACGGGGTTAACTCGAAACCCACGCCGTAGATTTTTCGTGACGCGAGTTAGCTCCGGCGTAACCGGACAAAATCAGGAAGTCCTAGAGGGACTCCTCGCGCGCGGGGTTTTCGGTGTCTTACTGGTTTGGGAACGACAATCGTTTGCCGCAGGCGCGGCTGGCCGTAGCCTCCTACGTCATCGTGGGCATGGTCGGCGTGCTTCTGCTGGGTTTCTGGAAACTGCAGGTCATCGACTCCGACAAGTACGCCGCGCTCGCTGAGCGCAACCGCGTCCGCGAAATTCCGATCATCGCGCCGCGCGGCCGCATGCTGGACCGCGACGGCCGCGTGCTCGTCGACAACCGCCCCTCCTTTAGCGTCCTGCTGTTGCGCGAGGAGATGTCTCAGGTAGAAAAGCACCTTGGCGCCATCTCCGATGGCCTCGGCATCCCGATGGCCGATCTCACGGAGCAGCTCAACAACACCAAAGACCTTCCCCATTTTGAGCCCATCATCATCAAGCCTGAAGCTTCGCCGGCGGACATCGCGTACATCGAATCGCACCGCTCCGACATTCCCATCCTCGAAATGATTTCGGTTTCTCGGCGGCGCTATCAGCCGGACGGCTTCCTCTCTCATGCCGTGGGCTACGTCGGGGAAGTCAGCGAGCAGCAGATCGAAGACAGCAACGGCAAACTCCGCCCGGGCGACTTCGCCGGCAAGAGCGGCCTCGAGCGCCAATACAACGACATCCTGATGGGCACCGACGGCAAGCGCCGCGTGGTCGTAAACAGCGTCGGCAAAGAAATGAAGGACATGCCGCTTTCCGCGCAGGAAGCCATCCCCGGCAAACAGATTCAGCTCAGCATTGACTACGACTTGCAGCTCGTCGCCGAACAATCCCTCGGTGCGCGTCCCGGCGCGGTCGTCGCGCTCGACCCGCGCAACGGCGAAGTCCTGGCCATGGTCAGTCACCCCGCAGCGGATCCCAACGATTTTGCCGTGCGCATCTCCGCCGACGAATGGAAGAGACTGAACGAAGATCCCGAGAAGCCCTTGCTCGACCGCGCCATTCAGGCGCAACTCGCTCCCGGCTCTGTTTTCAAGATTGTGACCGCCACGGCGATGTTGGAAGACCACGTTCCTTCGGAGAGTTTTAGGACGGTCTGCCCTGGCTATGCCAGCTTCTTCGGCCGGCAGTATCACTGCTGGGTTTACTACGCCAAGACCGGCCGCAAATCACACGGAGTCACAGATCTCCACGAGGCCATCCTGAAATCGTGCGACGTGTTCTTCTACACCGTGGGGCTGCGCCTGGGGATCGACCGCCTGGCCTACTATGCCAGCCACTTCGGCATCGGGCACAAAACCGGGATTGATCTTCCTTCCGAAGAGCCTGGGCTGATGCCCTCACCGGGATGGGTCCAGCGCGTCCTGCACCGCAAGTGGTATCAAGGCGAAGTGATCTCTGTAGCCACGGGTCAAGGCGCCGTCACCACCACTCCGGTACAGCTCGCGCGCATGATCGGCGGCATCGCTTCCGGCGGCGTCTTCATGCAGCCGCACATGCTTAAGGACGCATCCAACGTCGGCGTAGAACGCTTCCCGATCTCGGAACCGACCGTTGAAAAGATTACCGACGCCATGTATGGCGTGATCAACGAGCCAGGAGGAACCGGCGGTCAATTGAGGCTCGCGGGGATCGAGCTCAGTGGTAAGTCCGGCACGGCACAAGTCATCGGTTACGATACCCTCGCTCGCATACATAAAGAGAAGAAATTTGAAGACAACGCCTGGTTTGTCGGCTATGCCCCGCGCCGCAACCCGGAGATCGTGGTATCCGTCCTGGTGCAGGAAAGCGGAAAGCACGGCGGCGAGGTGGCTGGCCCCGTGGTTCGCGATATCATCAAGGCTTACTACGACAAGAAGAACAAGAAAGAGGGGCAGTACACGGCGGAAACCAACGTGCCTGCGCCTCGGACGAAACCTGTCTCGCCGGCAGTGACCGTACCCCGTGCGCCGCGCGTGGTCCTCAAAAGACCAGAAACCACCTCCGCCGAAACCGCGCGGCCCGTCTCGGAAAGGGAGCGTTGAATACGCTCATGCACCGGCCATTCACAAAGCGCTACCCGGCTCGATCGGCCACGCGGGCATCAGGTTACCTTTCGAATCGTAGACGATCAACGGGCGACTTTGGACTTTGTTGATGAGAGACGCACCCGGTACCCGCGATTACGACTGGTGGCTCCTCGCCATCCTCACCACCATCTGCGCACTTGGCGTGATCGAAATCTATTCCGCCACCCATGGCAGTTCGCTCGCGGGGATGCACTGGAAGCAGGTGCGCTGGCTCACCGTCGGCCTCGTGTTGATGTTTGCGCTCTCCCGCCTCGACTACCACTTGATTCTGGAACAGGCTCCGGTTCTCTACCTGCTCAGCATCGCAGCGCTTATCGCGGTGCTGGCTGTGGGCCACACCCGCTTCGGCGCCAAGCGCTGGATCAACCTCCCCGGTATCGGGGAACTCCTCCAGGTGTCGGAATTGGTCAAATTGGTTATAATCATTGTATTGGCGCGCTTCTTTACGGAAGTGCGCTCGGATGAGCTTGATCTGCGGGACCTCATCAGGGCGGCGATGATCGTGGGGGTTCCGGTGGTCTTGATCCTGAAGCAGCCCGATCTGGGCACGGCCCTGGTGCTGATGCCGATGTTGGCGGTTGGCGCTTTTTTGGCGGGCTTGAAGTGGCAGCACGCGGCGGTTTTTTCCTTGGCGGGGATTCTCCTGATCGGGGCGGTCTTTTACCCGCCCGTCAGCAGGCGCATCCTCAAGCCATATCAGCGGGAGAGAATCACTTCTTTCCTGCACCCGGAAGAAGACGCCAAGGGTTCCGGCTATCAGCTTTTGCAGTCCAAGATTGCGGTGGGCTCGGGCGGCTTCTGGGGCAAAGGATTCGGCAACGGCACGCAGAATCAGCTGGGCTACATCCCGGTCCGTTATTCGGATTTCATCATGTCGGCCTGGGCTGAAGAACAGGGCTTTAAAGGCGTGCTATTGGCTCTCGGGTTGTATATGGCGCTTCTGCTTCGCTTAGTGCAGAATGCTCAACGCGCGAAAGATCGCGCGGGAATGTTTCTTGTCATGGGCGTTGCAGCGGCGCTCGGTTTCCATGTGTTGGTTAACGTGGCGATGGTGATTGGCGCGATGCCCGTCACCGGCATTCCGTTGCCGTTGATGAGCTACGGAGGCTCCGCCACGCTGTTTGTTTTCCTAGCGATCGGTCTGGTGATGAATGTTCGGCTTCGCCGCTTTGTCAACTGATCGGTCGCCGGTCCGCGTGGCATTCTGGCTCGAGTCGGAATGCGCCGGAGAAGTAATGGGAAGCAAGTATTGGCAAGTCAGGAAGTAACTAGAATTGCTGACCCCGGCTAGGCCAGGGTCACAGGCTAAAGGATTTTCAGAGTGAGGATAGCGTCGTCCGCCGTTCGCCCAGCCAGTTTCTGGCAACGGATTAACCTCGATCGACCGAGGACATCTTTTTCCTCTGGCTTCGAACACCAGGCCATCTACCTATCGGTGCGCCCAGCGCCCTTCCCCTCCGTGGCGGGAAGGCTTTCCGCATTCTGGGCCCGTGACGGGCAGAAGCTTCGGGCGATGCGTCCTGTAGCG
>Ga0182039_10002387_pt1 | contig 10277 bp, 4 predicted proteins | sample sta12Can44000111_FD_125975 | JGI IMG/M metagenome (GOLD analysis project Ga0182039, IMG submission 125975) | Lab enrichment of tropical soil microbial communities from Luquillo Experimental Forest, Puerto Rico - statanox.12C.anox.44.000.111 | ecosystem: Environmental > Terrestrial > Soil >...
TGGCGCCCGCAGCCTCCATCATCTGCGCCGCCGTTTCCGCCATGTCATCGATGAGCGCGTGCTCGTTCTCACGAAACTTCATGTGGATGCGCAGAACCGGAATGCCGTAGACGTCTTTCAAGTTGGGGTCCAGTTCGACGTAATTCTCCCGGCACGAGAGGCACTCCCCAAATCCTCGCAGGAGCATCTTCGACGGCCGGTCCTCCATGATCTTTTTCTTGTATATCTCACCGAAGCCCTCCACTTCCAGGTTCGGCTTCGGGTCGTCGTCCCAGGTCTGGAAGCCGTAGCCGCGCAAGAAGTCGCGGGACTTCTGGCCATTCTCCAGGTTCTGAAAGCGCGGGATGTAAATCCCGCCCGGACGGTTGGGGTCATTGAGGTTGGGCTTGACAGGCAATTGAGGGAATTCACCGTACGCGCCTCCACCCATCCAGACATGGTCCATCAGATAACGACCCAACACGCCACTCGAGTTGGCGAGTCCCGTCGGGTACTGCGTGTCTGCGGAATTGAAGAGAATTCGCGCTGATTCGAGCGCTTGCGCGCACAGAACCACTACCCTGCCGTAGATTTCCTTCGGCTGGTAACTGACCCGGTCGATATAAAGCAGGCCTTTGGCACGGTTACGTGTTGCGTCCCTCAGCACCTTGTAGACCATAGCGTTGGGGATGAGAGTACAATTTCCACTAGCCAGCGCATCGGCCACTGTCGTGAAGGCCGAGTTGAAGTAGGAATGGGTGGCACACCCTCGATGGCAGGGTCCACAGTAGTGGCAGGGTGCCCGGCCATGCGTCGGACGCGTGAGGTTGGCTAACCGGCCTTGGGTAAGCGTCCAGCCCAGCTTCGCCTTGATGCGCTCGCGCACTAGCATTTCCACGCAAGTAAGCCCCATCGGAGGCTGAAACTTGCCGTCCGGGAGTTGCGGCAAGCCTTCCCTCATGCCGGTAACGCCCACGTATTCCTCAACCAGATCGTAGTAAGGCTCGAGGTCTTTGTAGCTGAGTGGCCAGTCTATTCCCTCGCCGTCGTGGGAGGCGGCTTTGAAGTCCAGATCACTGAAGCGGTAACTGTGGCGTCCCCAGAGGTTGGTCCGCCCACCGGTGATACGCACGCGGGCCACCCACTTGAAGGGCATGCGCGGCGACGTGGTGTAGGGCTCTTCGAGGTCGTTCGCCAGCCAGTCGACGTTGGCCTCGTGGGCGTACCCACCCTGAATGGGCCGGGTCTTGGCAATGAGGTTCCGAGCGCGGTTCCGATACTTGAACTGGAAGTCCGGCTGGTGCTCGGTGAAATTGGCGTCCGACTGCAGGCGACCAGCATCCAGCAGCGCCACCTTCAGCCCGGCCTCTGCCAGCCGCTTGCAGGCCCAACCTCCGGAAGCGCCTGAGCCGACGACGAGCACATCGAAGGTTTGCTTTGATCGATCTCCCACGCGCCTCATCTTGTCCCGAGCCTTCCTGCAACGCCGCGAGTGGATGTTAACAAGCAATCGAGGCGTAAAACAATCTCGGCGGCCGAGGTAGAGGAATGCGAAGTCTCGTATGGATTTTGCTCTCTTGACATCGGACCATCAAGTTCTTACTATCGGTCCATCGCTAGAAAGGAGGTGATCCATGACGATAGACAGTTGCCTTAGCGAGGGTGCTGAGGCTTAGGCGCTCGCTGGCGCCTGCTCTATAGACCCCTCCGATACGGTGGCAAGGCGCTGGTTAGCGCCTGCACTCGCTCCAGGCGAGGTCGCCAAATCCCACAGCACCCTGGGCCCCTGGTTGTGCATTGTGCATTGCCAGGGGCTCTTTTTTCGGGCGATGCAAGCTGTGTAGTTTATGGAGCCTATTCTGCGGCGTGAGCGGTAGCGTCTAAGAAGGCCCGGAGCTTGCGGCTGCGCGACGGATGGCGCAGCTTGCGCAGGGCCTTAGCTTCGATCTGCCGGATGCGCTCGCGGGTGACGGCGAAACTCTGGCCCACTTCTTCCAGGGTGTGTTCGCTGCCGTCATCCAGCCCGAAGCGCATCTTGATCACTTTCTCTTCGCGCGGCGTCAGAGTCTTCAGCACCGCCTCCGTCTGCTCCCTCAGGTTGATGTTAATGACGGCCTCAGCGGGCGAGATCACCCCCCGGTCCTCGATGAAGTCGCCCAGGTGGGAATCCTCCTCCTCACCGATAGGCGTCTCCAGCGAAATGGGCTCCTGCGCGATCTTCATCACCTTACGCACTTTGATGACGGGAATATCCATGCGCTTGGCAATCTCTTCCGAAGTTGGTTCCCGGCCGTATTCCTGCACCAGTTGCCGCGACGTACGAATAAGCTTGTTGATCGTCTCAATCATGTGCACGGGGATGCGAATGGTGCGCGCCTGGTCGGCGATGGCGCGGGTGATCGCCTGCCGGATCCACCAGGTGGCGTAAGTCGAGAATTTGTATCCCCGCCGGTATTCGAACTTGTCCACGGCCTTCATCAGGCCGATGTTTCCCTCCTGGATGAGGTCGAGGAACTGTAGGCCACGGTTGGTGTATTTCTTGGCGATCGAGACCACCAGGCGCAGGTTGGCCTCAATCAGTTCCCGCTTGGCAGCCTCGGCTTCCCTTTCACCATTGACGATGGTCTGATAGGTGCGCTTGAGCTCCAGGGCCGTGCACTGGTTGCGCTCCTCCAACTCCGACAGCCTGGCGCGAAGCTGCTGAAGTTCCTTCCTCTGTTCCTTGTGGTTATTGGCCCGCCCCGCCTCCACCCGCTTCTCCAGGCGGCCCACCTCGCGCTCGACGGGGCGGATTTCGTCCACGGCCTGCCGGATCTTGTCCACTAGCCGCTTGTATTCGGCGTGGGTGAAATCCACCGATCGGATCAGTTTCGAGATCAAAATGCGGTGCCGTGCGTGAGCCAGGTCGTAGCGGCGATAATCGCTGAAGCGTTTGGCGCGTGAGGCCGAGCCGCGTTTGGCCTTCTGATCGCGCTTGGCCTTAAACTGCAACAACCGTTTGTTCAACCGCTCGATCTCGTTGACGGTCTCGATCACCTCTTTCAGGCGCTCGGTCACCTTCTCTTCCGTCAGCTCGTCATCGTTGACGACCACCACTTCCTTAATGGACTTCTGCCCCGTGGTCAGCTCCTGACGGATGGCCACCATCTCCCGGACGGCGAGTGGAGAACGTGAGAGCGCCTTTAGCACGTTAAGCTGCCCGCGCTCGATGCGTTTGGCGATCTCCACCTCTCCTTCCCGCGTCAGCAAGGGCACAGTACCCATCTCGCGCAGGTACATGCGCACCGGGTCGTTGGTCTTGTCCAGCGATCCCGGCGTGAGATCGAGTTCGACGTCTTCGGCCTCTTCCGGCTTCAGCTCCTCCCCCTCCAGCTTGGCCTTGGGTGACTCCAGCACTTCAATGCCGGCGTTCTCAAACATCGTCAGCATGTCATCCAGGTCCTCGGCCGTGTGGACGTCGGAGGGTAGCAGGTCGTTGACCTCGTCGTACAGGAGGTACCCCTTCTCTCTGCCCATGGTGATGAGCTTGCTTACCTGGTCAAACTTGTCCTCAAAAGCCAACGGCGTGGCCTCCCTGAAGAGACGAATGAGTCGTGTGCGACACCCCAAAAACTAAATTAGCGACACACGGAAGTCCCCGCTCGCCGGTGCCGCCTTGGACTACCCTACGGACTATTCTGCAGAGCCGCAAGCACGGGATCCCCCTCTTCCTTAGATGTAATATCCCACAATCGCGTTCGAGTTGAAACAAGTTTTTCACCAGCGCGGCAGCGAGCCCCGATACCATCCAGGACCTGCCAGGAAAAACTGACCTGTTTGCATCTGCTTCTACCGCTGATGCTTCGCCGCGCCCACCCCTCTCCGGACAGCCTACTCGGTTGACACTTGGTAAGACGCGGGAAGGCAGGTTTCCGAGTATTCCCCTGGACTTGGTATTTCTGGACCCGGCGGTAGTGTACAAAGGCCTCATTGGCGGGAAGAGACGGCTACACTCAGCCATGCGCTCACCCTTTCGCCAGCGCACCGGTGGTGAACTGGGGCCCTCGTGCTCCACTTAACTGAGCTAGGTCCTTTTCCAGCTTGACTTTAGCCTGAAGCAGTTCCGCCAGTTCGTCCCGCCTGGCGGGATCTTGCTCCGCCGCTCGAATCGCCGCCATCAACTGATGGCGCCGGCGCTCCACCTTTCGCCGGCGCAGCGCCAGGCAGCAGGAGAGCACCTGCGTCCGGTCCGCAGGTTCGGCGGCAGAGAGGTGGCTAGAATAGAGCAGGCGCTGTTCGTCGGGCCCGAGCGAAGGGGCGAGATCATTGAGTTCCACGCCGCCCTTGCGCTGGCTAGCCTCCAGCAGCTTGCGGAAAATGCCCTCGGCCGCCAGCCCCTCGCAAATGCCGTCTTCCACGAGACCCCTCAGGAACTCGTCCCTCAACTCCGGCCTCTCCAGGAAAGCGCGCAGCAGTTGAGTCTCCGCAGGGCTAGCCGGCTTGTCCTTGGAAGGGGAAGCGGAGGCGATCTGGCGACGGCCTTCCCCGGCAGCGCGCCTCAACTCTTCACGCAACATTCGCTCGTCCAAGCGCAGCCGCTCCGCCAGGCGGTTAGCGAGTTCGGCGCGCAGCAGGGGGCTGGGCACCCGGGCGAGGTACGGCATCACGGCGTTGGCCGCCGCAACTTTCCCCTCCGCCGTCCTCACATCGTGCTGTGACGCGGCCCGCTCCGTGAGGTAATCGAGATAGCTGGGGGCCGAGTCCAGCAGCTTGCGATAGGCTTCCGCCCCCTGCCGGCGGATGAAAGTGTCGGGGTCCATTGCCCCCGGCAACGCCAGGACTTGGGCCTGGAAACCCTCCTCCAGCAGCAGAGCGAGGGAGCGCTCGGTGGCTGCCAGCCCGGCGGAGTCCGGGTCGTAGCTCACGACCACGCGGCGTGAGTAACGGCTCAGCAGGCGCACCTGGCTTTCGGTCAAGCTGGTGCCACAGGAGGCGACTACGTTCTCGAATCCGGCCGTGGCCACGGCGATGCAGTCCATGTAGCCTTCCACCAGGATAGATCGGTCAAGCGTGCGAATCTGGGTGCCGGCACGGTCCAGGTGGTACAGTATGCGGCTCTTGGTGTAAATCGGCGTTTCGGGAGAGTTAAGATACTTGGGTTGATCGTCGCCCAACGCTCGGCCGCCGAACGCTACTACCTTGCCGCTCTCGTTGGCGATAGGGAAGATGACGCGCCGGCGGAAGCGGTCAAAATGGCGCTCGCCCTCAGCAGCCCGCAGCACCAAGCCGCTCTTTTCGAGCTGCTCGAGGGGAAAGCCCGCCTCGGAAAGGCGGCGGGTAAGCGTCCGGCCTTCGGCGGGCGCGTAGCCCAGCCGGAAGCGTCCGATTACCTCATCGCTTAGCCCGCGATCGGCGAGATACCCTCGCGCCGCACGACCTTCTATCGTGCCGCTCAGTTGCTCGGCGAAGAACTTGGCGGCCACCTCGTGAATCTTGAAAAGCGTGGCCCGATCCCGGGCGTTGGCATCGAAGGTCTCGTCGCCCGCTGTCTCTCGCAGGGTGATGCCCACCTTCTCCGCAACCCGTCGCAGGGCCTCCGGGAAGCTGAGGTTTTCGATCAGCATTACGAATTTGAAAACATCACCACCTACACCGCAACCGAAACAGTAAAAGACTTGCTTGGTGGGATGGACGGAGAAGGATGGTGTCTTCTCCTGGTGGAACGGGCACAGTCCCTTCAGGTTGACGCCACCTTTGCGCAATTGGACGTAGTCACCAACAATCCTGACGATATCAGCCGCGGCTCGGACTTCGTCCACTTCGCTCATGAGATAGCTTATTCACAGTCTACTCTCCGCAGTCAACAGTGCGTCTGCTCCACAGAGCTGGAGCGGCCATTTCCGTCGCCCGTAACGCACCCGCACACTTATAATGAGGTGGTTGCTTGAGCACCGTCTCTGTTCATTCGAGACCTGAACAGGGGATTTTGAGTTCCAGGCCTACTACTAAAGGCTCGGAAGGAGGAGCGCCGTGGAGAGCCATCCCGAGCAGGATCAGTTGAAAAGCAAGGCCGCTGAGGCGGCGGTGGCCCAGGTTAAAGACGGCATGATTGTCGGACTGGGCACCGGATCGACAGCATGGTTTGCCGTGGAGGCTATCGGCAGGCGCGTGGCCGAGGGTCTGCGCATCACCGCCATCCCGACCTCGGAGCAGACTGGGGAGCACGCACATCGCCTGGGCGTGCCATTGTCAAGTTTAGCCGAGCATCACCAGATTGATCTGACCATTGATGGTGCAGATGAGGTGGAGCGGGGCGACCTGAACTTGATCAAGGGCGGAGGCGGTGCCTTGTTGCGCGAGAAGATCGTCGCCAGCGCGAGCGCGCGACTCGTCATTATCGTAGACGAGACCAAGTTGGTGAATCGCCTGGGTCACTTCCCTGTGCCGGTCGAAGTGGTTCCTTTTGGTTGGCAAGCAACCGCTCGGAGGGTTGTAAACTTGGGAGGTAATCCTTCTCTTCGGGTTGGCGCGGACGGTAAGGCGTTTGTGACGGACGGCGGGCACTACATCATTGACTGCGCTTTTGGACCCATCCGAGCGCCGGCGCAGTTGGAAAACGATCTGAACAGCATCGTTGGAATTGTCGAAAATGGCCTTTTCATTGGGTTGGCATCGCAGGTCATCGTAGCTGGGACCGAGCATGTGAGCATTCTGCACCCGGGAGAAACGCAGGTGTAGGGTGGGCCCCAGTGCCCGCCCAGGCGTGTTCCGCCTGATCATATAACCCCCTGTGTGCACCCGCGGCCGGGGCAGGCACACGGGCCTGCCCCTACGGATGAATCCGGACGCGCCATCAGGGCCATCAAGGTGCACATTGCGTGGCGTCAGCGGGGGGCTGTATCATCGTGCGAGGGCAACGGTCATGACGGCTGGAGGAACCAACAAGGCACACCTATCCCGGAGCCTTCTTCTCCTGATTGCCTCCACGGTTGTGTTGCCGGCGCCGAGATGGGCGCAGAGTCCTGAAGGAGACTTGGCCGGCACGGTAGAGGACCCGAGCGGCGCGCGAATCCCATCTGCCAGGGTCATGGCTCGAGCCGTCGAACTGTCCTTCGAGCGGGAAGCAACCACGGATGACCGCGGTGAGTTTCGCCTCAACTATTTGCGGCCCGGCGCCTATCGCGTGAGTGTGAGCGCCCCAGGGTTTGCCGAGGCTCGCTCGGACGTAAGGATTGCGGTCAGCACGGTGCGGGAGATTGCGGTCACGCTGCGGCCGGCCGTCGCACCTCAAACAGTGGCCGTACATGCACGGGTTTCATCCATTAGCGCGCAACCGCTTGACACCTCAAGTGCCGTGCTTGGGGGCGCGGTCAGCACTCAGGACCTTACAAACCTCCCACTGGCGGCGCGCAGCTTTGCCAACATCGCTTACCTGGTTCCGGGGACGGAACCGGTGGAGCCCTCGGATCCGACTAAGGCGCGCATCACCGCGGTTTCTTTCGGCGGCAGCTCCGGGCTGAACGTCCAGCTTTCCGTTGATGGCGGTGATGATTCCGACGATTACATCGGGGGCTTCCTGCAGAACTTCTCACCCGATGCCATCCAGGAATTTGCCGTGCACTCCTCGCAGCAAAATGCCGATACCGGACGCACCACGGGCGGCGCCGTGGTGATTACTACGAAAGGCGGCACCAACCAGTGGCAAGGAGATCTGTCTTTCTACGAGCGGGCCTCAGCGCTCACGGCGCGTTATCCGATTGAGAACCCTCCGCCTTTGCCTAAGCAGCCGTTCTCGAGACAGAACTACGTCGGAACGATCGGCGGACCCCTAAGAAAGGACAAGCTCTGGTTTTTCTCCTCTCTGGAAGCCATTCGTGAGGACGCGAGCATCGCGTACAGCCCGGCCACTCTCACGCAGTTCCATGCGCTGGAGACACTCGCGGCGCAGGGATTGATCCCGGGTGTCAGCTCGATTCCAGTGCCCCTTAACGTTCCCGTTCCCTTCCGCGACTACCTGGCCACGACGCGGTTCGACTGGTCCCAATCGTCGCGCTCGCGCTGGTTTCTTCGGGCGGCGGGCGACAGTTATATTACCCAGAACGACCTGGTACAGCAGGCCACGTTGCCGTCGACAGGTGCGACTTCGCATTCCAACTATCTGAGCTTCGTGCTCAACCAACAGTACACATTCAGCTCTACCTGGGTGGGATCGTTCACCTTTAATGCCAGTCTCCTGCACCACACGGAGACGCGCAACGCCAACCTGGGTTTCGCCCTGGCTTTTCCATTCAGCTCCACATCGCTAACCACTTCCGGCTTCGAGACCTTCGGCGACAACCAGTTTGTAACACCCATCACTGCCTTCCCTGTGCTGCGCAATCAGGAGAAATATCAGTTCCGCTATGAGCTGATCCACGTTTCCGGCCGGCATGCGCCCCGCTTCGGCGTGGATTTCATCCATGAGCCTGTGCTGAGCGGCGCACTCTCCGGTACGGCGGAGAACTTGACGATATTCACTTTGGACCCGACGATTTACCTCGGTAACCCTCAACAGTTTTCCAAAGACTTGGCGTGCGGTCAGGGCGCTACCTCGGGTACGACCTGCATGGACACCCCGGCTTCGAACGGCAGCTTCTCCCAGAACGTGCAGCGGTTGGGTCTCTACGCTGAGGATTCCTGGCGAGCGACGCCGCGTCTTACCGTGAACTACGGACTGCGCTACGACACCACCGTTGGTCTCTTCACGGCGTCAGAGCGCTCGCAATTGCAAAATCCAGCTTTCCTGACGCTCCGAGCCCTGCAGATACCGCTGGCGAGCGGCGCGCCCCATGATTACCGCGGGGCCGTGGCGCCACGCCTGGGTATGGCTTATGCTCTGGGAGCCAGCGGAACCACTGCGATTCGCGCCGGCGTGGGCCTTTACTACAACGACTTGGCGCAGAATGGTTGGGTAACCGCGCTTCAGTCCGTAAACACTCCTTCGGGACCGTGTGTTAGGCCAGCGGATCCCGGGTGCATACCTGGCGCCGCCTTCGGCGGTTCGGGGGCGATCATCGACCCGCAATATAAGACTCCGTATGCGCTGCATGCCAGTGCCGGCATCCAACACGCTTTCAATTCGAAATGGGCGCTGGGCGCGACCTGGGTCCACGAGCAGGGCGTGCACTCCTACGCCCGCTACCAATACCAGGCAGGCTTCACACTGTTCTCCCCCCTTTTCCCTACCAACATGACCGAGCAGATGAACAACGTCCCCAACATCACCGACTTTCGTTCCGACAACCGCTCCAGTTACAACGCCATGTCAGTCCACGTGCAAGGATATGTGACGAGCCGCTTCAACTTGAGCGTGAACTACACGCTCTCCAGTGCCAAAACATGGGGCTGCACGCTCGGTGAACTGTTTGACTACGTCAACGGCGTCTGCGATCCATTGAAGGCCTTCGGGAAAGGTGATTATGGGCGGTCGGGAGAAGATGTCCTCAATCGGCTCGTTGTGGCGGGGGTGTTCCAAGTGCCGGCCGGCTTCCAAATATCCCTGCTGGGCCAGGCGGAGAACGCAAGGCCTTTCACGCTTACCACACCCGTGGACGTGAATGGTTTTGGAGATGCCCAGAACGACCGCGCCGTGGTCAACGGAGTCCAGACCAGCCTCGACCAACTCGTTGGAACTCCGTACATCCAGGTTGACATGCGGGTGAGCCGGCCCTTTCGCTTTCGTGAGCGCTGGTCGGCGACACCTTTCGTAGAGTTCTTTAACCTCTTCAACCGCAATAATCCTGGTGCCAACTACGTTACGGATATCGCGGCCCTGCCTACGCCCGTCAATAGCCTGTACAACGCCACTGCGCTCTGCCCCACACCGGCTTGCGCCGTGCCTATTACCAGCCTCAATCAGTTGCGCGTGCCGGCCGGAGCCCTGGGCGATTTCTTCGGCCCGGGAACGACGGTGGGAATTCCTTTCGCCGCGCAACTCGGCGTTCGCCTGACCTTCTAGCTTAGTCTTAGTGGCTCGATTCCGAGATGACACGGGCCGGCGCAGACCTTAAGGTCTGCGATCCGGTATCACGCAAGGAAGCAGCGCAGACTGAAGGTCTGCGCCAGCCGGACTGACAGTCTAGGCTAGCTCAAGCTAGCTATAGCTAGCTTGGTCATCGCTGCTCATCCGGCGCGCCACCGCCTCGCGCGAAGGTCTCCACCGCGTCTCGCCGCTCTTCGGCGCTCCACCCCAGCCGGGCAGCGAAGATATTCGCCACGGCCGGCGCCGCCTCCGACAGCGTGCAGGCTTTCCAGCTCAGGCCAGAGCGGCGCAAGAGGAA
>Ga0182039_10002389_pt1 | contig 10264 bp, 7 predicted proteins | sample sta12Can44000111_FD_125975 | JGI IMG/M metagenome (GOLD analysis project Ga0182039, IMG submission 125975) | Lab enrichment of tropical soil microbial communities from Luquillo Experimental Forest, Puerto Rico - statanox.12C.anox.44.000.111 | ecosystem: Environmental > Terrestrial > Soil >...
CTTTCACGTTTTTTTCTAGTCGTGATTTGTTATCTGGGCAAGGTGCGTCTTTCGGGGAGTGCTGGTGGCGCATGTTCTGTTTTGGCGTAAATTCGCCAACTCTGTGAAAAGTGGTTGTGTGAGCCGGGATTTGAAAGCAGCTGGAGCGATTCCGGGGCAAGCCGGTGGTGGGATCAACCTTCCTGGTTATAGCAGAACTGGCATTCGCAAATCGAAGACCAGTCGTTGGCGCGCCGCCGCACTGATTCTTCTGAACCTGTTCATGATCGCCCACATCATCCAGTGGCGGTTGATGGGCAAAACCATTTCGCCCATCGAGCCCTCTGAAACGATGTACACCTTGCAAAATGGCTTTGTAAATGCCGGCTTCATCTTCTTTAGCCTGGCAATCTTGGCGACTCTTATCTTTGGACGGTTTGTTTGTGGCTGGGGTTGTCACATCCTGGCCTTGCAGGATCTCTGCGGGTGGCTGCTCAAGAAAATGAACCTTCATCCGAAGCCGTTTCGGTCGCGGCTCCTGGTGTATGTCCCGCTCGGCGCCGCGTTGTACATGTTCGTGTGGCCCGTAGCCTATCGATTGTTTTGGAATCCCGGACACGAACCCGTAATTCCGAAATTCACGAACCATTTGGTGACCACAAATTTTTGGCAGACGTTTCCTTCTGTCGCAGTGGCTATCCCGTTTCTCTTTATTTGCGGTTTTGTCACTGTTTATTTTTTGGGGCAGAAAGGCTTTTGCACCTATGCCTGCCCGTACGGAGGTTTCTTCGGACTCGCCGACAAATTCTCGCCGGGCAAAATCCGCGTAACCCCTGCGTGCAATCAATGCGGGCATTGCACTGCGACGTGCACTTCGAATGTGTTAGTTCACGCGGAAGTGAAGCAGTACGGGATGGTGGTTGATCCAGGCTGCATGAAATGCATGGACTGCGTCAGCGTATGTCCAAATGACGCGCTCTACTTCGGGTTTGGGAAGCCTGCCCTTTTGGCTCTGAAAACCAATGTCATCAAGCGACATTATTCTTTGACGTGGCCTGAAGAGGTCGTCGGCGCATTGGTGTTCCTCGGAAGTTTTCTTGCTGTTCGCGGTGTCTACGCGCTGGTTCCATTTTTGATGGCGCTCGGCTGCGCCGCCGTCACAACGTTTGTCGTTCTGAAAACGTGGCGACTACTTCGGGCAAGGGAGTTGTCCTTTTACCGGTTCAATTTGAAATCGTCAGGAAAAATGCATAAAGCCGGCTGGGCATTTGTGGTGTTCGCGTGTGCATGGATCGGCTTAAATGTGCACTGTGGCTGGGTGCGTTATCATGAGTTCCTCGGCAACATCGCGTTCAACAAGGTTCATCTGCCCGATGAACTGGCGTTAGCGCAACTCGATCCAACACGTTGGCTCAGCCCGGCGGACCGGGAAAACATTGCTCAAGGAAAAAGCCATTATCTGGCGGCTTCGAGAACAGGGTTCTTTGTCAACAATGAAGCTTTGCCGAAGCTGGCCTGGTTTGAATATTTGTTAGGCAATGCCGAACAATCCGTGCAAACGCTTCGCACGGCCGCAGCTCACCAGAAGGACGAGAGCAAAGCTTTGAGCCTCTACTATCGTGGCGCGATCCTGAATCGACTCGGCCGCTATGAGGAAGCGCGAGTCGCTTTGGATGAAGCGTTGGCGGAACGGGACGATTTGATTCTTGCGCGCCAGGAGAAAGGTGAAGCACTCTGGCAACTCGGTCGAAGGGATGAAGCTGTTTCGGTTTGGACTGGCGCCGTCCAACGCAACGCGAGTTTGGTTTTGGCTAACAACGAGCTTGCCGGAGCGCAGCATTTGTTAGGCAACCTCGAACAAGCTAGTGCCCATGAAAAACAAGCCGACCGATTCACTCCCAATGACCAGTTTTATCATTGGGTGCTCGGGCGACGGCTCCAGGATCTCGGCATGACCGAGCTAGCCGAAAAACATTTCCAGCAAGCCGGGCAATTGGGTAGTAGTGGCACCGAACTGCCTGGGCGGCATTGAAGGTTAGCGCCTATGGAAGTGGCGGGCGTCTGAGAAAGACGACTTGCGTGTGTTATTTCCTGCCTTCCACTAGGGCAGCAGCTTCCCGATCAAGCGCCGCAGCATCTATCTTGCGGGGTTGCAAATAAAATTCGTCGACAACGATTTGCACCAGCGCCGCAGCAGGGACCGCGAGAAACACTCCCAAAAGCCCAAATAATTCGGCGGCCGCCAGGGTAAAAAACAGAATGTTGACCGGGTGCAATCGCATTTCTTTGCCGAGCACGCCCGGCACAAGAACATTCAACTCAACCTGGTAGACCAGCACGATCACCCCCAATGCCAGCCAAAATTTTGTTGCCCCCATACTCAGTGCTACCAGCAGAATAGGAACGGAAACGAGAAAGGCGCCGATGTTTGGCAAGAACTCACCCAGAAACGCGAATACGCCGAAAATAAGCGCTGGCTGCACGCCAACCAACCAAAGCAGGAAGCCGATCGACACGCCGGTAATAACGCCATTGATCGCGACGCCCCGCGCCCATGCGATCATTTGTCGCATCATTCGTTCGAGCGTGCGACGCGCCTGCTCGCGATAGCGATCGGGGGCAAGCGCCAGATATGCAGCTATGAGCGGGCGCGGGTTCGCCAACACGAACACAAGCAACAGAATCGCTAACAGGGCGCTGGCCACACCTCCCACCAAGCCGAGAGTCGATTGCAGCAAGAAATTTCCAACCGTTGCCGCAGCTGCCCCGACCTTACTGGCCATTTCATCTGTTCGTGGTAACACCTCGCGAACTTCCGGATAATTTTTCGTTAGCGACTCGATCCGGCTGCGGATTCCTTGCCACATGTTTGGCGTGCTGTGCATGAGTTCCTGCAGTTGCCGGCTCAGCGGCGGAATGGCGAACACGGTGATAGTCGTAGTGACAGCAATCAACCCGAGCATTACGAGGATGACACCCACGAAACGCGGTATGCGGTGTTTCTGTAGCCAAACGACGATCGGATTTAGAACCATCGCGAGGAGAAACACCAGCGCGAACAGCAGGATTACAGGTTGCAGTCCTCGCAGAATCAACCAGATGATGAATACGAAAAAAACCAACCAGACGATTCGCCGCGCGCCATAATAACTTAGTGGTGCGTGCGGGTCCTCGCGATGCGTTTCGTTCATAACAAAGGATCGACGGCTTCTCAGGCGCTAGTGTCCATCGCTTTTGTAACCACGAATGGACGCGAATAGACACTAATTTCTTTCGCGGTGTCCGGCAATGCCGCTCCTTACGTCTAGTGGCAGCCGTGCCGGTTGCTAAGGCGCCATGCAGGCGACACGCCTGTCTCGGCATTTCAACAACTCGCTACGGTCGCGAGCGTGGCGTCGGGCGCCCCCTTGGTGTAGGAGTAACTCGTAGCACACGAGCCGGAGTTGAGGTGGGCGTAGCAATTGGAGTTGGGGTCGGCATCAGTGTTGGTGTTGGACTAGGCGTTACCGGCACCATCGCGTCGGCGTGAGTCTCGCCATTGTGCACACCCGTGCCGACGATGACCCCGTCCTCGCTGATACCGTCTGTGGACGACGAAGTATTCATCGATAGGCCCCAATCTGAGTTCGGAGGGATGAGATCGGCAAGGCGAAGGTGTTTATTCCATCATAAAGAAACGGAATCGAGAACGCTGAGGAATCGTTTCCCACCCCAACCGGCTGAATTCACCGCGCGGACCCTTGAGTCAATAATACCAGCCTCATTGCGGGTAGGAGCAATATCTTTCCTGTCGTTTGGGAATATGACATAGCGAACCCCAGTGACGCGCCCAGGATCCGGCAATTGCCAATTTCTGCCGGATTTTTCTCTGCTACGACTACTGCTGTGAACGATGCAGGCGATGTTGTGGGCTATGCAGGCTCTCCTAACATAGATTCTCATGCGGTTCTCTGGCGCGATGGGATAGCGATCGACTTGGGCGTCTGGCCCGGTGGCCATTACAGTGTTGCAAATGGGATCAACAATCTCGGAAAGATTGTCGGCACTGGAACGGTCGCCGAGACAATCTAGATCATTCATTAATGTCGACAGTGGACGACGGATCGCCCACCCCGACCGCAACTCCCACCCCAACGCCACCGTAACACCGACCGCCACCGTCACCTATGCCTTTACCAAGGTCTCGGCCGACACCGCGGCCAAGACCGTAATTTCTCCTGTCATGGTTGACAGCAGCAAAAAACGCTTCGGATTTACCAAGCAAAGCCGAGCCAGCCAGTTGTAGAGACTTCATGCTGTGTGCATGAAAACGCTGAACATTCAAAACATCATCGTCCCAATCGACTTCTCGAAAATGTCGGTCCAAGCGGTCGAAATCGCCAAGCAGTTGGCTCGGCGTTTTGGCGCTTCAATCCACCTCGCGCATGTTCGTCATCTCAATTACGCCACAGACTTTGTGGCGCCGGCTCCGCCGATCGTCCCGTTTTCCTTCATGCCATACGAGCAGAACGGAGAACGAACCGCGCTCAAAGAGCTCAAGAAAGTGGCCGGTGAATGCGGCGTCTCGTCCGCGACCTGCGATGTGCTCGGCGGCGCACCGCCCTTCGATGAAATCTGCAGGCTTGCGCAGACAGTCCCTGCCGATCTCGTCGTGATGCCGACACACGGGCGCACAGGGCTAAAGCATGTTTTCCTTGGCAGCACAGCGGAGAGAGTTGTGCAGCATTCGTTGTGTCCGGTTCTCGTCACACGCGGAAAGGCTCTTCAGGCGAACAATGGTTCACGATTCAGGATTAAAACCATTCTTGTCCCCGTCGATTTTTCCAGTTGCTCACGGGAAGGTCTTCGTTACGCGATAGCGTTCGCAAACGAATTCGAGGCAAAGATCATCCTGCTGCACACTACATATCTAGGATACATCTATTCGAGTGAGGGAACTGCTCTTTACGACATTCCCGGCTTGCAAAAGGCTGCTCGCAAAAATGCCGAGCGCAAAATGCGCGAGCTCGTGCAGTCTGTGAACTTCGGTAGCCTAAGATTTGAGACAGTTTTCACGGAAGGCTCGCCGGTCGTCGATATCTGCGAGTTTGCAAAACATCACAACGTCGATGTGATCATTACGTCAACACACGGGTTCACCGGTTTCACGCATGTTCTGATTGGGAGTATTGCTGAGCAGGTGGTACGACACGCACCCTGCTCGGTTTTAGTGGTGCCGTCTCATCCTCACATCAGAGCGGCGCACTTGGCAAGATCAGCCGGCGCCGAGGTGAACAGACTGGCAACGCAGCGGCAATCGCCGAATGCGCCAATAGGGAAGTCAGCGACGAAAAAAGATCGCAAAGTTTCTTCGCTCCATCGCCGTGGCAATGCAACTGGCCAAGACGATTCGCGAATTGTGCAAACCAACGCCCGAACAGGTTTTTGCCTAACGAGGAGGACAAAACAGTGCAAGCAATGAAAGCCACGGTTTTTCGCGGACCAAACAAAATCGGCATCGAAGAAGTGCCGCGACCGAGCGCCGGCGTCGGCGAAGCGGTAATCCGAATCACCCTGACGACAATCTGCGGAACCGATCTGCATATTTTGCGCGGCGAGTACCCGGTGAAACCTGGGCTCGTGATCGGCCACGAACCGGTCGGCGTGATTGAAGAACTCGGCGAAGGTCTGTCAGGATACAAACTCGGCGATCGCGTTTTGATCGGCGCGATCACGCCGTGCGGTCAATGCCGCGCCTGTTTATCTGCGCAATGGGCGCAATGCGGTCACGGCGAAGGTGTGGAAGCGATCGGCGGCTGGCGATTCGGCAACACCATCAACGGCGCGCAAGCCGAATATCTACTCGTTCCTAATGCGCAGGCGAACCTCGCCAAGATCCCAGACGAATTGAGCGACGAACAAGTGGTGTTGCTAGCGGACATTACTTCGACTGGATTCAGCGGCGCGGAATCGGCGAACATTCGTATTGGCGATACGGTTGCGGTTTTTGCGCAGGGACCCATCGGCTTGTGCGCGACAGCAGGGTCGAAACTAATGGGCGCTTCCTTTATTATCGGTGTGGAAGGCGATTCCGTTCGAATGGAGATGTCGAAACGAATGGGCGCAGACGTCGTGCTTGATCCGAAAGAGTGCGACGTCGCTGCCGAAATAAAGAAGCTCACAGGTGGCGGCGTAGATGTGGCAATCGAAGCGCTTGGCCTTCAATCAACGTTTGAGAACGCTTTGCGTTGCCTCCGACCGGGCGGCACGTTGAGCAGCTTGGGCGTTTACTCGGGAAAACTTCAGGTTCCGTATGACGCGTTCGCAGCCGGCATCGGCGACTACAAAATCGTGACCACACTTTGTCCCGGCGGGAAAGAACGGATGCGCCGTCTGATGTTAATGGTGCAATCGAAGCGCTTCGACCCGCTGCCGTTGCTCACGCACAGTTTCAAACTCGATCAAATCGTCGAAGCATACGATGTCTTTGCCTCGCGTCGCGACGGCTGCCTGAAGGTTGCGATTACGCCTTAACCGCTGCCCGCGCGCGAGGGCAGCAGGCGCAGGCCATTAGACAATCACGACGGTGCTGCCTTCGGGGACCGGCAGTATATAAATATTATGGTTCAGGCTATCACCGTCCCAAAGCTGAGACATCAGTCGCCAGCCCGCCGATTCTGGGAATCGATCACCGTCCTGCATCGCCGCAGAACCACCGTGATCGCTGTGTTTTCGGCTATCGCGATCCTGGTGCATCTCCTTCTGCGTTTTGCGTTACACACGTCTCCGGCAATTTCCCAAATCCCCCTTCTGGCTGCGCTGGTTTTCGGCGGTATTCCTCTCGTTTACGAACTAGCGAAAAATCTTTTGCGTCGGGAATTCGGCTCCGATTTGCTCGCCGGGATTTCGATTATCACTTCTGTTCTTCTCAACGAATACCTAGCCGGAGCGATTGTCGTGTTGATGCTTTCCGGCGGCGAGGCGCTGGAAAATTATGCGTTGCGCAATGCATCCTCGGTTTTGCGCGCCCTGGCGAAACGGATGCCCGCCATCGCGCATCGGAAACGAGACTCTGTGATCACCGACGTGGCGCTCGATGACATTGCGGTCGGTGACACTCTTGTTGTTTATCCGCACGACATCTCTCCGGTGGATGCAACGGTCATTGAAGGCAACGGAGTCATGAACGAAGCGTTCCTGACCGGCGAACCGTTCGAGATTAAGAAAGCGCCTGGATCCGCCGTCATCTCAGGTGCCGTGAATGGTGAGTCCGCTCTCATCATCAAGGCTACGCGTCGTGCAGTCGATTCACGCTACGCCAAAATCATGGAGATCATGCGAGAGTCCGAGCAAAACCAACCGAAGCTGCGACGACTCGGAGATCAATTGGGAGCGATTTATACTCCACTTGCAGTCAGCATCGCGGTGCTTGCGTGGGTCATCAGCGGTGAAGCTGTCCGCTTTCTCGCCGTGCTTGTGATCGCCACGCCCTGTCCGTTGCTGATTGCGATACCGGTTGCGATCATCGGCTCGATTTCGCTGTCGGCGCGGCGTTCCATCATCATAAAGAATCCAGCGGTGCTTGAACAAATCACGAGTTGCCGCAGCGCAATCTTCGATAAAACCGGAACATTGACGTATGGCGAACCGAGATTAACCGAACAACCCATCGCACCTGGATTTGCGCAGAAAGAAGTGCTAACCCTGGCGGCGAGCCTTGAATTATATTCAAAACATCCGCTCGCTCGAGCCATTCTTGCAGCGTCGAAGACGGAAGCGCTTCAGCTCCAGCAAGCATCTCAGGTGAGCGAGCGTCCCGGTCAGGGATTGCAAGGAACTGTCGCTGGTCATGAAGTTCAAATTACAAGCCGTGGCAAACTCATTGCCGGAAAGATAGCGGGTGCCGAGCATCTTCCGACGATCGTCGGTGGACTCGAGTGCATCATTGTAATCGATGGGCGATTCGCAGCGGCGTTTCGATTTCGCGATGCACCCCGCGCAGAAGGCCGTTCTTTCATTAAGCATCTCGGACCGAAACATCAGTTTCAACATATCATGGTTCTTTCCGGCGATCGCGAATCGGAAGTGCGTTATCTCGCGAAGCAGGTCGGCATCAGTGAAGTTCACGCGGAGCAAAGTCCGGAACAGAAACTTGCGATTGTTAGGCAGGAAACAGCGCGCGAGAAAACGCTTTACGTCGGCGACGGGATTAATGACGCGCCGGCGATGATGGCGGCTACGGTCGGAATGGCAATCGGGCAAAACAGCGACGTGACGGCGGAAGCCGCTGATGTCGTGGCGATGGAAAATTCGCTGAAGAAAGTGGATGAATTCATGCACATCAGCCGCCGGATGCGTTCCATCGCCGTGCAAAGCGCGGTCGGTGGAATGTTGTTGAGTCTAGGTGGGATGATGTTGGCCGCCGCAGGATTTCTCGCGCCCGTAGCTGGAGCGATCGCGCAGGAAATCATCGACGTGGTGGCAGTGCTGAATGCGTTGCGCGCAGCCTTTCTGCCGAAAGTGATTTCTGATATGGCTGAACCAGAATCGGACCCCCAACGCCTCAGTCTCTGACGACCTGAATGGCTACCTACGCAAACCGCGGTACCACGAAGCTACTCGGGGCAGGGTGCCACCCGTCACGAAAACGTCGCCGTTTGGATCGGATTCCCGAATCGAGTTGTTGTGCGATTAGCCGTGGCGCAAGTAACGAGCAATGATACAAACATACGCTGTCATCATCAACCGCCACGGTAAATACAATCAGCTATTCGATCTGATTATGTTAGCTGTTTGATAGGTGATGAACTTGGAAGCTCCAAGCGCGGTTGGATTTTGGGTTCGGCACAGCTTGGACACGGATGACCCCAGCGATCGCAATTGCAGCTGCGCCCGTTCCTCCGAAGATCCGCGTCTGTCTCCTCCGCAATCGGAATGTGACGTGCATCGCATGTCGGCGGGTCCACATGCATCGGAACCGCCCCCCATTCATTAAAACATTCGTCCATCGTTAGCACCCGATCTGTTTTCATAACTGCTCCTTTCACGCGTCAGGCTATCTGCGCCGTGAACGCCTCGCTCTGCGTGGATTGGCTTTTGCTTTGCAAAAATTGCTTTCGCTCGAAGTCATTATTTTACAATCAAGCTTCGCGCGCATGGACAATCCGAAGCCCGAACTCCGCGTTGTCTTCAAACAGCGAAACGCTGGCGGCTACCCGTTTTTTCACATCGATTCAGAATTCTCCGAATTTTCCTGCACGACGTGCCATACCGGCGGACCACAACTTCCTTGAGGCCGCGGGCAAACGTGTCAGTCCTACTGTTCAATTCAGAATGAAATCCCGTTTCCTACGACGCTTATTCGGTTATTTTTCTTCTCTCATCGGAACTGAATGAACGTAATTAGTTAGCACGGTGCGCATCGGGTGCGCTTGTTGGGTCATGCGAATTAGCAAGTATTTCATCGTTTGTCTGACTTTATCTGCGGCGTTCCTCGTTAGCTGCGAGAAGAACTCCGAGATCAAGGTGTACCGCGTTTCCAAGGCACCTCTGGAACAATCCGCGCCTCAACAGCAAGACATGATGCCGACAAACACAGCCGCGCCTCGAATGCCAGGTGGTCTCGCGCGGGCGGCCGAAACGGCGGTGACGACACCGCCGAATTGGGAATCGCAGCCGCTATCGCAAATGCGGCAGGCAAGTTTTCTGGTCAAAGGCGATAACGGCGCGGTCGCAGATGTTTCATTTGTCAGTCTTGGCTCCGCTGCGGGGAACGTTCTTGAGAATGTGAACCGCTGGCTGGGTCAACTCGGTCAACCACCAATCACTGAACAGAAACTCGGCGAAATGGCGCAGCGACTCCACACATCGTTAGGCGACATGACCATCGTCGACCTCGCAGGACTTCCCGACAACGCCGATCCGTCAAGAGACGGCAGAGTCATCGCCGCAATGTTGACCACTGCTAACTCGACGCTCTTCTTTAAAATGCGCGGCAACGCCGACCTGGCTGAGGCGCAAAAAGCCGACTTCATCAAATGGGTCGCAGCAGTTTGCGATGCACAAACTCAAACTGGATCATCGCAAGTGGCAGCGGCGCCACAACAGACGACGACTACGCCCACGATTAAATGGACGACACCCGAAGGATGGACGGAAGTTCCGCCCTCTTCGATGCGCTACGCTAGCTTCAACGCGGCCGCAGAAGATGGCGGTAAAATCGACATCTCCGTTGTGACGTTTCCCGGCGATGGAGGAAGCGATACCGACAACATCAACCGGTGGCGTGGACAAATTGGTCTGGCGC
>Ga0182039_10002391_pt1 | contig 10264 bp, 8 predicted proteins | sample sta12Can44000111_FD_125975 | JGI IMG/M metagenome (GOLD analysis project Ga0182039, IMG submission 125975) | Lab enrichment of tropical soil microbial communities from Luquillo Experimental Forest, Puerto Rico - statanox.12C.anox.44.000.111 | ecosystem: Environmental > Terrestrial > Soil >...
GCCCGCGGCGCGGAATCCGGCGACGCCCCGGCCGAAATCGGCGCGCAAAACGACGTCGGGATGCAGCATCGAGACCAGCCGGTCGAAGTCGCCCGCACGGCCCGCCGCGAAGAACGCGTCAACGGCTTCCCGCTGAGCGGCGATGCCGCCGTCGGGGGCCGGATCGGCCTGCTCGATGCGTCGGCGTGCCCGGCTGGCGAGCTTGCGCGTCGCCTCCGGCGTCCGGTCGACGATGGGTGCGATCTCGTCAAACGGGACGGCGAACACGTCGTGCAGCACGAAGGCCAGCCGCTCGGCCGGCGGCAGCGTATTCAGCACCACGAAGAGCGCCAGCCCCACCGCGTCTGCCAGCATCGCACGGTGTTCGGGATCGAATTCCCCCTCGGCGTCCACGATCGGATCCGGCAAATGCTCGACCAGCTCCTCAGGCCCGCGCCCATGGCGGTCGCGCAACGTGTTCAGGCAGATGCGGGCCACCACGGTGGTCAGCCAGGCGTCGAGGTTGGCGATGCCTTTAGCGCCGTTGTCGCTCGTGCTGAGCCGCAGCCACGCCTCCTGCACCGCGTCTTGGGCGTCGTCGATCGAGCCCAGCATGCGATAGGCGATGGCACCCAGCCTCGGTCGCGCCGCCTCGAAACGCGCCGACACCGAGGCTTCTGACTCATCCGGCCGAGTCACACGCGACCCTGCTCGGGCAGTGCGCACACCCGGTCGCCGGAAAAGCCGGACGATCCGATGTCGAGTGCGATGTTGAACCGGGCGCGAAGGTTGCCCAGCGTGATGACGTGGGTGAGCCCGACGAGTTGCGGGGCGTCGAAGTGAGCGCGCAGCGCATCGAAGAGCTGGTCGCTCACCTCGACCGGGGTGCGGCTGATCGCGGTGGCGTATTCCAGGATCAGCTTGTCGAGGTCGGAGAAGCACCAGGCGTTTCGGTAATCGGCCATCCCCAGCAGTTCCTCGTCGGTGATTCCCCACTGACGTGCGATCTGTGAGCCCAGGTCGATGCAGTACTCGCAGCGCACCGTGGTCGCCGACTTCAGCTCGGCCAGCGCGCGGTGGCGAGGACTGAGGATGTCCAGTTTCGACTCGGCCTGCTCGAGCCTGCCGTAGGCGTTGAGCAACCGGGGGATGTGCGCATACATCCGCAGCGGTTCGAGCATCCCCGCGGTTTCGAGACCGGTCATCTGCGCGAGCTTGCGTTTGGTGAAGAAGAAGGCGATCTTGGCGCCGAGGCCGGCGTCGCGGTCGGAGACTCCTTTGAGCCGAGACATAGCGGTCCTCCTTGAACGTGGTCCTGTTATGTCGACACCTGGCGATGTATAAACGTGACCGCGCGCCCGAGCCCCAAAAATTTACGTCTGCTGGCTCAGCGGGATGTCCATGTCGAACACCCGGGCATGCAGCACGGTGCGATTCCGCAGCGCGGCGCGCACAGCGCGGTGCAGGCCGTCCTCGAGATAGGTGATGCCCTTCCACCGCACCGCGTGTGGGAAAAGGTCGCCATAGAAGGTGGAGTCCTCCGACAGCAGGCGGTCCAGCGCGAGCACGGTGGTCGTGGTGACCAATTCGTCGAGCCGGATCTGCTGTGGCGGTATTCGGGACCAGTCCTTGTAGGACAGCCCGTGTTCGGGATACGGCTTGCCGTCCCGCACGCCCTTGAAAATCATTGGCGCGTGTTCCTTGACGAGTCCCGCAGGCCCAAGGAATACATGCTGGACAGGCTAGTCGCGAACTCGCCGGCGGTCGCCGCCACACGCCCGTAATGGCAGTTGGCACCCTTGAGGCGGTAGTAGTGACCGTAAAATGGACGCGATCAAGGAGGTGGGAGCCGATGGGAAGCGCCGACGAACGTCGCTTCGAGGTGCTGCGCGCCATCGTCGCCGATTTCGTCGCCACCAAGGAACCGATCGGTTCGAAGTCCCTAGTGGAGCGTCATAACCTGGGCGTCTCGTCCGCCACCGTCCGCAACGATATGGCGGTGCTCGAGGCCGAGGGCTACATCGCCCAGCCGCACACCAGCTCTGGACGGGTCCCTACCGAAAAGGGCTACCGCGAGTTCGTCGACCGGCTTGACGACGTCAAGCCGCTGTCATCGGCCGAGCGGCGCGCCATTCAGGGCTTCCTGGAGTCTGGCGTTGACCTCGATGACGTGCTGCGGCGTGCGGTACGGCTCCTCGCGCAACTGACCCGTCAGGTGGCGGTCGTGCAGTACCCGACCTTGTCGACGTCGACCGTGCGCCACCTGGAAGTGATCGCGCTGACACCGGCCCGGCTGTTGATGGTTGTCATCACCGACACCGGCCGGGTGGACCAGCGCGTCGTCGAACTCGGCGACGTGATCGACGACCACCAGCTTTCGCAGTTGCGGGAGATGCTCGGCCAGGCGCTGGTGGGCAAGAGGCTCTCGGTGGCGTCGACCGCGGTCGCCGACCTTGCCGGTGACATTGACGGCCGCAGCGGGCTGTCGAACAACCTGAGCAACGCGGTCGGCCGCTCGGCGACGGTCTTGTTGGAGTCGCTGCTGGAACACACCGAGGAACGCCTGCTGATGGGCGGCACCGCCAATCTGACCCGCAACGCCGCCGATTTCGGTGGATCGCTGCGCTCCATCCTGGAGGCGCTCGAGGAGCAGGTCGTGGTGCTGCGGTTGCTGGCGGCCCAGCAGCAGGCGGGCAAGGTGACGGTGCGCATCGGCCACGAGACGGCCGCCGAGCAGATGGTGGGCACCTCTATGGTGTCCACGGCCTACGGCACGTCGGATACGGTGTACGGCGGCATGGGTGTGCTGGGACCCACCCGAATGGACTATCCGGGAACTATCGCCAGCGTCGCCGCGGTTGCTCTTTATATCGGCGAAGTCCTGGGTGCCCGATGAACGCGCACTCGCTGCAGAGTTTGTGGACGGCCGCGTAACTGCGGCACAAGAGAGGTCAGGCGTGGCACGCGATTACTACGGGCTGCTCGGCGTGAGCAGAAACGCCAGCGATGCGGACATCAAACGTGCGTATCGCAAGCTGGCGCGCGAATTGCATCCCGACATCAATCCCGATGAGGCCGCGCAGGCGAGATTCAAGGAAATCAGCGTCGCGTACGAGGTGCTGAGCGATCCGGAGAAGCGCCGGATCGTCGACCTGGGTGGGGACCCGCTGGAAAACGTCGCCGCATCGGCCGGCGGATTCGGCGGTTTCGGCGGCTTGGGCGACGTGTTCGAGGCCTTCTTCGGCGGCGGCTTCAGCGGAGGTGCGGCATCGCGCGGTCCGATCGGCCGGGTTCGGCCGGGCTCGGACTCGCTGCTGCGGATGCGGCTGGATCTCGAGGAGTGCGCAACCGGCGTGACCAAGCAGGTCACCGTCGACACCGCGGTGCTGTGCGACCGTTGCCAGGGCAAGGGCACCCACGGAGATTCCGCGCCCGTCCCCTGCGACACCTGTGGCGGCCGCGGCGAGGTGCAGACGGTGCAGCGCTCGCTGCTGGGCCAGATGGTGACGTCCCGGCCCTGTCCCACCTGCCGCGGTGTAGGGGTGGTGATCCCCGATCCGTGCCACCAATGCATGGGCGACGGCCGCGTGCGGGCCCGTCGGGAGATCAGCGTCAAGATTCCTGCCGGTGTTGGCGAAGGCATGCGCGTCCGGCTTGCCGCCCAGGGTGAGGTCGGGCCCGGGGGAGGGCCGGCCGGCGACCTCTATGTCGAGGTCCACGAGCAGGCCCACGACATCTTCGTGCGCGAGGGCGACGATCTGCATTGCACGGTTTCGGTGCCGATGATCGACGCGGCGCTGGGCGCCAACGTGACCATTGACGCCATCCTGGACGGTAAGAGCGAGATCGCCATTCCGCCTGGCACGCAACCGGGTTCGATCATCTCGCTGCGTGGCCACGGGATGCCGCACCTGCGGTCGGGTGTCCGGGGCAATCTGCATGTCCACGTCGAGGTGGTGGTGCCCACCAGGCTGGACCACCATGACAGCGAACTGTTGCGCGAGCTGAAGAACCGCCGCAGCCGCGACGTGGTCGAGGTCCGTTCGACGCATGCCGGCGGTGGACTGTTCAGCCGGCTCCGCGAGACCTTCACCGGGCGCTAGTCGTCGTTTAGGGACCGCGCACATGGTGGCGACGCTGTTCTACGTTGACGCACTGCCCGAAACGGGCGCGCTCGCCGTGGTCGACGGCGACGAAGGTTTCCACGCCGCCACGGTGCGCCGCATCCGACCCGGTGAACAACTGGTGCTTGGGGACGGCGCCGGTGGGCTCGCCCGCTGCGAGGTCGAGCATGCGGGGCGCGACGGATTGCGCGCGCGAGTGCTGGAACGCTTCAGCGTCGCGACCGGGCGCCCGGCGGTCACCGTGGTGCAGGCGCTTGCCAAGTCCGAGCGCTCGGAATTGGCCATCGAATTGGCCACCGAAGCCGGCGCCGACGCCTTCCTTGCGTGGCAGGCGGCCCGCTGTGTGGCCAGCTGGGAGGGTGCCCGGGTGGACAAGGGGCTGCGCCGGTGGCGTGCTGTCGCCCGCTCGGCTGCCCGGCAATCCCGCCGGGCGCACATCCCGTCCATCGAGGGCGCGCTGTCCACCGCGGCGCTGGTCCAGCGGGTGCGCGACGAAGTGGCGGCCGGGTCGACGGTGCTGGCTTTGCATGAGTCGGCGACCGACCGGCTTGCAAATACCCGTGTGGCACAAGCAGATTCGGTGTTTCTGGTGGTCGGTCCGGAAGGCGGCATCGCGCCGGAAGAGATCGCCGCGTTGACCGAGGCGGGCGCGGTGGCGGTCCGGCTTGGTCCGCAGGTGCTTCGAACGTCGACCGCGGCCGCGGTGGCGTTGGGCGCGCTGGGCGTGCTCACCCCGCGTTGGGATGCGGCCACGGAGTGTCACGTCGCCGAGCGTGAATCCGGCGACGCGACCCGCCGATAATGCGTCGCAGGATTCACAATCGGCGGTTGGTTGACCAGCGGTAGACTTGCTAACCAGGATTTCACCTCGTCAAACCTCAGAGAGCAGGCATCGGAAACCACGTGACGCCCCGCGAGACCGGCGCTGCTGACGCTCAGGTACGCAGCAGCATCGACGTTCCCCCTGATCTCGTCGTGGGCCTACTTGGTTCGGCAGACGAAAACCTGCGCGCCCTGGAGCGGATCCTCAGCGCCGACCTGCATGTGCGCGGCAACGCCGTCACCATCTCGGGCGAGCCGGCCGACGTCGCGCTGGCCGAGCGGGTGATCTCCGAGCTGGTCGCCATCGTGGGCAGCGGCCAGCCCCTGACGCCGGAGGTGGTGCGCCACAGCGTCGCGATGCTGGTCGGCACCGGCAATGAGTCACCGGCCGAGGTGCTCACCCTGGACATCTTGTCGCGCCGCGGTCACACGATCCGGCCCAAGACGCTCAATCAGAAGCGCTACGTCGACGCCATCGACGCCAACACCATCGTCTTCGGGGTCGGCCCGGCCGGAACCGGGAAGACGTATCTGGCCATGGCCAAGGCGGTCCATGCGCTGCAGACCAAGCAGGTAAGCCGGATCATCCTGACCCGGCCGGCAGTGGAAGCCGGTGAGCGCCTTGGCTTTTTGCCGGGCACGCTGAGCGAAAAGATCGACCCCTATCTGCGGCCGTTGTACGACGCGCTGTACGACATGATGGATCCCGAGCTCATCTCGAAGCTGATGTCCGCCGGGGTTATCGAGGTGGCGCCACTCGGGTACATGCGTGGCCGCACGTTGAATGACGCATTCATCGTGCTCGACGAGGCGCAGAACACCACCGCCGAGCAGATGAAGATGTTCCTCACGCGACTGGGTTTCGGATCAAAGGTCGTCGTCACCGGGGACATGACGCAGATCGACCTTCCCGGTGGCGCGCGGTCCGGCCTGCGGTCGGCGGTTGACATCCTCGACAGCGTTGAGGACATCTACGTCGCAGAGCTGACCAGTGTCGACGTGGTGCGCCACCGGCTGGTCTCGGAGATCGTCGACGCCTACGCCAGGTATGAGGAGCCCGGCTCGGGGATGAATCGCGCGGCTCGGCGGGCCTCGGGTGCGCGCAGTCGTCGATGATGGACCAATGAGCATCGAAGTATCCAACGAGTCGGGCATCGACGTCTCCGAAGCGGAACTGGTCAGCGTCGCGCGGTTTGTGATCGCCAGCATGGACGTCAACCCGAGCGCGGAGCTGTCGATGGTGTTGTTGGACACTGCGGCGATGGCCGACCTGCACATGCGTTGGATGGACTTGCCCGGGCCCACGGACGTGATGAGCTTTCCGATGGACGAGCTCGAACCCGGCGGCCGCCCCGACGCGCCCGAGCCCGGGCCGGCGATGCTCGGCGACATCGTGCTGTGCCCGGAATTCGCCGCCGAGCAGGCGGCCGCGGCGGGCCACAGTCTGGGACATGAGTTGGCGCTGTTGACGATTCACGGTGTGCTTCATCTACTCGGCTACGACCACGGTGAGCCGGACGAGGAAAAAGAGATGTTCGCCCTTCAGGAGCGGTTGCTCGAAGAGTGGGTCGCCGACCAGGTCGAGGCCTACGAGCAGGATCGCCAGGAGGAACGGGACCGCCGGCTGCTGGATAAGTCAAGGTATTTCGAGAATTAAGGCGGCCATACGCTGAGCGCTGACCTGCGAAAACGAGGTTAGCGATGTGCGCTGTACTGCAAAATATCTTTGACTCAGCTACTTCCTCGAATACAGCACGGTCTGCCGCCAATGCCATGGCAAAGGGCAGGCTGAGACAGTCCTATTGCCACGACGATCGACGCCGAACGTTGGGGCCTAGTCACCGGTGCGGGTGAACTTCTGGTCGAAAGCCTGACTGGGGCATTTCGCAGGCGGCGAATTCTCGACATAACCGTGCCCAGTGAGCAACGTGATCGGGTCCTGAGGGGGTTGTGGAAGCGGCAGCGTGGCCGTGAATTTCGAGTGGTCTGTGCCTCGGTCTGTGCCTCCAACTGAGCACATAGACTCGAACTCGGTGTTCCGGGTCCATGTTCCGTTTCCAAAGACGTAAGCTTCGCCGCCCGCGGTCTTTAGATCGACGAAGAAGCTCATGCATCGGTCGCCGGTGCGGAGGCAGTCAGTCCGCACACCGTCGGCGTAGCGATTCACATGGCCGTTCGCGTAGGTGATTACCTCGTCGTACCTGCCATGGAGTGCTTCCGCCGGGGACACCACGCGTGGCGGCAGGCTTGCCGGGTCGGGCAGCAGCGAGATGTCGGCGTCCGCGGTTCGGGCCAAAATTACGGTCCGCTTGTTGAAGCACGCGCTCGCCGAGGCCTCGGTCGCTTCGCCCGACATGGTCCCGTCAGGCTGCGGTTGTAGCGAGACCACATTCCAATCTTCGTCGTTCTCGCGGTTTGCGCACGATGTTCGTGAGGTGGTGACGGCGATCCACCGCCCGCCGACGTTGTCGAAGACCAGCTCCTTGGCGGGGTACCTGCCACCGGTCGATGCGGTCGCGACGCAGGCGTTGTCGCTACATACCGACCGCAGATGCCACGTCTCCGAGAATTTCGCCGTAGCTTTACCGGTTGCGGGCTTTCCGTCTGCGAGCATTTCGGGGCCCATATTTGCGGCGAAGGTTCCGGTGAAGGGACCCGTGTTGGGTGGCGGCGCGGCGGCGGTCGGGGTGGCGGTCGGGGTGCTGGTCGGATTGTGGTGCTGCGAGACCATAACGGCCGCAAAGATTCCGCCCCCGATCAGCACCACGATCGCCACCACGGCCGGAATCACGACGCGGGGGCGTCGCCAATCCGGCCGCTTCGGGGCGGGCATGGGCTGCGGTGGTGGTGGCTGCCACCGTGGTGGTCCTGGTGGTGGCGGCAACACGGGCGCGGCCCCGGCGGTGGCTAGTCGGGTGTCTTGGCCGTGGACGCCGCCCACGGTGGGTTGGACGGGGCGCATCGGTGGGTGCACCGGCACGATCCGCCCCGGCGGGGCAAACGGCCACGTGGTGGCGTCGCGGGCGGCGCGCGCCAATTTAACCGTGGTGGCGTACCTTTCCTGAGGGCTCTTGGCCATGCCGGTGGCGATGACCTGATCCATCGCTACCGGAACCCCGGCCTGTCGCGCTGACGGTCGCGGCGGCGGGGCCGTCAGATGCCCGGCCAGTTGTTGGTCGAGGCTGTCACCGGGAAACGGGCGGAAACAGGTCAAGCACTCATACAGCACACAGGCCAACGCATAAATGTCCGAGCGGGCATCGGCCTGGCCGGTGGTGAACCGCTCCGGCGCCATATAGCTCAGGGTGCCGATCACCTTGCCGGCCGAAGTCAGGCTGGTCTGCTCGGTGGAGCGAGCGAGCCCGAAATCGATCAGATGCGCAAAGTCGTTGTCGTCGAGCAAAATGTTGGACGGCTTGATATCCCGATGCACCAACCCGACCTTGTGCGCGGCATGCAGCGCCTGGGCCACCTGCTCGATAATCCGGACCGCCCGCTCCGGCGACAGCGGCCCGCCGGCTAGCACGGTCTTCAGGTCGCGACCGTCAATCAGCCGCATATCGACGAACAGCCGCCCGTCGATCTCCCCATAGGTGTGAATCGGCACCACATGCGGCTCGTTCAACTGCGCCGCCGCGTGGGCCTCGCGGCGGAATCGCTGCTGAAACACGCTGTCTTGGACGAAGTGCGCCGGCAGCACCTTCAGCGCCACCATGCGATCGGTGACGGTGTCATAGGCCCGCCACACCTCTCCCATGCCGCCGCGGCCCAGCAACTCCACCAAGCGGTAGCGACCGAACGGCGTCCCCTCCATAGGGCCTTGCCCTGCCACGATCAGAATGCTAGGCGGTCCACACCGACCCGCCTAGCCGATTCGCTGAGCCGTCGTGCTAGGTAGAAGCACGTCAAAGACGGTGAAGTGCTGCCGGCGGCGCGCAACCATATGCTCCGCTCATGCGCGACATCGAGATCATCGACAGTGAACTTGGCCTACCGGTCGCGATTCGCCGCATGATCCGCGAGGAAGAGGGCCGCACGCCGAACGCCCGGCGCATCGGCCAGTTGCTCGACGAGCGAGCGGCTGCCAAACGCCAAGGCTCAGCAGGAACCAGATCGGCGTGGTCGGCGTCCTGACGCGGCTGCTCGGCCCGGCTCGCCGCGCCAGCGTCACATGCTTGGTAGATAAAGCGAGAGTTCCCACCGCACAATGTCTATCGCGCCGACCGCGGCCGGGTCGTCGGGGTCGAATCCTTCCGCCCGCACGGCTTCGCATTCGTCATCGTCCACACGCGTCTTAGACGTTGCGCCTGCCGTTACGGTTCCCCCTTGCCGCCGCCCCCGCCGCCGGCGGTGCCGGTGCCAGCCACAAGGCCGCCGGCACCCCCGCCCCCGCCGCCGCCGATGCCGGCGGCGCCGCCGGCGCTGGGGTTTATCGAGCCGGTAGCGCCGGCGTTGAAGCCAAAGCCACCGTTGCCACCGTTGCCACCGGCGGCACCGCCGGTGCCGCCCGCAACGGTGCCGCCGACTTGGCCGCCGGCGCCACCCATGCCGCCGGTGCCGCCGGTGATACCGCCGCCGCCTCCGCCGCCGCCGCCGGCGTCGACGATAGCGCCGGAGGTGCTGCCACCGGCGACGCCGCCGCCGCCGCCGACGATACCGGGGCCGGCGCCGGAGTTCGCGGTGACCGTGGCGGCACCGAAGCTGACGGCGCCGCCACCGCCGCCACCACCACCGGGACCGCCAGTGGTACCGGCGCCGCCGCCGCCTTGGCCGCCGCCGCCACCGCCGGCGGTACCGCCGAGGCCGGCGAAGTTGCTGCTACCACTAAGAGCGGCGTTTCCGCCGGCGCCGCCGGCGCCGCCGGTGCCGCCGGGGCCGCCGCCGGTGCTGTTGCCGCCTTGGCCGCCGCTGCCCCCGCCGCCGCCGGCGGCACCGGAGGCGGTGGCGGGGGTGACGATAGCGTCACCGCCGGCACCGCCGGCGCCGCCGTGGCCGCCTATGGTGCCGGTGCCGCCGGTGCCGCCGTTGCCGCCGTTGCCGCCACTAACACTGACGTTGCCGCTGGCGTTGATGGTGCCGCCGCCTCCCCCGGTGCCGCCGTCGCCGCCGTTGCCGTTGGCGCCCGAATGGCCGCCGAACAACCCCGACAATCCCTCGACTGGGCCGCCGGCCCCGCCGTTGCCGCCCTTGCCGCCGTTGCCGCCGTTGGTGCCGTTGACCGAGCCGGTGGTGCCCCCGCCAGCCCCGCCGACCCCGCCGACGCCGCCTACACCGCCGGCACCGCCATTGCCCTCCAACAGTCCGCCGTGGCCGCCGGCCCCGCCGATGCCGCCGACCCC
>Ga0182039_10002393_pt1 | contig 10262 bp, 14 predicted proteins | sample sta12Can44000111_FD_125975 | JGI IMG/M metagenome (GOLD analysis project Ga0182039, IMG submission 125975) | Lab enrichment of tropical soil microbial communities from Luquillo Experimental Forest, Puerto Rico - statanox.12C.anox.44.000.111 | ecosystem: Environmental > Terrestrial > Soil >...
CTCAACGGCAACTCAGGCGTGTGGGGCTACGCCATCGGCGGCATGGGTGCGATCACGCAGGCCATGGCGCGCGTCGCAGTCGAATATGGCGCTCGCATCGATGTACGCTCTGAGATCCGCGAAGTCATCGTTGAACGGGACCATACCGTTGGTGTGGTGCTGCAGGATGGGACGTCGGTTCGAGGACGCGCCGTGATCGCGAACGTTAATCCACAACACCTCTTTCAAAACCTTCTGCCGCGTGAGGCGGTACCACAGGCTGTGGCGGCACGGATGAAAGCATGGAAGGCCGGCTCCGGAACGTTTCGCATCAACGTGGCGCTTTCAAAACTTCCGGATTTTACCGCACTGCCAGGACCCGGCGATCATCACACCGCCGGAATAATCCTTGCCCCTAGTCTTTCGTACATGGATGATGCCTATCGTGATTGCATCGAATATGGTTGGAGCCGATCGCCCATCATTGAACTCGTGATTCCGTCGACACTCGACGACAGCCTGGCACCGCCTGGCGCGCATGTGGCGGCCCTGTTCTGTCAGCATGTCAGCCCGCAATTTGCGGACGGCTCGACCTGGGACCAGCATCGTGAAACAGTGGCCGATTTGATGGTCGATACCGTCGAAACCTATGCGCCAGGTTTCAAGGCAAGCGTAATCGCAAGACAAAGCCTGTCGCCCTTGGATCTGGAACGCATCTTTGGCTTGCCCAATGGCGATATCTTCCATGGTGCGATGACAGTCGATCAGCTTTTTTCTGCGCGCCCGATGCATGGATTTGCCGCTTACCGCATGCCGATTGCTGGACTTTATCTGTGTGGCTCGGGTGCGCATCCCGGCGGGGGCGTCACAGGCGCGCCGGGACACAACGCAGCGCAGGTGGTGATCGCCGATCTGTTGGGAAATTAAAAACTGGTATCCGGGCACAGCAAGCAAACCTATCGCTCATCGGTACTGCAGTGACATCGCAGAAATTTCCCGCTATTGGCGAACAATGACTTCGCGCTCCTACCGCGTCGGCCGCTCAGTGACCGGGCTTGGCCTTTTTGCGACTAAGCGAATAAAGCGAGGAGCCTACATCGCGGCCTATCGCGGCCGCCGCATTACCACAGAGGAATCCAACCGGCGCGAAGCGCGGGGCGCAAGATACATGTTCGCGCTCAACAAGCGATGGGTGATCGACGGATCGCCGCGATGGAATGTGGCACGCTACATCAATCACTCCTGTCGGCCGAATGCAAAACCTGTGGGTCGCCGGGGCGGGATTGTGATCATGGCGTTGCTTCAAATCGAGCGCGGTGAGGAAATTACCTATAACTATGGCCGAGAGTATCTGACGTCCTTTCTGGCAGATGGCGGCTGTCGTTGCGCGCCCTGCCGCAGAAAGAAAGCGCTTCGGCGTCGGAGAATGCGCCGGCGCACGAAGAGGAGTACCTGAAACCTAGTTGCGCCAGCACCTGTCTGCTCATGGACGCAAAGCGGACATGATGTGGACGCACGAAACTCCCCCGATACGTGGTGTTTCGCCGGCTACTCGTTGATGCCCGTGGCACTGGGGAGCCTTTTCACATTGTTGGAAATGATTATGGTCAGTTGCATCACCCCTTGGCTCAGTTCCGCGTATCTCGCAATGTCGCTTTGAATGCGATTGCACGCAATCGAGTCGTTGAGTTCCCCGCGCTTGCGCTAATCGCCATCGTTGTTGCCATCATCACATATGCAAACATGTTGTTCTAAGTGAACTGGTGTGCCGGCAACCTCAAAAGCTCGGGTATCGTTTGCTGCAAGCTCTGGAGAAAACGCCATGCCTCAGATGGACAATCTGATCCCGCTCGTTGCTGTCGGTATCGGCCTCGCCGACACAGTTGCGGTGTGGCTATTGGGAATACTGATGGCGAACGGATTCGTTTGGCCCGGCTAAACCCAACGGGCATAGCTCCGCCGCGGTCACTCCCAAGCAGCTTTTTGCCGCGCGCTGCACGTCAGTGCATTAGGCCGAAACGAATCCCACTCGCCAATACGAGTGATAAAAACGACAGTGCAGAAGCGGCCGCTATGCCAATCCCAATGGCAGCGATGTAAGGGAGCACACGCTCAGACACGACGCTTTCCCCATGCCTTGCTGAAAAGCATAACACGAGAAAACCCGTGACGCGCTGCACAAACTATACTGCGAAGCCGCAAATTCTACATGGGCGCGTTATACGGTAGCAGGGGCCGCAACACTCCTCGACGTCTTTAGCTCGATGGGGTGAGAGGGCGCGTCGCAACGGGTGCTTCCCCGCCACGGCATTTCGTACCCGGTCACTCGGCCCTTACCCCTTCTTCGCGGAAGTAAGCTTCATACCCGCGCCGCAAATCGTCGTCGGTTTCATCAAACTTTTTAGCGAGCTTTAATCGCACAATCCGATATCCTTTGGGCTCACGCCTACTCCAGCGTCATGCCCTTCTCGGCCAATTCCTTCTTTGCCTTCTCGTTTTTGGCCAAGTGTAGCAGGCCCATCCCACGCAGCACATTGGGCGCCTTGGTGAACTGGATGTTGTCGTAACCGACGATCTCCACTCGGTTGCCCCAGGGATCACGAAAATCAAGGAACGGACCGTCAAGTGTGGTAACGCCAGCTGCCTCGAGTGCCTTGCGGGCCGCCTCCTTATCGTCGACAACAAGACCGAAGTGACGCCCATCGTCTGCCGGCTGCCTGCGGTCCTTCTGAAGAGCAATGAACTGATCACCCAGGTCGATGAAGGCCATGGACTCACTTTTGCCGCGCAGTTCGAATTTGAAAAGACGGCCGTAGAACGCCAACGCCTCGTCGATATTGCCGACCTCCAGCGCGACGTGGTTGAAGCCTATGACGCGCGGTCTCGCGAATTCAGCCATTGGGACCTGCTCTGCCAGTCTGAAGACTTAAGTGGGTAATGGTAGTGCCCAAAGCAATCGGTTGGCAGTAAGCAGGACCGCTGCCGATTGAAAGTACACCTTTGTGCCGTTATCCCAGTTGAGATAACTGTCATAGGAGATCCGCCGTGCTTCGGGCTACCCTGTGCGCACTCTTGGTACTTGCCGCGACGCCGCTGGGGGCTCAGGAACAGAAGCAGCCGCAAGCGCCACGTCCGGCGCGGACCGACGTTGCACTCGCGCTCGTCCTCGCCGTGGATACCTCCGGCAGCGTGAGCGATGATCGCTTCGAACTGCAGAAGCAGGGCTACGCAGCTGCGTTCCGAAATCGACAGGTCTTAAAGTCAATCCGTTCGCTGACCACACAATCGATCGCGGTTACGATGATGCAGTGGACCGGTCCGGAGCTGCATGTACAAACTGTCGAGTGGAGGGTTGCCAAAGACGAGGCCAGCGTCAATGCACTCGCCGATGCAATTGAAGCGTCGAAGCGGCAATTGTTCGGGGGCGGCACCTCGATTAGCGGCGCGATCGATTATTCGCGCGTTCTTCTCGCAGCCGGCCCGTTTTTCGGCATCCGTCGCGTAATCGACATCTCAGGCGATGGCGCCAATAATCGCGGACGAGCTGCAACGCTAGCCCGCGACGAAGCGGTCCGCGACGGTATCAGCATCAACGGTCTGCCGATCCTTTCGCTGGAGCCGAACCTAGACCGCTACTACTACAACAATGTGATTGGGGGGCCGGGAGCATTCATGGTTCCGGCAAGAAACTATGACACTTTCGCCGATGCGATTATAAAGAAATTGATTACAGAGATTGCCGGGGCGGCTCCGATCATGCAGCGGCCAAGCTCGATCGCGCTCAGCGATGCCGAGCTTGTGTGGTGTCGTACATTGAGCCTGCGCTCTCCGCGTCAATGCTAGACGCCCTCCATCAGGGGCAAGTAAGAAAGATCTGTGAACGCTAGCGACAAGCCATACGTACGACGCCCGATTGCACGGATTACTGGTGAAAAGCTTGCTCTGCTGCTGCCATTTCGTCACCAGCTATCTGGTGGTGCAGGGCCAGCGTTACTGCAAGATGGACCGCCATTCGCCGGACAGCCGGTGTCGGGCACCGTGTTATAAATCGTCGGATGAACGTGGGTGACGCGATGATGGTGCCTGGTCGCGGCCAATACCGGGAAGGCGATGTAGATCATCGCCAACAGTGTTACGAGAAGAAGTATTCGAGTGATCGCCATGTCGCCTCCTGAGAGCGAGGGCGATCCCCTCACGACCTCAATGTTCGCCAGCGAATGATAGCAGGCAGAAGCTTGCTCAGCTACATGGTAGGGCGACGCTCAGTGGCCAAGCTGCTGAGCAAAGACGAGGCCGCGAAGGTTTCGCAGAAGCCACAATTCAATGACGCCATGGCGGCGCTGCCGGGCGTGTTTAGGCAGCCCGCTCGTTTTCTTCAACTCTTAAGTCAGGCTGGATTTTCGGTGCGGAGAAATAGACCGTGTGTTCAAAGCGGTATCCGCACGCCTCGCAGGACCATACGTTCCGAACACAGCGCTCTGACCGATGCTCAGACCATTCTGGTGCAACGATAGCACCACCACACTGCGCACACTGGATGATTGGCCCGGTATCCATGGGGACCTCTAGCTGTCCCCCGACACCCATAAAGCGACGTAGTCTTAAAAACCGAGCCAAATTAAGGAACTGTGATCAATTATTGTTGCAGCGCGATACAAAGTAATTTGGCGTACCGCGAACCGACGCGTTCATGTCGGTGAGGCCGCGGTGTGGCGCACTTTGTGCGCCGGCGGACCTTCTTCGATGGATGCGGTCCTGGCGGAGGCTGATACATATTGTTTCGAACGCAGAACCCGCCAATTCCGCTGATAGTGTCCAGACACTGCTGAAAGGTTACAAAGCCGCAATTCGTGGGACCACTGGGAGTCCCTCCGTACTCCGCACACCACGGATAGTTTTGCGCCTCAGCGGGTTTTTCGATGCAGAGAATGGCTGCGAACCCTCCCGCAATGAACAACAAAATCCTCATGGCCGCCTCCTACTGGCCCCATGACCGAAAACGCCAGCCCATGGTTTTTGTTTCTACTCCTGGCGTGGTGAGGCTCGGCGGATTGCGGCGAATATTGCAAAATGCATTTTTCCTAGAAATGGTGCGCGGCGATGATGCCCCCGTCGGAAAGCTTTGATCTGAATCAAAGACCCGCGCCATTTCAACTGGCTTGCTCTAATCGGTCCCCCTCGGCGGTGCGGGATCGTGCTCCCGCCGGAGTTGCTCGATGCGCGCCCTAAGCGAACGCGACGATCAGTGTCAGGCCAAGCTCGACATTATGGTCGACGCTTTCATGCGCGACGACTGGGCCACATATCGCCACGCCGCTGCATGGCTGCGCGACTTCACCCATCAGAAAAATATCGAACGCGGCCGCGTGAAAAGCGGCGGCAATTGGTTCATGCCGCAAAAAATCGAGGCGGTGAGGAAGCGCGCGCGCATGAGACTCGAGAAGGGGGCCGCTCTATAGCGCGGTGTGTTGGCGACGGTCATGTATACATTTCTCAAGATTTTCACTGTCGTACTGCTTGCACTTGCTCTTATCGATTGGCTCGCTGATCGCGACCGGCGCGCAGACACCAATATACCCAACGCCACCCCCGGATGGGCGTTTCTTTCAGGTGACATCAAAATAGCCAGATCGGCGATAGCAAATGAGAATCCGAAAGGAATCGTCCCTCCGGGCCAGTCATTTCTTCCAGGTGACATCAAATACGAGAGTCCGAAAGCGAACGTCCGTATCTATTTCCCTGTCGTGACATCGATCGTGCTCTCGGTTTTGTTCATCCTGATCCTTCGTTTCATCGGCGCTCGGCCGGCCAAGCGCTAAACCGCGGCTCACCATCGTCGTTCCCGTGACAGTTTTATTGCGCCGCGCGCGGCCGTCGATGTCCCGAGAGTAGTTGCATGTCGGACTTCGCGTTATCAATTGTTCTCGGCATTGCGCTCGCCGCCGCGACGGGCTTTCGCGTATTTTTGCCGATGCTTATTGTGAGCGGCGCGGCTTATAGTGGACATCTCCCTTTGAACGATAGCTTTGCATGGCTCGGGACGCCATACGCGCTGACAATGCTCAGTGTGGCGGCAGTCGCAGAAGTTATAGCTTATTACATTCCGGTTATAGACAACCTGCTCGACTCATTGGCCACACCAGCTGCGTTCGTTGCGGGGACGGTCGTGTCAGCAGCGGTCATGATCGACGTCCCGCCAATGGTGAAATGGACGGCGGCCGTTATCGCGGGAGGCGGCATCGCTGGTCTTACGCAGGGCGTGACGGCAATCCTCAGGGCTCACTCCACTGCCTGGACAGGCGGTCTCGGCAATTCAGTAATCGCAACTGCTGAGCTCGGCGGAGCGCTGCTGATATCTTTTCTGGCGTTGGCCATACCGGCTGCGGCAATCGCGTTGGTAATTCTGTTTTTATGGCTGGCAATACGCTTGCTCCACCAACTTTTTCGAGGATCGCATTCAACGAACGGCCCAAAATAGATACCTGAAGCCTACAACGCTGCTTACCTGCACCGACAAGGTGATCCGAGAGAGATTTTCTGTTGCAGTACATGAGTCCGCTTATGGCACTTAGCGGACATTCCACTGCCGGTCCCTTTCTTTTTGGATAGATCAGCGAGATAGCCGCCGCGCCGTCCAAACGCCGAAAAATTTCCCATTTTCCATGTGAACGCGCCATCTGCCGCCGCCTGAGTTACCTGATAGTCGTCCCCATGCAATACCGTATAAGTTTGCACCCAGAGCGCCTCTGACAGTCACGGAGCCGCTGGGCGAAACGCGCCCAGAGAGCACATTGGGCGCGCCTTCGACCTGCACGATCCCGTTGATGACCTGAACTGCGCCCCGATAAGCTGCGTCGCAGGATCCAGACTTTGTCGCAAGTACTGCGCTCCCCCTGCCCGTCAAATTTACCTGCTGCCTTCACGCTCGGGTTGGCAGCCGCCGAAGCGGCAAATGCGGTAGTAAAGATAATTAAACGAGTTGCAGGGCTAATCATGATGATCGGTACGAATCCCGCCTCCCCTCACCGCTTCTTAGTTCGCTTGAATACCTGCTGCGCGGATGAGGTCCCCCCAGCGCTGGCGTTCACGGGTCATGAGGCTGTTGGTTTCCGAGCGCGTGCCCCCGACCGGCTGAACGCCGAGTTCTGCGAACTTGGATCTGAGGCTTGGCTCCAACAGGATTTCATTGACAGCCTTATTGAGACGATCGAGCAGTTGAGGTGGGGTTTTTGGCGGTGCCACGATCGCGAACCAGGTCCCCGATTCGAAACCGGGCACCCCGGCTTCTGCGACAGTTGGCAGGTCTGCTAGAGCGGCAACTCGTTGCAAACCTCCAACCGCGACGATTCGTAGTCTCTGCGTTTTGTACAAAGGTAAGGAGGAGGCGAGATTGTCAAAGAGAAGATCAACGCGATCGCCCATTATGTCCTGCAGTGCCGGAGCAGATCCGCTGTAGGGGACGTGCACCATCGAGGAATTTGACAGCTTTTCAAACAGAACGCCGGCAAGGTGCGACGTGGTACCGATGCCCTGGGAGGCAAACGTCACCTTTCCGGGGTTTGCCAGTATGTAATTGAGAACATCGTGAGCTGATTTCGCAGGAAAGCCAGGCTGCACATCCATCACGTTGGGTACTGAACCCATTACGATCACTGGCTCAAGCTCGGAAGGGCGAAAAGTCAGTTCCTTGTAAAGTGCTTCGTTGATGACGAGCGGTCCGGGCGGAGTTGCGAGGAGCGTGTAGCCATTCGGCTCGGCCACCGCCACCGTTTCAGCACCGATGTTACCGCCCGCACCCGGTCGATTAACAATGATGACCGGTTGATTCCAGCGTGCCTGCAGCCGATCGCTGATGATCCTTGGCAGCGCGTCGGCGGTTCCCCCTGCGGGGTATGGCACGATGATGCGGATGGTCGCGCTTGGGTAAGTCGCGACGTCCTCAGCAGCGACCGGCGAGACTGCCACAGCAATCACAATCAAGCTGGCGACGTATCTCGCCAGCGCGAGAATGGGTGCCGATGACAACGATCGAGCCATCATGGTCGTCCGGCGCTGACGGGCCGATCACGCCGACGCGGGCGCGAAGCCAGCGCCAATTGCTCCGTATAGGCGTCCCGCCATTCACGGGCGGCGTCGCTCACGAAGTAGCCGCCGCGCGCATCGCGGAACACTTCCCCATCTTCGCTGCCTGGCGGCAGCACACCCTTGTCGCGCAGTGCACGGGCTGCCAGCAGCAGGCGGCGGCGCGTGCGCGTGATCATCTGATCCGAGGGCGCGAGATGCTCCAGGGAATGATCCAAAATCGCACCCATGCTTTCGGTGACGGCTTGGTCCTGCAAATGGATGCTATCGATCCCGCTGTAGATTACATCGTCATGTTGAGCGGCCCGGTTCATGCCCCAGTCATTGCTTGCAGTCGCTGCAAGCCGCCAGCGGCCAAGCCAGTCGGTCGTGTTGGGGAGAAAATCATTACGGCGTCCCATGCCGCCGATTGGCGTGCCGTCCTTGAACGTAGGCGCCTGCTGCGTCATTGCCGATATACCGCGCTTCCACCACAGCACACAGTACATGGTGTGCTCATCGTCAAGCGGCACCCATCCGCGGATCTGCACGTGCCGCCCAATTTCGCCGTTCGGCACTTGCGTCCAGAACGGAAAGATGAAGTTGCCGAAGCGCCAGGAGATCCGGCCCGGGCCGGCAGACCGATGACCCGCGTAGGTCGTTCCCCAAGCGGTATCGGCGATGTGATATTCCGGCGCGCGGATCGCGACGGTATGATGGATTGGATCTTGCTCCGCGAGTGCGTCAGGATCGACGTGGCCGGCATGCAGAAAGCCAAAATGTGAGGTGTCGATATCGCCCTCTAGCGCCTGCAAATAATTGCAGTCGCGTTGGATGAGGAGTACGCCGACTTCATCGTCCGGCACATCTAAAATCTCGAACGCCGGCAACGGCGGCGATTGAGCACGCGACCCCATATACACCCAGACCATGCCGGCGCGCTCGATCGCCGGGTAGGCTTTGGCTTTGACCTTGTGTTTGAAGTCCTGATGCGGCGGCACGTTCGGCATATCAAGGCACTTGCCCGAAACATCGAATTTCCAGCCGTGATAGATGCAGCGGATCCCGCCCCCCTCGTTGCGGCCGAGGAATAGGGAGGCACAGCGATGCGGGCAGCGATGATCCATCACCCCCACCCGGCCCGCGCTGTCGCGAAATGCGATCAACTTTTCGCCGAGCAACATCAAGCGCAGCGGCGGGCCGCCGCGCGTGACCTCCGAGCCCATCACCGCGGGAATCCAGTATTCCCGCATCAATTGCCCCATGACGGTGCCCGGACCAACCCGCGTCAACTCAACGCTATCGATGGCCGTCGTCATCCGGTCCTCCCACAGGTTACCCAGGCGATTTTCGGTCCATCAGCTGGCAAGCAGCGCCTTAGCCGCCTCGACCAGCGCCCAAACCCGCGGTGGCGAGAGCGGAAGCTCCATCGGTTGCACGTTCAGATGCTTGAGCGCGTCTGCGACCGCATTAGCCATAATACCGCCGATCGGTATGATGCCGCCCTCGCCGCCGCCCTTAGCGCCAAGCGGATTGCTCGGGCATGGCTTCAGCTCGACTGTTAGCGCGCGGATCTTCGGAAAATCCGACGCCGTCGGGAGCAAATAATCCGCAAACGAGCCGGTCAGCAGCTGGCCATTCTCGTCGTAAACGAGATGCTCCAAGAATGCCCCACCGAGCCCCTGCACGATCGAACCGATGGCCTGCCCGTGTAGCGTCGCCGGATTGATTGTGCGGCCGACGTCCTCCACGGCCATGTAATCGAGCACCTTGACGTGACCAGTCCCCGGATCCACAGCGACGTGCGCGGCATGCGTGCCGTACGCCCAAGTCTGTTTGCTATTGAAGAACTCCGCCTCGACCTCGATTGGCACGTCGCTCAATTCCGCGAACGTCATCGAGCGGTTGCCGGCTCTCGCATGTTCGCCGTCGAGCACAACCGCTTCCGCCGCGCAGCCGAGCCTCTTCGCCGCTGACGCCTTGATGCTTTGTTTCAGCTTTTCTGCCGCAAGCAGAATGGCCGAACCGCCCATGACCGTTGCCCGGGAATGGTACGACCCGTAGCCTTCCTTGACGTGACTGGTCGAGCCATGCAGGACGCGAATCTTCTCGTATGGCACCTCCGTCGCGTCCGCCGCGATCTGGGCCATGACGGTCTCCAGTCCCTGGCCGACCGAGGACGAACCGAGATACACCGATAGCGAGCCGTCAGGCTCCAGGAC
>Ga0182039_10002405_pt1 | contig 10247 bp, 10 predicted proteins | sample sta12Can44000111_FD_125975 | JGI IMG/M metagenome (GOLD analysis project Ga0182039, IMG submission 125975) | Lab enrichment of tropical soil microbial communities from Luquillo Experimental Forest, Puerto Rico - statanox.12C.anox.44.000.111 | ecosystem: Environmental > Terrestrial > Soil >...
AGTCGACAGCCGCTTAGGCCGCATCGATTTGATGGACACGCGCTCACCTCATCGGACAAGGTCTCGTTTGCGCAGCACCGTGGCGCGCTATCGCGACGTCCGACAGTCATTACACACGCCCACGTGGCGGCGCAGCCGCCTCGGTCTCGATTGGACGAACTTATTCATCGCCGACGTGCAAACGGGCTTCATGATGTTGGCGCTCGCGCCGTCGCAAATCTCGGTGTGGATGGCGATGCTCCTGCACGCCATCACGGCGGGGATTATCACGCCGGCGATCGGCGCCATCAGCCTCGGCCTGGTCGGCCGGCGCGCAATGTCGGTGCGCACCGGGCGCAACTACCGCTATGCGGCCGCAGGCAACGCCGCGACGGCGGCGCTGATGGGGCTTGCCGACGCCTATTTCGCGCAAGGCGCGATTTTCATCGCCGCGGCCGCCTTATGCATTCCAGCACTGCTTGCCCTCGCCTTCATCAAGGCATGCTTTGTCGCGATGATCATGGCAGGGTCGGTCGTCCGTCCAGCCCAGTTTTGCCCTTGAAGGCCACGTAACCGCCATCAATCAGCAGATCTGTCGCGGTCACGAAAGCGGAGTCATCAGAGGCGAGATAGAGCGCGCCCGCAGCGATCTCCTCGGGATCGCCGGGGCGATTGAGCAGGTGCCGAGGCCCGTTGATAGCGCGGGCCCTGTCCTTGCCGCCACTGCGTTGGCTCGATCGTTCGGTCAGGATGAACCCCGGCGAGATCGTGTTGGCGCGAATGTTGTCGACGGCATGATCCATGGCCAGAATTCGTGTGAAATGAATGAGCGCCGCCTTGGTGGTGCAATAGGGCGAACGCAGCGCTACGCCGAGATGGCCGAGCTGAGAGGCGATATTGATTATGCAACCGCCGCCGGTGCGGCGCATCTGCGGCACAGCGAATTTGCACATTAGGAACGCACCAGTCAGATTGACAGCGATGGCGTTGTTCCATTGCTCAAGCGACAGCGTCTCGACCGTGCCGTCCGGCGTGACCGCTGCCGCGACATTGACCAGCGTGGTGAGCTTGCCGAAAGCCTCAATGGTACCTGTAACAGCGGCTTCGGCGCTCGCTGCATTGGCAACATCGACGACTAGTGACTTTGCGCGACCGCCGTTGTCGCGGATCGCGCGGGCTACCACGTCGGACTTCGCTGGGTCGATATCGGCAACAGCGACAGCAGCGCCTTCCGTCGCGAATAGTTGCGCAATGGCACCGCCAATCTCACCGCCGCCGCCGCTGACGAGCGTCACCCGACCGGCCAATCTCGCTCCTGTCGTCATGTCAATGCATCGCATGCTGCAGAAAGCTGCCGTCGAAGATCGCCGACTTAGGCGGAAACGGCGGTTTCACGATGTTGATGTCGGCCAGGCCCTCGGCCATCTTGGCGTAAAACGCATCGGAAACGTCGCCATCGAGGCCGAAAAGCTTTAGTTTGGTTACCAGATAATCGTAAGCGTCGGCGGAGTTCCTGCGGTCCTGGTTAGCGTGCTTGACCAGAATGTCGACGGCCTGTTCCTTGTGCGCCGGGTCGTAGAGCCAGCGTACAGCGCGCTGGTAATCGCGCGCAAATGCGGTCAGCGCCTCACGATTCTTCGCCGCCCAGGCGGTGTTGGCGCCCCACACCGTGAAAGGAATGCCTTCGGCATAGGGCTTGGTGTCCCCCAGATCGGTAAACCCCTGCGCCTTGGCCTTGAAATAAGTCGGCGGGTTGAGAAGCGTGGCATCGACCGCGCCGGATACGAGTGCGGCGAAACGATCACCCGCTGCCTTGGCATAGACAAAATCCACGTCGCTCGTGCGCAAGCCGGCCGAGGCAAGAAACGGTTTCAGGTAGATGAGAGTGATGTCGTAGATGCTGCCGATGCTGATCAGCTTGCCCTTGAGAGCAACGATCTGTTTGATGGCAGGCTTGGCGAACACCGCATAGGGCGAGCCGACGAAGTCGCTCAAGATGATGCGCACTGGAACGTTCTGCAGCGCTGCGCGGGCAAAGTCCGGATAGCCGCTATGGGCGATGTTGAGCGCGCCGCCGGCGACCTGCTGGACGCCGCCGCCGCCGACGGTAAGCAGATCAAGATCGATATTGTCCTGCTTAAGCCAGCCGAATTCCTCGGCGATGTATTGCGGCCATTGTGGCGGTCCATGCGCGACCATGCCAGCGACAATTTTGGTCTGCGCCTGGGCGGAGTGAGCCGCGAAAAGGCCGACGATGACGATGGCGGCAAGCCATCCAGGTCGACCGCCACGACCGCGCACTTGAGCGTGCCGCCGCAAGTTCATTGCCAATCTCCAAACGTGCGGCATCAGTAAGGCCGACCCCCGCGATCTAGGCTAGCAAGTGCGTTAGGGGCAAACTATACCCAAGCACTGGGCGTTGCCGCGGCGCACGGCCGCAGAGGCGCACAATGCAATTTGGAATCTGGACCCCACTGCCGCACACCATCCGGCCCGAGCCACGCATGGACGCTGCGGTCGCCGCGATCAAGCACGAAGCCGGCCTCGCCGGCAGAGATGACGACACGTTTGGATTCGCTTGCGACGTCGTACGGCGTGCCGACGAGCTCGGATTCGACGTTACATTGATCGCGGAGCGGTTTCTCGGCCCCGATCTTTCCGCTTGGGTGCTTGCCTCCGCGCTTGCCATGGTCACCAAGCGCATCGAACTGATGGTAGCCGTGCATCCTGGCATGGTCACGCCGCAGGTAGTAGCGAAGATGGGTGCGAGCCTCGACCGTATCAGCAGCGGTCGCTGCGCTCTGAACATCGTCAACGGTTGGTGGATGGAGGAATTCGAACTGTTCAGCAACGGCTCTTGGATCGGTGACGCCGAGCGCTACCCGCGCATGGGCGAGTACATCGAGGTGATCAAAGGCCTGTGGACTGATTCCGATTTCAATTTCGATGGCGCCTATTACCGCGCTTATGTGCGCGCAGCGTTGACCGGCGCCGACGGTAAGGTGGTCATGCCAAGTGCGGGCGAGGTCGTCGCCCCAACCAGCCGTCGACCGCATCCGCCGATCTACGCCGCCAGCCGTTCGCCCGACGGCAAGGCTGTCATCGCCCAGCATTGCGACGTCTGGTTCGGTGAATACAAGCCGGGCCACCGCAATTTCGAGGCCAATATCGCGCGCATGCATGAGGATTTCCGCGCGATGGACGGCCTCGCAGCTCAATACGGGCGCAAGCTGCGCTACGCCATCAACCCGCAGGTGATCTGCTGCGACAGCCAAGCGGAAGCGGAACGGCTCGCGGATGAGGCCGAGCGCAATGCCGGCCCCCGTGACCGCATGGTCAACGCTCTGGGTGCGGGCCTCGTCGGTACCCCGCAGACCATCGCTGAACGGCTGCGGCGCTACGAGGCCATTGGGCTCGATTGCGTGATGCTGCGCTTTACGCCGATGCTCGCGGGAGTGGAAGCATTCGGCAGTAAAGTCATTCCGCTGCTGCGGTCCTAATGGCCAATCCGCCAAACCGCTGTGATTTCCGCCTTACACGGCTTACGCCGCGAACTTCAATTCCTTTGTTGGGCGGAATGCAACTCTTTTACTTGCCTTGATCTTGAGCGGCTCACCGGTCGCAGGGTTGCGTCCCATTCGAGCCGCACGTTTTTTGACTTGCAAAATACCAAGATGAGCAATCCTTACTCGCTCACCCTTTTTCAGGTGCTTAGTGATCAGGACAATGAGGTCATTGACGAGCTCGTGCCCTGCCCTCTTGGTTAAGTGATGTTCGTCGGCCAAGCTTGCCGCAAGATCCTTAAGTGTGATTGACCCACTGGTCTTTGGAATCGCAGCTATGTTTGCCATCGAGTTTCTCCGGGCTTCCAGTATTATGCTTTTCAGGAAGATGTGATTCGGAGACAAAAGGAAATTGTTTTGTGTGCTAAAAGCAATGCCTGCCTCAAGGCAGCATTGATGCGGTTATCTTTTTGACGCCCCACGGGCAGAGCGCCATGCCGCATATCATCGTTTGGGACCTGGAAACGGTGCCCGACATTAGTAGGTATGCCACAAAGCCGCTTAAGGCTGGGCCTATTGATGTTGCCGCTTTCGCAGATAGACGAACCAGTAGACCGCCGCGGCCATGACGGTGCCGCCAATGATATTGCCGATGGTGACCGGCAGCAGATTGCCAATCAAAAAATTGCGCCAGGTCAGCGCCGGAAAATCGGCCGCCGTCTTGCCGATCGCGGCCCAGAACGAGTCCGGCGCGCCGGATTTTATGAACAGCCCCATTGGAATGAAGTAGATGTTGGCGATGCAATGCTCGAAGCCGGCGGCCGCGAACGCTGCGATCGGCGCGACACTGGCGAAGACTTTATCGACGATCGTTCGCCCGGCGAAGCACATCCGTTACGCTTGAGTCAGAAGTGCCGCGCCCTCTCCTTACTGTTCAACCTTCGAACATCGGATTCCATATTCTGCCGTTATGCAAAGCGCCCCAATTTTGGCAATTTAGGAGTCGACATTTCGTCGAATGCAGAGTGACTTAAGTAGGCGATACGAAGGGCTGTCGGAATAAGGTGACGACTTGTTCCGTGAGACGTTGTTCAGGCCGCATTGCCGGGATGATGCGTGACGCTCAATATGCTCCAGTGAAACCGGGAGGTCGCTCGTTGGGAGCACAGAGTATTGCCACGCTGGTTTCCGACCAGGAATCAGCACTCGCGATGGGGATGATCGACTATGTCTACCAGCCCTTCCCGACCGGAGCTCAATCGACCGGCTCAGAGGTCGTTTAATTGCCGGCTATTCCGTGTCCGCCTCGCAGCTTTTGCCCTGGCTTTCACCGTCAATGGCATCGCGAGTCCAACATTCGCGCGCAGCAATTTCGATGGTCAGTGGAGCGTGGTCATTGAAACCCGCGGCGGAGCCTGCCCGCCAACGGTTCGCTATCCGGTCGCTATTGGTAACGGCGTTGTGAGCAATGCCGGCGACGTTCCGGTGGCTGTGACAGGACAAGTAACGCCAACAGGTATCGTAAGAGTCACAGTACAATCCGGCGGATCATGGGCCAGCGGTTCCGGCCGTCTCACGGCGACCAACGGCACCGGCGTTTGGCGAGGCCAAGGCCCCAATGGCTCCTGCGCGGGGATATGGCAGGCGGAGCGCCGGAGCGCGGGCGCGCAAGTGATACAGAGGGGCGCGCCGGTGTATGGCTATCCCCCGCAAGGTTCGCGCCCTTATTACCCCGGCTACCCGAGTCGCTAATTGCGCCCGATCGCTAAAAATAGCCATCAGCTGCCTATATTATCGCGCAACGGCAGTGCAAAATGATGCGAGCAGCGGCCCGGACGCCGTAAGCTTCTTGGGATCCAAAGCAGCGGGAACGGGAGGCTCGCCGTGCCAAACGAGCGCACGCCGTTCGAACAAATCGCGCTGTTGCTTCAGGGCGGTGGCGCACTCGGCGCTTATCAGGCCGGTGTTTATGAGGCGCTGGCCGAGTCCGATCTACATCCCGATTGGGTTGCCGGAATTTCGATCGGTGCCATTAATTCGGCGATCATTGCCGGCAACGCGCCCAAGCATCGCGTCGATGCCTTACGCCAATTTTGGAATGCGGTCTCGACTTCACCACTCGGTGTACCTTATTTCGAGCATGTCGAGCTCAAAAACGACATTCATCACCAGCTGGTCAATCAAGCCCTTGCTATGAATATCTTGTTATTCGGCGCGCCGAATTTCTTCGTGCCTCGCTTGCCACCGCCCACGATATGGTCGCCAGGCAGTAGCGACAAAGCGAGCTATTACGACAACACGCCATTGCGCGCAACGCTGGAGCGTGTGGTCGATTTCGACCGTGTCAATTCCGGCGAGATGCGCCTTAGCGTCGGCGCGGTCGAAGTGCGCAGTGGTAACTTCACTTATTTCGACACGACCACGCACAAGATCGCTTTCGAACATATCGTCGCCTCGGGCTCGCTGCCGCCAGGTTTTCCGGCGACTAGGATTGGCGATGAGTATTTTTGGGACGGTGGCCTGATCTCGAACACGCCGATGGAATGGGTACTCGGCTCGGAGCCGCGGCGCGACACACTCGCCTTCCAGGTTGACCTTTGGAATGCCCGCGGCGAATTACCCAAAGACATGATTGGAGTCGAGGTTCGCCACAAGGAGATCATCTATTCGAGCCGTAACCGTGCAGCCACCGAACGTTACAAATACGTGCAGAAACTTCGGATCGCGCTCGCGAGGCTCCTCGAAAAAATTCCTGAGGAATTGCGGAACGGCGATGATGCCAAGCTACTGCTGAGCGAAGCTGACGATAAGGTCTGCAATATCGTCCATCTAATCTACCGGGCAAGACCCTATGAAGGCATCGCCAAAGATTTTGAGTTCTCTCGTCGTACCATGGAGGAGCACTGGCGGACCGGTTACAGCAATGCGCGTCAGACACTAACCAATCCCGAAGTCCTTGCGCTTCCAGACAGGCTCGAAGGGGTGCGCACCTTCGATATGGGCGAAGAGCGGGGCTGACATCGGGTGTGTGTCAGCGTGGGCATTTTCGTTCCGCTATGGAGGAATCGCTATGAAGGAAAGTGATGTACGGGCGCGGGCTTTCGCCATGCCGCTCACCAGTCCGGCCTATCCGGTAGGGCCGTACCGCTTCGTCAATCGGGAATTCCTCATTATCACATACCGAACCGATCCACAGAAATTGCGCGATCTGGTCCCCGAGCCGCTGCAAATCGAGGAGCCTCTGGTCAAATTCGAGTTCATCCGCATGCCGGATTCAACAGGCTTCGGCGATTACACTGAAAGCGGCCAGGTCATCCCGGTGACCTTCAAAGGCCGCAGGGGCGGCTACTCCCATTGCATGTTTCTCGACGACCATCCACCGATCGCCGGCGGTCGCGAGCTTTGGGGCTTTCCCAAAAAGCTCGCTAAACCGACGCTAAATGACGAAATCGATACACTGGTTGGCACCCTCGACTACGGCTCGGTGCGGATCGCCACTGGCACGATGGGCTATAAGCATAAGGCCGTCGATCGCGACGCAGCCACGGCGTCGCTCTTAGCGCCTAACTTTCTCCTCAAGATCGTGCCGCATGTCGACGGCACGCCGCGCATTTGTGAGCTGGTCGAATACGAATTGACTGAGGTGAGCCTCAAGGGTGCGTGGACCGGACCTGCTGCCCTGACCCTGTCGTCGCATGCGTTGGCGCCGCTTGCCGAATTGCCGGTTCTGGAAATCGTATCCGGCATGCACATCATCGCCGATCTAACCTTGCCGCTTGGCAAGGTTGTGCATGACTATCTTGCTTAGCGCCGACGATGTTTTCCAATGAATGATTACAGCAAGATTTGGGTGTTGGGCATCGCTCCGAGCAAAGGCTGTGCGGTGGCAGCATTTTTACCGGCCGCGGGAGTTGGTGCGCCCAACTTTGACCAAGCCGAAGGCTAGTCAACATGGCAGAGCTAGCCGGTTCAGCCGATACCGTCCACGTCGCCTGCTGCTTCGACCAGAAAATGGAATTGCCCTTTCTTGTTCTCGCCAGTTCGCTCAAGAGGCATCTGGAGGGCAATCGAAAGGTCGTCCTGCATGCCTTCCATTCCGATCCTATCGCCCATGAGCTGGCTTATTTTGTTGGGTCCAATTCTGCAACGTTTGAACTTCGCTTGCGGCAGATCGAGAATCCGTTCCACAGCGTGGATATCTTGCCAAGCTATCTGACAGCGGCAACGTTACTTCGATTGCGGTTGCCCTCGGTTCTGAAGGACATCGATCGCGTCATCTATCTCGACTGCGACCTTGTTGTTCTCGAGGACATAACGACGCTCTACGATACGGATCTATCGGACTTCCCATTGGCAGCATGTTTGGATTTTTGGCTCACCGGCGGTCCCCCGTTCGCTCCCCCCAAATGGGACGTTAGGGATTGGAACCAATTTTTGCGTGAGGTCGTCAGACTCACCGACTGTAATACGTATTTCAACGCGGGCGTGTTGGTGATGGATCTCGAGAAGTTCCGCAACAGAGACCTCATTCACGTTGCTGAAGAATTCCTTGAACAGGCAAATTACATGACAGCGTTTGTCGACCAAGATGCGCTAAATCATGTCATCAACGGTGCATTTGTCAGGCTGGATTCGCGTTGGAACGTCCTTGGCAGTAGCAGCGAAACGGACCTTAGCAATGCGGACTGCAAAATCGCGGTCCCAGTCCCTCTAGGCCATTCCGCGCCGTGGATCATACATTACGCTGGCCCCTACAAGCCCTGGAGTTGCGAGGGGCGACAGTTCGCACCTTGGAATAGGCGCTTCTGGCAGGAGGCTGCAGAATCCGCGGTTTTGCCTTTTCTGGTGCGGGCCTATCTGGAAACGTGCGATCGGCGAGGATTGACCAAACTGCAGCCCACTGGTGTCCTATTGTCCAGCGGCAAGCCACGGCTCCGCAAACGGGATATTCTCGCACACGCCGAAAAATACCGATCCTTTACAGAGGCGTCCCAAGCCAGCGAGTCGATCGCCGAGGATCTCGATCGTCAACCCGAAACAACTGATGCGACCGCCGCGCTGGTCTCAGTCGATGTTGTGAGCCACTGCGGCGGGGTCCGCGATGGCGAGACCTTGATTTTCGACCTCAAGGCAACCGATGGCCATCTCATCTTCGGTCCATATTTATGGTATCCGGTGGGAAACTACGAAGCGACTTTCAATCTTTCCGTGACGCGTACCGCGCCGAATCTAACGAATAAACTCGTGATCGACATTGTGGATAGCGACAACAGATGCTTGGCACAGCGGGACCTTTCCTCTATCTCGTCGGAAACTGAAACCGCGCAGCAATTTTTGGTAGACAAAAGTGAACTTTTTTTAGCTTTTCGCGTTTTTGCAGCCGCTTTTTCTGACGGCGAACTTCGCTTCGGCGGCGTGAAATTGTGCTCGCGCGACTAAAGTGAACTTCAACAGAATGCGTCCGAGCAGCCTCAAAAGGGGGGAATAAAACCATGCTCAAACCAGTCGCGTAGCGTCGCTGACATGGTGATGTTCAATTTTATCGGCGCGGCATTTCGCATTACCTCGTCGTACCATGCAAGATCATAAGCGTGCGGCGGTCTGGTTGGTGGCGCCTTTAACTGCCAAGACTTGCCGAAACCCGAACAGTGCAAAATGGCGGGCGAACCAAATGTCCCGACGTGCAGGAAAGGGTAATGGGGTGCCACTGCGGCCCAAATGTCAGGAGGGCTTACGCCGATAAGCGGCGCTTCCCAGTCCTGTAGTAAAGCATTGAGGACGTCTTGGTCAGCTAACGGAAAGTCGACATCGGTCCACAGTGCACCGGGAGCGACAAGCGTAGAACGGATGAGCGAATCCCATTGCTCAAGTAGAACATGATCGCGTTCAAAGTTGCAGGCAAGCAAGCCGGCATGGTAATAGCGACTCGGCCAATGTTGTGGACGTGCAGGCCGGCCCAATCGCTTTGCCCAATTATACCGCCGATAATCGATCGACGAGATTAGATTCGTGACACCCACGACCGGAGCTACTTCAACCCAGTGCTCAAGTCGCCGAAAAAACGTTGGATCGTTGATTATGATATCAGCATCCAGCAGCACACATTGCTCGCTAGGGTGCTTCAACGGCAACTCTGCCTTTCGATTTCCTGGCCAATAGCCGTTTGGGCCAAGTGAGTGAAATTCAATTCCCTCAGGTGGTTGCCTTGAGATTGAAAGTGGCTCTGGGCTGCCGACGTAGATCTTTCCTGAGAAACCGTGCCGGCGTGCCGAATTGATCAGCGCTGCGACTCCTGGGACGAATGCTTCGTCGGCAAACGTATACAGCGACAATTCCATCTTTCTACAACTCATTCATTGGTATTTGCGGCTTATTCAGCCGCGCTTGAGTAGGTGCTCGCACGGTTGCAAACCGATAAATGGGACATGGCGAGTCACCAGGGGCGCAAATTTCAAGATGCCTAACCGCGGGTTTCGCCATTCTGCCACCGACCCCCTGCTTCTGTCGAATCAGAATTCCTTCGTTTCATTCACTTGACGAACGGAGCGGACAGATCATGGTTGATAAGATCCTGAATTCTTGCAAGTTCGATGTCAGCAGGTGGAAACTCTGACAGAATTTCTGGATCGTGCGCGTAGTGACCCTGTTTGACAAATACGGTGGTAACGCGATTGCCCCAGATTTTCTTCACTGCGGTGAGAATGCGCAACTTATCGTCAATTAGAACGTAGTGATCCGCAGGAAAGAAACGTGCAACGTCATCAA
>Ga0182039_10002406_pt1 | contig 10243 bp, 12 predicted proteins | sample sta12Can44000111_FD_125975 | JGI IMG/M metagenome (GOLD analysis project Ga0182039, IMG submission 125975) | Lab enrichment of tropical soil microbial communities from Luquillo Experimental Forest, Puerto Rico - statanox.12C.anox.44.000.111 | ecosystem: Environmental > Terrestrial > Soil >...
GTCGGCTTGAATGTGGTGGGATTGCGCCGGCGCGGCGCGACTCGTGCCGATATGCATCGCCTGCGCCGCGCCTATCGGGCTTTGTTTTTTGTCGAAGGGCGGCTTACCGACCGGATCGAGGCGTTGGCACGCGAATTTGCCGATGACCCTTGGGTCGGCAAGATCGTCGCCTTCATCCGCGCTGGCGGCAAACGTCCGCTGATGCGGCCGCGCACGCGGCGCGACGCCGATGCGCCGGCCGGCGATTCCGACGAGGCGGGCTGATGAACCAGGGCGAAACAGATCATGGCTGAAGCACACGCCGCCAGTCCGCTGGCCATTATTTGCGGCGGCGGCAGTTTTCCCGGTGCGGTCGCCGATGCCGTGGCCGCGCGCGGACGCCGGCCGGTCATGTTCGGCATCAAAGGCTGGGCCGATCCGGCCGTGATCGGCCGCCACGTACACCACTGGATTGCGCTCGGTCAGGCCGGGCGTTTCTTCCGCCTCGCCAAGGCTGAGAATTGCCGGGAAGTGCTGTTCATCGGCACGGTGCTGCGGCCGCCGCTCACCGCGCTCCGGCTTGATTGGCACACGATCCGGCTGATGCCGCGGGTCATTCGCTTCTTTCGCGGCGGCGACGACAAGCTATTGTCGGGCGTCGCGGGTGTGGCTGAAAGCGGCGGCCTGCGCGTCGTCGGCGTCAAAGACGTCGCGCCCGAATTGTTCGTGCCCGAGGGCGTGCTCAGCAGGCGGCGGCCGTCGCCGCGCGACTATGGCGATATCGACCACGCGCTCAAGCTCATTGCCACGCTCGGGCCCTTCGATATCGGTCAGGCCGCGGTGGTGGCGGATGGCCGTGTCATCGCCCTGGAGGCCGCCGAGGGCACCGATCACATGTTGGCGCGGATTGCCGAATTGCGCCGGCTCGGCCGCGTTAGCGCGCCTATCAGCGTCGGTGTGCTGGTGAAGGCGCCGAAGCCCACGCAAGATCGCCGCTTCGATCTGCCATCGATCGGTCCGCGCACAATTGAATTGGTCGCCAGTGCGGGCCTTGCCGGGCTTGCGGTCAGTGCCGGCAGCACGATGATTGCCGAGGCGCAGGAAACCATCGCAGCGGCCGACCGCGCTAAGATTTTTGTGGTCGGGGTGCGCGAGGCCGCTGCGGAATGACGGCCGCGCCGCAGCGCTTGTCGCAACCACTCGCGATTGCAATCGTGGCCGCGGAGGAATCCGGCGACGCTCTGGGCGCCGCATTGGCGCACGCGCTGGTGAAAGCCGACAGCGCCGTGCAATTATCGGGCGTTGGCGGCAGCGCGATGAGGGCGGCGGGGATCGCCAGCCCATTTCCGATCGATGAACTTGCGATCATCGGGCTCACCGCTATACCGCGGCGGCTGCCGGTGATTCTGCGCCGCATCCGCGAGACCGCCGACGCGATCGTCAAAGCGCGCCCGCATGCGCTCGTCATTATCGACAGTCCGGACTTCACCCACAGAGTCGCGCGCCGCGTTCGCCGGCTGGCGCCGGACATCCCGATTCTCGATTACGTTTCCCCTTCGGTCTGGGCGTGGCGGCCGGGACGCGCGCGCACCATGCGTGGCTACATCGATCAGGTGCTGGCGATCCTGCCATTCGAGCCCGATGCGCATCGCCGGCTCGGCGGTCCGCCCTGCACCTATGTCGGACATCCGCTGGTGGAGCGCATTACGGATTTGCGGCCGGGCCCCGACGAAGCGGCGCAGCGAATTGCCGAGCCACCGCTCATTTTGATTTTGCCCGGCAGCCGCTCCGGTGAGGTGAGCCGTCACTCGAGCGTGTTCGGCGTGGCAATCGAGCGCCTCTCGGCCCAGATCGGACCGATCGAGCTCGTATTGCCGACCGTGCCTCACATTGAACGCCAGGTACGCGACAGCGTCGCCGGCTGGGCGGTGCAGCCGAAAATCGTCATCGATCAGTCAAAAAAGTGGGCCGCGTTCCGCCGCGCGCGGGCCGCGCTCGCCGCATCAGGCACGGTAACGCTTGAGCTTGCGCTCTCAGGAGTGCCGATGGTTGCGGCCTATCGGCTGCACTTCATCGAAGCCGTAGTTGCGCGGGCGATTCGGCTGCGGGCGCGGCTTCCGAGCGTCATCCTTACCAATCTGGTCATCGGCGAAAACGTCGTTCCGGAGCTTTTGCAGGAGGATTGCACGCCGGAAAAGCTCGCCAATGCGCTGGGCGCGGTTATCGGCCATACCGAGCAACGCCGGCGCCAGATCGAACAGTTTCAGCGGCTCGACCAGATCATGAAGATTGGCGGAACCTCGCCAAGCGCCAAAGCCGCGGGCCTTGTGCTTGAGACTGCGCGGCGCGGCCGGGTTTCCACCTTGATCGAGGCCCGATCCTCGGGTTAACCCAGCATGCGCCGCCGCTGCCAACGATTGTGGCGGCCATTTCTGCTCATTCGCGGTCCTCCGACAGCCCATCGAAGCATCCAGCGTGAAAAAGCTAAAAACAACGGTACGGAAAGTGAAGGCCGCAATCACCGGCGTGCATGGCTATCTGCCGCCGGACGTGCTGACCAATGCCGAATTGGCCCAGATGGTCGACACCAGCGACGAATGGATCGTCGAGCGAACCGGGATCAAAGAACGACGCATCCTCAAAGGTAAGGGTCTCGGCACCTCGCATATGGGCGCGCAGGCGGTGGAAGGGCTGTTGGCGAAGACAAAAACTACGACGCACGAGGTGGATCTTCTCATTTGTGCGACCACCACGCCGGATTTTGTGTTTCCGTCGACCGCCAATCTGATTTGCGAGATGTGCGGCATCCGATCGATTGGCAGCTTCGACGTGCAAGCCGCGTGCTCCGGCTTCGTCTATGCGCTCACCGTCGCCGCCCAGTTCATCGAAACCGGAAAGGCGCGGAAAATTGTCGTCGTCGGAGCCGACAAGATGTCGGCGATTATCGATTACACCGACCGGGCAACCTGCGTGCTGTTCGGCGATGCCGCTGGCGCGGTGCTCGTCGAACCAAACAAAAAGTTTGGGATCATTGACACGCTGATTTGCTCGGACGGCACAGGTATGCCGCATTTGCATCAGAAGGCCGGCGGCAGCCGCATGCCGCCAACCGCCGAGACGGTGGCCAAACGGCTGCACTACGTGCATCAGGAGGGCGCGGCCGTCTACAAATTCGCCGTCGCCCGCATGGCCGAGGTGGCGACCGAACTGATGAAGCGCAACCGGCTCATCAGCGAAGACGTCGATTGGTTGGTGCCGCATCAGGCCAATCGGCGCATCATCGAAGCGACCGCTGAGCGCATGAAACTCCGCCCCGAGCGGGTGATGGTGACGATCCACAAATACGGGAACACGACCGCGGCGACGATTCCGCTATGCTTATGGGACTATGAAAGCAGGCTCAAAGCAGGCGATCGGCTGATCCTTGCCGCTTTCGGCGGTGGCTTTACCTGGGGCGGCGTCTATCTGACGTGGGCTTATGATGGAAAGAAGGGCGAATAGCGAAAGCGGATATTGTGGACCGTGAGAGCCGCACTGGAAGGGAGTTAGTCGCAGGCGGATCATTCGCAATCGACGTGAGTTTCGCTTCCTGGCCAAACGCAGCGCATTCTCTCCTGCGGCTTGCGGCGATCCAGTATTTCGAGCGCGTGAAGGATTCGGCTGGCCTGGCGCCAAAGTGTCGCTTCATAACGGCTGAGCCGATCAAGAGCGAAGTTGGGAAGGTTGGCGAGACGCAGAAAGCAGCGGGCGAACTCGACAGCGGTAGCGTCGGCTTTTATCCCAGAGTCCGAAAGCGTTGCTATGTTGCTAAGAGCGCTGAGTGAAGCTGCATCGCCGTCGGCGGATTCGGCCCGACGCAACATTGTGTGAATGACCTCACGGGAATTCGAACGCAGTTGGCGGTTTTGCCGATAGTCATGCAGGTGCTGAGCTTGAATCTCGAACAGTCCGGTTTCCATAGTCGTGGCGCGGCGCAGCCGCCACAGAATGCTTGCCAATCGCAGTACGAGCTCGCGCTCGACAGCCGATTGCGCATCATAATCGGCGGTGATGGCTGCCTCGAACGCTTTGTAATCTTCGGCATCCTCAAGTGCGCTTAAGACTGTCTCGGCTGTAAGGCCATGGCGGATGGCGTTGCCGCGTGACGCTTGCTTTCCAGCCTCCGTTTTCGGCCCAGTGCTCTTGAGCGCATTGCGGCGGTTAGCCTCGATTTGCCGGTATGAGGTCATAGTGAGCCAGCTTCCAAATTGGCTTCGTTTCGTAGTTTTGACCCGGCTTGACCAATTGCACCTGGCAGCGGATGGGTTTTAAGCCAAAGGACGCGAGCCGCTGCGCTCGGATCGATGCCGGTCTTCTTCCACCACGCGGCTTCATCACCACAGCGGTGGACTTCACGATGGTGCCCTCGACAAAGCGGAACCGTGAACTCATCGCTAACCTTGCGGCCGAGTGCCGGTGATTGCGCAAATCTTAAATGGTGGGCATCGGCGGGGCGGCGACCGCAGATCAGGCACGGTTGCTTAGCCACCAATTTGACATGGTCGCGATCACGAATCCGACGAGGCGATGGCAACGCCAGTACGCTTTTGTCGACGACGGAGCCTGAGCGCCGCTTTTTGCCTCGACCTCGACGACGGACGAGCCGTTCGGATTGTGTCGAGGGCGCCGTAGCAATATCGGTCGTAACACTTGTCAGCCGCATCTGGAAAGCCTGCTCCACGCGCTCAGCATCGGCTCCAGTTAAAGTGTTTTTGGTGCCCATAACTCGACGCGCCCATCTGGCGGCATTCTCAGATGAACTAATGTCCTCCAGTTCGGTGATGAGCCGCTCGCGCAAAGCGGCGGATGCCCCAGCGTCAAGCTTTGGCGTCAAGGGAGTTGAGCTCGCCTTGGCGCGGTGACCACCTGAACCCTGTTGAACTGATTGCCCTTGGCCGCCATTGAGGCGGTCTTTTTTATTGCCGAATAGACTATCGGCTTTGGTTTCTGGAGCCGCTGGCGATAGCAGATCCGGCGCGTCGAGATCATCCTCGCCAGCAATTCCGACCAGCGCGAACAGGGCATAGCGCCGAGCGTAGGTCAGCGCAGCCCCCATTCGATGTGGCGTGGCTGTCTCGCTGATCGCGCAGACCGGCCAATCCGAGGCAATCCATTCGCCCGAGGCATGCGCCAGAACCGTGCTGAGCCGCACGATTCCAACACTCTCGTCTATCGCGGTGGTCTGCACCGTTGCGATCTCGTGCTGACTTAAAGTCTTGCGCACGATATCGAGGCCGCTCGACAAGGGTGCATAGCGGAAGGATCGTTCTGTGGCGCCGGCTTGATCGGGTCTGATTGTGCCAACCAGCGACTTTTCAGGATTGACGAGCTGCGCTTGAGCTTTGGCCAAGGCCGCAGCGATGCTGCCGATCGACTCACTGGACCGCTGCATTGCCGCCGGCCTCCGTTTCGAGCAGGTCGAAGCTGACTGCGCCTGATTTTGACCGCTTGGCTCGGACCCCATGGCCGATCGCTTCTTTCGCATCCTCGGGCATGAGTGATTTCAACTCGGCTTTGCAGCGCTCATGCTCCAGGAAGGCTTGCCGGGTGCTGCGGAACAAACCGGCAAATTCGGCCCAGGAATTCGAACCGCTCATGTCGACGATTCGGACCGCCTCGATCCTTGGTTTCGGTGCTTCAACGCCAAAGAGGCGAGGGGGCTCGCCGCTCTCAACACAGCGCCAGAACTTCCGCTCAGCCGTGACAATGAGGTGCTGATAGAGCGGATCGGCATGAGTGGTGATCTCCGCCCATTTGCCGCCGCCGGTGATTACCGAAAGGACCGCACTCCTAGCCGCAATCACCCACATGTTGTGCTGCAGTTGCGGCATGTATTTCTCGGCCGCCACTTCCTCCGAGAACGACCAGGGCAGCATGAACTTGGCCTCAAAGACCGCCCCGGTAGCTTCGACCCGGCCGTCGGGGTGGCCGCCATCCAGCGTATTACTGGGTGACGGATCTGCCGCTGGATGTCGGTAAGGACCTGACCGGTATTGGTCTCGTACCAGTGTCGGTTCAAGTCCTCGGTTGCGACGCCTAGCTGAACAACCAGATTGCCCGACAGATCCTGCGGCTCAGTCTCGCCGCACTTTTCCCGCCAGAGGCGAACGAGGGCGGCTTCATCGTCGCCCATAATGGTCCGTGCATCGGAGCCCCCAATGAACGTTTGTCTATTGGCAATTAACGCACTTCTCTTAGGATCTGACGACATGATTCCACTCCTCGGAATCAGAAAACGATACCTGGAGTATTGCATGGTCCTGCTTTCGATGTCAATACCTGAGGTATCGTTTAATGCCTAAGGTTCAAGCGCCCAAACCTGGATACATCCTTAGCAGCGAGCTCATACGTGCCGCGCGGGCGCTTCTGCGTTGGGAGCAGCGAGACTTGGAGGCGGCTTCATCAGTTTCCTTGCCCACCATTAAGCGACTTGAATCGAAGCCGGGCATTATGGCCGCACATCCTTCGACCGTGCTAGCGCTGAGAAGGGCTCTTGAATCAGCAGGGATTGAATTTATCGACGAGAACGGCGGCGGCCCCGGGGTGCGGCTACGAAAGCGGCACCAGAGGAGGAACTAGAGCGGATCAGGCAATGGTTTCGCGCCCGGGGGGCAATTCGCCGCCTGATCGAGATTGCTCTGACCGCAAAACCAGAACGATAAAGCAACCGCAGCGAGAAAAAGGAACGGCGGCGAGAAGTAGTCGACCGCCACGCGCTTTTTGCAGAACGAACCCAATTTGCTGAACGACGTCAGCTTTTGGGGTAAAGCAGACATCTATCGGACGCTGCAGAATGTCCGGTGATGACCCAGCGGACATTGCCGTGCCGTCGTGATCGACCGAATGTGCTACCTCTTATCGATCTAGTCTTTACCCGGGGCGCATATGCGGCGACGCGAGACCGGCCGCGGGCCACCCCGCGACCGATGGTCTGTATTGAGAGGAGTCAGCGATGGCAGCTGAGGCTCAATGGCACACCTCTCTGGGGATTACTTCGAGAATTGCAATCGCAGCGTCGGGGGTGCGTTCTTCGACACGAAGCAGGGACCACACAACGTCACGACCAACCGAAAGCGCGTGCGACGTTGCATTCGTCTTCCATATCGAGAGCGGAAACTTTGATGGCACGGCGCTCAATGGTCTCAACGTGGCACTCGCTGTCCATGCGCCCGGATGGTCGCGCAGCTAGAAAAAGCATGGGTATTTGTAGGCCGGGGTGAACGTACATCAGTCGGAGTTGGAGAATACCTCCTTGGCCTGGGGCATCCGCTTGCCTCGCTTGATGAGCCAACTAACTCCAATCAGATCGAAGAATCCCACGACCGCACGATCGATCACCCCGTATTTCGATCGACCATGTTGCCGATCTCTATCGACAACGTCGAGGTGGCGGACGGTAAGTCCCTCACGCTGGACCAGGGCCGGGAGGAAGCGATGCATCGTGTCGAAATATGGGAGGCGCAAAAACACGTCCCTGCGAAAAGCCTTGAGCCCACAAGCGGTGTCGCGTGTATTATCGTGCAATAGCCATGCGCGCAGGCGATTGGCGAAACGGGAGCCGATCCGCTTGGCGTGTGAATGTGCGTGCTTGATCCGCTGGCCCGCGGCGAGTCCGACGCCGGGCTCGGCCATGAGGGCCAGCAGCGCCGGCAAATAGCAGGGGTCGTTCTGACCGTCAGCATCCAAGGTCGCGATTAAGGGAGCGCGCGCGGCGCGCACCCCGGTCAAGATCGCGGCGCTCTTGCCGCAGCATTGCGCGTGGACTAAACGGCGCAGAAACGGATGGACTTCCGCTAATTGTTGCAGCACGCCGGTTGTATCGTCCGTGCTGCCGTCATCGACCACAATGACTTCGCAGCTATCACCTGCGAGGGCAGTCGAGATCTCGTTCAGAAGCCCCGGGAGGCTCTCGGCTTCGTCTTTCGACGGAATAACGATTGAAAAGCGGGGGCTGGTCATAACGTGCAGACCCAGATCGCGCCATGGGCGACAAGCTCACGGGGTCCGAAGGCGATAAACACCGATGTCTTCCTTCCTGACCTTGCCGATATTCATGCCGGGGATCTGCTCCAGCAACTCCGGCTGCTTAGAGACAGCCGCCAACTCGGCAATGAAAGCCGGTTCGTCATTCGTTGTGACCAACGCGATGCGGCAGCCGCCCTCGGCAAGAAAGCGTGCAGCGCCGTCGCCATCGACGAGCTGAGTCCGGGTTCCGACGAGAAAGATGAGACTTGGCTCCTCAAAGCCGGCAGAAGCTACGTGTGGCTGCGGACATTGCGTGTGGCGCTTAATGGCGGCGGCGAGACGTGGAGCAACCCAGATAGTCTTGAGACTTGGAGCAACGACCGCGGCCACCACGCCGTTCATCAGAATGCCCGAAAATGCGACCGCCGCGGCAAGGACTGCGGGGGAAGCCGGCGCGTGGCGCATGCCGAAGGCCATGATGACAGTAGCCACAAAGGTGACGATCAACACCGCCGACGCGATTTGACCTTGCAGCACGTAGAGAGCAGCGAAGGCGATCGCCCCATAGAAAACGACGCTCGCCACGACGACGAATCTAATGATCAGGTCAGGACGCCTGCCGTGCAGTAACCCGAGCGCAATCAATATTGCGATGGCGGAATAGACCGGTAAGACATAATGCGGCAGCTTGGTGCTAATGAGCTCGAACACAAGCCACGTCGGTAGGATCCACGCCAGACAAAAACGGACTACAGGCTCGCCGCGATTCTGCCAGACCCAGGGAAATGCCGTCAGCGCAAGTCCGGCCGCAGGCCAGAACGTAATCCAGTACAGTAAAAAATAGACCCCCGGCGGCGCGCCATGCCCCTGCTGTCCGGCGGCCACCTTGCCCAGCAAGCTCTGACCGATAGCGATCCGGTAGAACTCCCCGTCGCTGACGATCGCGATCGCGATGAACCACGGCAGTACCAAGAGTGTGAGCCAGCCGAGGCCGAGCGCTGGGCGCAGCGCCTTGAGCCAGGTGGTCGACCGGTCCAGCACGCACAGCGCTACTACGGTGGTGCCAACGACGAGCGCAATCATCGGCCCTTTGACCAGGATTCCCGCACCGCAAGCTGTCCAGAACAGGACCGCCGCGCGAAGCGTAATAATTTGACGCAAATAGGCGCGCGCCAGAAATCCGGTCGCGCTCAGGATGCAAGCGAGCAATACCGCGTCGGTCTTGGCAAGCCGCGCCTCGACACCAAGGAGAATGCAGGGCGTAAAAAGTAGCGCGGCAATGAACGCACCGACAGGCCCTGCAAGCGGCAGTGCCACCCAATACGTGAGGACAACTGCCGCCGTTGCCGCCAGAAGGGACGGCAATCGGTAAACCCAGATTGGAGCTTCGGGCCCGTAACCGGTGATCTTGGCCGCCGTGACTTGGAGCCAATAGATGCCGGCCGGCTGAAGGTAGCGAGGCTGCTCCTGAAACCGGATGTCGAGATAGTTTCCGGTCTCCATCATCTGCTTACTCGCCTGGGCGTACCGCGGCTCGTCCCGATCGACCGGCGGAATCGCGGTGAACCCTGGCAACAAGGCGCAGAGCGCAACAAAGACAAGCAGGACGGCGGCTCGGGCGCGAGAGGCGATTATTAAGTTGAAGCATTTCGTGATCGGAGCGGTCTCACGCTGCACCTGCAGTACAACTGAACCTGGCTCAAGCCCCACTGCATCTGCCCCCAGCACGCGCCCCCGCTGAATGTCGGCTGGGCGGCACTGTAGCTGACGTTTCTTCTCGACACAAAACCCTGGTTTTTGGAATGTCCGGCAAATCCCAGCACATAAGCGGTCGCACATAAGCGGTTCATCACATAAGCCGTTCCGCATATAAGCGGCTCAGCCATAAGCGGTTCAGCACATCAGCGGTTCGGCATATAGGCCGCATGAGCAGCTCAGCACATAAGCGGCTCCGTACATAAGCGGGGTCAAGCGCTCTGCACATAGGCCGGATAAGCAGTTTAGGACATAAGCCGCATAAGCGGCTCAGCACGGAAGCTCACCATATAAGCGGCTCAGCACATAGGCGGCTCAGCACATAGAGGCTCAGCACATCGGGCAGAAGCGAAGCCCTCAGCGAGGTCGCTTGTGGAAGGTGACCCAATCATTCAAAGCCGTCACAACTGAAATTCTTTCAGTTCCACTGGCGCCCCAATTCGAGGCGCCTGAACTGGGTTACCGGGCCGACGAGTTGGAGCAGGCACCTGCGCGAATGGAGAAC
>Ga0182039_10002407_pt1 | contig 10242 bp, 8 predicted proteins | sample sta12Can44000111_FD_125975 | JGI IMG/M metagenome (GOLD analysis project Ga0182039, IMG submission 125975) | Lab enrichment of tropical soil microbial communities from Luquillo Experimental Forest, Puerto Rico - statanox.12C.anox.44.000.111 | ecosystem: Environmental > Terrestrial > Soil >...
GCCGATGCTGTCGCTCGACAACGCCTTCGTCAAGGAAGACGTCGTCGATTTTGTCGGCCGCATCCGCCGTTTCCTGCGGCTGCCGAATGACGAGGAAATCGCGTTCTCCGCCGAGCCGAAGATCGACGGGCTGTCGATTTCGCTGCGCTACGAGGATGGTGCGCTGGTCAATGGCGCCACCCGCGGCGACGGCAGCGAAGGCGAAGATGTCACCGTCAATATCAAGACGCTCGAAGACGTGCCGAAGCGGCTGAAGGGCAGGGGTGTGCCGAAAATCTGCGAGGTGCGCGGCGAGGTCTATATGACCAAGCATGCCTTTCTGGCGTTGAACAAGCGCCAGGCCGCGGCTGGTGGCCAGATTTTCGCCAATCCGCGCAATTCCGCCGCCGGCTCGCTCCGCCAAAAAGATCCCTCGATCACCGCGTCGCGGCCGCTCGGCTTTTTCGCCTATGCCTGGGGCGAGATGAGTGCGATGCCGGCCGATAGCCAGTCGGCTATGGTCAAATGGTTCGCCTCCTGCGACTTTAAGACCAACCCGCTGACCAAGATGTGCCATTCGGTCGAGGCGTTGCTGGCGTTTCATCGCCGGATCGAGGCCGAACGCGCCAGCCTCGACTACGACATCGACGGCGTCGTCTACAAAGTCGACCGCCTCGACTGGCAGCAGCGGCTCGGCTTCGTGTCGCGCAATCCGCGCTGGGCGATCGCGCACAAATTCCCGGCCGAGAAGGCGACCACGATTATCGAAACAATAACGGTTCAGGTCGGGCGTACCGGCGCAACCACGCCAGTGGCTAATGTTCGACCGGTGACTGTGGGTGGCGTCGTAGTGCGAAATGCTACACTCCACAATGCTGACGAGATTGAACGACTAGACGTGAGGGAAGGCGACAAGGTTGTTATCCAACGCGCTGGCGATGTGATCCCGCAGATTCTCCAAGTGGAAGGTCAGCACCCGCCTAGCTCAAAGCCGTATAAGTTTCCAACGGAGTGCCCCTGTCCTCTGAGGACTGAACTAAAGCGGGATAAGACGGCTACAGGCGAAGAAGGAGCGATTTTCCGATGTCAGGGGGGGCTTAAATGCCCATTCCAGGCGGTTGAGCATCTCAAGCATTTCGTGTCGCGCCGCGCCTTCGACATCGATGGACTGGGCGAGAAACAAATAGAGTTGTTCTATGAGAACGACTGGGTGCGTGAGCCGGCCGAAATTTTCACGCTGGAGGCGCGGAACAAGAAGATTCATCTCGAAGAGGTGGAAGGCTTTGGCGAGGTTTCGCTGCGCAACCTGTTCAACGCCATCAACGCGCGGCGCGAGATTTCGCTGGAACGCTTCGTTTATGCGCTAGGAATTCGCCACGTCGGTGAGACCACGGCGGTAGCGCTGGCCCGTGGCTATGGCAGCTGGGACGCCTTTCACAATGCCTGTCTGAAGCTCGCCAAGGGTGACGAGGAAACTCAGGAAGAGATGGACGCTCTTGATCAGATCGGCGACACTGTGATCGACAGCCTCCGCGATTATTTTGCCGAGAAGCATAATCAAAGGTCTATCGAACGCCTCGCCGAGCAGGTGAAAATTCGCGACGCCGAGAAACCGCGCACCGATTCTGCCGTCGCCGGCAAGACCGTGGTGTTTACCGGAACGCTGGAGCAGATGACCCGCGACGAGGCCAAGGCGTCGGCCGAACGCCTCGGCGCCAAGGTGTCCAGCTCGGTGTCGAAGAAGACCGATTACGTGGTCGCCGGCCCCGGCGCCGGCTCAAAGCTCGCCGAAGCCAAGAAGCTCGGCGTCACACTCTTGAGCGAAGACGAGTGGCTGAAGCTCACGCGCTAAGGCGCTTCAGATTCGTCCCGATAAGGCCAGAACGATCACGATGATCAGGATGATGCCAAGCCCGCCGCCGGGGTAGTAGCCCCAGCCGCCGCTGTATGGCCAAGTCGGCAGCGCGCCGATCAGCAGCAGAATCAGAACAATAATCAGGATCGTCGAAAGCATGGCGTTTCCTCGCACCATTGCCAGCCGTACGAGGGAACGCCGTCGCAATATGAAAGTTCCGCGCGGCGTGGCTCAGCGCGGGCCGAGCGGCGCCGTCGCGGTGATCAGCCAGGCGCGCGTGCCGACGTCGACCAGCGGCGACAGCGTATTGCGCACCTGGGCATGATAGGCGTTGAGCCAGGCGATCTCGTCGGCGGTGAGCAGCGCCGCATCGATCAGCCGCATGTCGATCGGCGCCAAAGTCAGCGTCTCGAAGGCGTTGAGCGGCTTCTCGGCGCCAATCACCGGCGACGCTTCCGTCACCAGGATCAAATTCTCGATGCGGATGCCGTAGGCGCCGGTGCGGTAATAGCCGGGCTCGTTGGAGAGTATCATGCCGCGCTTGAGCGCGGCGCTGCCGAGCTTAGCGATGCGCGCCGGGCCCTCGTGCACCGAGAGATAGCTGCCGACGCCGTGGCCGGTGCCGTGGTCGAAATCGACGCCGGCGCGCCACAGATATTGCCGCGCCAGCGGGTCGAGCTGCGCGCCGCTGGCGCCGTCGGGAAACACGGCGCGGGCAAGCGCGATGTGGCCCTTGAGCACGAGGGTGAATCGCTGGCGCATCTCCGCGGTCGACGGCCCGACCGCGACGGTGCGTGTGATGTCGGTGGTGCCGTCTTCGTATTGGCCGCCGGAATCGATGAGAAACGGCTCGCCCGGCGCGATCCGACGATTGCTTTTGCGGGTGACGCGATAGTGCACGATGGCGCCGTCGAGCCCGGCGCCGGCGATGGTCGGGAACGAGACGTCCTTGAGCATGCCGGTGTCGCGGCGGAAGCTCTCCAGTGCCTCGACGGCGTCGATCTCGGTCAGGGTGCCGCGCGGCGCCTCGCGGTCGAACCAGGCGAGAAATCGCGTCACCGCGGCGCCGTCGCGCTGCTGCGCCGAGCGGGCGCCGGCGATCTCGGTCGCGTTCTTCACCGCCTTCATCGGCGCGATCGGGTCGCTACCGCGCAGAATCTCGCCGCCGTTCTCGACCACGAGCCGCGCGATCGTCTCGGCCGAGGTCGCTGGATCGAGCCGCACTTTGCGATGCGCACTGCCGAGCGCGGCGAGGTCGCGCTCGAAGGCAACGTTGGCGCGGATGTCGGTCAGTTCCTCGAGCCGCGCGCGGATCTCGTTGCCGAGCTTGCGCAGGTCGACATAAAGCGCCGGCCGGCCGTCCCTGGGCACCACGGCGAAAGCCAGCACCACGGGCGTGTGCGGTACGTCGCTGCCGCGGATGTTGAACAGCCACGATACCGCCTGTGGGTCGGATACCACTAGCGCGTCGGCGGCAGTCTTGTGCAATTCGGCGACGACGCGCGCGAGCTTGTCCTTGGCTTCCTCGCCGGCGAAGCGCAGGTCGTGCGCCATCACGGCACCGAGCGGCGGTTGCGGCCGCTCGGTCCAGATGGCGTCGATCGGATTGTCGTTGACCGCAATCAGCGCCGCGCCCGCCACGGCGCAGGCCTTGTTGAGCCGCTCGGCGCCTTCCACCGTGTGGAGCCAGGGCGAATAGCCGAGCCGGGTTTCGGCCCGCAGATTGTTCTCGATCCACAGCGTCGGCGGCTCATCGACCAGATGCACGACGGCAAACAGCGCTTCGTCGACCTCCTCGCGCACCTGCACCACGTAGCGACCGTCGACGAAGATGACGGCGCGGTCCTTCAGCACAATGGCGGCGCCGGCCGAGCCGGTGAAGCCAGTGAGCCAGGCGAGCCGCTCGTCGCACGGCGGCACGTATTCGTTCTGGAAGCGGTCGGCGCGCGGCACGAAGAAGCCATCGAGGCCGCGGATGGCCAGCTCGGTGCGCAGCGCCTCCACCCGCGGCGCGCTGGCGGCGCGCTCGTCGCGATCCTCGAATGACTGGAAATGGGCTTCGAACATGACGTCAATCTATGAGGCGAGGGCGCTGGCGGCAACTAACGGCCGCGCCTGAGGATTAGCGTCATCCAACCGTCGCAAACGATGCGCCGTTCGAGCGTCAGGCGGTGATAGGCGGCGAGGGCGGCATTGGCTTGCGACGGCAACAGTCCCGACAGCACGACCCGGGCGCCGGGCGCGGTCAGCCGTGTCAGCGGCGCGGCAAGGCGTTGCAGCGGCCGCAACAGAATATTGGCAAAGACGAGATCGCAGCGCCCGCGCGCGCGGACTCTCCGCGTTGTGACGCCGTTGGCCTTGAGCACTTCGACCAAAGCGCCGGCGCGGTTGAGCCGCGCATTGGCGCCCGCGGCGCGCACGGCGTCGTTGTCGATATCGATCGCCAGCACCGGCCGGCGCAAGGCGCGCGCGGCGGCGATCGCCAGCACACCCGTGCCGGCGCCGACGTCGAGGATTTTTTGCGGACGGCGCCGTTCGCTAAGCGACTTACAAATCCGGTCGAGCGCGATGAGGCAGCCCCGGGTGGTGCCGTGATGACCGGTGCCGAAGGCGAGCGCCGCCTCGATCTCGATGCCGATGCGGTTCGGCGGAATCCTCGCGCGGTCGTGGGCGCCGTGCACGATGAAGCGGCCGGTCGCCACCGGCGCCAGGCCGGCGAGACTCTGCCGCACCCAGTCGGTGGCGGCGATGCGCTCGAACCGCAACGCCGCGGCCGCGTCCCCGGCCGCCGCCGCGGCCAGCGCCCGGGCCGCGCTCTCGTTAGGCGCGACGCGGAAATAGATCGTCACCCGCCAGCGGCCGTCACCGCTATCCACAAGGCTGGCGGCGACATCATCGGCGGTGAAGCTTTCGGTAAAGATATCCGCAACACGGCGCGCCGATTGTTCATCGGTTTTGAGCAGCGCGACGCTCGTTGCGTCGTTATTGGCGGTACATGAGTTCATTGAATTTTTTATCGCTGTCGAAGCTCTCCGCCTAATTCACAGGGGCAGTCGGCGAGGCGAAGCTGTGCCCGATGGCATCTTTCATCCCAACCGATCCACGCCTAGTCCCCAGGCTTCTCCACAGCAAGCGGGTAGGGTAGGGAAGGGCGCCGTTGCCGAGGAGCCGCATGTTGCCTGTCCCGCCGCGCATCTTGCTGAGCAGCCTGGTTACCGCATCGCTGGCGCTCTCTGTCTTCGCGGCCCGGGCCGACAATGTCTGGCCGGAGCGGCCGGTGCGCATCGTGGTGCCGTTCTCGGCGGGTGGCGCCGCGGATACGTTTGGCCGCTTTGCCGCCGATGCGTTGAGCAACGCCTTCGGCAAGCAGTTCTATGTCGAGAACAAGGTCGGCGCCGGCGGCCAGATCGCGAGCGAAGACGTCGCTCGCGCCAAGCCCGACGGCTACACGCTGATGGTCTCCGGCATTCCGACTCATGTGCTCGGGCCGGCGATGAACAAGACGCAGAGCTTCGATCCGATGCGCAACTTCACCCACGTCGCGTTCTTCGGCGGCGCGCCCAACGCCTTCGTGCTGTATCCGGGTTTCGGCGTTGGTTCGTTCGCCGGTTTCATGGCGCAGGCGAAACGCGAGGCCGCCGGCTTCGAATATGTCTCCGCCGGCGTCGGCACCGTCGGCAACTGGGTGGCGGAATATCTCGCCGCCAAGACCGGTATCAAGCTCAATCACGTGCCCTACAAGGGCGGTGCCAACGCGGTGCTCGATCTGATCGCCGGCCGGGTCGAGGTCGGCATGCTGACCTATTCCAGGGGTTAGCGCCCAGATCCGCGCCGGCGCGCTGGTGCCGCTGGCCAATTCGGCGTCGGCGCGGCTGCCGCAAATGCCCGAAGTGCCGACGTTCCGCGAGCTCGGTTACCCTGAGCTGATGGCGACCACGTGGTTTGCGCTGTCTGGCCCGGCCGAGCTGCCGCCGGACATCGTCACACGGCTCAATCACGAAGTCGTCAAGGCCATGGCGTCGCCGCAAATGCGCACCCTGATCGACCAGGATGCGATCGAGACCAAGGCCATGACCGCGTCGGAAGTGACGCAATTCTTTCAAAGCGAGATCGACAGATGGCAGCCGATCATCGCGCGGGTGATGAAGACCAAGTCGGAATAATGCTGCGTGCCGCGGTGTATTGTGTCTTGGCACAGTCGTCTTGGCGCAGTCACACAGCTTGCCCATCATGCCAAACAGTGCCGGAGAATGAAAATGTTCGGACTTAAATCAGCCGTCGCGCTTGCAGTAAGCCTGGGCATCGCCGTCTGCGCCGCGCAGGCACAAGGCGCGCCCGATTACGCGGCGCTGATCGCGGCGCCGGACCGCAGCGACGCCGACCGGCAGGCCGATCAGCGCCGCGATCCGCTGCCGCTCCTCCAATTCATCGGCGCGGGCCCCGGCATGAAGGTGCTCGATATGGGTGCAGGCGGCGGCTATTCGACCGAGCTGATGGCGCGCGCGGTGGCGCCGAACGGCAAGGTCTGGGGCCAATTTCCGGCCGACGGCTTCCAGCGGGCGATCGATAATTTCAATGCGCGGCTGAAGACGCCCGCGATGAGCACCGCCGCCGCCGACTTTCGGCCGTTCGACGATCCGATCCCGCCGGACGTGAGCAATCTCGATCTGATCACGTTCCTTTTCTACTACCACGACACGACCTACATGAACGTCGATCGCGCCGCCATGGACCGCAAGATGTTCGCCGCGCTCAAGCCCGGCGGCTATCTGGTGATCGCCGATCATGCGGCGGCGGCCGGCGCCGACGTGTCGGTCGGCAAGTCGCTGCATCGCATCGACGAGGCGATCGTGCGCAAGGAATTGGAAGCCGCCGGCTTCAAGCTCGTCGCCGAAGGCGACTTCTGGCGCGTGCCCGGCGACACCCGCGACTTCTCCAGCAACCGGCCGCCGTCGCCGGTCGATTCCTTTGTGCTGAAGTTTCAGAAGCCGATGTGACGCGCAGCGTCATTACGGGTTCGCCGCTCCGCGGCGCCCCGGAATGACCTGACGGTTACTGCAGCTGGTCCTTCACCTTCTCCAAGCCGGCATTGACGCATTCGTCGTCGATACCGGGCGAGCCGGAGACGCCGATGCCGCCGACCACTTCGTTGCCGGCCTTGATCGGCTGGCCGCCCGGAATGGCGATGACGTTCGGCAGAGTCGCCTGCTGGTGGGCGACGGAAGCCGGGTCGAGTAGCTTCTTGGCGTATTCCGCGGTCGGCTGCTTGAAAGTCATCGCCGTATAGGCCTTGCGCCGTGCATTCTCTAAGGTGTGCGGCGAGGCGCCGTCGCCGTGCATCGCCACAATCATCTCGCCGTCGAAGTTAACGACTACGGCGGAGGTCGCATAGCCCTTGGCGGCGCAGGCCGCGATCGCGCCTTCGGCGATGGCCTTGGCGACGTCGAGCGGCAGGACCTTGTGCATAATTAGCGCAGCGCCCGCGGGCGCGGCGGCGGTGAGCGTGCCGGCGACGGCGACGGTTGCGGCAACGGCGGCGAAGTCCGAACGAACAAACGGCATGGTGCATTCACTCCCGATACGAAGGCTTGTGTTGGAAATTAACCGCGAGGGCGCGAGCCTATTCCATTTTCGGCGGAAGCAATGCGACGCCGGAAAGGCGCGCGCTCAACAGGGCGTGAACGGCACGGGCGGTCACCACCGCCGGTGATAGGGCTGCTGGTCGTATTGCGGCGGGTCGTAGTACTGCTGCTGCTCGCCGTAACCGACCGGCGGCGGTTGCGGCGGCAATTGCTGCGGTGGCCGCTGCTGCCCGTAGTATTGCTGCTGGCCATAGTAAGGCTGCGGATACGTGCGCTGCGCGTAGTTGGGTTGGCCGTAATTCGGCGGCGGCGCCGGCTGTTGCAGTTGCCCGTAATATGGCGGCGGCTGCTGTGCATACGGGACCGGCAGCGGCTGGGACTGGCCGTAGCCCCGCGGTTGCTGGCCGTAGGCCGGAGGTGGCGGGACATAGCCTGGCGGCGGTGCGGTCGGCGGCGGCTGATCCGCATACGGCTGGTTCGAATACGGCTGGTTCGAATATGGCTGGTTCGAATAGACCATCTCGTTCTCCGGCAGGCGCTCGCGCGCCACCGGGGCGTTGTCGCCGCCCGGCGTGCGGCCGGAAACGGTGACGCTGGTATTGCCCATGCCTTGCGCCTTCACCAGGCTGTACAGCACCGAAGCATTGGCCGGTGCGAGCCGCACGCAGCCGTGCGACACCGCTAGGCCCAAATGCTTGACATCAGAGAAGCCGTGGATGGCGTGGCCGTGCATGTCGAAGAACATGGTGTGCGGCATCGGCGCGTTATCCCACTCCTGGGAGAAGTGGTTGGCGTCCATGCGGTTGATCTTGAACGTGCCGTTCGGCGTGTCGTAGCCCGCGCGGCCGGTCGACACCGGCCACGTGTAGCGCTGGGCGCCATCGACCGCGACCGTCATCTGCTGATTGGTCTTGTCGATGGCGATGTCGATATTGGCGGACGCAGCCGACGCCATGAGCGGCGCCAGCGCCGCGGCGAGAAGCGTGGCGGATAGGGGTTTGACCGGATGCATGTTCGACCCCTGGGGGCGAGGCAACATTCGCGCTTCTCAGAATAGTCTCGGGCGCGATTGGTTCAATTCAAGAGATCGTGCGCCGCGAGCCGGCGAAATGGTGAACGGATTGCGGCGGGATTGGTGAGGCCGGAAGCGGCCTTAATGCCGTTTGAAATACTGCACCGCGCGCTCGTGGCGCTGGGCGGTCGGTGCGGCTCGCGAACGTGCCCAGATTACGGCGCCGCCGGGTCCGCGGTTCTTCTTGCGCGAATAGAGCCGGTATTTGCCCGACGACAGCTTGCGGATCATGGCGGTGTTCCTCGGCACGATGACGCCGCTTCGTCAAATGTGTCCGGGGGATTTCGTTCCCAGCGGCCGCTACACCCGCTCCACAAAACTATCCACCACGCGCTTCTCGCCCGCCCGGTCGAATTGGATCGTCAGCTTGTTGCCGTCGATGGCGGTGACGTTACCGTTGCCGAATTTCTGGTGGAAGACGCGGTCGCCCAGCGAAAAGGCGGAGACGGTGCCGGTGGATTTGGCGATCAGCTCGCCCTCGATGGTGAGCGGCAGGCGCGGTTTTTTGTTGCCGCCTGCTCTCGGCCCCACGCGGGGTGGGGATGAATCATCGCCCATGTCATCCGCCACATAACGCGGCGCGCCGTCGTCCGAGAAGCCGTCGTCATCCTTGCGCGCCTGGGCGCGCTGCCAGCCGGGCGTCGAATAATTGGAGCCGAACGAGGTGGTGGCGTCGAAGCGCGAGGCGCCGTAGCCGCCGAAACCGCCTTGGGTTTCGGTGACCTCGACATGGGCCTCCGGCAGTTCGTCCAGGAAGCGCGACGGGATGTTGGTCTGCCACAGACCGTGCATGCGGCGGTTGGTGGCGAAATAGATTTTCGCCCGCTTGCGCGCGCGCGTCAGGCCGACATGCGCGAGGCGGCGCTCCTCTTCCAAGCCGGCGCGGCCCTGGTCATCGAGCGTGCGCTGATTGGGAAACACGCCTTCCTCCCAGCCGGGCAAGAACACGGTGTCGAACTCCAAGCCCTTGGCGGAGTGGAGCGTCATGATATTGACGGCGTCGTCTTCGGCGGCCTTCTCGTTATCCGTCACCAGCGAGATGTGCTCCAGAAAACCTTGCAGGTTCTCGAACTCCTCCATGGAGCGGATGAGTTCCTTCAAATTCTCCAGGCGGCCGGCGGCGTCGGCGGAGCGGTCCTTCTGCCACATCTCGGTGTAGCCGGATTCATCGAGCACGATTTCGGCGAGCTCGGTGTGGGGCAAGCTGTTGCGCTGCTTGCGCCAGCGCTCGAAGGAGTCGAGCAGCCCGCGCAGCGCGCCGCGTGGCTTTGGCTTTAGCTCGTCGGTCTCGACCATGGCGCGCGCGGCTTCGGAGAGCGGCACGCGGCGCTTGCGGGCGTGGTCGTGCAGCAGCGCCACGGTGGCGTCGCCGAGGCCGCGCTTGGGCACATTGACCATGCGCTCGAAGGCGAGATCGTCGGCCGGCGAGTTCACCACGCGCAGATAAGCGAGCGCGTCGCGGATTTCGGCGCGCTCGTAAAAACGAGGTCCGCCGATGACGCGGTAGGGCAGCCCGAGCGTAACGAAGCGGTCCTCGAACTCGCGCATCTGGAACGAGGCGCGCACCAAAATCGCGATCTCGTTGAGCGCGTGGCCCGCGTGCTGCAGCTGCTCGATCTCCTCGCCGATGGCGCGGGCTTCTTCTTCGGAGTCCCAGGCGCCGGTGACGCCGACTTTCTCGCCAAGCTCGTCGTCGGTGCGCAGCGTCTTGCCGAGCCGGCCTTCATTGTGGGCGATGATGTGGGAGGCGGCGC
>Ga0182039_10002425_pt1 | contig 10207 bp, 8 predicted proteins | sample sta12Can44000111_FD_125975 | JGI IMG/M metagenome (GOLD analysis project Ga0182039, IMG submission 125975) | Lab enrichment of tropical soil microbial communities from Luquillo Experimental Forest, Puerto Rico - statanox.12C.anox.44.000.111 | ecosystem: Environmental > Terrestrial > Soil >...
GGGCGGGCCTTCGACCTGTCGGTGCCCGGGGTTGGCGTTTATCGCTCGCGCGTCTACCTCACGCCCAAACGGGTCTACCAGGTCATCGTGGTCGGCCCCAAGGAGCTGCCGCGGTTGATGCGCACCTTCGGCCACTATGTCGGCAAGCTCAGGCGAATGGCCGCTGACTTTCAGGAGCAGTTCGAAGAGGCTGTGCGCGATAGCGAGATCGACGAGGTGCGCAAAGCGATGCAGGATTTTCACGCGCAAGCTTCTGACATCCACTCATCCGTTGACAAGCCGCTTATGGCGCCGAAGCCGTCGCCGCCGGCCGCCCCCGCACCCGCGCCAATCGAGCTGACAGCACCGGCGGCCAAGCCAAAGGCGAAGCCGCTGGCAAAAAAGCTCAAGACCAACTCCGCCAACAAGAAGACCGCCGCGGAGACGGTCGATCCTTCAAAGCCAAAGGCCGCGCGCAAGCCCCGCAAGCCGCGCAAGCCCAAAGAGCCGACGCCGTGACGCACGACGACATCGAGGCCACCAAGGCACCGCTGATGGAGCATTTGATGGAGCTCCGCCGACGGCTCATCTGGTCGCTCGGCGCGATCCTGGTCGCCTTCCTCGTCTGCTTCTATTTCGCGCGGCCTCTCTACAATGTTCTGCTCTGGCCTTACCGGCTTGCCGCCGGTGTCGATACGCCGATCGAGATGATCTACACCGCCCCGCAGGAATTCTTCTTCACCGAGATGAAGCTCGCTTTGTTCGGCGCCGTCTTCATCGCCTTTCCGGTGATTGCCTCGCAGCTCTACATGTTCGTGGCGCCCGGGCTCTACCGCAGCGAGCGTCAGGCGTTCCTGCCGTTCCTCATCGCCACGCCGATCCTGTTCGTGCTCGGCGCCTCGCTCGTGTATTTCGTGGTCATGCCGCTCGCCATGAAGTTCTTCCTGTCGATGCAGCAGGCGGGCGACAACCAGGTGCACATTCAACTCACGGCGCGCGTAAGCGAATACCTCTCGCTGATCATGACGCTGATGCTCGCTTTCGGCATTTGCTTCCAGCTGCCCGTGCTGCTCACCCTGCTTGCCCGCGCCGGTTTGATCACCGCGGCGCAGCTCAAGTCAAAGCGCCGCATCGCCATCCTCATCGCCTTCATCGTGGCCGCGGTCCTGACACCGCCGGACCCGTTGAGCCAGATCGCGCTCGCGCTGCCGACCGTCGCGCTCTACGAAATATCGATCTACGCGGTAAAGCTCGCCGAGAAACGCCACGCCGCGTCGACCGCTGCCGCCAAACCAGCGGGGAAGCCGACAGGCAAACCGACCTGATTGAAAGTGCTAACTCCAACGGACCTCATCATGCTTGGCGTTGTTCTGGCTTTGGAGGCCTTAAAGACGTGGGTGGCCGGGACAAGCCCGGCCCATAAAAGGGCTTCATGGCAAGCTAGAGTTCTGTTTCGGCGCGGTCCCGGCATCATTTTCTTCACCGCGTTCCTGTTCAAGCACGCCGATCCCATGGGCGATGGCATGGAGATGGTCGTCACCAGCATAGCCTTCATATTCATCTTCCTGCCATTCAGCCTGCCAGCGTATCTCCTCGCCAAGGTGGGACGCTTCCTCATCTCCGCGGCCCTTCTCGTGCTGATCGGGTCCTTCCCTCTATTTCGGGCTGTGGCTCAAATTTCTCGACGAGCTCAGCATTCAGCCGGCGCCGTGGAACGTGGGTTAGCAGCGTGCACATTCCCGATACCAAGACACGCCTGTTCATCACGTTCGCCTGGGCCATCGGCGCCCATCTCATCGTGCCGAGGCTCTGGACGCTTTATTACCGCCATCACCCGTTCTTCGCTGAGCTTGAGCGCTGCGCGCAGACCGGCGACGGGCACCCTGGCGATCCGATCAACATTGCGCTCGTAGGCGACCAGCCCATATTTGTGCGCGCAATCCATGCGGCGCGCCGGTTCCGGGCGAGCAACCGATCGCCGGCGGTCCTGGCAGGGGCACCATGTGCGCTTCTGGCGCTGGGACGAGGCGGATCAGGACCGGCCAATTTGGTTCGGCGCCGCGACTTTCGACCAGAGCGTCGGGTTGAGCCACACCACGGGACAAGTGGGCAGACGTCGATGCCGAGCGCGACCGGCTGGCGAGCGAGCTAAAGCAAGCTGGCCTCGCGGAGTTGGTCGAATGTAATGACGACTTTCATACCGAGCGTGAGGGTAAGAACGGTGGCGGTGATCCGTGGCACACCGACGGCCGCCTCGCGATCGTCACGCTGCGCTGGTAGAGTGCCGAAGCGATAAGCGGGGCGTTTCTCTACTGCCCGGGCGGAATCTTCAAATGCACCGTGGGAAAATACTGTCCAAGCAACTGGCGGTCCCACCATTGGCCCTTCGCCTTTTCGTCGCTGCTGGCAAAGGTGTAGTCATAGAACTGCGCGCGCACATAGAGCGGCGGTTTGTCGGCAAAGGGATTCCTGTCGAGCAGGGCCGTCACGGTAGGCTCGTTCTCCAAGAGCCGCTGCATAAACCGCCAAAACCAGCGCAAGCGCCGCGGGTCATCGAGTGCCGCGAACCACATCTGCCAGTCGAGCCGTGGCTGGTGCGGGATATTCCATAGCGGAGCGCGCATGAGATCACCGGGCTTATAGCGGAACTCATATTCGAGCCAGTCGGAGCCGTCATACGACCCCTCGATGACGATCTCGTTCCGCTCGGTCGTCATGATCGAGAACAGGCCGTATCCGCTGACGATGTGCAGCGGATCCACCCAGCTCTCCGCGGTTTGGGCCCACGCTGGAGGATCTCCGCCGAAACGCGCTGTGATTTGCACCAGGCTACAGAACACGATCACCACCGCCACCGCATTGACGGCGAAGCGTACCGCCGGCCAGGGTACATAGTGCCTAAGCCGCAGCTCTGCCAAACGGCGTGGCAGGATGCTGCGCAGCGCCCCATCGTCGAATAGCGGCAGGCAAAGCAGCATGGTCTGCAGATTGAACTAATTGTAATTGCCGGTGAGAAGGATGAAGGACTCGAGCAGCAGGATGCCGAAGGCCGCGCAAAATCGAAGCTGGCGTGGAGCGAAGATCAGGAATGGCAGAACAAGCTCGATGACAAACGTAGCGCCGGTGGCAAACTTCAAGACGCCCGTCCGCAGCTGCGCGGCATACCACGCAAGCGGTGTGGGTAGAGGTTGCGTGAGAAAGTGATAGGACAGCGCCGAGAGGTTCCACCAATTGGGATCGCCGCTCAAAAGCTTCACCACGCCCGACATGAACATGAAGCGGAACAGCAGCCAGCGTAACAGCCAGACCCCTGTGGTCGGGCCGAAGCTCAGAAGCAGTGCGGCAAACCCGGTCTCCAGCAGGAACTGGTCCCACTGGTAGGTCATGAAAGCTTGCCCGGCATTGGTCAGCGACAAGTAAAGTACGAACAGCAGGGCGAGGCACGCACGCGGAAACACATTCACGACCAGCAGCAGCGACAGCACGGCGCCCACCCAGCTCACGATCTGAATGGCGGTATCGCTGTCGTTGAGCCAGAACACCATCGGCGCAAGGTAGAAGCGCTCCGCTCCGTAATGCGCGGCGACGTTATTGACGAATTCGGCGAGCGGTTGGATGCCGTGGCTGCCAATCAGCCCCTGCGCCTGCACGGCGAAGGAGACGAAGGCCGAAAGGTAGATGAGCCCGAACAGGCGCAGGAATAGGAACGAGACGAGGTCGTAGCGCGGCGGCTCGTGGGTTCTGCCCCACAACAGTTTACTGACGCGGAAGAATTGCGGACGGTGCGCGGCGGTGAAGGCGTAGGCCCACTCCGAGACGGGCGCGAAGCCTGGCAAATGTTTGTAGAGCCGGAGCCACACGCCCTTGCCTGGCGCGTGGCTGAGCGTGAGGAAACTCGCCTCTGCGGCGCTGGCGCGCCGCCCATCGGGCGCTATGTATTGCACCGCTCGCTGAAACTCAGCCTGCGAGATCTCGGGGTATTGCGCCGCCACCTCTTGGTAAGGCCGGTAGTTGACGCGGTCGCTTGTGAGCTTCTGCCAGTAGCGCGCCCAATAGACGCAGAACCCGCAATCACCGTCATAGATCAAAAGCGGCGGCGCCCCTTGAGCTGGCTTTTCGGCGGCGGTAACCGGCTGATTTTCGAATGTTTCTTGCACGTGCACTACAAGGATTGGCGCCGGCATTCCTGGGACGCGAACGATCGTGGGCCAGTTTGAGGCCACTGGCAACAAGGCACCCCGGCCTTCATGGCCGATGCCTTCGGCGGTTCAAACATGACGGCAGACGACTGCTGTAAGCAGATCGTGAACTGGGAGGAGCGCCTTTCACGAAACCACCGCGTCAATTACGACAGAGTGGAGTCGTCTGAAGAGCGGTAAGCTGTAAAGGCGGCAGCCCACGACACAATGGTCCCGTCTAGTCACCTCCGGGTAGCTAAATTCGAACCGGGAAGGTGATTAGGGGCTGGACTTTTGGGGCTGGACTTAACACGCCTGAAAGCCCCTATGGCCAGTCAATTCGATGGCGACCCTTTTTGCTTCGCTTCTGCTGTTTGGCGGGGTGAGTTCGGCTCTTGGTCACTTGATCGAGGTGGCGGCTAACTTGCTCTTTGGTGCAGCCTAGTCTCCGCAGTCGTTTCTCAATCTCTTTGATCGTCGGGGTCTCTGAACTCTCGAATGTGGCGTCGTATTGTTCCATGTCCGATTTTGCACTGGTGAAAGATCCTGCACACCCCCTTAAGTAGGTAGGCACAGTGCAAGTTTAAACCTCTCAAGTCTTTATGGAATTGATAACCCCGGCCCCGCCCTGCCGGGATTTTTTATGGGGGTCTGCAGAGGTCGTGAGATAAGCAAGCTGAAACAACTAGCTTTATCCATGCTTAAGTGAAGTCGTTTGGCTCTTTAGATAAAGTTTTGCAGGTTTTTCTACCAGCGTCTTCTAAGGTTGAAAAAATTTTGTCAGGAAGAGTACCACGCTTACGCTATTGGCAGCCACAGCCGTCGCCGGTGTTGCAGTCTCTTCGGCCCCGGCATTGGGGGAGCAGACTAGCCAAGCTTTCAGAAGTATCGATATCCGGTCATCATGGTTCATGGCAGCGGTCACATTGGTAAGACTTACGAGACTACGCCCGATGGCAGCGAAGGTTGGTACACCCAGTTCACGCACTCCGGCTTTCTCCGTTTGTCATGGATGATCCAAAAAACCGTTTCACGCTGTCAGAGGCGTGCGGCACGGGTAAGCAGCTGCAAAATCGCCGCGCGGGGCGCCCGTAGGCTGCCCTGAAACTGTATCCGGACGCGGGCCTAAGGCCATCCGCCCTTCCCTCGCTTCGCGCTCAAAGAGCGAAGCGATAGCGCATCGAAGGATGCCTCGCGCTCAGACAGCGGCGACACGGTTTTCCGCATCTTTCTCACTTGTCATGCCCGCCGAAGAGCATTCAGTCACGAGGAGACGGAGAGTCCGGAGAGAGCCGGTTGCGCCGAAATGATGGGGAGGGACTGAGGTAGACGCTCACATGCGCGCGCCTTATAGGGAAACCTCGATTTCGAATTGGTGGGACGGACGCCTTGCTCGACATCAAATGGATCCGCGACAACCAGGACGTCTTCGTTGGGGCGCTGAACAACCGTGGCTTCAAGGGCGGCGAGGACACGCTGAATCAAATTCTTCAGTTGGACGAGCAACGCCGCGCGACGATTCAGAAATTGCAGGAGGCGCAGACTAGGCGCAACGCCGCCTCCAAGGAGATCGGCCAGGCGAAGGCGAGCAAGGATGAAGCCTCCGCCAAGCCGCTGATGGACGAAGTCGCCGCGCTCAAGGGCACGATCACGGAGGGCGAGGTAGAGGAGAAGCGGCTCGACGATGAGCTGCGCAGGCTGCTCTCTAATATTCCCAACACGCCGGCGCCGGATGTTCCCGTCGGGGCCGACGCGGACGCCAATGTCGAGCTGCGCACGGTCGGAACGCCGCCGAAATTCAGCTTCCGGCCAAAGCAGCATTTCGAGCTTGGCGAAGCACTCGGGCTCATGGATTTCGAGACCGCAGCAAAGCTGTCAGGTTCCCGCTTCGTTATCTTGAAAGGACCATTGGCGCGGCTCGAACGCGGTCTCGCCCAGTTCATGCTCGACCTGCACACCAGCGAGCACGGCTACACCGAGATCGACCCACCGCTACTCGTGCGCAACGACACCATGTTCGGAACAGCGCAACTGCCGAAATTCGCTGAGGATCAGTTTTCTACCCTGGGCTCTGCCGCTGCGCAGCGAGTCGCTGCCATTGCAAGGAGAATGCGAGACTCAGGGAGGCCGGCCTCAGAGAAGGACTTTGATGAAATCGATGAGGCTATCGAGCAATTAGCCCCGCTTTGGCTCATCCCAACCGCCGAAGTTCCGCTCACCAATCTCGTCCGCGACGACATCACTGATGAAGCGAAACTTCCCATCCGCGTGACCGCCGGCACGCCGTGCTTCCGCGCCGAGGCCGGAGCCGCCGGGAAGGACACCCGCGGCATGATCCGCCAGCATCAGTTTTATAAAGTCGAGCTCGTCTCCATCACCACGCCGGAGCAATCCAAAGACGAGCACGAGCGCATGACGACCTCAGCCGAAGAAGTGCTCAAGCGGCTCGGGCTGCCCTATCGCGTGGTGGTGCTGTCCACAGGCGACATGGGCTTTGCCTCGCAGAAAACCTACGACATCGAGGTCTGGCTGCCGGGGCAGGGGATGTATCGCGAGATCTCCTCTTGCTCCAATTGCGGCGACTTCCAGGCCCGCCGGATGAATGCGCGCTACCGCCCGCAAGGCGGGAAGGACATTCGCTTTGTGCACACGCTGAACGGCTCCGGCGTCGCCGCGGGCCGTGCGCTGATCGCGGTGATGGAGAACTGCCAGGAGGCCGACGGCTCGATCCGCATCCCCGACGCGCTCAAGCCTTATATGAGCGGCCTCACCAAGATCGAGCGCACCTAATGCGCATCCTCATCACCAACGACGATGGTATCGAGGCTCCAGGCCTCGACGTGCTCGAGCATATCGCAAGCCAGGTGAGCAAAGACGTATGGATCGTGGCGCCCGAGACCGACCAGTCGGGCGCGTCCCATTCGCTGACGCTTGCTGAGCCTCTGCGCATGCGCGACCTCGGCAAGCACCACTACGCGGTGAAGGGCACGCCCACCGATTGCGTCATCATGGGCGTGCGCTTCCTGCTCAAGGACAAGCCGCCAGACCTCGTGCTCTCAGGCGTCAATCGCGGGCAGAACCTCGCCGACGACGTGAACTATTCGGGCACCGTGGCCGGCGCCATCGAAGGCTGTCTGCTAGGCGTGCCGTCGATTGCGTTGAGCCTCGCCATCGGCAACTACGAGACGGGCAATCCCGTCTGGGACACGCCGATGCGCCACGGCGCTGATCTGTTGCGCAAGCTGCTTAAGGCTGGTTGGCCGGAAGGCGTGGTGCTCAACGTGAACTTCCCCGACTGTCAGCCTCAAGCAGTGAAGGGCGTAGCGGTGACCGCCCAAGGCCAGCGTACGCCGGATTTCCTGCGCATCGACGACCGCCTCGATACCCGCGGCAAACCCTATTACTGGGTGGGCATCGAGCGACGCAAAGGCAAGCCGCCACGGGGCACGGACCTCTGGGCGGTACACTCGCGGCGCATTTCGGTGACGCCGCTGCAGCTCGACTTCACCGACAAAGGCGCCCGCCAGACGCTTGCCGCCTCTATTGGCGAATAGGTCTTTCGCTTGCCAGCAGAGGAGTACAGAATCAGCGCACAACTGATGCATCGCTTCGAGGGGATTCGCTCGCCATGGCGAGTGAGCCGGACCAGATCGGTCTGATCATGCAGCTCAGGCGCCGCGGCATCCGCGATACGCGGGTGCTCAGGGCCATCGAGCTTGTGCCGCGCGAGCTCTTCGTCGACCCAGCCTTCGCCGACCACGCCTATCAGGACATTGCCCTTCCCATCGACTGTGGCCAGACCATCTCGCAGCCTTACGTCGTTGCCTTCATGACTGAGAAGCTCGAGCTTGAAGACAGCCACAACGTGCTGGAAATCGGCACTGGCTCCGGCTACCAGGCTGCTGTACTGTCGCATCTTTGCCGCCACGTCTTCACCGTGGAGCGCTGGCGCGAGCTGCAGAAAGCGGCGGACCGCAGGTTTGCCAGCCTCTGCATCACCAATGTGACGACCATCATCGGGGACGGCTGGATCGGTTGGCCGCCGCAAGCGCCATATGACCGCATCATCGTTACCGCAGCCGCGTCGGAACCGCCTCAGGCCCTGATCGATCAGTTGAAGCTTCGCGGACGCATGATCATCCCACTCGGAGAGACCCGCGACACGCAGTCGCTCGTGGAGATCGACAAGACCGAAATCGGCATCATGCAGAAATCCTTGTTGCCGGTCCGTTTCGTGCCGCTGCTGCACGGCCGGGTGAAGCCAGAGGAGCGGTCTTAGCAGCCAGCTCCGCAATTTCGTTCAAGGCGGGAATAGCGTTAGCGGCTTGTTTACTGTTCGCGCGCTTAACTCGCGATCTCGGTCTGTATGCGTTTTGAGGGGTACGGGGGTATGCAAGCTGGCGTGCGTTGGTCAGGACTTGGCCGTTGCGCTCTAGTGGTTATGGCCGGGCCGGCATTGAGTCTACTGGGCGCCTGCAGCTCCGGATCTCGTTTCGACTTTCCGTCCTTCAGCTTGTCGCAGTCGCAGGATGCGCCACTCGCCGACCCCAACACCACGGCTTCGCTGCCTCCGGTGCCGTCTGAGTCTGTGTACGCCAATGGCGCTAGCGGCTCGAACACTTACCCGAACAGCTATTCGAACAATTATCAAAACGGCTCATACTCACGCTCGAGCCTGCCCCCACCGGCTCGGCCTTACTCGTCGCAAACGACACCGGCTGCCTATACGCCGGTTCCAGCTCTGAAACCGGAAAGGGCTGCCTATGCCCCGCCGGCACCTGCACTCCACCCGAGCCTCGCCAAGGTGCACGCGGTTCCGGAGTCAGAGCGTGGTGAGGAGACCTACAAAGTGGTGGCCGGCGATACGCCCCGCCTCATTGCCCAGAAGATTGGCACCAGCGAGAGGGCACTCATTGAGCGCAATGACCTCGCCCCGACGCGTCTCAGGGTCGGCCAGGTGCTGTATGTGCCGAAAGGCGGCAAGGCTCCCGTTGCGCCGCGGGCAGTAGCTGTGAGCGACAGCAAGCAAGCTCGCTCGCCGGACGTGCATGTGGTCAAGACGACCCAGGTTCAGCCTCCAGCGTCTCAATCCACCACAAAGCCGCAAAGCACACCCGCGGTAGCAAAAGAGCCTGAGGTGACCGGCGGTCAGAACCCGCAAGTCGCGAGCACCCAGCAACTGCCCACCCCCGAGCCCATGTCGGGCAACAGCTTCCGCTGGCCGGTGCAGGGACGCATCATCTCGGAGTTCGGCACCAAGCCGGACGGCGGCCACAATGACGGCATCGATGTCGCGGTGCCGCTCGGCACCTCGGTGAAGGCGGCCGAGAATGGTGTCGTTGCCTATGCCGGCGACGAGCTCAAGGGCTATGGTAATCTCGTGCTGATCCGCCACGCGAACAATTGGGTGTCGGCCTACGCGCACAACGACGAGATCCTGGTCAAGCGCGGCGATCAGGTGCGCCGCGGTCAGGTCATCGCCAAGGCAGGGCGCACCGGCCAGGTCAGTCAACCACAGCTTCACTTCGAGCTGCGCAAGGGCTCGCGCCCGGTCGACCCAACCAAGTTTATGACCAACGAGCAGGCGAACGCCGACTAGCGCTCGTCGCTACCATCAAGGCGCACGCCCAAGGGCCCGGCCAAATCCTGAATGTATTGAAACGCCACGCGGCCCTGAGCGCCCGCCGCGTGCCAACGCCCAGGCGAGCGCCTCGCGGCGCATACCCTCATCAGCGATGCGCAGGCCATAATGCTCGACATAACCGCGCACCATGTCAAGGTAGGCATCCTGGCTACAATTGTGGACCCGATCCACAGACCAAAACGGTCGGAAAAGGATACCTTTTCCTCGACGGCCTCAGACGGGTTGACGGCGGTGGTGGAGTGGCGTTCTCCAGCTCCGCCAATGGGTTGCTGAATGTTCATGGACCCCTCATTTAAGGCGCTCAGGGTCCGTTGCAAAGCTAAGACGGGCCGCTATGGTCGCGGCACTTTTCTGAGAAGCCAATCCGCCCCAGATGGTCCGCAAAGGGACCGTGAAGGCTTAGGGA
>Ga0182039_10002426_pt1 | contig 10201 bp, 7 predicted proteins | sample sta12Can44000111_FD_125975 | JGI IMG/M metagenome (GOLD analysis project Ga0182039, IMG submission 125975) | Lab enrichment of tropical soil microbial communities from Luquillo Experimental Forest, Puerto Rico - statanox.12C.anox.44.000.111 | ecosystem: Environmental > Terrestrial > Soil >...
ACACTACCGAGAGCTCGTGAAGCTGGCCGCTCGGGGCGGCCAAGGAAATGCGGCGGCGCGGCGTTTGTGCGCAGGGCAGGGAGTTCTGCGACGCAGCATCGAATTCTGAAGGCACGAAGCTCATGAATGCGGGAACACCGCTTTGCGCCAGATCCTGCTGAGTTAGCTGAGACTGGTCCTTGCAATATCAAACTCGAGCGATGCCGGTGCCACGCAACTCGGGGGCTCCGCGCCTGAGCCGCACGGAGAATGTGTGCACAGCTGCAGATTCAGGTATTGCTGCCGGTTCTGGTGTCGCGGTTTGCCGCGATACAGCCGCAGCTCGGGCGTGAGCCCGGCGAGAGAAGCAACGAACTGCGCCAATTGCGTGCGTCACCCGGTGCGGCGTGGATTTCATCCTTGCTGGAAAAATCAGTAACCACAACTCACGTCCTTCCGCCAGGATCTCGAATTCGGAACGACCTCGCGTACGCGAATTCGCAAGTCAGGCGCCGGCCCACGACGTAGAGCAACCGCCATCAGATGGTAATCGCTGGGTTGGTAAAGTCCGAATTGCCAGTGACCCGCGACATCAATCCGGCTTCCGTGGTGAGCGATGGAAATCGGCGTCTGTTCGACAAGGAGAGAAAACTGGTCCAGCGGCATTGACAGTCCCATGCCACAAGCCTTGGTGTAGGCTTCCTTCAGAGTCCAAAGCTCGAAGAAGCGGCGTCGCTGTCGCCCTGGCGTCATAGCGAGCAGCGCCTCCTGTTCGGCCCGAGAGAAGTAGCGGCGTGCTATAGCGACGACTTCACACGGACGGTTAAGCTCCTCACCGTCGATTCCTGCGTCCACTTCTTTAGTGACGATGCAGGCGGCCAGACTGCGTGCATGGTAAGGCTGAATCGCATTCGAGGCGATGGATACGGCCGAACAATTTCTGGACGTCCGTAGGCATTGAAACTGAAGCGCCAGGCCGACGGCGGAATGTCTTCGTAAGTGGACAGCACCGTGCGGCACAGTGCATGCGTTACAAGATATTCGAGCTTCAGGTGGTCGAAGGCGAACTGCTCGAGTCGCGCGCGCTCCTCGTCGCTAAGAACCGAAAGGTAATAGCCGCGCAGGTCAGGCTTGTCACAATCCGCGGTCATGGCGTACCAGACGTGCGCTTCGCTGGACGGCAAAGCCAGAGATGGTTCACGTACACGCAGAGCGGTGGGCATACGAAGAAACGGCATCGGCCACGCCTGACACGCACGCCGCGGTGCCAAGAACCCCAGCATAATGCGCCACATCCACCGCCACGTAAGCCGGCAGCAGGTTCGGCTCAAGGGTGGGTGTTGCAACGCACCAACTGGCTGACCAACGCAGACCTCGGAGTTGACGGGACGCGCCTCGGTCCCGATAGGAATCCGGTGGGACCGGTGTTCGTCGCGGGCGAAGGGGGCCCTTATGCCCTGATCATCGTCGCTATCGGCAGGCACGGCACTGAGGCCCACGAGATGCCGGATCTCAGTGCCGGCGCCGATCGGTAACCGCAGCAGTCTTTCTTATTGGACATCTGAACCGGAGAAACTACGGTCCCCGATATTACCGGCATCAGTATGACTTCGCGCGCCCTCGCAAGGGCGCAAGCGGCCCTGGAGGAAGTTGCGATACGGTCGAAGACGAAGTCCGCTGACCACACTTCATTGGCCGCTCCAGGGCGGGTCGCCGGCTGTCGCTCGCTCACAGGAAACCTCTCAGCCCGCGCCCTTTGTCGGGGGCGGAACGCCGGTGCGGGCAAAGTTAAAGAGTTGAGTGAGCTGACTGAGTAAAGCCACTGCTGCAAGTAAAATTGCGGAGATCGCCTTCATGGAGCCTCCGGCTGCCCAACTGAGCCAGGCGATCAGCACCATGAGGAAAATGAAGAGGGGCACGCGGATGGTCTTCCATACGCCCTTGGCGGCGTCCTTTTGCCACTGTGCGAATTCTCGGGCAGTCTCGGAGCGGAGTATCAGTTGCTCCAACTCAGGCCACCTGAGTGCGGGCCAGGGGGCGAGATGGATGAGACCCTCAGCAAAGAGACGGTCAACCACCACCTCGTTACGAGGATTTGCCAAATGCCCAGAGGCGATCTGATAAAGAACGAGCCGCTCTGGACGCGCGAGCTTCTTCCATTCCTGTTTGAAATTCTTAGTGTTATAGGGGCACGCGGTGGGGTCGGTGTCCTGGCGCGACGCGTAGCATGCTGAGAGGCCGAAAAGACGCTTCGTGAGCAGACTCGCGATACAGGAGGTTCCGAGCGCTACGCCTATCAGTGCAGCGACGATGCCAAGCACGCGTCCCGCGGTCCATTCGCGGTCTTGCTGAATTAGCAGGCCTGATTGCGCGGCGGGAGTCTGCAGAGTCATGTACGTCCCGTCGGCCATGCGCACTACGCAGCTCTCCATACTGGTCCGCTTGTCGACGCCGCAACGGATGTCTGTTCGCGGAACATGTTGCTTCTTCTGCTCGTCCAGCAGTGCAATGCGACGCCGTTGATCAGCGGAACCGACAGTTGCCAGCCACACCAGATGCTCGAGCATGTTTATGTCTTCCGGCCCGAGCGCCTTGTCTTCGGGATCAAGGCACTTCGATTTGCTTGAGAAATCGCTTGGACCGGCTAAGTCTCTGGTTTGCGGCCCGAGTGCGCTGTCTTCGGTATCGGGACATGTCGACTTGATCGAAAGGTCGCTTGGAACGGCTTGATTCGAGTCGGACATGCCCATATCAGGTTCAAGTACAAGCCTCCATGGGTCAGGAAACTGTCTCGCGCCCTTGACCCACTCCTGACCATTGGGCGGAATCCAGCGGCGCAGATCCTGCTGGATGAGGTCATAGCGCTTCTGCGTCTGAAACGCGGCTTGAACGAGACCGTCACGAATGAGGGCGTCGAGCTGCAGACGATGAAACACGCCGAACAGGCCGTAGGCCGGCACGACAGATATCGCGGTCAGGAGGATGGCTACGCACTCGGTGTGTTGCTGGGCGGCAGTTCGTTGCGACTTCCGCTCGGATGATGGCCTGAATATGCGACCGGAAAGAGCGGCCACAACCATCGCGACGAGCGCGAGTGAAATAGCAGTGACTGACGGCAGACCGAAGAGCGTTGCGACAAGCAGGATATAGACGGCCCAGAGCGACGGACGGAGTCGGCTGATGTCGCGATGCCAGTCGCGTAACGGAAGTCGGGGCCAAAGTCGCTTTGCAAGGTCGAGCAGACTGGGGAAGTCGGGTCGAAACAATTGCACCAGCCAGCGTGCGAATAACAAAACGATCATCACGCCGAGAAACAGGCCCCCGTAAGTTGCTAATGCCGCCGTTCCCGCACGGAAGGGCAGATCGCCAAGTTCCTTATCGGAGTAGAAAACAATGACGCCCCATGGAACGTCTTTTACGGGTACGTAGAAGAAATGATGGGGATCGCCAAGATAGCGGCCACTGAACTCCTCGGTACGCTCAGAGTTGATGGCCGCTAGCAGCGAAGGGTCTCGTCCCGATTCCCGGAAGAAGTTCTCCGCCAGCCCACGTCGGTCGTTCGAATGAAACAGTACCGTGCCGGTAGACGTGTCGATGACGGCGAACTTCAAGAGCGGTGGGTCAATTGCGGCGATGAGGCTATGCATTCGCAGATCGCCCGTAATCAGTCCGCAGAAATTCGAGGCGTCGGAAGCCTGGCTTGAATCACACAAGGGAACGGCAATCTGTAGCGCCTTCGATGCGTCGCCACGGTTAAAGAGACGCTGCGCGACGAACGCAATGGGATCCTCCGCGTCTTCCGCGATCCGTGCCTGGCCGTGTTTGAGAGCCTGAAAATATTCGCGATCCGAGGCGTCGAGGCCCGGCTTGACTTGTCCGGATTTGAACACCGTGAACACCGGGCCGAACTGCTTACCGTTGATGTCAAGAGCGAGAATGTTGCGGATTTGGGACCAGTGCGGGGCGCTCTGGCCGCCCAGACGCACAGAACAAGAAGACCCATGCTTGCTATCTTCGCCGGGAAGACAGGCGAAGCGCGGTCCGCCCTCTTCGTGAAAGCCGATCAGGGGGCCATGCGCATCGGCAATGGCGCTGTCGCAGGAGGGAAAAACCTTTGAGAGTTCCGCCCTGAAGTCCCGCTGGCAACGCTCCGTGTACGGCTGCACGGGGACGAACGGCTTGTAGGCCTTTCGAAAGCTTGTGAGAATCTTAGCTCCGTCGTGGATGTCTCGTTGTAGTTGCCGCGTGAGTTCTTGAGCGTACGCATTAGCTTTAACGCGAATCCAGCTTTCAAGCTCGAACATGCTCCAGAGGGACATCGCGGCGACCGTGAGTATGGCTGGAAGGACAAGAACGCCGAGCGCACACGCAACCGCCTTACGCGCCGAGATCGATTCTTCAGCAGGCCCGAATGCCAGACTGAGTAGAGGCCAGGCGACCAGGTTCAGACCGATCAGCAGTGTGATTACCCAGAGGCCGAACGGCCAAAGGGCGTGGATGATCTCGTCGGCCACGGTGATGCGATGAACACCCACGACGTAAAGGTAGTTAGGCGCCTTGTTCGTCTCTGCCTCGTCAATGTTTTCCGCGAGTTGCAGGCGGTATGCCTGACGGAACGGTAGAACGTATATGTGGTAGGACTCGTCGCCGATCTTTGTTTCGAAGGCGACGGGTTGAAGCCCCTGCGTTGGTCCGCGCCGCGACGCATTGGATGGGAGCGAGGTCTGGCCAGGCGGGCTTCCTGCGGCGGCGGTGCTGCCTATCGCGGAGGCGCTCGCTACCGTGGAGGCATCGGCCGGCTCAAAAAGGGCCTTCGCGTTGAGAATATTCAGACGATCGGCGATCACACCGTGGAGCTTGACTGCGTTGTCGCGGGATGCAGGATCGTGGACGGGGAACTCGCCAACTACCGTTCCGTCCGAGAGTGCCAGCAGGGCTTCATCGAAGAAATCCTGGCTGACAAATTGGGCGGTTGCTTTCTCGAGAGACTCTTGGGCAACGATCCTCTCTTTGTCTTGGCACAAGATGGATATGAGGCGATTGTCCGGTATGCTGACGCTGAGGGCGACTTCTCCGCCGGAGTGGGCGCAGGTCGCAATGACTACTTTGGCAAGCCTCGACGGCGCGGACACGTCGCCAGCTTTCTCAGTTGGGGAACTACAGAGCCTTGCGTCGGGTAAATCGAGGCGGGCGAGGTATATCGAATAAAGAATCTTCGCCGCCCACTCGGGGAAATCCTGCGAGGCGCGAGGTTCGCCTGATCCGTCATCAGTGCACAAGGGCGCCACCTGCGCGAGAATCGTCGGCATGGATCTCAGGAGGGTGGCACGACTGTTCTCCAGGTTACGGATCTGTGTGGCGACTTCATCGAGGACGCGGAAGGCGCGCTCATCCTTGAATGCAATTTCTCGCGCGGTGGCTGAGCTGTAGTAGAGGATGGCGCTGAGGATTGCGACGCCGACACAGATCGTGACGACTTGCCACAGAGTTGGGCGTCTCCTGGTGGGGACTCCCTGATCTGAGTTATCGCCTGCATCCGCCAAGACGTGCCGCTCCAACAATAAATGGGCCTGGATCGCGGAGTACCTGTATGCGCTGTCGTTGTTGTGGTGCCTACAGCTTTGGGGTTGGCGCCTGCGCGAACGCTACAAGCGGTGCCTGGATTCTCGTACTGCCCCTTCCAACTCTCTGTTTTTCTCAGGCACGCAAAAAATTCAGCGGCCTGCCGTTTGCAATCTATTTGCGGAAACGGTCGGCCCAGACAGCGCGACCGCTGGTCCAAACATTTACTGTGTCCGCGAGTTCGCTTATCTCACCGAATCGGTTGAAAGCGCACTGAGCGCTGCACAAGTACCTAATGTGCGACCGACGCGTTTGTGTTCCGGGGCCGGCTTGATGCCCGAAACGCCGAACCGGGAATCGTCCCCGGTGCAGGCACGCATGGACTTGTCTATTCGAGCCACAGCGGCGACACCGCGATGCGACATCACCGGGGGTGTTCGAGAATCGCCCCTGTTTCCAGAGCGAACTGAGATTCGATGCGCTATTGGGACAGATACCCGCGTGGTCGGTTGGCCCGTGCAGCGCTCTAGGTTTCCTCACATTCCCAAAGGCGTGCACGAGGTGGCGTCGCCATGAAGCCGCTGTTTGAGAATGGCTCCAGGCGCCAAGTGGAGACGGACGCATGCGCATTGCGCCTCTAGTTGAGTTCGATTTAGCTTCGAACTGAAGGAGCGAGACCATGATTGCCAGACAAAGGCAAGAGGATCGATTCCCTGGCAAGCTCTCCGTCCCTAGGCTCTCTGCACGCGACGCCTACGGCTCGATTCGCGACTTCCAGGCGCCCAAGCCTTTTTTGCATGCTGCGCCCTTGCTCAGGTTTTCGCAAGGTCTGCCGGGGGCTGCCTTCCGTGATTGAACTGATAACGGCTCATCGAGGGGCGCCAGCCGAGAACGGTGAAGCGCCATGCTCGATCGGTCATGGCCGCCCTCAACCCGGCGAGCGAGCTCGGCTATCTCGGGAATCCGGCGGCCTGGAGGCTGAGGGCGCTGTCAGATGAGTTGAGGAGGGGGCGCGGCTGCGGTGTTTCTGAGTGCTGCCCAGCGGAAGGCCCTCATTGCCGCGGCCTCTCCGCAGGCCGATGGGTAAGCGCGACTGAGACAGGCAGGTCTGCGACGACAGATAGATAAGAGTAAGGAATACACTGCGCCGGTCGACGCGAGCCTCGATCCTTCCAGGTCATTCCCTTCAAAAAGAACTCGTCTGTGATTCAGCAGAAGGAATCATCTGTCATGAAAGAGGCGCAGCCGATCACGAAAGACCTCAACGCCCTGACGGATCTCAATCGTCGAATTTTTCTACGGGGTGTCGGAGCGGTCAGTACGTGCCTGGTGCTCGCAACCCTCGGCGGATGCGAGCATTTGCTGGAAGAGATCGAACACCGCCCGACTCGACGCTGGATCGGCTCGGGCTCGCACGCCGTGAATCACGATCTCGCGATCTATATCGAGGCGGTAAAGGCCATGAAGGGCCTTTCACCGGGTGATGCGCGAAACTGGAACTCAATCGCTGCCATCCACGGGACCGCACTCGCGGGATTCATCTGGTGTCAACACGGCAATGATCACTTCTTCGACTGGCATCGCGGCTACCTTCTCAACTTCGAACGGATCTGTCAGAAACTGACCGGAGAGAAGCACTTCGGCTTGCCATACTGGAACTGGAATCAGAACCCGGATGTTCCCGCACCGTTTCTGGACACTGCGAGCACCCTGTTCACTGCGCGAAGCAATACCAGCATGTCTGGCGACCCGTCGGGCGCGACGACAGGTGCGGCGCTCGACCCCATCTTCGGAGATTCGAACTTTTACACCTTCTCTTCCCAGCTGGAAGGTACGCCCCACAACACGGTCCACGGATACATCGGCGGCGGCGATCTGTTCGGTGGCGGCGGTTCGGCATCCGATCCGCTCTTCTGGGCTCACCACTGCATGGTCGATTACTCCTGGTATAAATGGAATGTCGAGCTTGGAAACGACAACACCAACGACCCGGCGTGGGGCGATGTGATCAACAGCCACTACATCGACGCGGACGGGAATGCCGCGAGTAATTCCGCCTTTGCAAGCACGCTCATGCCTTTCCTGAGCTATCAATACGAGAGCAGCCCCATCGGCAGTTTCGCCGCGAAGGCGCCCCTGAGTAAGAAGGAATTGCAGATCGTCGAGACCCGGGTGCGTAAGGGGGCTGATATCAGGCTGGTGATCTCCAATCGATTACATCTCGTTGATCGCACGATCGTGCGCATCGGCAAACCGGTATCGTTGCGAGCGCCACAGGGAAGCGAGGGGATAGCCAGGATATTGGGCGCGGACCTGAAGCGCGAACATGTATTTGTCAGCGTTCAGTATGCGAGGCTGCCTCCCACGAGCGACTTCGCGGTGCGAGTGTTCATCAATCTCCCCGATGCCAATCGGAACACGCCCATGAGCGATGCGCATTACGCCGGAAGCTTCGCCTTTTTTGGCACATCGATTCAAGGCGAGTCTGCTGGGGCGTCTACGCATCACCAGCCCAAGTTTCTTGTGAGCTTGAGCGCAGCGCTGCAGAGATTGCAGCAGGGCCAGGCGCTTCGTGATACCGAGCTATCGATTCAGCTCGTCGCGGTGCCCTTCAAAGGCAGTTTCGAGCGCGAGGACACCGAGATAGAAATGACGGCCGTCGATATAATCACAACACCGATCATCGTGAGAACGGTGCAATCATAGGCACGGCTCGCCGGCAATTCATTGGAGCGCTCTGGCTCCTGGGAGTGTGGGCCGTTCTCGGGAGCGCGACTTTGGCCGAGACACTTGCGGCGCAAAGCGCGGGGGAGACGGACTCGCGAGTGCTCGATCTCGCGCATCCGCATCTTTCTCAGCGCATTGACAATGACAATCCCGCCGCGTTCGATTACGTGCGCCTTAGCGTCGCGCAGGTCAACAATCCAAAGCGCGTTGGACTGATTTTCGACGTCGTGTTCGTCGCCGATGGTGGGTCCAGAGTTCAGTTAGGCGGATTCAGTCTGTATCCACCGGACAACCCGGGATCGTTCATCGTTTCGACCCGCCATCTCATCAACTCGCCGGGTCTCGTCGTGGTGTCGTTGCATACCGCCACGCCAGTCGACCCCGGCACTCCGCTCTCGGTCACGATGGGCCCCATTACGCTGGCCCAGAGCCTTTAGGGGCGCTCACGCGGAATCAATACGCTGCCTCTGGTCGGTTGTTTAGTTGCCTGAGATGCGGGTGTACCGGGTCTTGTAGTTCACTTCCCAGGTCTTACCACCGTCGGCAGAAAAGGCCTGCTCGGAGGCCCCGCCATCCCTGGGGGTCGGCCAGATCGCGAAGTGAATCACGACCTGTTTGCCGTCCATCGGCTCCGCATCGTACAGATCAATCCGGCCGTCCTTGAAGACTCCGGCCAACGGCACTCCGACCGTGCCGTCGGCCGCGTTGGCGAAGGTGAGAAACCACTGCCGCGCAGTTGGGCTATACCAGCGTAACGCCAGAAAATCGATCGGGCCTAGCGGCGGCTCTATGTGAACCTCCGCCAGGTTGGCTCTCCCGCCCCAGACCCTGCTGACCACCGTCGTGCCGTCCGTCTCGACCCATTGACTCGATCCGGTCAATGGCTTGAGAAGGCGGGAGGAGTGTGATTTGAAGGTGCCGATGTCGAAGTCGAAATCGTTGGAGGTGACCGGCACCGGCTTGACCGCGCTGGCCGGAATGCGCGTCTTGTGTCCGACAAACGCGGTTCGCCAGCTCTTGCCGCCGTCATCCGAGTAGTCCTCCTCGTAGTCGTGCACATCGGCGCTGATCTTGGTCCAGACACCCCGAACCAGAATCGCCCTGTCCTTGAACGTGTCGCCCGAAATGAGCTGGCCGTGTCCCTCCCGGTCGAAGGCGCCGATCAGCGGCGCCCCCAGCGTGCCGATCTGGCTGTTGAGAAAGTTCATGCTCCACTGGTGTGCCTGCGGGTTGTACAGAAAGAGCGTCATGGCCTCCCAGTGGCCTTTCGCGCCGTCTGCCTCGATCTCTTCGAGCCAGGCCCGGCCACCCCACACCTTGCGGCTGCTGACTGTGCCCTCGATCGTCATCGTGACATTGGGTTGGTTGAACGGGTCGGGTGTCCGGGTGATGTGGGTATGCCAGGTGCCTTCGCCGAAATCGAAGTCATGCTGTCCATCGCGCCCGAGGGCGGGCTGCGTACTGCCAGACTGCGCCGCGAGAGCCCAGATTAGACATAGGGCGGCGCCCGCGGCGGCAACTCGTGGCCCATTCTGCGATCGCGATCTTGCGCTTGCGGCTCTCACGTCGGTCCTCGATGTGCGTAGACAAGTCTCGGGTCCGGATTATCCGCAGCGCAATATCCTTCGATGAAGGGCCACTTGGCGGAAAAAAGCCTGGCTTCTGGTGCGATCGAAGGCACGCTCGCGACAGATCCACGTGGGAACCCCAAAAAACGTGGCGCCGCTCGAAAGCGGAGGTGAACCCAATGCATGGTGACACCGGCCACGGAGTTCATCAGCGCCCTCGGGCGTGGCCAGGTCCCAGACGAAGAGACGTGCTCAAAGAAGCATCAGGGGAGGAACCCACGTGACTACGAGCCCATTCAGAATTTATGCGATCGCCGTGGCCAGCCTTGTTCTCGTCGCCTGCAGCGCTTTGTCGAAAATCACCA
>Ga0182039_10002431_pt1 | contig 10186 bp, 10 predicted proteins | sample sta12Can44000111_FD_125975 | JGI IMG/M metagenome (GOLD analysis project Ga0182039, IMG submission 125975) | Lab enrichment of tropical soil microbial communities from Luquillo Experimental Forest, Puerto Rico - statanox.12C.anox.44.000.111 | ecosystem: Environmental > Terrestrial > Soil >...
AGCGGCGCATCGTTCTGAATACGCCGACGCGCCATTTCACAATAGGACTCGTTGAGCTCGATGAAAATGGCGTTACGACCGAGGCGATCGGCCACAAGGCCGGCCGTCCCGGTGCCGCTAAAAGGGTCAAGGATGGTCCCGGAGGACATCGGGCCAAGATACATGGCTCCACGAGTTTTGTCGGAAAAGGTCGCAAAGTTGACGTCCGGAAACGGTGCAGTCGACATCTCCCAAACCGTTCTCCGGTTGCGCGTGACTGTCTGTCGGGGCGCACCAGGCCCTACCCGCTTCGCCCTCGGGGCCATCGTGGGCGCGCAAAATGGCGCTTTCGATTGCACCCCTAATGATCCAAATTGCACGCCGGCACCGCCGATCACCCGACAATAGTAGGAGAGATCTTACAGGTTGATCTGTTTTACGCCATTGTCGCGACGACATGGCACAAGCAAAAATCTGGCCCAGGACGAATTTCAAGTCGAGATCCTTGCGATGACCCCGTTGCGGCAGTCGGAGGACATTCCGATGTCGCAGCTCCTCGCGAAGTGAAGCGTGAGGTGCGGAAGGAAATACGACTTGATGCCGCACCAGCGACGGTGTTTGCACTTCTGACCGACGCCCGGCGAATGATGACCTGGCTTGCTAGGGATGTCATGGCCGATCCGCGCGTCGGCGGCATTTTTCGACTTGCTGATTTGAAAGGCCTGTGGATTGAGGGCATTTATCTTGAAGTTGTTCCATATCGGACCGTTGCGTTCAGCTGGGGCGGGATCGAAGGACTCACTCCAGGGCAGTCGATGGTACAATTCACTCTGCAGCCGGGCAGCAACAAAACGGTACTTCGGCTCTGTCATTCATGCCTCACAGATGCGGCAGCCGATGCGCATCATTTCGGCTGGACAAAGGTCGGTTTGCCAAAACTCAAGGCTGTTGCGGAAGGTAGGGAAGTCGGGAGCACTTGCCTGGATGATGTCGCGGACTTGCGGGAGCGCTACCCGTGTCCCTTACGCGCCCAATTCAGCGCGTGGGGGAAATCCCGAAAGCGGACCGACCCAGGGATTTAATGGTAGCGCAATTTTCCCTTACCAGGAGAATGACCGGCCGCATCGCCCGAAGAAAGAGAACCGCCCACAGGACATTTCTTCAACTTTCCGACACCCAGTGCGTGTAGAAATGCATTGGATGAACGGGGAACTCGATCAGCTTGTGTCTTTCTTTTCTCGTCGTGCACCTGCAAACGCTCGATCTGTGGACATGAAGCGTGCGAGCATCGGCGCGACGAGCTTTGCGGGCTCAACCTTCTGTCCATTCTGGCGGCCAAGAACATCGGCGTAGGCGACGAGGTCGCGATGCACGGCAGCGGGCAGCTCGACGGTGATTTTGACTGGGCGGTCGTCCGGAACGGCGGAAAGTTTCAGCTTGGGCATGGCGATCGCTTTCAGACCTTATAGGGTGCGAGCATCAGGTCGCGATTCACGATGACGCGCACCGGAAAGCCAGGCCGGATAGTGACAGTCGGCTGGATATTGAGATTGCGTCGGACCACCTGCTGGCCGGTCTGGTTCAGGCTATCGGTGCTGCCACGCCTGAGCGCCGTCAGGATAGCGCTGTCGTTGTTGGTGGCGCCAAGCTCCGACCCGACGCCGAGGAGTGTTGATAGCGCTGCCGCCATGAACAGGCGCCCCCAGTGATGATCGACTTCGTCCTCGAGCCCAGCGAAACCTTGTGTGTCGGCGCCAGGCTGGCGCTCCAAGACGATCGATCGGCCATTCGGCATGATCAGTCGCGTCCACACCAGGAGCACGCGGTCCTGTCCGAACGAGATCTGGCTGTCGTACACGCCGATAAGCTTCGATCCTTGCGGTACCAGCAAATATTTTCCGGTTGGACTGTCGTAGACGTGCTCCGTGACCTGGGCGGTGACTTGGCCGGGAAGATCAGAACGAATGCCGGTGATCAGTGCTGCCGGAATGACGGTGCCGGCCTGGACGACGTAGCGCGAAGCTGGGTTTGCTAGCCGATCGGGGCTGACTGTCTTGCGATCGACGGCCGCGGTTAGGAAGGCGAGCTTGCGGTCTTGCATGTTTAGGAGGGAGTCCGGGTCGAATGGCGGCGGTTCGCCTCGTCCAGCTTGTATCTGCGGAACCTCCTCCGCCGGTATTGCACCCGGCGCAACGGGTGGGGTCGTTGGGTGCTCCCTGGCGGTGGTGGTGGCGAAGAGGCGACTCATCCGAGCGGCCTCAGTCTCCTGGACGATGCGCTGCTGCTCTGGATCGATGGGCGGCTCGCCTGGACCGGTCGCCAGCAGTTGTGCGTTTCTAATGGGACGGCCGAGATCGCCCGGCAGCGGCGGGCCGAGTGGTGGAATGTTGCGCGGAAGCGCGGTGTAGTCGCGCGGGAGTGTCGTCAGGCCCTCTGGAGTCGGCTTGTTCTCGGTGTTGTAGAGCTCGGTCCCGGCGGTCGGCTTTCTCTGCCCTTGATAGAGCGCCCAGATCAGCGCGAGGGAAACCGCAAGCGCGGCGACGGCCGCGAGGCCCATGAGCACCCTGCGCGACAGCCGCGTCACCGGGGCCTGATCTGGCCGCAGGCGCAGCTCGGCCGTAAGATCGCGATTGTGACCTGATGGGAACGCGCCAGGCTGCTCGCTCACCAGAAGAGCCTCCCGTCTGTGCGCACGATGCGAACGCGGCGCTCCGAGCCGCCGTCGCCAAGACGGAGCTCGGCTGCTGCAAAGAGGCGATCGACGATCATGTGGCTCCCGCGTACGCGATAGTTCACGAGCTCCGACGTCTTGCCTTCCGGGCCGACGATGAAGAGCGGCGGCATCTCGCCCTGGCCGATACCGCGCGGGAACTCGATGTAGACCTTCCTGCCGTCATCAAATGCGCGTAGCGGTCGCCACGGCGGATTGTCCCCCTCGATCGCATAGCGGAAACTCAGACTATTGATGTCGAGCGCAGTCTCCACCGGGGCGACGGCGTCGGCCAACGCGTTGCGCTGGCGCAGCGCGATGAGCTCGTCCTGCGGGTAGATCCAGGAGACCGAAGCCATGTAGGTCTTTTCAGTCGAGCGAAGCTCGAGGTGATACGTCCGGCGGTCGGTGTTGATGACGAGGTTAGTGATGAGCTCCGGACGAGTTGGTTTGACGAGGATATGCACCTTCTTGGCTGCGGATGTCCCGCTTTCCGTGTCGCCGATGATCCAGCGGACCGTGTCGCCCGCGGCTACGGGGCCGGAACCGACAAGCTGTTCTCCTTCCTGCAGTGCGATGTCCGTTACTTGTCCGGGCGCGCCGTAGACTTGGTAGAGGGCGCCTTCAGTGAATGGATAGACCTGTACCGCGTTCAGATAACCGCGGCGTGTCGGCTGCACGCGCGCGGCCGCATTCGCCTGGTCCACGCGCTGCCGCGGGTCTCGTGCCTCGGGCACCGAACGTGGGCCAGGCAACGGCTTGAGCTGTCCGGGAAGGGGCAGCGGCTTGGGAATCTCGACGATCTGGACAGGCTTCGGCGGCTCCGCCTCCAGCACGGCGGGTTGAGGCGGCGGATCGTCGTAGCTGATCTGCGGGGGCTTGAAGGTGGCGCAGCCGGCAAGCGCGGTTGCGGCGAACAGCATGAGACGACAGCTTTGAGAGCGCATCAGCCGAGCTCCTTCGACCAGTTGACGGCATGGACGAAGACGCCGAGCGGGTTCTTGCGCAGCCGGTCGGCATCATGCGGGGTGTCAATCACAATGGTGAGGATCGCGGTCCAGCGCTCCATTGCCGCGAGGCTGGCGTTCTCGTATCGGCGCTCGATCCATGCGACGCGGAAGCTGTCGTTCGAGGCGCGGATAACGCTCGAGATCTCGACCGCGACCTGGATCTTGCCGACCTTGGTGAAGGGGTCGTTAGCTCGGGCATAGTCGTTGAGCGCCACCGCGCCTTTGTCGGTTACAAAGTCATAAGCTGCGAGCCAGTTCTGCCGGACGATGACCGGATCGGCTGGAATCGAGCGGACGTTTTCGATGAAGCGGGCCAAGTGCCAGGCGATCTGCGGATCGGTGGGGCGATAGTCAGCGACGGCGGGGGAGACGGCTTGCGCCTGACCGAGTTTGTCGATCTCCACCACCCAGGGCGTGACCGTGCCGCGCGCGGCCTGCCAGATGAGGCCGCCCGCAAGGGCTGCAGCGACGAACAGGTTGGCAAAGGCGATGAGCCGCCAATTGCGCGCTTGGACGCGGGCGGAGCCGATACGGTCGTCCCAAACCTGTGCCGCTCTCTGAAAGGGCGTCTCGGGTTCAGGCGTGCGGCCGTAGCGGATGGAGGCGCGACGGAACAGCATCAGTGGTCCCCTTTGAGATCAACGGCGGCCGACCCACCACCGTGGTCGCCGGAGCGGACCGCGTGGGCAGCGGCGGAGAGGCCGTGGCTGACTAGCTGCTCACGACGCAGCTTGCGGGCCCATGCCGGAGGGCCACCTGGGCCGCCGGGCGGGTTGCTTGTGCCGCCAGACGAAAACCCCTTGCCGGATGCAATCGATGCGACGCGCTTGCCGGCGCCGACGAGCGCCCCCGCGCTTGCCCGCAGTCCGACGGCGCCGGCGACGCCGATGCCTCCGGCCGCGAGCGCGGTTCCGACCGCCGCACCTGCACCGAGCTGCGGGGCGCCAGCAGTCAGTCCAGTTGCGATACCTGGTCCGAAAATTCCAAGGCCGAGCAGGGACAGGGCCGCCAACACGAGCGCGAGCGCGTCCTCGAGTGAGGGCTGGTTGGCGCCGAATCCTTGCGTGAACTCGCCGAAGAGCGTGGTCCCGATACCGACGATGACGGCGAGCACCAACACCTTCACGCCGGAGCTGAGGACGTTGCCGAGCACGCGCTCGGCAAGGAAAGCCGTCTTGCCGAAAAGGCCAAACGGCACGAGGACGAAGCCGGCAAGGGTCGTGAGCTTGAACTCGATTAGCGTTACGAATAGCTGCACCGCCAGGATGAAGAACGCGACCAGGACGACGAGCCAGGCGATTAGCAACACGAAGATCTGGATGAAATTCTCGAAGAACGAGACGAAGCCCATGAGCTGACCAGCGGCCTGCAGCATCGGCTTGCCGGCGTCGATCCCGACTTGTGCAAGTCGCCCGGGCTGCAGGAACTGGTCGGGCGAAAGGGCGGAACCCGCGGCCTTCAGGCCGAGACCGGCGAAGGAATTGAAGACGATCTTGGCAAGAGCGTTGAAGTTGCCGATCAGGAAGGCGAAGAACCCGACGTAGAGCGTCTTTTTGACGAGATGGGCGAGGACGTCTTCGTCGGCGCCCCACGCCCAGAAGAGGCCCGCCAGCGTCACGTCGATCACGATCAGCGTCGATGCCAGGAACGCGACCTCGCCGCTGAGCAGGCCGAATCCGCTGTCGATGTAGCGGGTGAAGACCTCGGTAAAACGATCGATGACGCCGGTGTTCATCGTTCTCGTTCTCCACGATCATCAACAGATGATCGCGAACGACCGGCGGCCGGGGTTACGGGGGATTGCGGCGAAGTCTTCGGCAGGTCGGAAACAGAGGATGATCGGCGGGGTTCGAAGAAGCGCCTGCGATTTGCTTCCCACACTGTCCTACAGATGGCGTCATTGGCCGCTTCGGGACCGATTGAATTACAGCGCACGAGTTCCGCGTCGAATGCGCCGGTCACCGCTTTCGATGGATGGGTGTTGCCCGATTGCACTTGCGAAACTTGGGCGTCGTTCAACGCGACTGCGGCAGCTACAAGCGCGGCGGCGACTGCGATCGCTGCAATGGCGCTGACAACAGACTTGATGCTCACGTCGCCCTCATCAATGGAACATCTGGACGGTCTGGGCCTGATAGCCTCGGGCGATTGTCAAGAACTGATTGAGCTGAACGCGTGCCTGCTCCTGGTTCGCGATGAGGCGCGCACCCTCAAGGCTTTGGGCACGGGACTGTGCGGCAATAAGCGCGGTGAGGTCGACGAGCTGGCGCGTTTGCAGGGCAATGAGTTGATTGCCTGATTGGTTTGCCTGAAGGATGCCGGTAGCTGACTGACTCGATGACACGAGCCCGTTTGTCTCGATGCGTGTCGTATCAAAGGCCTGCACCACTCCGGCCTGGATTCGAAGGGCGTCCTGGTGCGCGGCCAGCGAATTCTGCCAGCGCGTTTGTGCGTCGCCGACAAGCTGCTGCGAGGAGGTCCAGCTCGGATACGTCTGAGGATATGTCCGCTGGAATGCCTGGTCGATTTGGTTGATGTTGTAGGCGAGACGCTGGGCTTGATTGATCAGCTGTTGCGTGCGGGCGATCGACTGCTCAATGGCTACCAGCGAGGAGTACGGTAGGCTTGCCAGGTTTCTCGCCTGGTTGAGAAGCATCCGGGTCTGGTTCTGCAAGCTGGTGATCTGATTGTTGATCTGCTGCAGCGCACGAGCGGCCTGGAGGACGTTCTGAACATAGTTCGACGGGTCATAAACGATCACCTGCCCGCCGGCCGGGCCGGACGCGAGCCACAACGTGGCGAGGGCAGTGCTGATCAGTGCTGCGCGGCGCAGGCAACGAAGCGTCATCGAACGATCTCCAAGGAAGTGTGCACTGACTCTTGCTCTTGCGGCCGATCTTGTTTCGGAGCGAGCAAGTCCGCGGCCCAGTCGAGGCCCTTGCGCCGGAGCCAGACGGCGGCGAAACCATCGTGGCCATGCTCGGCGAGCACGGCTGCGATTGCGGCCTGATCGCTTTTGGATGAGGCAGCGGTGAAGGCAAGCGCGAGCTCGCCGAGACCGAGCTCGAACAGGCGATTGCCGCGGCGGGACTGGCAGTAGTAATCGCGCTTCGGGGTCGCCCGAGCGAGGATCTCGATCTGGCGATCATTGAGACCGAAGCGGCGATAGATCGCGGTGATCTGTGGCTCGATCGCGCGCTCGTTGGGCAGGAACAGCCGGGTCGGGCAGCTCTCGACGATGGCCGGTGCGATAGCGCTGGTTTCAATATCGGCGAGCGACTGGGTTGCGAACACGACACTCGCGTTCTTCTTGCGCAGGGTTTTGAGCCACTCTCGCAGTTGAGCGCCAAACGTCGGGTCATCGAGCGCGAGCCAGCCCTCATCAACGATCAGCAATGTGGGCCGGCCGTCGAGGCGTCTCTCGACGCGATGGAAGAGATACGCGAGCACGCCGGGGGCGGCTCCGGTGCCGATCAGCCCCTCGGTCTCGAAGGCCTGGACATCGGCCTCTCCGAGCCGTTCGGCTTCGGCATCGAGCAGCCGCCCCCAGGGGCCCCCGACACAATAAGGTTGAAGGGCGCGTTTGAGCGCGCCGGACTGGAGCAGGACCGAGAGACCCGTCAGCGTGCGCTCGCCGCCGGGTGCGCTCGCAAGCGAGGTCAGCGCAGACCACAGGTGCTCCTTGGCCTCGGGCGTCACCGTGACGCCCTCGCGGGCCAGGATGGCCGCGACCCATTCGGCCGCCCACGCCTGCTCGGCAGGGTCCAGAATTGCGGCAAGCGGCTGAAGCGCGACGGGTTCAATCGCGTCGTCGGACAGTGCGCCGCCGAGGTCGTGCCAGTCACCGCCCATGGCCAGCGCGGCCGCCCGAATCGAACCGCCGAAATCGAAGGCGAAAACCTGGGAATTCCCGTAGCGGCGGAATTGGAGCGCGATCAACGCCAGGAGCACGCTTTTGCCGGCACCGGTAGGCCCCACCACGAGCGTGTGACCGACATCGCCGACGTGGAGCGAGAGCCGAAACGGCGTCGCGCCTTCAGTCTTGGCGAAGAGCAGTGGCGGCCCGCCGAGATGTTCGTTGCGCTCAGGTCCAGCCCACACCGCCGACAGCGGGATCATGTGGGCCAGGTTCAGGGTCGAGATCGGCGGCTGGCGGACGTTGGCGTAGACATGACCCGGCAAGCTGCCGAGCCAAGCCTCGACCGCGTTGACGCTCTCCGCGATGGACGTGAAATCGCGTCCCTGGATCACCTTCTCGACAAGTCGAAGCTTCTCGTCCGCGACCCGGGCATCCTCATCCCAGATCGTAACGGTCGCAGTCACATAGGCTTGCCCGATCAGGTCGGAGCCGAGCTCCTGGAGCGCTGCGTCGGCATCCATCGCCTTGTTGTGGGCATCCGTATCGAGCAGTGCCGAGGCCTCGTTGGTCATCACCTCCTTGAGGATCGCCATGATCGACTTGCGCTTGGCGAACCACTGGCGGCGGATACGGGTGAGGACCTTGGTGGCGTCAGTCTTGTCGAGCGCAATAGCGCGTGTGCACCAGCGGTATGGAAAGGCCAACCGATTGAGCTCGTCGAGGATCCCGGGATAGGTGGTTGAGGGGAACGCCAGCACGGTGAGCGTACGCAGATGTGCCTTGCCGAGCCGCGGCTCGAGCCCCCCGGCGAGCGGTTCGTCGACGAGGATCGCGTCGAGATACATGGGCACTTCCGGCACGCGCACGCGATGCCGCTTGGTCGAGATGCAGGAATGCAAGTAGGTCAGCGTTTGTTCATCCGCGAGCCAAGCTGCCTCCGGCACGAACCCTTCGACGAGTTGGAGGATGCGATCGGTACGGTCGATGAAGCCTTTGAGGACTTCATGTGTGTCGATGCCTCCATCGCGGCTGTGACCCTCGTACAACCAAGCCTCGGCACGCGCGGCTTCCTCGGCCGGAGGAAGGAAGAGGAACGTCAAGTAATAGGCGCTCTCGAAGTGAGCACCCTGCTCCTCGAACTGGGCTTTGCGCTCGGCGTCGACCAGCGCTGAGACGGGATCCGGGAACTCACTTTGCGGATATAGCTGGGCTGCATCTCGGCTGGCTTCGACAAAGATCGCCCAGCCGGAGCCCAAACGCCGCAACGCGTTGTTGAGCCGTGCGGTCGTGCCCACCAGCTCGGCAGGTGTCGCCGAGTCGAGGTCCGGACCTCGGAAGCGCGCTGTGCGCTGAAGGCTGCCGTCCTTATTGAGGACGACGCCTTCAGCCACGAGGGCCGCCCAGGGGAGGAAGTCGGCGAGAGTTTGAGGCTTCTTGCGATACTCTGCGAGATTCAACATGGCGTCACTCATGCACCGAGATGCAGCGGGTAGCGTACGTGCCTGCGCACGACCTCGACGAAGGACGGGTCGCGTTTGGCGGCCCAGACTGCGGCCATATGGCCGATCACCCAGAGGACGAGCCCGGCAATCCAGAGGCGGAGGCCAAGGCCGATCGCTGCAGAGAGGGTGCCGTTGAGAATGGCGACTGCGCGCGGTGCGCCAGCCAACAGGATCGGTTCGGTGAGCGCACGGTGCATCGGCGCCTCGAAACCGGGAATGACTTCGTATCCGCTGATCTCCGCCATTAGACGAGCGCTCCGCCGCCAAACGAGAAGAACGACAAGAAGAAGGACGACGCCGCGAACGCGATCGACAGTCCGAACACGATCTGGATGAGGCGCCGGAAGCCGCCGGCGGTATCACCGAAGGCGAGGGTGAGACCCGTGACGATGATGATGATCACGGCCATAATCTTCGAGACTGGTCCCTCGATCGACTGAAGGATCTGCTGGAGCGGCTGTTCCCAAGGCATATTTGACCCCGCCGCCATTGCGGGCGTGGATAGAAGGCTTGCCGTGAGGAGCCCGGTGAGTGACGAGGCGCGCTCAAGCAGGCGGATCATGTGTGAACTCCCGCGGGTAAGAGATCGACGACGGGTGCGAGGACGTAGTCACCGGCGGGTCCCAAGCTCTCGACATGAGCGAGCTCGATCAACTGCCGTTCGGATCCCCGGCCCGCAAGCACCGCGATGACGTTGATGGTTTCGGCGATGAGCGCACGCGGAACGGTAACGACCGCTTCCTGTACAAGCTGCTCAAGCCGCCGCAGGGCGCCGAGCGCGGAGCCGGCGTGGATCGTTCCAATCCCGCCAGGGTGGCCAGTGCCCCAGGCCTTCAGAAGATCAAGAGCTTCGGCACCGCGAACCTCGCCGACCGGAATGCGGTCCGGCCGGAGACGCAGGGATGAGCGGACCAGATCAGAGAGCGAGGCAACGCCGTCTTTCGTCCGGAGGGCGACCAGATTTGGTGCTTTGCATTGAAGCTCGCGCGTATCCTCGATCAGGACGACGCGATCGGAGGTCTTCGCAACCTCGGCGAGGAGCGCGTTCACCAGCGTCGTCTTGCCGGTTGAAGTGCCACCGGCAACAAGCACGTTCTGACGTTGCGCCACCGCGTCCCGAAGAATC
>Ga0182039_10002438_pt1 | contig 10169 bp, 10 predicted proteins | sample sta12Can44000111_FD_125975 | JGI IMG/M metagenome (GOLD analysis project Ga0182039, IMG submission 125975) | Lab enrichment of tropical soil microbial communities from Luquillo Experimental Forest, Puerto Rico - statanox.12C.anox.44.000.111 | ecosystem: Environmental > Terrestrial > Soil >...
AGGGTGATGTAGTAGAAGCGATCTTGGTTCAGCTCGTACATGCGCCGCATGCCGTCCTGCACGATGACGGCGATCTCGTACACATATGCCGGATCGTAGGCGTGGCAGGTAGGCACGGTGCTTGCCAGCACGTGGCTGTGTCCGTCCTGGTGTTGCAGGCCTTCGCCGAGCAGCGTGGTGCGGCCGGCGGTTGCACCGACCAGGAACCCCTTGCCGCGGGCGTCGGCGAACGCCCAAACCAGGTCGCCGATGCGCTGAAAACCGAACATCGAGTAGTAGGTGAAGAACGGGACGGTGATGACGTTGTAATTGGAATAAGAAGTACCCGAGGCGGCGAACGATGCCATTGAGCCGGCTTCGGTGATGCCTTCTTCCAGGATCTGGCCGTTCTTTTCCTCGCGGTAGTAGAGCAGCATGTCCTGATCGTGTGGCTTGTAGAGCTGCCCCTTGCTGGCATAGATGCCGACTTGGCGAATGATAGATTCCATGCCGAAGGTGCGGCCCTCGTCTGGAATGATGGGGACGATCAGCTTGCCGATCTTTGGGTCCTTCAGCAACTGGCGCAACATGCTGACGTACCCCATTGTGGTAGAAACTGCGCGACCCTTGGAACCAGCCAATGACTCCGAGAACTCCGCGATCGAAGGGGTATCAAAATGAAGCTTCGGCAGCTCACGTGTCGGGATGAAGCCACCGAGTTGGCGGCGCCGCTCGCGCATGTATTTCAGCTCTTCGCTGTCTTCGACCGGAAGATACAACGAACCATCGCGCGCGGCTGATTCGGGGATCGGAATGTCAAACCGCGTACGAAACGCCGACAGCGCCTGGTCTGCGAGCTTCTTCTCGGAGTGAGTGGCGTTGCGCGCTTCGGCGGAACCCAGACCATAGCCTTTCACGGTTTGTGCCAGGATGACCGTCGGTGAGCCGGTGTGCTGCACCGCGCGCAGGTAGGCGTTATAGACCTTCTGCGGATCGTGTCCGCCGCGCGTCAGGCGATGCAGCTCGTCGTCGCTCATGTGCTCGACCAACTTGAGCAGCTCCGGATATTTGCCGAAGAATTCCCTGCGAATGTAGGCGCCACCCTTGGCTTTAAAGGTCTAAAGCTCGCCGTCTACGCACTCTTCCATGCGCTTCAAGAGCAGGCCGGTCTTGTCGGCTGCAAAGAGCGGATCCCAGTCGCAACCCCACATGACCTTGATGACGTTCCAGCCTGCACCCCGGAAGTAGGCCTCGAGTTCGTTGACGATTTTCCCGTTGCCCCGCACCGGGCCATCCAACCGCTGCAAGTTGCAGTTGACGACGAAAATCAGGTTGTCGAGCTTTTCACGGGAACCGAGGCTCAACGAGCCCAACGTCTCCGGCTCGTCGGTTTCGCCGTCACCTACGAAGGCCCAAATCTTGCGAGGAGTCTTCTTGATCAGCTCGCGATTCTCCAGGTATTGCATGAAACGGGCCTGATAGAGGGCGTTCAGCGGACCGAGGCCCATGGAGACTGTCGGGAAGCGCCAGAAGTCAGACATCAGCCACGGATGTGGGTAGGAAGAAAGTCCGGGCGTCCCGCGGAGTTCGTGACGGAAATTCTTTACCTGCTCTTCACTGAGACGGCCTTCAAGAAACGCGCGGGCATAGACGCCAGGCGACGCGTGTCCCTGGAAATAAATCAGGTCGCCGGGCTCATCGCCGTAGCTGGCGCGGAAGAAATGATTGAAGCCAACTTCCAGGAGCGTGGCGAGAGAAGAGTACGTCGAAATGTGGCCACCGATACCCGGATCTTTCTTGTTCTGGCGATGCACCATCGCCATGGCGTTCCAGCGAATCAGGCTCTTGATACGGCGCTCGAGCTTGCGGTCACCCGGATAGGGAACCTCTTCCGAGGCAGGAATGGTGTTCAGATACGGAGTGTTGAGATGAACGGGTACATCAACACCAGCATCGCGGGCCCGGCGCACAAGCGCATTGAGCAAGTCGGCTCCCTTGTTCGGGCCTTGATCGTCAACCACCTCGTCGAAGGCCTCAAGCCACTCTGCCATCTCTTGATCAAAGTCGGTTTCCAGCTTCACTGGAAACTCAAGTACGGGATTCATTGATTTATGTAGAGCCACAATGACCTCAAACTTTGCCGGACAGCCGAGTGCGGAGACGAGGGGAATGCGCTCCGAGGGTGCCAAGCAGAATCGATTTTGCGCGATGACGTGCTTAACTGTAATGATGCCGGCGGCGCCGAGCCGCTTCTTTATGAATCGAGTCCGGCACGCTTCTGACGGTGGATCGAATCGGGCGGACAATCGATTCGTGGCGAACGGCTGTTGTTCAACCTACGAGGCAGGCCCTCATGCTACGGAAGGCCGATGTTCCCACACAGCGAGTAATCGCGCAATCTATAGAAAAATTCTACCAGAGCGAACCGGCGCGGGAAGACAAGAATTGAGCATGCGTGCCCTGGCTATTGGCAAGCCTCGTGATCGCAATCGCCAACGATTTCTACCTCTTCGGTGCCGCCGTCCTGCAACCGTCGCTGCAATATTTTTCGACTTCGGCCGACATCCACCTGTATGGCTCGTGAGCGCATTGGCGCGTCTCTCCTGTTCAACCATAATTTCACCTCGCGACTGCCGTACAGACGAGCGGCTTATCGAGAGGCGGCAAGTGCATGGCGATACGAGCAGATATACCGAAAGTGCCCATAAAAGAGGATGAAAGAGAAAAGAGGATGAAAGAGCCAGATGAAAAGAGAAGATGGCAGGTTGGTCCAGGGCGTCTATCAGGACTTTCCAAGTGCGTGCCGAAAAAGCTAAGCCGCATCCTAGCGTCCCAATCGGGACACGAGAAATGCGGCGAAGTTTTGCGCTGCGTCGGCTAGAAGGGCCGATTCATCTGCGCGTACACCCACATGCCGGCCATCACGAGAATCAGCAGCCCGGACAACACCATGAGGATGTTGACGATAGGAGTGATTTTGCCCATGCGCTTGAGCAAAGCTTCCTGTTCCGCACGTATGTTAGCGGTGGATTCGTCCAGGAAAAGCTGATCATCTTCGTGCAATGTGAGTGTGCTGCGATAGATGAGAACAATGATCAGCGCCGCGGTAATCACCGCCCAGAGCACGCCCAGCATCATCATCGGGGACATATGCCTCCTCGGTTCTGGTGAACCGGCCCCTCGTCACTGAATGGGTCAGCCTGCTATGCCCGCCAGTCTTTGGGGGCCCTCACGCCCCACATTATATGCCTCACAAGTAGCATGCACTGCAAGTCTTTTTCCAGACGGATCAGGGGTGTCGAGCGGGGTGACGGGGCCGTCCCTTTCCGGTCATCGGGGCTGGATGAAACCTAGCAAACCCAGGCGACATCTAAGTACCAGAAGCACATGTGGGTTATTATTGCTCCACGGTAAAGCTTCCGTGAGCGGCTTTGCGATTTGTTATAATCGCAATCAGAGTTCCAGGAGACGAGAGATGGCAACTACAACCACGACCCCAACGACAACTACCCCCAGCGTTGATACCAGGCCGATGACTTTCACGCCGACTGCCGTCGCCAAGGTGAAGGAAGTGATGGCACAGCAGAACCCGATTCCTGCTGGGTTGCGAGTGGGCGTGGTTGGCGGCGGCTGCTCTGGGTTCCAGTATTCTATGTCGTTCGAAAACGGCGCTGGCATGATGGACAAGACCTTCAACTTCGATGACCTGAAGGTTTTCGTCGACGCCACCTCACTGATGTACCTGAAGGGCGTGACCATCGACTATGTAGAAACCCTGGAAGGCGCCGGCTTCAAGTTCGAGAATCCCAACGTACGTAGCACTTGCGGCTGCGGCTCGTCCTTCAGCGTCTAAACGCGCGGGATTTAAGTGATTGAAAGCCCTGGAGAGATCCAGGGCTTTTTGTGTATGCATATGTACTCGCCACAACGATTGGCGGTGTTTGGGGTTCGTATCAGGGGTGCGTGCTCGAGTGGGTAGGTAAGCCCGCCAACCGTTCGATACGCCATGGGCACAAACGAGCGGCAGGCAGAACACGGTAAGACTTATGGCTGGCAAGTAGCGGTGATTCCAATCGCATTTCAAAACGCCGAAAAGCCTCGCTACCCCGAGTCCATCTCTATACTGCGGCAAGCCTGTACCTATACAATCGAAGATTGGCAAAATTCCAGGTCGAAAGAATCTCCTCTAGGAACAAGGGATGAAGTTTCTCTGTAAGCCGGTGGTCATCGTGACCACTCTGTTATGGCTGTTGCTCGAACTTGGGTGTGGCGTGCAGTACCGTCCGGTCGCTAATCCGATTGTCTCGCACGGCGGTCAGCCGCAGACTTTGCACTCTGCGTTCGTGGTGAACTACAACCCGCTGGGTAGCGGCTCGAATACCAAGATCGACGTCTCAGGCGACACCAACGTGCAGGTGTTGACCATGGGACCGGGATCCGTCGTGGAGTCCTACCAAGGCGCGGTGCAAGGTGCGATCTTCGTCGCCAATCGCGATGGCGACTCCGTCAGCGAGTTTCCATTGATCGGACAGCTCGTCGTCTCTAACATCTCTTTGTATCCGGGGTCGCGGCCTGTCAATCTTGCTGCGACCGCCTCGACGCTGATGTACGTGGTCAATTCCGGCGCCACGTCGCCTTGCTTGAATACCGGTTCACTGAGCGTCATCAGCACGACCTCTCTTGTGGCCACAACGACCGTTTGTGTGGGAGTCAATCCCGGCCCGATTGCGCAGTTACCGAACGGCGGGAAGGTGTATGTCGCCAACCAGGGCGACAACAGCGTCTCGATCTACGATCCGACGACGCAGAGCGTGACCAGGACACTCACACCTGCGAATGGGGTTGATAAGAATCCGATTGCGATGGTTGCCAGCAGCGACGGCGCTTACGTCTTCCTGGTGACTCAGGGAAACGGCAGTACGCCGGGAATTCTGGACATCATCAATACCTCAAACGACACGGTTGGCGGCTCTGCGCCGTTGGGCGTTGGGCCGACTTCGATCACGCTGGACACCGTGCTGAATCGTCTCTATGTTGCCAATACCGGCGGGAACTCTGTGACAACTCTTGATGCGACCAGCGTGGCGCTGGGCGTGAATCCACCCATCAAAGCCCTAGGTACGACACCAGTCGGTACTGCGCCGGTCTCAGTTGCTGCGCTGCCCAACGGACTAAGCTTCTACGTGGCCAACTCCGGTTCGAACGACGTCAGCGTGGTGAGTTCCAGCAGTTTTCAGGTAGTGGCCACGGTTGCGGTAGGACAGAATCCCGTCTTCGTAGCCACCGAGCCGTCGTCCACCAAGGTTTACACTGCCAATGCTGGAGGCGGCAGCATCAGCATCATTCAGGTGGCGAACAACAACCTGGTGTTAAACATGCCCGCACCGCAACAGGATCCGACCTGCGATCCCAAGGTTTCAACCTGTCCGTTGCAGCGTCCGCAGATGATCATTACCCAATAGATCGGTCCAGAATCAGAAAGCCGGAGGCGATTGCATCCGGCCCTCTTGCTTGTCAGTGATTGGGCCCGGTCTAGGTAAACATGAATTCCTTGCTGCGCAGCTCTTTCACCTGATCGCGCAACTTAGCTGCTTGTTCGAACTCAAAGCGCTTGGCAGCCTCGCGCATTTCGCTCTCCAGCTTGACGATGTAGGTGTCGAGCTCTGCCTGGGAACGGAACTCGGGAATGCCGTCCGCGTCTTTGGTCAAATCCACGTAGTCGGCGTCGGCCACTGCAACCAGCGACATATCCAGAGGACGCACAATCGATTCCGGCGTGATGCCGTGCTCTTCATTGTAGGCGCGCTGAATGGCGCGGCGTCGTTCGGTCTCATCGATGGCCTGGTGCATGGAATCGGTTACCGTGTCGGCGTACAAGATGGCCCGTCCGCTGAGGTTGCGTGCGCAACGGCCAATGGTCTGGATCAGCGAACCCGACGAGCGCAGAAAGCCTTCTTTGTCGGCGTCCAGCACAGCAACTAGTGAGACCTCGGGAAGGTCGAGCCCTTCGCGCAGCAGGTTAATACCAATCAAAACGTCGAATTCACCGCCTCGCAAATCGCGCAGAATCTTGATGCGCTCCAGGGTTTCGATCTCGGAGTGCATGTAACGGCAGCGCACTCCGACCTCGCTGTAGTATTCGGCCAAATCTTCGGCCATGCGCTTAGTGAGAGTGGTTACCAGCACACGTTCGTTCTTTTTTTCGCGCGCTCGAATTTCTTTCAGCAGGTCATCGATCTGACCTTTTACCGGCCGCACCTCGACTTCGGGATCGATAAGGCCAGTCGGTCGAATGATCTGTTCCACCACAACGCCCGCCGACTTCGTCAGTTCGTAAGGACCAGGTGTCGCCGAGACATAGATCGCCTGATTCACCCGGTTCTCGAACTCCTCAAACGTCAGCGGCCGGTTGTCCAACGCACTCGGTAATCGAAACCCATACTCGATCAGGTTCTCTTTGCGAGAGCGGTCGCCATGCCACATGCCACGCACCTGCGGCATGGTCTGGTGCGATTCGTCCACGAAGAGCAAATAGTCGCGCGGCACGTAGTCCAGCAGCGTGGGAGGCGGCTCGCCCGGCAGGCGACCGGTGAAGTGGCGCGAATAGTTCTCGATTCCGTGGCAGTAGCCCATCTCCTTGATCATCTCGAGGTCGAAGCGCGTGCGCTGGTGAATGCGCTGCGACTCAACCATGCGGCCCTGCTTCTCCAGCTCGGCTTCCCACCACTTCAACTCTTCGAGGATACTGTCGACAGCCGAGGTTTTGCGCTCGGGCTGCATCACATAGTGAGTTCGCGGATAAATCGGCAGGCGTGCGTACTTCTGCCTCACTGTGCCGAACAGCGGATCGATCTGGGCCAGCGACTCGACCTCATCGCCAAACATCTCGATGCGGTAAGCGTTGTCGTCGTAGGTGGGAAAGATTTCGATGATGTCGCCGCGAACACGAAAGGTGCCACGCCGGAAATCGCCTTCCGTGCGCTCGTATAGGATTTCCACCAGCTTGCGCACAATGTCCTGGCGTTTGATTTTCTGCCCCTTCTCGAGGAACAACAGCAAGCCGTAATATGCTTCGGGCGAGCCGAGGCCATAAATGCAGCTTACGGACGCGACGATGACACAGTCGCGGCGCTCGAATAGCGAACGAGTGGCGGCTAGTCGCAGCTTGTCGAGCTCGTCATTGACCGTCGCTTCCTTCTCGATGTAAACGTCGCCTGCGGGAATGTAGGCTTCCGGCTGGTAGTAATCGTAGTAAGAAACGAAATATTCCACCGCGTTGTGTGGAAAAAATGCCTTGAACTCGTGGTAAAGCTGCGCGGCCAGTGTCTTGTTGTGCGCGAGCACCAGGGCGGGACGGTTCATCTCCTCGATGACCTTCGCCATGGTATAGGTCTTGCCGGAACCGGTGACGCCGAGCAGAACCTGGTGCTTCTCGCCCTCGTAAACGCCGCGAGTAAGCGAGTCAATGGCGCTAGCCTGGTCTCCGGCAGGACGGTAAGGGCTGGCTAGTTTGAAATCCATGAAGACAGTTCAGCCCACTGGGATTCGCGAACCAAGTTGTTCGCAAGCCTCACAGATTACGATTTCGGCGGGTGGGCATCTCTGCATTATACGGCGAAATGGCTCCGCCGCTATCACCTGGGCATGTGACATTCCTCACAGACACAGTTCGCCTCGCAGTGATACATACTGCCCAATTTTCCCAGGAACTGTCCCTTTGCCGGTAGACTGGGCAAGAGCGCCGGGAACATTTCATCTGGCGGTTGACGTGGGGAGGCTTCATGCTCACACGACGAGATACCCTATTTCTAATCGGAGCAGCCACGGTAGTTACAGGTGGTGCGCTGTTTCTCAATCCCATTCACGTCGAACCCTTGTGGGCCGAGTGGTTTGTTGGTCCCGTGCTCGTTTATGTAGGACTGCCAATCGCGATCATTGGAATCGCAATTCATTTCTATACAGCAAACGAGCAATCCGGACAGACCAAGAACAGCGCAGCCACAAACGCTCATCGCTAGAACGCAAAGCGCGAGTTGGGTCACGTTTCGTCACCAACTCAGATCACAATCACCGCGGCACCGTCGATCGCGTCGCGCTTGACGGCGAGGAGCGCTTCATTGACTTCACCCAGCCGGAATTGCGTCACTCTCGGTTGCATCCCGATTTCAGCAGCGATTTGCAGGAAATCACGAGCGTCGTCGCGTGTCATATTGGCGACACTGCGAAGCTGGCGCTCTCCCCACAGAAGACGGTCATAGTCGAACTCGGGAACGCGATCGAGGTGGATGGCATTGATGGCGACGACTCCGCCTTTGCGCAGGCTACTGAGAGCCGCGACGACAACCGCGCCGCTTGGCGCGAAAGTAATGGCTCGGTCGAGCTCGACGGGAGGTTTGTCGGTCTCTGTGCCAACCCACTTTGCATCCATCGAGCGCGCCAGCTTCTGGTGCGATTGACCGCGAGTGGAGACGTAAACTTCGCAATTCCAGGCGTGCAGAACTTCGATAGCAAGATGAGCGGACGCACCGAAACCAAAGAGTCCAACCCGTTCGCCGCGCTCTACTTCGGCGACGCGCAAGCTGCGGAAGCCAATGATGCCGGCGCACAGGAGAGGGGCAGCGTGAAGATCATCGAGCGCGGCCGGCAGAGGAAAGACGAAGTCGGCACGAGCGGTGGCGAACTCGGCGTAACCACCGTCCACCGTGTAGCCGGTGAAGGTAGGCGCGTCGCAAAGATTCTCTTTGTGATTGCGGCAGTACCAGCAGGTGCTGTCGGTGCCGCCGATCCACGAGACGCCGACGCGCGTCCCGAGCGGAAGCTCGGCAGTCGCACCGGCGACGATTTCGCCGACGATCTGATGGCCTGGGATTACCGGAGAGCGACGGCGCGGCAGTTCGCCCTCGGTAATGTGAAGGTCCGTACGGCAGACTCCGCAGGCGCGGACCCTCAACAGCACCTGACTCGAGAGCGGCTCCGGGGTTGGTACATCCTCGACTTGCAACGGCTTGTCGATGATAGGTGCGGGCTTGGCAAGGACGGCAGCTTTCATGTGCGCCTCCGGTTCACGAGACGATCAGTGGCGGTTCAGAGCGAGGCGAACGGCAAGCCATGAATCGTGGTAACTTCATAGTGCGCCGCCTTGGCATCCCAGTGTGCGAGAAGCTTCCTGCGTTCTTCGGGGATCACAGCAGTTTCGTAATCTGCGCCGGCAACAGCACGTATCGCGTCGATCGAATCCCACAGCAAAATTGTGATGAACTCGACCTCGTAGCCTGCCGGACGCAGGAGTAAATAGCTTCCACGATAACCCACGACTTTGCTGATGCCGGGAAGGAGTTCGGGTTTCAGCATTGCCTCGTAAGCATCGGCGTGCTCGGGCTTGGTGAATCCATGCCAGATTCGGGCAATCACAAAGGCCTCCCAGACCAACATCTTACGCGACGAAATGTGGCAAAAGTCAGCACGAGGCTCGGCGTTTCGGCACTGTTTTGCTGGCATAGTGCGGCGGGATGGCAAAGAAGATGGCGAGCACGAGGTTGATCAGCAGGCTGGCGGATATGCTGATCCACGCCAGAGCGATAGCGATGGCGTACGCCATCGGCCCGTAATTGTACTGCTCGGTGATTCTTTGTGCGGCTTCACGGTTCACGTTATCGGCGAGCAGATGACCGTCGCCGGAGGCAGCGTATCGCCACAGCAAAGTGAAAAACAGTGCAACCGAAATACGCAGCGTCATAAACGATCAACGCTGTACGCGCGCCTGCATGTCCCAAGTGCGCCGCTAGCAGCGCGGTGGTGTAGGGGACCACGCAAACCCCGAACATCAAGAACAGATTCAGGATTAACAGCATGTCATTCGTTTTCTTGATATGCGTGAACATGCGGTGATGGTTGATCCACATGATGCCTATGAATGCGAAGCTGATGAAGAAGGCGAGATACGACGGCCACTGGCGTAGGAGCTCCCGGGCGAGATTGGCAGCTAGGGACCTTGATTTCGAGGATGAGCAGCGTGATGGCGATGGCGAATACGCCGTCAGAAAAAGCCTCAAGGCGTGTGGTTTCAGTGGTCAAAGAGGGGTTCCGGAATCGCCGCAGTCATGATATCTTGCCGGGTCTTGAGACGGTAATTGCCTTGTCATGGCGTATGACGCTGCGAAGCTTGGATGCTATGATGCGATGACGCGCCA
>Ga0182039_10002439_pt1 | contig 10163 bp, 7 predicted proteins | sample sta12Can44000111_FD_125975 | JGI IMG/M metagenome (GOLD analysis project Ga0182039, IMG submission 125975) | Lab enrichment of tropical soil microbial communities from Luquillo Experimental Forest, Puerto Rico - statanox.12C.anox.44.000.111 | ecosystem: Environmental > Terrestrial > Soil >...
CGCCGCGGCTACGTGCTGATCGTCTCGTCGCTGGCCGCATACACGGCGTGCCCGGGGCTGGCGCCGTACAACGCGTCGAAGGCCGGCGTCGAGATCCTGGCGAATGCGCTGCGGTTGGAGGTGGCCCACCGCGGCGTCAGCGTCGGCTCGGCGCACATGTCGTGGATCAACACCGCCCTCGTCCGCGACAGCGAGACGGACCTGCCCTCGTTCCGCGAACTGCTCAGCAAATTGCCGTGGCCGCTGAACAAGACCACGACCGTCGATAAGTGCGCGCACGCGTTCGTCAAGGGCATCGAGGGCCGCCGGAGCTGCATCTACTGCCCAAGCTGGGTTGGGCTGTTCCGCTGGCTCAAGCCGGTGCTGTCCACCCCGGTCGGCGAACTTCCCATCCGCAAAACCACTGACGAGCTGTTGCCCCGGATGGACGCCGAAGTCGCCGCGCTCGGCCGATCATTGTCTGCGTCCAACGTCGAGTTGTTGCGGTAAATCCGCGATTTTCCAGCCAACTAGTCGACGGTCGGTTCGTTATTTGCGCCTGCGGCGCAAATACTTTTCGAACTCCGCCGCGAGCGCGTCGCCGTCGATCTTGCCCAGGGCTTCGTTCATGTCGACCTCGGCGTCGCCTCGCTGCTCCAGCGATGCCACGTATTCGGCCAGGTCCTCGTCCTCGGCGGCCATCTCGGTGATCGCCTGCTCCCACTCCTCGGCCTGGGCCGGCAGATCGGCCAGCGGGACCTCGATGTCGAGCACGTCTTCGACGCGGCGCAGCAGCGCCACCGTCGCCTTGGGGTTCGGCGGGTTCGACACGTAGTGCGGCACCGCCGCCCAGAACGTCACCGCCGGGATACCGGCGGCCACACAGGCGTCCTGGAACACCCCGGCGATCCCGGTCGGGCCCTCGTAACGGGTTTCCTCGAGGCCGAAGCGTTTCGCCGACTCGGGGGAGTAGGCCGCACCCGAGACCGGCACCGGCCGGGTGTGCGGGGTGTCGGCCAGCAGGGCCCCAAGGATCACGACGGTGTCGACGTTGAGCTTGTCGGCGATGGCCACCAACTCGGCGCAGAAGGTGCGCCACCGCATGTTGGGCTCCACCCCGTGCATCAACACCACGTCGCGGTCGCTGCCCGGTGGGCGGCAGTGGGTGATCCGCATCGCCGGCCACACCAGCTCCCGGGTGACCCCGTCGACTTGGCGGATGACCGGGCGATTCACCTGGTAGTCGTAGTACGCCTCGTCGTCGATCTCCACGATCGGATCGGCTTCCCAGATGGCATCGAGATGCTCGAGTGCGTCGCTGGCCGCGTCGCCGGCATCGTTCCAGCCCTCGAACGCCGCAACGACAACAGTGTTGTGGAGTTCGGGCAGCGCGCTGCCATCCGGCTGGGTCACAGAAACAGGGTACGGCTTGCTGTCGCAGAGTTGGTGTTTGCATAGGCCGACTATCCTTGTGGCGTGACTGCCGCTAGGGAACACCGCTACGACACCGACATCCTGGACATTTTGGCCCAGCGGGTGATGGTCGGCGACGGCGCGATGGGCACCCAGTTGCAGGCCGCGGACCTCGCGCTGGACGACTTCAACAACCGGCGTCGACGCGGTCGAGAAGAAATACGTTTGGCTGAAATCCGGTTAACCTTGGCGACTACGACATTGCCGACAAGATCCGGGAGCTGGCGCTCTAGGGCGCCGCGATCGCCAAACGGGTCGAGTCCAGCTAGGCGTCCAGACGTCGGGTGACGTCGTAGACTTTTCTGGTCGAGAGGCGTTGCAACGGTTCCGGGTCACTGCCGGTATCCGCCACGCTCGGCAGAGTCAAGGACGCCTTCCGCTACGGAAGGATTGCACAGTGAACGCCCCCAAGCCCGACACTTTCGCGCCCAACATCCGCCCCGACTGCACCGACGAACTGACGGCCGCTCTCGGCCAGCGGATCATGGTGATCGACGGCGCGATGGGCACGGCGATCCAGCGGGACCGGCCGGACGAGGCCGGCTATCGCGGCGACCGGTTCACGGAGTGGCCGACCGCTCTTCAGGGCAACAACGACCTGCTCAACCTGACGCAGCCGCAGATCATCGCCGGTATCCACCGCGAATACCTCGAGGCGGGCGCCGACATCCTGGAGACCAACACGTTTAACGCGAACGCGATCTCGCTCTCCGACTACGACATGGCGGACCTGAGCTACGAGTTGAACTACGCCGGCGCCGCCCTGGCCCGCAAGGCCGCCGACGAGTTCAGCACCCCGGACAAGCCCCGCTACGTGGCCGGCGCGATGGGGCCGACGACGCGCACCGCATCGATCTCGCCGGACGTCAACGACCCGGGAGCCCGCAACGTCTCCTACGACCAGCTGGTCGCCGCCTACCTCGAAGCCGCCAACGGCCTGGTCGACGGCGGTGCCGACCTCATCATCGTCGAGACGATCTTCGACTCGCTGAACGCCAAGGCGGCGGTGTTCGCCGTTGAGACGCTGTTCGAGGAGCGCGGACGCCGCTGGCCGGTGATCATCTCGGGCACCATCACCGATGCCTCCGGGCGGACGCTGTCCGGTCAGGTGACCGAGGCATTCTGGAACGCGATCAGGCACGCGAAGCCGATCGCGGTGGGCCTCAACTGCGCCCTGGGCGCGCCGGAGATGAGGCCCTACATCGCCGAGATGGCGCGGATCGCGGACACCTACGTCTCCTGCTACCCGAACGCCGGCCTGCCCAACGCCTTCGGCGAGTACGACGAGTCCCCGGAGCGTCAGGCCTCCTACATCGCCGAGTTCGCCGAGGCCGGCCTGGTCAATCTGGTCGGTGGGTGCTGCGGAACGGCGCCGCCGCACATCGCCGAGATCGCCAAGGTCGTCGAGGGCAAGCCGCCGCGCGAGCTGCCGGAGATCCTGGTGGCAACCCGACTGTCTGGCCTGGAGCCGCTCAACATCACCGACGATTCCCTGTTCGTGAACATCGGTGAGCGCACCAACATCACCGGCTCCGCCCGGTTCCGCAACCTGATCAAGGCCGAGGACTACGACACCGCCCTGTCGGTCGCCCGGCAGCAGGTCGAGGTCGGTGCCCAGGTCATCGACATCAACATGGATGAGGGCATGATCGACGGCGTCGCCGCGATGGACCGGTTTACCAAGCTGATCGCGGCCGAGCCGGATATCAGCCGCGTCCCGGTGATGATCGACTCCTCTAAGTGGGAGGTCATCGAGGCGGGCCTGAAAAACGTGCAAGGCAAGCCGATCGTCAACTCGATCTCCATGAAGGAGGGCGAGGAGAAGTTCGTCCGCGAGGCACGGCTGTGCCGCAAGTACGGCGCCGCCGTCGTCGTGATGGCCTTCGACGAGCAGGGTCAGGCCGACAACCTGGAGCGCCGCAAGGAGATCTGCGCCCGCGCCTACCAGATCCTGACCGAAGAGGTCGGCTTCCCGCCCGAGGACATCATCTTCGACCCGAACTGCTTCGCGCTGGCGACCGGTATCGAGGAGCACGCGACCTACGGGATCGACTTCATCGAGGCCTGCGCCTGGATCAAGGAGAACCTTCCCGGCGTGCACACCTCCGGCGGCATCTCGAACGTGTCGTTCTCGTTCCGGGGCAACAACCCCGTCCGCGAGGCGATCCACGCGGTGTTCCTGTACCACGCCATCAAGGCCGGCCTGGACATGGGCATCGTCAACGCCGGTGCGCTGATGCCCTACGACTCGATCGACCCGGAGCTGCGGGACCGGATCGAGGACGTCGTCCTGAACCGTCGCGAGGACGCGGCCGAGAGGCTGCTGGAGATCGCTGAACGATTCAACAACTCAGAGAAGACCGAGGACTCGGTTGCGGCCGAGTGGCGCAACCTGCCGGTCCGCGAGCGGATCACACACGCTTTGGTCAAGGGGATCGACGCCCACGTCGACGCCGACACCGAGGAGTTGCGGGCCGAGATCGCCGAAGCGGGTGGCCGCCCGATCGAGGTGATCGAGGGTCCGCTGATGGACGGCATGAACGTCGTAGGCGACCTCTTCGGCTCGGGCAAGATGTTCCTTCCCCAGGTCGTGAAGTCGGCTCGGGTGATGAAGAAGGCCGTTGCGTACCTGCTGCCGTACATCGAGGCGGAGAAGGAAGAGTCCGGGGACTCTGCAGGTGAGGACACCAACGGCACGATCGTGATGGCGACCGTGAAGGGCGATGTCCACGACATCGGCAAGAACATCGTCGGGGTCGTCCTGCAGTGCAACAACTACTCCGTGATCGACCTCGGCGTGATGGTGCCCGCCGAGAAGATCCTGGATGCGGCGAAGGAGCACAGCGCCGACATCATCGGGCTGTCCGGGCTGATCACCCCGTCTCTGGACGAGATGGTCAACTTCGCCGTCGAGATGGAACGCGAGGGGCTGGAGATCCCGTTGCTGATCGGTGGCGCGACCACCTCACGCGCTCACACGGCAGTGAAGGTGGCGCCGCGTCGTAGCGGTCCGGTGGTCTGGGTCAAGGACGCTTCCCGCTCGGTGCCTGTCGCTGCCGCGCTCCTCGACGACAAGCAGCGTCCAGCCCTGCTGGAGGCCACCGAGAAAGACTATGCATCTCTGCGCGAACGGCACGCCCAGAAGAACGAGCGGCCGATGCTGACGCTGGAGAAGGCCCGTGCGAACCGGACGCCGATCGAGTGGGACGGCTACACACCGCCGGTGCCCGCCGTGGGTGCGGGAGTACGGGATTTTCATGACTACGACATCGCCGAGTTGCGCGAGTACATCGATTGGCAGCCGTTCTTCAACGCCTGGGAGATGAAGGGCAGATTCCCCGACATCCTCAACAACCCGGCCTCGGGTGAGGCTGCCCGCAAGCTGTACGACGACGCCCAGGAGATGCTCGACACCCTGATCAAGGAGAAGTGGCTGACCGCCAACGGGGTGATCGGGTTCTTCCCGGCAAACGCGGTTGGCGACGACATCGAGGTCTACACCGACGACACCCGGACCGAGGTGCTCACCACCCTGCACAACTTGCGCCAGCAGCGCGAGCACCGGGACGGCATCCCGAACCGGTCGCTGGGCGACTACATCGCGCCCAAGGACACCGGTCTGGCTGACTACGTCGGCGCCTTCGCCGTTACCGCGGGGCTCGGCAGCCAGGACAAGATCGCGGAGTTCAAGGCGGCCCTCGACGACTACAGCGCCATCCTGCTGGAGTCGATCGCCGACCGGCTGGCCGAGGCGTTCGCCGAACGGATGCACCAACGGGTCCGCAAGCAGTTCTGGGGATTCCAGCCGGACGAGCAGCTGGACAACGAGGCACTCATCGATGAGAAGTACGTGGGAATCCGCCCTGCCCCCGGCTACCCGGCCTGCCCGGAGCACACCGAGAAGGTGACGCTCTGGAAGTTGATGGACGTCCGGGAGCGGACCGGCATCGAGCTGACCGAGTCGATGGCGATGTGGCCCGGTGCTGCCGTCAGCGGCTGGTATTTCTCGCATCCGCAGTCGCAGTACTTCGTGGTCGGCCGGATGGCCCAGGACCAGGTCGCCGACTATGCGAAGCGCAAGGGCTGGACCCTGCAGGAAGCCGAGCGCTGGCTCGGCCCCAACCTCGGCTACAACCCGGAGGACTGAGCCCTACGTTGGTTGAGTTCGAACTGGCCGCCGAGACGGCATCGTGCTTGGCGATCGAGGGGGCGAAACCGCCGTGACTTTGCTCGGGCGCGCGTGAAACAATCGCTGGCCGTGAAGACCTTCGAGGATCTGTTCGCCGAACTCGGCGACCGCGCCCGCACCCGGCCGGCCGGCAGCGCCACGGTCGCCGCGCTCGACGGTGGCATACATGGGCTGGGCAAGAAGATCCTCGAGGAGGCCGGCGAGGTGTGGCTGGCCGCCGAGCACGAGCCCGACGACGCGCTCGCCGGGGAGATCAGCCAGTTGCTGTACTGGACGCAGGTGCTGATGATCGCGCGCGGCCTGTCCCTCGACGACATCTATCGAAAGTTGTGAGCATGCTGCGCGTCGCGGTTCCCAACAAAGGTGCGCTCAGCGAGCCGGCCACCGAGATCCTCGCCGAGGCCGGCTACCGGCGCCGCACCGACCCCAAGGATCTGACGGTCATCGACCCCGTCAACCAGGTCGAGTTTTTCTTCTTGCGGCCCAAAGACATTGCCATCTATGTCGGTTCGGGAGAGCTCGATTTCGGCATCACCGGGCGGGATCTGGTCCTCGATTCCGATGCGCCGGTGCGTGAACGCCTGGCGCTGGGCTTCGGCTCGTCCAGCTTCCGGTACGCCGGCCCCGCCGGGAACAACTGGACGACGGCGGACTTGGCCGGAAAGCGGATTGCCACCGCGTACCCGAATCTGGTCCGAAAAGATCTGGCCGCCCGTGGTATTGAAGCAATCGTGATCCGGCTGGATGGAGCCGTGGAAATCTCGGTGCAACTCGGGGTGGCCGATGCCATTGCCGATGTGGTGGGCTCCGGTCGCACCCTGAGCCTGCACGATCTGGTGGCCTTTGGTGAGCCGCTGTGTGATTCGGAGGCGGTGCTGATCGAGCGCGCCGATCAGCGTGGCCACCCCCAAAGCAGGGTCACCAGTGCGCGCGATCAATTGGTGGCCCGGGTACAAGGTGTGGTGTTCGGCCAGCAATACCTGATGCTCGATTACGATTGCCCGCGCACGGTCCTGGACAAGGCGACGTCGATCACGCCGGGACTGGAGTCACCGACCATCGCGCCGCTCGCCGACCCGGACTGGGTGGCAATCCGCGCGCTGGTGCCGCGTCGGGGCGTCAACGAGATCATGGACGAGCTCGCCGCCATCGGAGCCAAAGCGATTCTGGCTTCCGACATCAGGTTCTGCCGATTCTGACAACGGAGTGCCGATGCGGCAGCTGTGTTAGCGTCCGCCCTGGGGAGACTGCCCCAGCTATCGGCGCGGGCCGTTTCCCTTAGCTCCGTTTAATAGGACCGGGCTGTTCGTCCCCTGAGGAGGGTCTCCGTGACACATGCGCTCGTTCTGTTGATGGCTTTACTGATCGGTGTCGTCGCCGGGCTGCGTTCGCTGACGGCCCCCGCGGTGGTCGCCTGGGCCGGCTTCCTCGGCTGGATCAACCTCCAGCACACCTGGGCATCCTGGATGGCCAACATCATCACGGTCGTGATCCTGAGCGTTCTCGCCGTCGGCGAACTGGTCAACGACAAGCTTCCCAAGACACCGGCGCGCACCGCGCCGCCGATCTTCGCCGCCCGGTTAATCGCGGGTGGTTTTTCCGGCGCGGTCATCGGCGCCGCGTGGCACTGGACCTTCACCTCACTCGGTGCCGGCGTCATCGGCGCGGTGCTGGGCACCCTGGGCGGCTACCACGCCCGTAAGGCGCTGGTGGCCGTCCGCAACGGGCAGGACCTGCCGATAGCGTTGCTCGAGGACGCGGTCGCGATCTTGGGTGGGTTCGCGATCCTCGCGGCGACGGCCAACTTGTGACGGAGCGTTTCGACGCGATCATCGTCGGCGCCGGGCAGGCCGGGCCTTCGCTCGCGGGTCGGCTGACCTCTGTCGGGCAGCGCGTCGCGATCATCGAGCGCAAACTGATCGGCGGCACCTGTGTCAACACCGGATGCATCCCGACCAAGACCCTGGTGGCCAGCGCCCACGCCGCCCACCTGGCACGTCGCGGCGCGGAATACGGTGTCGGCACCGGTTCGGTCAGCGTGGACATGGCGAAAGTCAAGGCACGCAAAGACGACGTCATGCTCAACGACCGCAAGGGCGTCGAAAGCTGGCTGGACGGCATGGACGGCTGCATCGTCTATCGTGGCCACGCCCGCTTCGAGGACCCCCACACGATCGGTGTCAACGGCGAGCTCCTGCACGGTGACCGGATCTTCCTCAACGTGGGTGGGCGCGCGGTGGTGCCGGACCTCCCGGGGCTGTCCGACGTGGAATTCCTCACCAACGTGTCGATCCTCGAACTCGACACGGTGCCAGCACATCTCGTCATCGTCGGCGGCAGCTACATCGCGCTGGAGTTCGCCCAGATGTACCGCCGCTTCGGGGCACCGGTGACCGTGGTCGAGAAGGGGCCGCGGCTGGCGTCGCGCGAAGACGAGGATGTCTCCGTCACGGTCAGGGAGATCCTGGAGGCCGAAGGTATCGACGTCGTCGTCGACGCCGACGATATCCGGATCACCAAGAGTGACAGCGGGTTTGAACTCACGCCCCGAGCCGGTGCCGCCCCCATCGCCGGAAGTCATCTGCTGATGGCGGTGGGGCGGCGACCCAACACCGACGACTTGGGTCTTGAGGCGGCCGGCGTGCAGACCGACGCCCGCGGCTACATCGTGGTCGACGACAAGCTGAAGACCAATGTCGACCACATTTGGGCGATGGGCGACTGCAACGGCAAGGGCGCATTCACCCACACCTCGTACAACGACTTCGAGATCGTGGCCGCCAACCTGCTCGACAACGACCCCCGCCGGGTGAGCGACCGCATCACCACCTACGCGCTCTACATCGACCCTCCGCTGGGGCGTGCTGGCATGACCGTCCGCGAGGTCCGCGCGTCTGGCCGCAAGGCTCTGGTCGGCAAGCGGCCGATGACCAGGGTCGGCAGGGCGGTGGAAAAGGGTGAGACGCAAGGCTTTATGAAGGTCGTGGTGGACGCCGACACCGGCGAGATCTTGGGAGCCGCCATCCTGGGAGTCGGCGGCGACGAGGCTATTCATGCGATTCTGGACGTCATGTCGGCCAAAGCGCCCTACACCACGCTGTCGCGGACGATGCATATCCACCCCACCGTCAGCGAGCTGATTCCCACGATGCTGCAGGAGATGTCGCCCCTCGTCTAGACGGACAGCCCCCGGGCGCTGGATCAGCCGCCGTCGGTGGGGATACGGCGGTAGAAGCAGCCCATCATGCGGCCGGTTCGGTGGAATGCGAAACAGCCCGTGCACCATCGGGTTCCGGCCATCCTGGGTAAGGCGGTGGCGTTCCGCCGAAGGTCGGGCAGTGTTGCTGGTGCGGGCACCACTCGCACAGCCGCGACGGGCTGGGACGGAAATCGCCCGTCGGCGCCGCGGATTGGATGGCGCGCCAGATCGCCATCAGCGTCTTCTCGAAGCGCAGCAGCTCGTCGTGTTCCGGCGCGTAGTCCAAGACCTGTCCGTCGGCCAGATAGATGATCCGCAGGCGGGTGGGCAGCACACCGCGGGAGCGCAGCAACGCCACCGCGTAGAACTTCATCTGAAACATCGCCTTGAACTCGGCCAGCGCTCGCGCCTCAGGCGGTGCCTTACCGGTCTTGTAGTCGACCACCCGTAGCTCGCCGGTGGCGGCGACGTCGATCCGATCGATGAAGCCACGAAGCAGCGTTCCGTCGGCGAGCTCGACCTCCACGCGCTCTTCGCAGGATTGCGGGTCGAACCGGGTCGGGTCTTCCAGCCGGTAATAGCCGGAGAGCAAGGCGCGGGCCTCCGCGAGCAGCTGGGTGCGTTGTTCGGCGTGCAGTTCGCCGGCCAGTTCGGGCTCCGCGGCGATCACCCGCTCCCACGCGGACTCCACCAACGAGTTCGCGGTGTCGGGGCCGCGCTGGACGGCGGGCAGGCCGTAGAGCTGCTCCAGCGCGGCGTGCACCACCGACCCCCGCAGCTGCGCGGGTGACGGTGCCTCGGGCAACCGGTCGATCGCCCGGAACCGATACAGCAGCGGACATTGCTTGAAGTCCGCCGCCCGCGACGGTGACAGTGCCGGCCGCGACGGGAGTGATTTGGGCGGCTCGGTCATGACCGCAGCGTAGAACCGGGCGCCGACAACCCCGAGCACCCGCCACGGCGAGTCGGCTGGCACGCTAGACGGCGTGTCAGCAACCGGCCCGTTTACCGCCGGCGAACGCGTCCAGCTCACCGACGCCAAGGGCCGGCATTACACGATGTCGCTCACTGAAGGCGGTGAGTTCCACACCCATCGCGGCTCGATCGCACACGACGCGGTGATCGGGCTGGAAGAGGGCAGCGTCGTCAAATCCAGCAACGGCGCCCTTTTCCTGGTGCTGCGCCCCCTGCTGGTCGATTACGTGATGTCGATGCCCCGCGGTCCCCAGGTGATCTACCCCAAGGACGCGGCTCAGATCGTGCACGAGGGCGACATCTTCCCGGGTGCGCGCGTGCTGGAGGCCGGGGCCGGATCCGGTGCGC
>Ga0182039_10002443_pt1 | contig 10152 bp, 5 predicted proteins | sample sta12Can44000111_FD_125975 | JGI IMG/M metagenome (GOLD analysis project Ga0182039, IMG submission 125975) | Lab enrichment of tropical soil microbial communities from Luquillo Experimental Forest, Puerto Rico - statanox.12C.anox.44.000.111 | ecosystem: Environmental > Terrestrial > Soil >...
CGAGATTTGGCTCGACGGCGGGCATAATGCCGCCGGCGGCCAGGTCATCGCGCATGCGCTCGCCGATCTCGACGAGCGTGTTCCACGCCCGGTGCATCTCGTGTTCGGCATGATGGAAACCAAGGACGCGCATGCCTTCATCGCCCCATTCAAGGACCTGGTCGAGCGCGTCTACACTGTGCCGATTCCTGAGGAGCCCAATGCCTTCAGCGCCGAGGCGCTTGCCGAGGTTGTGCGGGCCGAAGGATTCGATGTGGTGGCGGCGAGTAGCTTGGCTGATGCCCTGCTGCGGTCGCAGGCCGCACTCGATGGACGACCTGGGCGGGTGCTGATTTGCGGCTCGCTCTATCTCGCCGGCCACGTGCTCAAGCTGCACGGCTGAGGAAGAATTGTCCCCCATATGTCATTCCCGCGCAAACGGGAATCGAGTAACCACTGCCTTCCGTTGCTTACGGAGGCCCGAGTTTGCTGGATTGCCCGGTCAAGGCCGGGCAATGACAGGTGCAGTGGGAAGGACTTAGGCGCCGACGGTACCGTCGATCCAAGCGGCGAGATGATTCTTGGGATAGGCGCCACGAAGCGTTCCGGCGACCTCGCCATTCTTGAACAGGATCAGGGTCGGGATGGCGCGCACGTTATAGATGCCAGGTGTACGTGGGTTCTCGTCGATGTTGAGCTTCTTGATGCGCACCTTGCCGTTAAGCTCTTTGGCGATCTCTTCCAGAACTGCCGCAATCTGCCGGCATGGGCCGCACCACTCTGCCCAGAAGTCGACGACCACCGGAGTTGAAGATTTGAGCACCTCAGTCTCGAAGGTGTCGTCGGAAACTTTCTCGGTTGCCATTTGCCTCTCCTAATCGCCGGCGTGGCCCACATAACGACCGGTGTCTCGAATCTAGCATGCGAACCTAGGTACGCGTTCCCATGGCGTCAAGGCTGGCGCTGTTCCGCCAGGAGGCAGCACTCCGCGACATCAAGCGAAGTTGATGGGATTTCCATGAGCCGCGGGCCGTCGGTCCACAACAGCCCTGCGCGAATCGCGTGGCCTGGGAACAGTTTCTTGAGCGCGAGCCGGTAGGCGGCGAGCTGGTTGATATAGGCCGGCGCCACATTCTCAAGCGTCAATGGCGGCGCCCGAGTCGTCTTGTAGTCGAGGATGAGAAGTTCGCCCCCGAGCACCGCGAGGCGATCGATCTGGCCTTCGAGATCGGAACCGGTCTCGCCTTCGCCGATCTTCGCCACGACCGGGACTTCGGCGAGGCTGCCAGGCCGGAACAGCGGAGCAAAGGGGGGATCCCGCGCGATCGCAAGCGTCTCAGCCAGGATCTCGTCCTTGAGCTTTTGGTCGAGGATTGCGCCACACGCCGCGACGAAGGCGCGTGCAGCCCGCTCCTGGGCCTCGGGGGCTACCTCCGGGAGATGCTGCAATAGGGCATGCACGAGCAGCCCGCGGGCGTAGCGGCCGCCTTGACTGAGCGCCCTCGGACCAAGCGGCGGCTGCTCGCCGGCGCGCTCTTGCGAGATGCCGTCCGGCCCGAGCGTTAGCCTCGATGGCGCAAGCCTCCGGCGCGAGCGCTCAGGCTTGGCCGGGGCCAGCGCCCAGTCCGGCAGAGGTGCGGCTTTGCGCTCTTCTTCCTTGGTCTCGCGCTGCAATACGGCTGCCGCCTGCGCGCTCTCCATCCTGCGCACCGACGTTCCACCGGAGTTGGCGATCTCGACAAGATGACCGGCTAGCCCATCCTTGATGAGCTCGTACCAGCACTGCTTTTCGGGGTTATCCGTCTGGCCCTGCCAGCCGCAGATATACAGCCGGTCGCGCGCGCGCGTCATGGCGACGTAGAGGAGCCGGTGATATTCCTCGCGCTCGGACTGCTGGAGGCAAGCCTTGGCATTGGACAGTACCGCAAGGTCGGAGTGGCCCGTTGGCGGCCAGACGAAGTGCTCAACCTCACCGGGTGATGTACCAGGGCGCGGCAAGGGTAAGAGCCGCGGACCCTGCGGCCGCGGCAGCATGCAGGTGTCGGGCAGGAACACGATCGGCGCCTGCAAGCCCTTGGCGCCATGCACCGTCATGATGCGCACCTCGTCGCGGTCCTGCTCCATGTCGCGCTTGATCTCAATGTCGTCGGTGCGAAGCTTGTCGATGAAGCCCTGGAGCGAAGGCGCGGCCTCGCGGTCATACGCAAGCGCGAGGTCGAGGAACTCGTCGATCGCCTCCGCGGCCTCTGGTCCAAGCCTTGTCAGCATGCGCTTGCGCATAAGCTGTCCCTCGGCGCCAAGCAGCTCCGAGAAGAACTCGTAGGGCGGCAGGTAGTCCGCGCGTGCGAGCCACGCAGACAGGCGCGTGCAGGCTTTGGCAAACCGCGTGTCCTCCTCGGCCTTATCTCTGAGCTGAGACCACAGCGAGCGCGGGCGCCGGTCATAGGCGAGATCGAACAGCGCATCGTCGTCCAAACCGAACAAGGGACTCTTCAACACTACGGCGAGCGCAAGGTCGTCCTCGGGCATGAGCAGTACGTCGGCGAGCGCGACGAGGTCCTGAACGGCAAGCTGGTCCATGAGCCGCATGCGGTCCGCGCCGGCGACCGGGATGCCCTCGTGTTTCAGCGCACGGATCATTGGCGTGATGAATGGATCGCGGCGGCGAACGAGGATCAGAATGTCGCCCGCTTTGACATTGCGGCCTTGCGACACCAAGGGCTCGCCTTCAGCGAGCCAGCGCTTGATCTGCTTCGCGATGCGCCGGCAAAGCTGATCGACTGAGCGGGCGCCAGCTGCCTCCTCGTTCCACGGTTCGAACGCCTCGGCAGGGTCAGGCTTGGTCTCGGTCTCGGTTTCCCAGACTTCCACCAGTCCCGCTTCGCCTTTGCGATGCGCGTGGTGCTTGATGACGCTGGTCGCGAGCGTCATCAATCCTTGCGCGGCCTGCGGCTTGGCGAAGACATGATCGATGGCATCAAGAATTGGCTCTGTTGAGCGGAAAGAGAGATTGAGCGGCACGTCGTGCCAAACAAGCCCGGCCGCTTCAGCCCTGCGCTTGAAGGCGTGGCCAACCTCGCCGAATCGCGCCGGGTCGGCGCCCTGGAAACTGTAGATCGACTGCTTCTCGTCACCGACGGCGAACAGCGTGCGCGGCTTTCCGTCTGCACCGCCCGCGCCTGCGCCGGCGAAGAACTCCTCGGCCAATCGCTCGATAATGGTCCATTGCTGAGGATTGGTGTCCTGCGCCTCGTCGACCAGGATGTGATCGACACCACCGTCGATCTTGTAGAGCACCCAGGCGGCGGCATCGGCACGCGATAGCAGGTTCGATGTCTTGATAATGAGGTCGTCGTAATCGAGCACGGCCTCGGCCTGCTTGCGCCGCTCATAGTTGGCCTGGATCGCGTCGGCGAATGCCAGCACGGCGGCGCTCGCCTCAGCCACGCGCAAATGCGCGAGCTTGAGATCGAGCGCGGCAAAGCGGTCGCGCGCCTCTTCGAGAGCGGCGCAGAGTGCGGGAACTGCGTCTTTCAGCGCCTTGCTGCAAAATCGTTGGCGCGGCTCACCTTTGTCGGTGCAGAAGATGGTCCTGAACAGAGAGGCGCGTCCTTCACCGTCCACGTCCTTGGCCGCCGCGAGGCTCGATTTTAGCCTCTCGTCATCGGCTGTCGCGGAGTGCATGACGAGAGCTTGCAACAGCGCGTCAATTTCGCTGTCGGTCAGCGCTGCCGCGAGCATGGCGGTGAGCGCGTCTTCCTGCTCGGCCTCGACGCGAAGCAGGCGCTTTAGCGCCAAGCCCTCGGCCTCGGCCCAGTCGGGACGAGAATCGTGATACGCCATCATGGCGGCGAGCTCTGCGCGCTTGCCGAGCACGGTATTCACCACCTGGCGGAAATACTCCTCGCTGGTCAGCGCGATGACCGTCGCGAGCGCCTTCCCGAGCGTGCTATCACGCTCCTCTGCGGCGCGGGCGATCGTTGCGTCGAAGGCTTGCCGCCGCATCTCCGCCTGGCCGCGCTCGTCGAGCACCTTGAAATGCGGTGTGACCTGGGCCTCGAGCGAGAAGCGCTGCAACAGGCGCTCACAGAAGCCGTGGATGGTATGGATCTTCAGCCCGCCCCTCGCTTCGAGCGCGCGGGCGAAGAGGCGCCGCGCGGTGCGTAGGTGCTCCTCCTTGGGCGCGCGCCCCATCAGCGCAATCAGCTCTTTGCGCAACTCGCCCTCAGGAGCCGTCGCCCAGCGCACGAGATCATCGAGTAGCCGGTTCTGCATCTCTGCCGCGGCCGTCTTGGTGTAGGTGAGGCAGAGGATCGATTCGGGCTTGGAGCCGGCGATGAGGAGGCGCAACACCCGCCTGACCAGGACCTCGGTCTTCCCCGTGCCGGCATTGGCCGACACCCACGCCGAGGCCTCGGGGTCGGAGGCCCGCGCCTGATTGCGGTCGGTCTCGTGGGGAAGCGGCGGCTGGTCGTTCATCGCCACTCCTCCTCGGCCTCTTGGGTGAGCCACTCGTCGACGCGGGCGAGATGGGCATATTCGTCGTATTCGTAAAGCCGCCTGAACACTGATCTGCGCTTGACCTCGTACGGCATGTCCGGCCGGTCGTAGCGATCGACGAGTGCGACCAAGTCTTTGAGGGCTCTACACGCCAAGCTTGCGGGTGCAGACGTTCCGGCGGAGCTCTCCTCGCCGCCGTCGTTTCGTCCCGAGGCTTTGATATAGCGAATGGCCTGGACCCGCCGCTTGCCGAGCTCGGCAAAGCCGCCATGCTCCGCGATCGCCGCTTCTAGCGGAAGCTGCGGGGCGAATAGCGTCTCGACATGTTTCGAAATCGGCACGCTTCCGGTCTTATAGTCGTAGATGACGATAGAGCCGTCCTTGCCAATGTCGATGCGATCGGCGCGGGCAGTCAGCTCAAAGTTCGAGGCGAGCTTGAGCGCGCCTATGACTTCGGTGTGTGTCCGCTCGGCGAAGGTCCGCCGCGCGGGCTCGGTCGCGGCGAACCAGAGGGCGAATTGCTGGAAGGCAGGCCGCCAGAAGGCCTCCACGCGCGGGGAGCCGCCAAACTCCTTGAAGGCACGATCCGCGAAGGTAAGCAGCTCGGCGTAAATGTTGGCCGGCAGACTGTCGGGATAGGCCTCCGCAAAGCCATGCACGGCCCTGTGCACGATCTGGCCGCGCAAGGCTTGGTCGGGCTCGGCACCGAGCGGCTTCAAAGGTTCGAGCCTCAAGATGTCGCGCGCGAAGATCTCGTAGGGATTGGCGATCCATTTCTCGATGCGCGTCACGCTGAGCTTGCGCGGCCTCGCGTCGATGGGAGGGCACGGTCTTGGCGGCTTGGCCGGAGCGAAGCCCGGCGTGTGGTCTCGATCGCGCGCCCACTCGACCCAAGGCTGCTGCTCGTGCTTGATCTTGTTTTCCAGGCCCGAGGCGGTCACCAGCGCTGCTAGCCGCTGCAGCCAGCGCGAAGGCACGCTCGGCACGCCCTCCACCTTCAGTGCGCGCGTGAGGTAGACGGTGCCAGCGCCGAGCGCCTGCCCGAAATCGTGGGCGGCAAGTCCGATGCGCCGCTCTGGCGGACTCAATCCGAGCGCCTCGCGCATGGGCCTGCTGAGCCAAGGGCCAGACTCTTGCGGTCGCGGCCAAATACCTTCGTTAAGGCTGCCGAGGATCACGACATCGGGTTGTTGGAGTCTCGCCTCGAGCGGGCCCCAGATGAAGAGGCGAGGGTGCAAAGGAAATCGCGGCCGGACCACTTCGTCTGCGATCAGGCTGCGGTAGAAGGGCGGGTAGTCTGCGAGCCCGATGGTGAGCCTGCGCCCGGCATCGATCAGCTCGGCGAGCAGCACCGACAACGCCTCTCCGGCATCGCCTTGCCACAGTACTGATGGCGAGCCGCGCTCGTCCCGGGCCAAGGCTTCGGCAACTTCCGCATGGGCTCGTGCGAATTCCGCCGCCTGGCGCGAAGTCCGGTTCCCGAACAGAGCCGTGAGCGGGGCGAAGGCGACTTCGAGATCGGCGACGAGCTTGAGAGCGACTTTCTGCTCCTGCTCGCTTATTGGTGCGCGGCGTTGCTTTTCCTCGTCGCGCGCCGCTCGGAGCGCATCGCGCGCGCCTGCGAAGCCTTGTCCAACATAGATGTCGCGGAAGGCGCCGCGCTCGAACGCCCGCACCGCAGTCCTGATTGCTGCGGGCGAGCGCCCAAGCAAGGCAAGAGGATGCTTCAGAAGCGCCATCAGCTCTGGCGGCGCAAAGTTTGTCTCGATTGCGCCAAGCACCAGATCGAGGAAAGCGCCGGGTACCGTGCGCGCAACAGGCACGCCAGCCGAGTCGTCGATGGTGAGATCATAGCGCTTGAGCCGCGTCGCCACGCGCCGCGCCAGCATACGGTCAGGCGTGACCAGGGCCGCGGTCTTTCCCGGCGTCTCGATGACAGACTTGAGGATCAGCGCGATGGCTTCGGCCTCGTCATGGGCTGTCGGCGCGACCACTAAGCGAATACCGGCAAGCGCCTTGGCGAAGCTCGCGCGCGCCAAGCCGTCAGCATCGAGGAAGCGCCGCCAACGCTCGGTGCTCTCAGCCGGCCGGAGCGCCTCGCTCATGAGATGAAGCCGCGCGCGGGCGCTCGCGTTGGGTTCGCTTCCCGGCACGAAGGCAACATCCTTGCGCTCCACGCCGAGCTTGCGCAGCAGCTCAGCCATGCCGGCCTGCGGATGCTCGGGGTGATCTCCGAGCAGCGCCCAGCTTTCATCATCAAGTGAGAGGTCAAGGCCCGGCAGCACGACGGCGCCATTCGGCAATGAGGCGATGGTCCTGAGCAGACGCGCAGTCGCAGGCACGGTGCCGGTCGATCCCGCAGCGATCACTGGATAGGGCGAGCCTTGCGCCAGGCGCTTGGTCTCTTGCGCCATCAGCAAATTGCGGCGTGTCATGGGTGAGACGAGGCCGTTTTCCTCAAGATGATGAGGCCAGTGTTCGGTGACGATCTTGAGGAAGTCGACGGTGACCCGCCAATGCGCGGCGAAGTCCTCCGGCACGATCTCAGCGAGCTTGGAAAGATGGACCTCCTCACGCTCGACATCGTCCATCAGCTGCGCGAGGTCCGCCGCGAGATAGGAGGCTTGTCCGGGGGTGACCTCCAGCAAAGGTGCCCCCAAGGTGAAGTCCTCCTGAGCCGCCTCAGCACGCAAGCGGCGGCCTAGGGCGAGCACGAGCTTAATGAGAGCTAAGCGGCGAGGGAGGACGCCGATAGCGGGTGCCCCGATCGCACTGTCGTCCTTGGTGCTGTCACCACCACTGAAGATGATGGCGGCCTCCTCGTCAGGATCGCCGAGAGCCCTGATGCGCGGAAGGAGCAGCGCTTCGGTTTCGGCTTCGGCGAGGAAGGCCTCACGCAGGGCGCGCGCGGCGCGTCGCGTGGGAAGATAGATGGTGGTGAGAGGAAGCGCGAGCGGATCGGGCTTGGCGCCACCCGCCAATGGAAAGTCGCCGCCGAGGATCGCCTTGGCGAGGGTTGTAAGGAACGGCGCCGATGGCGGGATGGTGTAGAGCCTCGGCCCCCCTGATAAGGGTTCAGGCCTGCCTGGCGGACTCGGTTGGACACCCTCCGACATTAACGCCTGAGGTGCTTGTAGATAGCCCATTTCGCTGCTACCCTGTGGACACCGCTGGACATTAAGCACCGCGGTGAGCGCAACCTAATTGCAACCTAAATGGTCGCCAATGCCAACTTTCACTGACAAAATGCTAAAGGGCCTGAAGCCGCGGGCGTCGGGACAAGTCGATGTGTGGGACGCTGTGCTCCCCTGCTTCGGAGTCCGCGTGGGGAGGAAGACTAAAACATTCTTTGTCGGGGTAAGGATCAATGGTCAGTACCGGCGAATCACCCTCGGTCGATACGACAGGCTTAGCCTTAAGGATGCGCGTGACAAGGCCCGTGACATTATTAATGACGCACAGAGCGGAATCACTCCCGAGCTAAAGAAGAAGCGGGAAGCAAAGGGCTCCTTCGGAGCGGTGGCCGAAGCCTTCATGACTGATTACGCCAGCGAGCATCGCACCCGTGGCGAGATGCAACGCATGATCAACTCCTATCTTAAGGAATGGCGTGATCGCCCGATCTCCGAGATCACCCGTGGCGAAATTAAGGAGCTGTTGCGCGTGAAAGCGCGGACGGCTCCGATCATGGCGAATCGATTGCTGTCGCTTATCACCAAGATTTTTAATTGGGCTCTGAAAGAGGAGCTGATTGCGTCTTCACCTGCGACGCGGATCGACCGACCCGGCCAAGAAACTGAGCGCGAGAGAAGTTTGTCGGCAGATGAGATCAGGACTGCGTGGGGCGCATTCGACAAGCTCGGTTACCCATTCGGAGCTGTTTACAAGATGGCTCTCGTGACTGGCCAGCGGCGCGGCGAGATCGCTGGCATGAAGTGGGCCGAGATCACTGGCGAGGGCTGGAAGTTACCGGGTGAACGGGCCAAAAAGGCCAAAGGCCATTTAGTGCCGCTGTCATCCCTCGCCAGAGAGATTCTCGACGGTACACCCCAGATCGGTGAATTAGTTTTCAGATCTCACCGTGATGCGCCGGTTCAGAATTGGAGCAAGGCGGCGAAGCGACTTCGTAAGTTGTGTGGGTCGATGGAGCCCTGGCACTTGCATGACCTCAGGCGGACATTTGCCACGCACCTACGCAGCCTTGGGGTTGATCGATTAGTTGTCAGTAAGCTTCTCAACCATGCCGAGGCTGGAATCACGAAGGTCTATGACCGCTACAGCGCCGACCCTGAGAAGACGGCGGCTATGGAGCGATGGACCAATCGCCTGCGCGAGCTCATCAGCGCCGCTCCAGCCGACAACGTCGTCCAACTTAAAAAAAGTTGCTAGATTGTTCTTGACACCCTCCTCGCTCACAAGTATGTAAGTCGCCGCCGAACAAATGGCGAACTCCGGTCATAAGCCGATATATATTATTATGAGGGCAGTAATTGTCGCGTAAGAAGTGGTATCGGCGTTTCCCTAGCCTCAAGCCTCCCAAGAAGTTTAAAACTGACGACATGCTCATCATCGTTCGTCGGCTCAAATTCGCCGAAGGGCAGCGCCACGTAGAAGGGATTTTCCCTGGGTTCGAAATCCGCAGGCCAATAGCCGTTCCTGTGCTTTGGATCATCAACACCGCCGAAACTCAACCGCCATTGGTTGTCCCAGTAACTGACATCGTTCGGGATAAAGGCGTTGTCTACATCCGAGGGTTCTCCGACCCAAAAGAGGGTGGTTATGGCCGACTTGAATCCACCCGCGCAGCTTCGCATTAAGTCTGCAACAGTTCCAGCAGCCGCGAGGCCAGCGGCTGCCGTCAAAATCCGGCGCCTTGTCATGACCACGTTTACTGATTTCCCCCAGTACTCAGACGGCCAAACTTGATTGCAGGTTAGCTGGCTTGTGCGACTAAACACGAGTCGCGGCAAAAAGATGTTTGGGGGGAAGGGACGTTAGATGGAACAATGCAAGATCGTAGACTACGGCTACCTACCGCCCCAGCCATCCCATAACCCTACAAGGCAATTCAAAAGGTCTCATCCAAGCCGCAGTCGCATCAGTATCTGCGATAGTCCAATCTCAGCGAAAATCAATCAGAACTCGCAGCCCAAAAAAACCTTCCAGATCATGCTGCAGCCAAGCTCAGCAAGCTATTGGCGCTCGTGGCAATGCCATTTCCGCTTTTTCAAAAAGAGAAACCCCGTCGCTGTGCGAAGATATAGAGAATGACTATGCCCAAGCCGAGGGCAAGCCAGATTAGCATGTCGCGCACCAGCGCGTCCCTGCGCCCTTTGTAGCTACCGACCATGCCTCCGCTGAGATAGACGATAAGCGCCGAGAACATCGCCACATAGCCGAACGTCGCGGTGTCGAGCCCAGCAATCATGCCCGACTCGTTCAAGATCAGGAGAACGGCTCCGAGAGCCAGGATGATGAGCGCAGTCCAATTCGTCACGTCTAATCTTTCACTTGTTCGGAGCGCACTTTCAATCACGCAAAAAAGAAGCCCCGGCCATCATGGATTGACCGGGGAGCGTCCATCGAACGACTCTTGAAGCAACGGCCCCAGGAGGCTCGTCCTGAGGCCGTTGCGTTTTTTTGAGGGTCACGTGTCGAAGAGGCTCGCTAGTA
>Ga0182039_10002444_pt1 | contig 10150 bp, 7 predicted proteins | sample sta12Can44000111_FD_125975 | JGI IMG/M metagenome (GOLD analysis project Ga0182039, IMG submission 125975) | Lab enrichment of tropical soil microbial communities from Luquillo Experimental Forest, Puerto Rico - statanox.12C.anox.44.000.111 | ecosystem: Environmental > Terrestrial > Soil >...
ATCCGCTACGTGCCCGCCCAGAAATGCGTCGAGCTGAAGAGCCTGAAGCTCTACCTCTGGAGCTTCCGCGACGAGGGCACGTTCCACGAGGCGGTGACGAACCGGATCTGCGACGACCTCGTGCGGGCGCTCGAGCCGCGCTTTCTCGAGGTCGTCAGCGACTTCGCGGTGCGGGGAGGGATCCACACGGTCGTGACTGCGAGGCACGGCGAGCGTCCGCCCGGCGCCTGACCGCGACGCCGGCGGGGCGCGGCATGGCGTCGCAGCGCCGCCACACTGCGCCGCCACGGCACGCGGCGCGCGGGGGTTTCCCACGGCCCGAGCGGACCGCATCTTCTCCCTCGGGGAGGGTACGTGGGATCCGGCAGGCGCCTCTGCATCGCGTACGTCAACTACGGAGCGCAGAGCGGCGTCACCGCTTCCGTCAGCCAGGCGCTCGTCTCCCGCGGGCACGAGCTGCACCTCATCGACGCCACCGGTGACCTCGAGCCGCGCGATCCGTCGACGGGCCGCCCGCGCCCGACGCCCCGCGTGCTGCTCAACCTCGGGCTCGCGACCGGCCGCTTCGGCCGCCGCGCGCTCGGGCACCGCTGGAACACGATCTACGCGTTCGACCACCACTCCCGCCGCGCGGGCGACGCGCTCCTCGCGCTCCGCCATCCGCCCGAGGTCGTCGTCCAGAACGGCGCCCTGTTCGCGCCTGGGGACCCGCCGCCCTTCCCTTACGCCCTCCTCATCGACCATACCCGCGCGCTCGCGATGAGGAGCCCGGCGTGGCCGGAGGCCGGGCTCGCGGCGCCGCCGGAGTACGGCGCGAGGTGGCGCGCGCGCGAGACGCGCACCTACCGGCGCGCCCGGGCGATCGCCAGCTTCAGCGAGAACACCGCGCGTTCGCTCGAGCTAGACTACGGGGTCGACCCGTCGCGGATCCGCGTGGTCGGCGCCGGCGCGAACGTCTTCCCCGACGAGGCGCAGCGCCTGGACGACGGCCGGACGATCCTCTTCGTCGGTCGCGAGTTCGCGCGGAAGGGCGGGACGTTCCTCGCGGAGGCCTTCGGCCGCGTCCGCCGCAGGGTCCCCGGTGCGCGCCTGATCGTGGCCGGCCCCGCGGCGCCGCCGCCGTTGCCGGAGGACGCGACCTGGCTCGGCGAGGTGCCGCTCGCCGAGATCCCCGCGCTGCTCGCCAAGGCGACGGTGTTCGCGCTGCCCACCCTGCGCGAGCCGTTCGGCCTCGCGTACCTCGACGCGATGGCGTGCGCCGTCCCGTGCGTCGGGACGCGCATCGAGGCCGTCCCCGAGATCGTCGAGGACGGGGAGACGGGGCTCCTCGTCCCGCCCGGCGACGCGGGCGCGCTCGCCGCGGCGCTCGAGCGGCTCCTCTCGGACCCGCTGCGTGCGCGGGCGATGGGCGCGCGCGGGCGGCAGCGCGTCGCGGCGCGCTTCGGATGGGCGCTCGTCGCTGAGCGGCTCGAGCGCGCGCTGCTCGACGCCCTCGCGCCGCCCGAGGATCGCGTGATCACGCCTACGCCTACGCGAGTGTAGGTCCGCGGTCACCGTCCGCGGACCCGCGTCGGTGCGGACCCGACGTGCGATAGGCGTCGACCCGGGCCGGGTTAGAATCGCCGCGCGTGTCCGGTCCCGCCCAGGCACAGAGCGCCGCGGCCTTCGAGCCGCTCGCCCTCGTGGGCGCGACGCTCGACGAGCGCTACGAGCTCACCGCGCATCTCGCCACCGGCGGGATGGGCGCGGTGTTCCGCGCGCGCCACGTGCACCTGCGCAAGGACGTCGCGGTCAAGGTGCTCCGGCCGGATCTCTGCACCTCGCCGGACCTCGTCGAGCGCTTCCGCCGCGAGGCGGAGATCGCGAGCGCGCTCGAGCACGAGAACATCGTGCGCGTCACCGACTTCGGGCGGAGCGCGGGCGGATACCTGTACCTGGTGATGGAGCTGCTCACCGGGGAGAGCCTGTTCGACCGGCTCCGGCGCGAGGGGTTCCTCCCGCCGAGCCAGGTCGTGCACGTGCTCTGGCAGGTCTGCGCCGGGCTCGAGGCCGCCCATGCCCTCGGGGTCGTGCACCGCGATCTGAAGCCCGAGAACGTCTTCCTCGCGCGGACGCCCAGCGGGCGCGAGGTGGCGAAGATCCTCGACTTCGGAATCGCGAAGCTCGTCGGCCCGACCAGCGCCACCTCGACGCAGGCGGGCGTCATCGTGGGCACGCCCGAGTACCTCGCGCCGGAGCAGGCGGTCGGGGGAGAGGTGGACGCCCGCGCGGACCTGTACGCCGTGGGGCTCATCGCCTGGCGCGCCCTGGTCGGCTGCCATCCCTTCAAGGCGGACGAGCCGCGCGCGCTCCTCATGATGCAGGCGACGCGCCCCGTTCCGCTGCTCACCGACCCGCGCCCCGATCTCGGCGCGTACCCCGCGCTCGTCGCCGCCGTCTCGAGGGCGTGCGCGAAGGAGGTCGGCGAGCGGTACGAGACCGCGTACGCGCTGCGCGAGGACCTCGCCGCCGCGCTCGGCGGCGAGTTCGTCCTCCCGCCGGGCGCGACGCCGTCCCCCGTGGTGGAGCTCTCCCCGATCCCGCTCCCGCACCCGTCGCGCCTCCTCGCCCCGCCGCCGGACCGCACCCGCTCCGTGACGTCGGCGCACCCGCCGCCCGGGGTGGCGCGCGCGCTCCGCCTCGCCCGGCTCCGCCTCGCGGTCGATCGCGCCGGGGAGACGCTGCGCGCGGGCGCCGAGGAGCTCCGCGCGCGGCTCGCGCCGTGGGCGCGCCGGGGGGTGGAGCGGTTGCGCGCCCGCCCCTGGATCGCGGTCGTCGCGGCGGCGGCCGTGCTCGGCGGGATCTTCGCGGGGAGCGCGATCGCGTGGACGCGTGGGCGCGCCGCCGCGGACGCCCGGGAGGCCCTCGCCGCCGGACAGCCCGAGCGCGCGCTCGCCGCCCTCGATCGCGCGCTCGTGCGCCGCCCCGCCGACCCCGAGCTCGCGCTCCTCCGCGCGCGCGCCCTGAACCGGATCCCGGGCTCGGAGGGCGCCGCCATCGCAGCCTACGCCGCGGCCCGCGCGCGCGGCCCGCTCGGAGCGGACGCGCTCGAGGAGCTCACACGCGATCTCGCGCTGGAGCGAAGCCTCGCCGATCGCGCCGGGCGGCTCCTCGTCGAGAGCGGCGACGCCGCGATCCCGGCGCTCGCGCGCGCGGCCAAGGAGGGCCCGGGGATGCAGCGGTTCCGCGCGCTCACGCTCGCGCGCGACCTCGGCGCCGAGGAGCGGATGGACCGGCTCGAGGCCTACGCGTCGCTGCTCGATGACGCCGACTGCGAGATCCGGCGGGCCGCCGCGCGGCGGCTCGGCGAGATCGGCGCTCCCGCCGCGGTGTCGGCGCTCCGCCGCGCCGCCGCGGCGAAGGTCGACGCGAAGGGGATCTTCGGCATCACGAAGCAGGCGCCCGCGTGCGGCGCCGCCGAGGCCGCCCAGGCCGCGCGCCGCATCGAGGCCGCCGCAGCGCGGTGATATCGCGTCCTCGCCGCCGTCGCGCGCGCCGCGCGCCCGTGCTAAACGAGCGCGCGGACGAGCCCGCGAGGCTCGTCGGTCCCAGGGACGGAGATCGACGCATGGCGCGCACGAAGGAGCTGGTGGCGAGGGCGGAGGGGACGCCGCCGCTGGAGATCGAGGCGGACGCGCTCGCGCTCCCCGTGTTCGAGGAGGACCTGCGCGGCCAGGGGAGCGGCCGCGTGAAGGAGCTCGGGACGCTGCTCGGCGCGGACGTCGTCGGGCTCGCGCGGGCGGAGCGGTTCGAGGGGAAGCTGGGGCAGGAGCTCGCGCTGCCGACGCTGGGGCGCGCGGCCGCGGCGCGCGTGATCCTCTCCGGGCTCGGCCCGCGCTCGAGGGCCCGCCGCTTCGGGGACGAGGGATACGAGCCGCTCCGCATGGCGGCGGGCAAGGCGGCGCGGACGGCGGCGAAGGCCGGCGCGCGCTCGCTCGCGGTCGCGCTCCCCGAGGCGACCGAGGACGACCTCGCCTCGGCGGCCCGCGCGCTCGCCGAGGGCGCGCTCCTCGGCGGCTACGCGTTCGAGCGCTACAAGACCGGCGAGGAGCGGCGCCCCGCGCCGCTCTCGGAGACCATCGTCGCGCTGCCGCGCGGCGCCGAGCGCGGCGGCGAGATCAAGGAGGCGCTCGCGCTCGCGCAGGAGATCGCGCGCGCCGTCGCGTGGGCGCGCGACCTCGTGAACCTCGGCCCGGCGGACTGCACCCCGACCCGGCTCGCCCAGGCGGCCGAGGCGCTCGCGCGCCAGGCGCGCCTCGAGGTGGAGGTCCGCGGCCCGCGCGAGATCGCCCAGCTCAAGATGGGCATGTTCCTCGGCGTCACGCGCGGCTCGGAGGAGCCGCCCCGCCTCGTGCGCGTGAGCTGGGTCCCGAAGGGCCCTGGCGCGAAGCGCCCCCCCATCGTCCTCGTCGGGAAGGCGATCACGTTCGACTCGGGCGGCCTGTCGCTCAAGCCGACCGAGAGCATGGTGACGATGAACACGGACATGGCCGGGAGCGCCGCGGTGCTCGCCGCGCTGCGGGTCGTCGCCTCCCTCCGCCCCGAGTTCCCCGTCCACGCGGTGCTGGGCGCCTGCGAGAACATGCCGGGGGGGCGGGCGTACAAGCCGTCGGACGTGCTCGTCTCGTACTCGGGGAAGACCGTCGAGGTCACCAACACCGACGCGGAGGGGCGGCTGGTGCTCGGCGACGTGCTCGCCTGGGCCGCGAGGACGCTCGAGCCGGCGCTGATGGTGGACGTGGCCACGCTCACGGGCGCGTGCATGGTCGCCCTGGGCCACACCACCGCGGGGCTGTTCGGCCCGGACGGCCGCGCCGTCGAGGCGATGCAGGAGGCGGCCCGCGCCTCGGGCGAGGACGTCTGGCGGCTCCCGATGACGGAGGCCCTGAAGGATCAGCTCAAGAGCGACCGGGCCGATCTCAAGAACACCGGCGAGCGGTTCGGCGGCGCGATCAGCGCGGCCCACTTCCTCCACGCCTTCGCGGGCGAGACGCCCTGGGCCCACCTCGACATCGCCGGCCCGTCGCACGCGCCGAAGGAGCGCGGGTACGTGCCGAAGGGCGGCACCGGGTTCGCGGTGCGCACCCTCGTCGAGCTCGTCCGGCGCTGGAAGGCGTAGGCGGCGTCGCGGCATCGACGTCGGGTGCTCATCCCGACCGCCCGCGCACGCGTGCGCGCCGGGCGCGCGGCCGCTAGGCTCGTCACCGTGAGCCCGCGCGAGGTCCTGATGCACCTGCTCCGCCCGGCGGGCGGCGGCATCCACCTCGTCTCGACGGGGAAGGCGGAGCAGCTCGCGCTGCAGCGGCGGCTCTACGGCGCCGACGACGAGGCGGGCGTCCGCGCGCGCTGGCGGGACGACCTCGCCCGGATCCCGGCCGCGCGCGGCGTCCTCCTCGGCATCCCCTCAGACGTGGGCGCCGGGTTCCAGCGCGGCGCGAACCTCGCGCCGGGAGCGATCCGGGCGCGGCTCCTCGAGGAGGACCCCGGCTTCGCGGACCGGGCGCGCGCGCTCGGGCTCGTGGACCTCGGCGACGTGTTCGTCGTCCCTCAGCTCCTCCACGACGAGATGCTGTCCGGACCGCAGCTCGCGGCGTCGCGGCGCGCCCTCTACCCGGATCTCGCTCCCGACGACGCCGCCCGCCTCCCGGCGTCGCCGCTCTCGATCGCGGAGCGCGCGCTGTCGCTCGTCCTCGCCGAGAACCCGAGCGCGAAGGTGTTCGCGCTCGGCGGCGATCACTCGACGGCCTGGCCCGTCGTGAAGACGCTCGCCGCCGCGCGCCCCGGGATCGGGATCGTCCAGCTCGACGCGCACACGGACCTGCTCGCCGAGCGGCTCGGGGTCCGCTACTGCTTCGCCACCTGGTCGTACCACGCGAACGAGCTGCTCGGCCGCGGCGGGCGCCTCGTCCAGGTCGGCACGCGGGCGTCGGGGCACGACCGTGCACACTGGGAGTCCACCCTCGACGTGCGCCAGCACTGGGCCGCCGACGTCCGGCGCGACCCGGCGGCGGCCCTCGACGCGATCCTGGCCGACGTCCGCGCCGCCGGCGTCCGCGAGGTGTACCTGTCGAACGACATCGACGGCACCGACGAGGCCTACGCCGACGCGACCGGCACGCCGGAGCCGGGCGGCCTCGAGCCGGACTTCGTCTCCGCCCTCGTCGCGCGGCTCGGCCGCGAGGTGGGGCTCGCCGGCGGGGACGTGATGGAGGTCGCGCCCGCCGTGCAGCGCACGCCGGGCGGCGGGGCGCGGACGGTCGCGCTCGGGGCGCGGTATCTGCGCGAGACGATCGCCGCCGCGCTGGGATAGCGCCACCGCCGCCGCCTCGCCCGCGACCGGTACGCTCGGGAGACGCGAGCCGGCGAGGCCGAAAAATTCAAGGCCCCGGATCCGCTGGATCCGGGGCCCGGGTGGTCGGACGGGGGTTCCTTCCGCTACGCCTTGGTCTTCTCCTCGACCTTCTCGTGCTCGGGGATGATCCCGACCAGCGCGCCGACCGCCGCGCCCGCGGCCGCGCCGGCGACCGCGAAGAGGGCCGCGACGGCGGTGACGCCGAGCACCATGCCGAAGATGATGAGCGCCTTCACCGCGAAGCTGGCGGTGACGGGCGTGCCGAAGATGCCGCCGGCGAGGAGGACGCCCGCGTACCCGCCGTAGAGGAGCGCGGGGAGGAGCGCGACGGCGAGGAAGGCGATGAGGCCGATGCCGGCGCCGATGACCGCGGGAAGCTTCGTGTTCGTGTTCTTGGTCGTCATGGCTTTCTCCTTCGGTTCCTTCGGTTCCGGGGCCGTCCGTCCGGCCACCCGCTCAGACGTCTCTGCACGGCTTCTGCCAGCCCCTGGCGCACGGGAGTTCGCGGGGTTGCGCGCTGGGCTGTCGGGAGATCCCGACGCGACCGCCGGGCGGCCCGACAGGCGGCGCCCGGCGGGTGCTGTGCTACCCTCCGCCGCCGTGAACGCCTTCAAGCCGCACCTGGCCGCCGTCGCCGACTACCCGTACGCGAACGTCGACGCTCGCGTGAAGCTGGACCAGAACGAGAGCCCCGAGGACCTGCCGCCCGCCCTCAAGGCGCGCGCGCTCGAGCGGCTCGCCGCGCTCCCCTGGAACCGCTACCCCGCGCTCCACGCGGACGACGTCCGCGCGGCGCTGGCGCGCCACGAGGGCTGGCCCGAGGAGGGGGTCGTCCTCTCGCCGGGGTCGAACCTGCTCGTCCTCGCCCTCGCGCAGGGCGCGCGCGCGGTCCTCGATACCGTGCCCGCGTTCCCCTACTACAAGGGGGCCGCGGAGGCCGCGGCGACGCCGTACCGGCGCATCCCGCTCGGCGACGGCTTCGCGCTGCCCACCGACGCGCTCCTCGCCGCGCTGGACGGCCCGCCCGGCGTCCTCTTCCTCCCGAACCCGCACGCGCCCACGGGGCGCCTCTTCGACGCCGGCGACGTCGAGCGGCTCGCGGCGAAGGCGCGCGAGAAGGACTGGCTCCTCGTCGTCGACGAGGCCTACCACGCGTTCGCGGGAACCGACGCGCGGCCGCTCGCGCGGGCGAACCCGAACGTCGCGATCCTCCGGACGTTCTCGAAGTCCTGGTGCCTCGGCGGCGTCCGCGCCGGCTACCTGCTCGGCTCGCCCCGCGTCGCCGCGGTCGTCCGCGCGCTCGTGCCGCCCTTCTGCCTCCCCGCCCACACGAGCGCGATCCTCCTCACCGCGCTCGAGGCCCCCGGCCACTTCGCGCCGATCATCGAGCGGATCCGCGCCGAGCGTGCCCGCCTCCTCGCCGCCCTCTCCCGTCACCCGACGTGGAGGCCGTATCCGAGCGCCGCGAACTTCATCCTGGTCCGGACGCCGGACGCGAAGGCGGCGTACGACGCGCTCCTCGCGAAGGGGATCCTGGTGCGGCGGCAGGATCACTACCCGGGGCTCGAGGGCTGCATCCGCGTGACGGTCGGGACGCGCGAGGAGAACGACCTGCTCCTGGCGGCCGCGGGGGTGGCGTAGCAACGCTCGACGACCGCGCTCGCTTCAACGCGGCGGCGTAGCTTCTCGCTCAAACGAGATCGAACCGCTCGCTGTGCACGTCCCCGAGCGGCACGTTGAGGCGCGCGAGCGCCCTCTCGACGCTGTCCATCATCGCCGGCGGCCCGCACACGAAGTAGGCGTAGCGCCCCTCGCGGGGCCGGTGGCGCTCGAGGATCGCCTCGGTGACGTAGCCCTGCTCGCCCGGCCAGACCGGCGGCGGTTGCTCGAGCACGTGTACGACGCGCACGTTGAGCCGCGCCGGGAGCTCCTCGAGCTCTTCCCGGAACGGCGTCCGCTCCCAGTCCGCGGTGCCGTAGACGAGCAGGTGCGGCCGGCGGTCACCGCGGTCGGCGAGGGTCCGGAGCATCGACAGGCACGGCGCGATCCCGGCGCCGCCCGCGACGAAGACGTAGCCGTCGAGCTCCGGGAACTGGTCGATGCTCATCGTGCCGAACGGTCCGTCCACGTAGATCCGGTCGCCCGGGCGCGCGGTGGCCACGAGGCGCCGGGTATGGTCCCCCGCCGCCTTGATCGCGAACTCGATGCGCGGCGTCAGCTGCGCGCTCCCGGAGAACGAGAACGGGTGCTCCGCCATCGCGAACGGCGAGCCCGCCCAGGTCAGCCACGCGAACTGTCCCGGGCGGAAGCGGAGGCCGTCGTGGCCGTCGAGATCGACGACGAGCGACGCGATGTCGCCGCGCTCGCGGCGGACCTCGCGGACGATCCAGGGCCGGCGTACGAGCGCGAGCGGCTTCGCGACGCGCACCCGGAGGAGCATGCCGACCCAGGCGGCGGTCCAGACGATCCACAGCCCGCGGACGATCGGCGCGGAGAGGAATCTTCCGATCGCGAGCGCATGCCAGAGGCCGAGGAGCACCGCGGCGGCGGCGGCCACGCCGTGGAGCCGACGCCAGGCGTCGTACGGGATCCGCAGCCGGAGGCGGAAGAAGGACGTCACCGCGACGGCGAGGAGCGCGTACAGCGAGAGGACGCCCGCGCCGATCGCGGCGGGGGCGCGCCCCGGCAGGAGCCAGCTCGCGACCGCCGCGAGGTTCGACCCGAAGAGCACGACCGGGTGGAGGACCGCGAACGCGAGCGAGACGATCGTGACGTAGCGGTGGAAGGCGTAGACGAGGTCCGTCCCGAACGGCGGCGCGAGCCACTGGAAGCGCGCGGTGAGCACGAACTGCATCGCCATCGTCGAGAGCGCGAGGAACCCGAGCGCGGCGGCGAGCCCGCCGCGGAGCGTCCCGCCACCCGCCGCGGGCACGGCCGCGAGCCAGAGCAGCGGGTACAGCGCGAGGAGGACGTAGAGCGCCAGCCACAGGCCGGTGTGCGTGACGTCGCGGGCAGCGACTTTCACGGTTCGTGATATCCCATCGAGCGCGCGAGCGCGAAGAGCGCGAGGCGCTGGCGCACGGGCGTCCCTTACCACGCACGGTGCGACCGCCCGGACGCCCGAACGTTGCAGCGACCCCAACGAGCCGACCCCGCCGCCCGCGCCGCTCGGGCTCGGACCCGAAGCTGCGCTGCGACCGTCAGTGGATCCGCGGCAGGATCGGGAGCGCCGCGACGACGCGGGCCTCCTCCGCGGCGAGCCCGTGAAGGCGCGCGTCCACGTCCTCGGGCGGAGCGTGGCGGCGCGCGAGGTCGACGAACAGCCGCTCGTGCCCGGCCTCCGCCTGCGCGAGACGCGCGTACAGCGCGCGGAGCCGGACGTCCGGGAGCGCGTCCGCCAGCAGCGCCAGGCGTTCGCAGCTTCGCGCCTCGATCAGCGCGGCGACGAGGAGCCGGTCCACGAGGCGCCCGGGACCGCCGCGCACGAGCCGGAACAGCGCCCGCGCGTACGGATCTCCGTCGTCCGGCCCGAGCGCGACGCCGCGCTGCCCGAGCTCGAACAGCACGGCGAGGAAATGCTGCATCTCCTCCTGGGCGAGCTTCGCGAGCGCTCGCACCAGGACCGGGCGATCGGGGTGGTCCGCCACGAGCTTCACGGCGCTCGCCGCCGCCTTCTTCTCGCAGTGGGCGTGGTCCGAGAGGGTGCGGTCGAGGTCCGCGAGGGCGATCTCGACCCAGCGAGGGTCCGTGCTCGACCGC
>Ga0182039_10002445_pt1 | contig 10149 bp, 9 predicted proteins | sample sta12Can44000111_FD_125975 | JGI IMG/M metagenome (GOLD analysis project Ga0182039, IMG submission 125975) | Lab enrichment of tropical soil microbial communities from Luquillo Experimental Forest, Puerto Rico - statanox.12C.anox.44.000.111 | ecosystem: Environmental > Terrestrial > Soil >...
GTGCTGCGCGAGGTGCAAAGGGAATACCGCTCGGAAAAAGCAAAGAGGGACGCGGAGAAGGGATTTCTCGACGTGATCGTTGAGATCGCCGGAAAGGCGCTTTCCAAAGCGGTCGGTTGGGTTGCCGATAAGATCAGCGGCTTCTTCAGCGGCTGGTGGTGACGCCCGTGACGCTGAGCGTCAAAGTTCAGGTCGTCGCCAGCATGTGCGTGGCGATTCCCATGGCCAGCCCCGCTTCCGCCAGTCGGCGGTCGAGGGTGCACAGCGTGGCTCCTCGCTCCCCGGCAATGGCAAGGTGCAAGGCGTCTCCCGCCCTCAACCCTTGGCTATGGTCGTCGGCAAATCTCGCGGCAATGCGGAAATGGTGGCCCTGGACGGGCAGAGTCTGAAAGGACTCGGCCACCAATCGATTGAACAGCGTCAAGGCGGCGGCACGGTGTTGAACGGTGAGCGTTCCGGTCCTGACCTTGATGGACAGGGCCGAGGAAAACTCCGTCACCACCCAATCGCTGATCGCCAAATCGTCGGGATTTTGTTCGGAAAGCCAAAGCTGAACCCGCTCGGTAGCGGGTTCGTTGGCTACGGCGGCCACCAGCAGTGAGGTATCCAGATAAAGCATCAATAGCGGCTCTCGTCGCGCATCTGACGCAAAAATTCTCCAGCTCCGATTGTTTGCATCGGCATGGTGTCTGTCACCGCCCGCAACGCCGCCAATGCCACCGGACGGCGCTGGGTTTGAACCTTGGTCAGGTGAGCGACCGGCTTGCCCCTACGGGTGATGCAAATGTCTTCCCCGGCCTCGGCCTGGGCCACCAGTTCGCTGAGATGAGCCTTGGCATCGGCCAAGTTCACTGAGGTCATAACAGCCTCCTATCTGACCAAGTTGTTGGTCACTTATACCGCCTTCGCCCATGGTGGCGCAACTGTCCCATGGGACTTCCCCCTTAACTCAAAGGATTTCATCATGACCGATCCCCTCGCGGAGATCGGCAGCCTTTCGGCTGTCGATTTCGATGCCGGAGCCTTGTTCAGCGGCCAGCCCTCGGGTCGCAAAATCAAGGGCTATGCGGCACCTTGTCAGCACACTCCGGCCATCGATCCCGACACCCTATTCCCCGCCGTCATGCGGGATTTGGTGGTGTGGTTCATGGGCGGGAACGATTCCCTCTACCTCTTCGGCCCCACCGGCAGCGGCAAGACCAGCCTGGTCCGCCAAGTGGCGGCGCGGCTGAATTACCCGGTGTTCGATGTCACCGGCCACGGACGGCTGGAGTTTTCGGACCTGGCCGGGCACCTGACCGTAGACAACGGCTCCATGCGCTTTCAACACGGACCGCTGGCCTTGGCGATGAAGCATGGCGGGCTGTTCCTGCTCAACGAGATCGACCTGTTGGATCCGGCCACGGCTGCCGGACTTAACGGGGTGTTGGATGGTGCGCCGCTCTGCATTCCGGAAAACGGCGGCGAGGTGATTCCTCCTCATCCGATGTTCCGCTTTGTCGCCACCGCCAACACCAATGGCGGGTCCGATGGGACAGGGCTTTACCAGGGAACACTTCGCCAGAACCTCGCCTTCATGGATCGGTTCTGGCTGTGCGAGGTGACCTACCCAGACCCCACATCGGAAATCCAGATTCTCGAACGTCGGGCTCCGGCGCTGCCTGCCGATCTGCGCTCCACCATGGTCGAGTTCGCCAACGAAGTTCGCCGCCTGTTCATCGGTGACAGCGACGGCCAGCACCAAAGCATCGAAGTCACCTTCTCAACCCGCACCTTGATCCGCTGGGCCGATTTGACCCAGCGCTTCCAGCCCTTGGCCCGCACGGGCATCCAGCCCGTCACCTACGCCCTCGACCGGGCGCTGGGGTTCCGCGCCTCTCCACCGACCCGCGCCCTGCTCCACGAGCTGGGGCAGCGGCTGTTCCCCTCCGCTTCATAAAGGAAAAATGCCATGACCAATGCCATCCCCACCGACATCACCGTTTTAAAGCAACTGATTGCCCTGCGGCTGGATGTGAACATCTGGTCTGCCAGGAAGAAACTGACCCCTGCCGATTTCGGCACCCTGGATTTGCCGCCGGAAAAGCTGGCCTCGCTGGGGAGCAAGAAAGTCTGCAACCCCGAAGATTTGCGGGTATTCACCACCCTCAAGGCCCGCGCCATTTCGCTGTTGGATCGCCACGGCGTGCGGTTCCTCGGCGGTTGGGCGCTTCCTGAAAACGCCGTCAAGCCAGTGAGCGAGGGACTGAAAGCCATCGCGACCGATTTTGCCGCCGCCAAGGAGTCCTTCCTCGCCCGCTACGATCAGGCCATCCAGGAATGGGTCAGCACCAATCCGGGCTGGGAATCGCTGATCGCCCGCTCGTTGGTGGGGATCGATACCGTGCGGGCACGGCTGGGCTTCGCTTGGCTGATGTTCAAGGTCGTGCCGCCCAAGGGCCAGGCCGGGCAGAGTCTGACCGAAGCGGTCAACGCCCTCGGCGGTTCGCTGTTCGGGGAAGCCGCCAAGGCGGCCGATGAGGCGTGGCACAAAAGCTTCGCCGGGAAAACCGAAATCACGACCAAGGCTCTGTCTCCCATCAAAAGCCTGCGGCACAAGCTGACCGGGTTGTCCTTCGTCGAGCCTCGGGTGACGCCCCTGGTGGATTTGATCGACGTGACCCTGGCGGCTGTGCCCGACAAGGGACCGATCACCGGCACCGCCTTGGTGGGGCTTCAGGGACTGGTCTGCCTGCTCCGCGACCCCGCCGCCATGATCGAACACGGCCAGCGGATCATCGAAGGCCAGAACCCCAACGATGCCTTGCTCGGGTTGCCGGTCCACCCGGCTGCCGGTCATGCCCCGGTCATCGACGCCGATAACTTTCCCGACTTCAACGACGACGATCTTCCCCCCGATCTGCCGATGGAACCCACCTCCACGCTGGACTCCCTTGGCCTTTGGTAAGGACTTCAAACTTCCATGCACAATTCCGCCATCCTGCAATGCCTGCCCCTGCTGGCCGATGCCCTGGGGCGGGCTTATGGCGTTGCCGTCGAGATCGGCGGCACCGACGCCTACACGACGGGCAAGGTCATCCGCCTTCCCAGCCTTCCCACTGAAGCCGATACCACCTTCCTGGGTTTGGTGCGCGGCTATATCGACCACGAGGCGGCGCATGTCCGCTTCACCGCGTTCCAGGCCATTTCCCAGGCCAACACCACCCCGCTGGAGCGGCACCTCTGGAACATCTTCGAGGATTGTCGGGTCGAAGCCAAACTGGCGGCATATTATCCCGGCTGCCGACAAAATTTTACCTGGCTGATCCGCCACCTGCTCCTGGAGGGGACGTCAACGCTCCCTTCGGGGGTGGCTGTAGTTCTGGATTGGCTGCTGCTGACGGTTCGTTCCTGGAGCGTGCCGGAATTGGCAACCCGGTGCCGGGAGGCCGCTGCGGTGATCGATCGCCAGTGGCCGAGCTTGCGTCCGGATGCAGACCCGATCCTGGAGCGGATGCGCGGTCACTGTCCCGATAGCCAAGCCTGCCTGGACTATGCCCGACAGGTCATCCGCTGCCTGAAGGAGTCCGCTCCGTCTCCTGGGCAAAATCCATCCCCGGATTTGGTGGTCAGTACCGATATTCAAAGCCTGATTTCCGCCGGGGAAACCGATCTTCCCGACGATTTCGGACAAGTGCTGAGGAAATCCCTCGGACAGAACGCGACGGAGATCAACCGTCTCACCGTCGCCACCGTGGGGGACAAGCCTCGTCTGCCCGCAGACGCCAAGGCTCGCGCCGCAATCGACCATGCCACCGCTGGCCTGCGGGCACGCTTGCATGGGTTGGTGCAATCATCCCGGATGGTCAGGCACAAACCCGCCAGAGCCGGGAAAATCGACCCTCGCCGTCTCCATGGCGTAGTCGTGGGAAATCCACGGATATTCGCCACCCATCAGGCCCGGCCCGCCATCAACACCGCTTTGCATGTGCTGCTGGACACGTCCGGCTCCATGCGGGAACGGATCGGCCTCGCCAACCAATGCTGCCGCGCTGTGGCTCAGGCCATGGCCTTGATTGGCGTGTCGGTGGGGATCACCGCCTTTCCGGGCAACGAGCCCGGCACGGTGGTGCCTCTGCTTCGGCACGGGGAGCGTCCGGGTCAATACCAGGATGTGGGAGCTAAGGGCATGACCCCCATGGGCGAAGCCCTGTGGTGGGTGCTGCAACAATTGTCCACCCTGTCGGAACAACGCCGCATGGTGCTGATCATCACCGATGGCAGCCCCGATGGCGCGGCCAACGTCAGGGCCGCCATCAAAGCGGCAACGGCCTTGGGCGTCGAGGTTTATGGCCTCGGCATCGACTCCCCGCACATCACCACTTTGTTGCCCGGTCGCAGCCGGGTGATCGCGACTATCGGCGAATTGCCGGGGGCGGTCTTTTCCATGTTGGAGCAAACGCTTGTGTAGGGAGGGCGGCTTGGGGCGAACCCAAGCCTCTTCCGCATTAACAAGTATCGAATCAAGATGCACCGATTTTTTTGACCAATAACGTCACATCTATCGGCTTTATTTGCATAAATATACAACAAATATGGAAAACCAATCTTGATAATTTCGGCTAATAACTGGGTATTATTGTACTATCTAATCTAGATCGATTAATTTAACGCACACATTTCCTCCATGGTATAGGCACACTTACCAAGGAAGATGTGAGATGAGCGGCAAAGACACCTCCATGCGTCAGGACATACTGTCCCGCATTGATGCCATGCACGATTACATGACCGAGAAGCACAACAAGGTCTTCTCTGTTCGATTCAATGTAAGATTTCCAGCCTCCTATCCATCTTCTGGAGAGGACGTCGAGAAGAAGATATCGACCTTCTCAAGGCGATTTAAGGAATATTACGACAACCGTGACATCGACATCACCTACCTCTGGGCGCGCGAGCAAGCTTCATCCCCCCATCCCCACTATCATTTTTCCGTTCTGGCGGATGGAGGAAAAGTGCAAAGCACCTACGGGCTTCATCAACAGGCGGAACGAGCTTGGAAGAATGCCCTTAAAACCGATCAGGACGGACTGATCGACCATTGCAACCATAGCCGCGATGGCAGGCCGTCCTTGAATGGTACCATGATCCGCAGGGTGTCGTCCAAGGCAAGCGGCGACGAGCTTAAAGGCCAGCAGGAGGAATTCGAGAAAAATATGAGATACTCGAAGGACATGGCCGCTTATCTGGCGAAATCCTATTCCAAGGATAAATCACCGCCGAAAGCCCATGATTTCGGCGGATCGATGATTCCGCAGAAGGATAAACAGGAGTAGCCGCCACGCAGAGAGGCGCTTGCGCCTAACCATCAGGATTTACGCACCATTCCCTCGGGTGGCCCTGGCCGTTTGCGGTCAGGGTTTCGAGTCAGGACATTCTTCGGGATGCCCTCCAACATCGCTGACGGATGAATATCCAGCGCCCTGCCAAGATCAAAAATCACATTGAGCGTGGGATTATACCGTCCCGCCTCCAATCCCCGCAGATAGGGGATAGAGATATCGGCCCGAAACGCAACCTCCTCTTGGGTCAGTTCGCGCTCGGTGCGCAGGCGTCGTAACGCCGTTCCAAAATGTTTCTGAGCATCCACATCGGAATTTGAGGGGCATCCACGTCATCCCACGAGAAAATATATTTTCTGTCTCGTAGGTTTACTGATAGTATCCGGCATCAAAATCGCCGATTGCGAGCGTTGAAGACCCAAAAATCTCTTGCAACTGCCGGAATCTGGGGGATGGGGCGATAGCTTTCGGAGGAAGGGTGATCGCCATCCCCCCCCTCACCATTTTAGCGAAATCCCCCATTAGCTGTTAAATTCGTGACCAGCCACACCGATTCGCCTATTTCATAGTGAGACACACCATCTTTGCACGAATTATGGAGCAGATTGAGTTCTTTTTACTTTTCCCAGAAAAATCACCCCTGTAGGCTGTCGATATTCCACCGGAACTAAACCTAAAGAGGAACGCAATGAAAACCACGACTTTCTCAATGCATAAACTTACTGGTTACAGGCAGATTATTTTCGCCCTGTCTGGCGGACTATTACTTTGTGGATTCAATTTTTTTGATAATGCTCTAGATTGGCGCAATGCTGAAGTCAGAAATGGAAAAATTTACTCCCGTGGTGAGAATAAGACTTTCTCAGGAAAAGTAACAAATATACCGTCTCAGAACATATTCAGGGATAAAACGGGATACAAACAACTTTCTGGGCACACTGGAGTCGAGCAAATCAATTCATATGACATGGATTCATTGTGCGATACGGAAGTAAATGAAGGGATTATAGACGGCAATATTGTTTGCACAACCCAAAGCGGCGCACCACATATAAAGACAACCTTCTCCAAGGGAGCCATAAACGGCAGCTTTACAATGTACAGCTACTCACGAGGGGTGCTGATTGCTGAAGCTAGCTTTAAGAATGATCTTTTGGATGGGGTAATAAAAAAATACGATGAAAAGTCGGAAAAGATGATATCGCGCCAATCTGTGAAAAATGGCAAGCCAGATGGCCGCTACGAGAGGTGGGATCCCGAGACTGGTATACTTGTAGCCGAGGCTAATTGGAAAGACGGCCAACTTGTTTCCAAAAAGGAGATGGACCGGCAAGGTAAATTGGCATCAGAGGTTAATTATAAAAATGAACAACTTGATGGGTATTATAAAAATTCTGATATCAACACGCACGTTATCATCGAGGCAAATTATAAAAACGGAAAACTCGACGGCCTTGCAAAAAATTACAGTTTAGAGACAGGAAAACTGCTCTCCGAAATAAATTACAAAAATGGCACGTTCGACGGATCTGCAAAGTTGTTTGACGCGGAAACAGGAAAGACCATTGTAGATGGAAATTATAGAGATGGCTTTCCAGATGGGGGAATTGTTTCAATTAACCCAAAAACAGACGAGGTGATAAAGAAGGGGGTATTTTCTGATAATAAATTTACCGGAACCGTTGTTGGATACACCGAATTTCCAGGCCTTACCGAGATAGACCTAAAGAGGTTAGGGAAAATTATCCTCATTTATGATGAATTATTTACGTATAAATACACGGATGGAATTATGGAGAATGAGCGTGAGTATCTAGAGGTAAAGGCAGCTGTCGATAAAATACGCAAATGTCTTGATTTAGTTCATTCTTATCAGAACGATCCGCCGGAAAAGCGTCTACCCGCGATAGCGCAGTGCAAACATGAGAGTGGTGGGGCATCATCTGTGCAAGGCACCTCCAACGATAGCGGCGGGACGGCCAAGCCAACAGATGCAACCTCTGGAAGTGCCGAGGCCAAGCCTCAAGCCCCTACGAGGGAATCCCTGTGCTCTGGCACGGAGGAGGTCATCTTCTCGTGCAGTACCGGCGAGAAGATGGTTTCGGTTTGTCAAACTAATGCATCTGGGGCCGTGCAGTATCGCTTTGGAAAGCCGGGCAGCGCCATCGACATCGCATTGCCGGAAAACCCCGCATCTCGGGAAGGTGTAGTCAAGGGCACGACTTCATTCTCCGTCGGCGGTGGGTCGTATATCGCCTTCACAAAAGGGGACACACGCTACGTCGTCCACGATTACGTCGGACAGCGAGGCGAAGATACCGGCATCGACGTGGAAGGACGCGGGAAGAAACCCATCACCATCCAGTGCGTCGGCCTCCCTATCGGTAATTTGGAAAATAATATCCCGGCAAGCATCCCGGTAGACCCGCAATCAATGCGGCAATAAGGACATAGCGGGGTGGTCACATGACCACCCCGCTATGTTCATCACCGTGACATTTCCAACCCTACACCGCTGACGGCACGGGCGTGCCGTCAGCTTTCTCGCTATTCTCCGATGGCAAAAAAGAGCAGTCAGGCGACGGCGATCCAGTTGATGAGGATGGTCGGCGAAGTCAGCGATGTGACCGATGACGTTGATGAATTCCTTCAGGGGCATCTGATTGCCAGCCTTCAACCGTGGATGTAGGATCTGTGCCCTGCAACGCGAAGGTCAGGGAAATGGCAGCGGCCAGCGCCTTTACCTACATTATGATCCCTGGCTCGACCGCCCAGTTTGGGCTGCCAGCGTAGAGTAGACGGCGCGTTATTAATTGGGGGCGAAAATGCTGAAGAGGATCGGTATCAGGCACATCGGGCGCTTCAGTAACTCGAACGGCAAGGGGAACGCCGAGCTAGCGAAATACAGCTTCATTTTTGGGGCCAACGGCCACGGCAAGACGACCATCTGCGCCATCCTGCGGTCAGCCCAGACCGGCAATGCCGCCCCCCTCGTTGGCCGGAAGACGCTTGGAGCAACGGCAGCATCGGCTGTTGATTTGCTGTTCGACGGCGGCGGCATTCGCTTTGACGGGGCCGTCTGGGACAAGACCGCCCCCGATCTTGCCATTTTCGACAGCGCCTATATCTCTGAAAACATCCACTCGGGTGAGGTTGTCGATACCGAACACAAACGGAACCTCTACCGCGTCATCATCGGGGCTGAGGGTGTCCATTTGGCAGAGAAGGATAGCCAATTGGCGGCAGACAGCCGGGCCAAGACCGGCGAAATTTCTACGGTTGCTAAGCTGATCCAGCCCCACGTTCCTCCTGGCATAACCCTGGAGCAGTTTCTCAAGGTCCCCGCCAATCCCGACATCGACGCCAGGATCGCCGGCCAGACTCGTAATCTGGAAGCGATCCGGCAGGCCGCCCAGATTCAAACCCGTCCACTGCCGACCGAGATCACGATGCCGGTGATCCCTCTGCCCCTGGCTTCCCTGTTGAGCAAGACCATCGATGAGATCGCCGATGGCGCTGAGCAGCAACTTACTGCTCACCTTACAGCCCATGGGATGGTCTCTGATGGCGAAAATTGGGTGGCTGCTGGAATGCTTCATGCTGGGGAAACCTGCCCCTTCTGCGGCCAGGACATCAAAGGATTGCCGTTGATCGCGGCCTACCGCTCGGTGTTCGGCGAGGCTTATAAGGAATTGGTTTCGGACATTCGAGCTTACCGGGGAATTGTTGAGCAAGAGTTCGGGCTTGGGAAGGTCGCTTGGCTGAACTCCCAGATCGAGAAGAACAAGGCCGCAGCGGATTTTTGGCATCAGTATTGCCCTATCGACCTGACCACGCTGGCTATGCCAGAAACATTTCTCGATGTAATCTTGGAGGTTGGAAGGGCGGCTCAGGAACTGCTGGAGCGGAAGGCTCGCTCTCCATTGGAAGCGATCCCTCTCAGTGAAGCCTATCAGGAGGCCGTGGCAGCCTTGCAGACTCTCCGAGAGGCTGTCACAGCCAGTAACAAGGCCATCTACGCCGCCAATGCCGCCTTCAACGCCAAGAAGGCGGAAACCGGCGCAGCCGACGTTCAAGCCGCTGAGAATGAGCTTCACCGGCTCGTAGCATTGAAGAAGCGCCACGAGCAGCCTTTGGCCCCAGCATTGTGAAGACCACATTCGCCTATCCGCTGAGAAGGATGCCATCGACACCGAAAAAGCTGAGGTCCGCACGAAACTAGACGAGTTTACGAAGAGTGCGGTCAAACCCTACGAGCAACGCATCAACGAACTTCTGGACGCCTTTGCGGCTGATTTTACCGTCGCAGAAACCAAGCATTCCTATGCGGGCGGAGTGGCCACCTCCAGCTACCAGATCGTGATCAATGCGACGGCAGTTGACCTGGGCGATGGGAAGACCCCATCCAACAAGCCGAGCTTCAAAAACACGCTGAGTTCTGGTGACCGGAGCACGCTGGCGTTGGCATTCTTCCTTGCCCACCTAGAGCGTGACAAAGGCCACGGCAACAAGATCGTCGTGCTGGATGATCCATTCAACAGCCAAGACGCTTTTCGACGCATCCAGACCATCCAGGAAATCCGGCGCATCGGAAAGAAATGTGCCCAAGTCGTCGTCCTTTCACACGATGCGGCCTTCCTGAAGGACGTTTGGGGGAAAGTGCCCCCCGCCGAGCGCACTGCCCTGATGATCGACAATGCCCGCGCCCGGGGCTGCAAGCTCATGCCGTGGGCTATTGAGCATGCTTGTGCTGGACGGATCACCGCAGAAATCACCGACTTGCAAGCCTATCTCACCAACAACGAAGGCAAGCCACTGGATATCGCCA
>Ga0182039_10002446_pt1 | contig 10147 bp, 9 predicted proteins | sample sta12Can44000111_FD_125975 | JGI IMG/M metagenome (GOLD analysis project Ga0182039, IMG submission 125975) | Lab enrichment of tropical soil microbial communities from Luquillo Experimental Forest, Puerto Rico - statanox.12C.anox.44.000.111 | ecosystem: Environmental > Terrestrial > Soil >...
CGCTTTCGCCGAGGTTACCTGTGGCCGTACGGCAGTTTCCTGGGTGTTGCGGCCCTCTATGTCGGCCTGGGTGGCCCAGCTTTGCTGGAAGCGTATCTGCGCTGGTCGGGTTTAGGGCAGTGAAGGGGCACAAGGAGTCGGCAGCTCCTAGCCTTTACTTCACCCATCAGCTCCTTTAGCCCACCGCGGTTCTGAATCCGAGAGCCCGCAAATTGCTCATGCGCTACGCGCCGGAGAAAAGTCGCCCGTTAGGCAGGCGCTTCAAGAAATTTAAGCACCACCCATAGGTCGGCTTCCAGGCGCATCTCTTCTCCCCAAATGCCGCCAAAAGGGCGGGGCTCGTACACGTCACAAGGTTCTGAAGCTTCAATCAATCCCGCGAGTCATGGGGTCAGCCATGAGGGAGCCCGACGTGCTAGAATGTTCGATGAAGGTGTTATGTCAGACTTCCAGCCGCTGCCCTACAAGGACTATAAGTGGATCGTTGCTGACCCCCGGCTCCTGGGGGGAAAGCTGGCAATTCGCGGCACGCGCCTTTCGGTCTCGCTGATCCTCGAATGCCTGGCTGGCGGCATGTCTCTGAGAGAGATTGATGACGCGTTCGACAGCACCTTCCCGCATGAGGCCTTGCCCGAGATTCTAAGAGTTGCCTCCGAGCTCGCCGACTCCTTCCATGTGGCTGCTTGATGCCAACGTGGACGTGCATCTTGCCGCCGTCTTGAGGGAGTTGGTATCCAATGTGAGACCACGGCGAGTCGGGGCTGGAAGGCTCTCTCTAATGGCGAACTCGTGGAGGTTACCGCCGCCGCGGGCTTTCGCTGCCTCCTTACTCGCGACCAGTTGTTCGGGATGTCAGCCTCCCGCCCCTTGAAGTCATTTCCGCAGCTCTCCGTAGTGCTCATCACACTTCCTCAGCAGCGCTGGGAAGAGTACCGCAAGCGGTTCTTGGAAGCCTGGGCCGTGTCCCCGATTCAGCCGGTTCCGGGCCACCTCACTCGTTGGCCGTGACTCGACCCATCAAACTTAGCCCTCCATATACTTCACGAGGTTTTGGAATAGCTTCAATCCGTCCTGCGAATAATGAACGGGCAGAGACGCCCTTTCGGGGTGGGGCATGAGACCGAGGATCAGTCCCGTCTCGTCGGTGATTCCAGCGATCGCCTCCCGCGAGCCATTGGGATTCTCGGGATAATGCATCGTGGGGCGCCGCGCCTCGTCGCTGTAACGGAAGACGACCCGAGCCGATTCCATACTCTCGCTCGGACAGAACAGCGGACGTCCCTCACCGTGAGCGGTAGGCATTTCCAGAATCTGGCCTGCCAGGCCCGTCGTCCACATGCATTCCCGCGAAACGACCAGGCGTACTTTGCGATCCTCAAAGCGGGCGGACTGATTCTCCAGCAGAGCCATGGAGCGCAGGCCGAGCGTGCGGTCCGGCAGGATCCCCGCCTCGGCCAGCACCTGGAAGCCGTTGCAAATTCCGAGCAGGGGCTTCTTATCATCCAGGAACTTCACCCATTGGTCTTGCAACCTCGCCGTCAACAGGGTAGCAAAGACCCGACCTGCGCCCAGATGGTCGCCGTAAGCAAATCCGCCGGGAATCACCGCCGCCTGGTACTTGTCCAAGCGGACACGGCCTTCCATTAAGTCAGGCAACAGCACGAGTTCCGTGTTTCCCCCGGCCCATTGAATAGCGGCCGCAGTCTCCTCGTGACAGTTAGTACCGGGCGCGTAGAGGATAGCTGTCACCGCGGCGTTCATTCCAAGACCTCTCGGAAAGTCTCGCTCCAAATTCTATCCAGGGCAGAAACCCGATCCTGCCACACGAGCGCTCCATTCTCAACCAATTCGAGCCGCGAATCTTTGAGGACCTCTCCCACCATGCGGTAAGGGAGATCGCCGGGCACTTCTCCCAAACCCTGGGGCGCGACTTCAATCAAAGCTGAGCCGACGAATTCGCCGAAGAGCAAAGCGTCGTGACGGATGCACCGCGTAGTTGTTGACCAGACCCCCTCCCCCCCAGCCCCTCTCCCCCAAGGGGGCGAGGGGAGCGCTTTTTCGCGATTAACCCCTTCCGGCTTGCCAGAGGAGGCTGAATCAAGGTTACTCCCCCCCTCGCCCCCTTGGGGGAGAGGGGCTGGGGGGGAGGGGGTTGACTCTGCCGCGTCCAGATTCACACGCGCGCCCAGTCCGGAACCTAGGCAAGACTCGAAAAGTCGAAGCAGCAGCCCGCCTTCAGCGATCGCGGAACCGGAGACGTAACGTCTTTGTCGTCCGAGCTCCAGCAGCCAATCCCACACGGATCGAACCGACACCTTGTCACCCGTGTCGAACAGGCGGTCGCCACGCTGGCCGTGCGTATCCGCATAGACGCTTCCACCCAGGGCGTCCGCGTCGCTGCCGCCCAACAACACAAGTTTGTTTCCGGGCCGCTTGAATTCCTTGGTGACAATTCCCTTCACGTCCGGCACACGTCCCAACACAGCTACGGCAAACGTCGCCGGAACGTGAATGGCGCGCCCCGCGGCCTCAAAGGTTCCGGCGCTTGAATCCTTGCCGGAGATGAAGGGCACGCCGAGCTCAACGGAAAGATCGGCGATGGCCTGCACCATGCGCTCCAGATCCCAAGCCACTTCTGGCCGCACGCGCGGGGTATAGAAGTTGTCACATAGCACCATCTCGCGGTAGTCGGCCCCTGCCACAACCGCTTTCGTGATGGCTTCAATCATCATAGCCCGGGACATGACCTCGGGATTGATATCTCCATACAGGGGATTAAACGCTACGGTCGTGATGACTCCGTAAGGCTTGCCGCGCAACGGCGCTGACACGTAGATGTTCGTTGGCATGCGAACATTTCGCCCCCCATAAGGCCCCACAACTGTCCTGCCCTGCACGGTAGTATCGAAGCGGGAGCCGGCAGCGCTCTGGTCGGCGCAATGATAATGACCGAGCACGCTTGCGACGGCGCCGGCCCACTTTCCTGTCGCATGGGGTTCAGGGAAACTCAAAGGCTTAAGGCAACGTACGGGCTGCTTCGTCTCGATTGGGTCTATTGGACATCCACCCCACAAGAAAGACATTTCCAGGTCGGCAACCTGCTGACCACGCCACGTGGCCTCAAGGCGGCCGCTTGCTGTAAATCGTCCGATGTCTGCATAAGCGACCTCAAAGCCCTCCAAGATAACTCGCGCCTCATCCAGCTTCGCAGCGGGAACTACAACCAGCATCCGCTCCTGCGACTCAGACAGCAGGATTTCCCACGCTGTCAGGCTGTGGTCCTTGAGGGGTACGGCATCCAGATTCAGCGAGACGCCTGTCTCGGCGCCGATCTCACCGGCGGCACTGGAGATCCCTCCGGCGCCCAGGTCAGTCAAAGTCCGGATGCAAGCGGCATCGCGCAGCACGGGAATGGCCGTGGTGAACCGGCGCTCCGTAATGGGATGGCCGATCTGCACGGCGGCCGATTCTTTCTCCAGCGTCTCGCCCGTCATACCCGTGGAGCTGGCGGTAGCGCCGTGGATGCCGTCACGGCCGGTTTCGCCCCCCACCAGCAACACTACGTCTCCGGGCTGCGGACGATCCTTCAGAGCATACTGGCGCGGAATCAGCCCCACAGAGTGTCCTAGCGCAAAGCACTTCGCATATCCCGGATGCCGCCGGTAAATCGGGTGCATCATGGGAATACCCATAGGATTGCAGTAGTAAGCTGTCGCGCGCACCGACTCGCTCACGATCAACTGGGGATGCAAAGCGCCCGGCGGCACGTCCCCTTCCGCCATGCGCGGGTCCATGGTGCCCATGATCGTTGTTCCGCCGATGGGATAGGCGCCTTTGCCGAATCCTAGGGTGTCACGAATCACGCCCCCATGCTTGGTGGCGATGCCGCCAAAGGGCGCAATGGAGCTGGGGAAATTATGGGTCTCCCCTTTGATGGTAACCACCCAGTCTTCGTAGAACAGCATTCCGCCCGCATTGTCCTTAAAGGCTGACACCACCAGCGGATGGTTGATGCGCTTTGTCGCCTCCGACAGCTTTTGTAGCAAGCCTAGGCTCTTCCACGTAGTGTGGTAGCAGTGGTCGCTCCAGCTCTGGACCAGGATCTCGATCTCCGCATCTGTGTGTGGCCTGCCCTGCTGGTTCTCGTGAGCCTGGATGGCCCTCAGCTGTGAGAGGGGCGCATACCACGAGTGCGTCTGGGAGAGCGCCATCAACTCGTGATCAGTCAAGCCGCGTAGCGCAACATGGACGACAGGGTCCGGGTGTCCTACGGGTCGCAGAGTATCAACCACCTCGTTAGGCTCGCGAATGCGCTCCACCACCTTGTTGTATAGAAAACGCGCGGCAAGCTTGCGCGCCTCACCGTCGTTGAGTCCGACGAACTGGTAGCGTTTGCTAAGCCGCGCAAACTCCAGCCCGTTTTCGCCTAGGGCCCGCGCCGCGGCCAAAATCGACGCAATCTCTGGGTCAGTCACTGCCGGTCGGTAGGCGATTTCTACAATCGGTCCGTGGGATACGTTAAGTCTGGATTGTTCTGAAGCCGTCTGATAAAGGGGATTTACCAGCATCGGCATCAACCTTTCCGGGTGTATCTGGCCTTCAAGCCTGCAAACCCGCTCGATGGCCAGATTACTGAGTCTGCTTGATCCGTGGTCACGAAAAAAGCCGAGCCATTTGCGTGCCTCGGCATCATCGTTGGAGAGGGTGTAGACAGTATAGATGGGCATTATGAACTTGGGTGGAGTCGTACTCCTTGGCCGGCGTTCACCCCTGCCAGAGAGCCATACGGGCTGATGCGAGCGGGCATACGTTTGTTCATCTGAATCAAACTCCTTGTTGAGTGAGCTACGCTTAACGCCCGGGGCCGCGCTTGCTAAGTCAAATCGGCAAGCAAAATTCTGGGCCGGAGAGAATGGGCTTGTCAAGGAGAAAGACGGATGTCCAACTCATATCAGCTCATCAGCCTATTGTGAGCGCCCCCAGCGTGGCCCCGCCCAATTCTTTATCATGGCAGTGAACGGCAGTCAGTGTTCTGCCAGGGTTAACGGAGCGACTGGATGTTGGCCCGCAGCTCGTGGACGATGTCGCGGGCGACGGCGCGCGCCCCCTCCAGGTCGGTTGGCAGCAGCGAAATGGCCGCCACCTTAGCGTGGCCGCCGCCGCCGTAGCGCTCGCAGATGGAGGCCAGGTTGACGAGCTTGGGAGTGGGGTTCCACGGGCTCGAGCCGACGGCGATCTTGATGCGCTCCGAAGAGCGGCTCAGCCCGACGCTGTAGACCGCTTCGGGGAAAAGGTAATACGGGATGAACTTATTGAAGCCCTCGAGGGCCTGGTCGGCAACATCAAAGAACAGCACGCCGTCTTGTAGCTCGGCGCGGCCGCGGATTATGTCCGCCCACTTCAGGTGCTGGTTATAAAGATGGTCAAAAGCGTCGCGAACGCGAGGCAGCGCGGCAACCTCGCTCAGAGGGCGGGCGATAAGATCGGGGATAAGGCCGGCCACAAAGCCGCTCGAGCGCGTACCCTCAATCGCCAGGGTAATCTGCATGGCCGGGTCCTTCATCTCCACTGCTGTCCGGGCGTCAGGATACTGTGCGCCGTCAATCACGTCCGCCCAGTGAACCAAGTCGTCGAGATCGCGGGCCTCAAAGCCGAACCGGGTCGCCCCTATGCTGGCGATGAGTTTGGTACAGGAGCGAAATGAAGGGTCATAGAATTTCCGGCCGCTCGAGTCGCGCCGGAAGTGCTCGGCGTCAGACTCTGTGAGGAATGCGCTCTGGTGGTGGTCAAACCACCACGTCAGGCGTTCGGAGCTGCAATACTTGAAGTCGACGATGGCGTTCTCGTCGCCGTCAAACATGGCTTCGTCAAAGAGTTGGCCGGCGCGGTGCACCAGCCCCAGGTAATGGATCTTCGCTCGAGAATCGACCCGAGCTTGGTACAGCCGGGTGAAGAACGCGGCCGCACAAGCGCCGTCAAAACAACGGTCGTGGAAGCAAACGCTAACTCTCACAAGACTATACCGCTCCGCTTTGGCTCCCTGCACGAGCGCCAGCCTTGGGCGGAAACTTGTTAAGTTGCGCTCCCAAATCCAAATTGTCAAGCGGAAAGGAACGGACCCAAGAATCGCGATAACCGCCCAGCCTCCGGCCCGCGGCTCTCCCCCAGGATGTTCGCTCAATGGGAGCGCGCAGGCCCGGCACGCTTGGGTAGGAGAGGCCAAGAGGCTTGGGTACGGGGCAGAAAGGGAGCTGGAGCTTATGGGATCGTAACTCAGCCCGATGGAACCGTTCCCTTCATCCCATTAAGGTTCAGGTTGCTTCCGGCGGCGGCCCTTCGCCCACGCTCGGAACACTTCGACCTTCGGGGCTTGGTCGAAGCTTTTATGTCAGTCGGCTTTCCTCCTCTTTTTCGTTCGCCCCTGAGGTCGCCAGAGCCGCATAGCTCGCTAGGAAGTATTTACATGGGTATCGCTCAGATTTACCGAGTGATGGACCCACACGAGTGCAGAAACTGTTGGTTTTTTAGCAACTTACAAATTGGCAGCCCAGTTGCGAGCGTTAGTGGTGTTTTCCGCGGACCCCCCCTCCCCGCGGAGACGCAACTGAAGTGCATCCTGGAGCCCGGCTGGGCATAGAATAGTGGCACTTGTCGGGCTTCAGGATAGCTTCAGTTCTGACTTTGGGATCTCTCCAGTGCCCTGACGACTCGACCCTAAGTGACGATGCTAAACAGGGTGAGGCATTTGAATCGGGAAAATCATCGCTCACTCCTACGTCACTTCGTCGTCCCCTGACTCCGGATCTCGGGACGCGGGACTCCCGGACATGACTTTCGAGTACCGCTCCAGTTGCTCCACCAAAAGACTGATCACCCAGCCACTCCGCGGCGCGTGCGTGCTTCCACGCCTCGTCATACATACCTTGAACAGCCCAGATACGACCCACTGAGAAGGTGTGAAAAATCGCGGCAAAGCCGCGCCTAGGACGGTGTGTACGGTTGCAACTGCCGCTCGATTTCGGCAGGGCTGACGTTCTCTCCGTTGTTTAGGCGTTCGAGGAGCTTATTGATCACCTCTTTGGCCTGCTCCTTACGGTAGTTCCTAATGAACCCGTCGTAGAAATGCTCACCTGCCATGGCGTGGCTGATCTCAGATTCCTTGTTGTGGTCCTGCAACTCCGTAAAGTAGACCACGCGATAGCCGCCAGTGTAAGTAGTCTCCTTGTAAATCTCGAACATGATTTTGTCGGATGCAAGTGACATGCCGAACCTCAGCGATCAGGTCAAGCGACCTTATTCTAGGCCGAACCGGGAGACGGAGAAACCTTCCGCGGCCGCAGCCGAAGTGGGGTAGAACTGGAAAATTCGCTCCAGATTCACAGCCTTGAGAATCCTCTCAACATTCCCGGTAACGCCGGCAAGACGTAATTCACCTCCCGACTTCTTCGCCTTGCCGTAACACATGATAATGATTCCAACTCCCGAGCTGTCCACGTGGTCGCAGCCGGATAGGTCCAGGACTATCTTAGTCTTCTTTTCCCGCGCCAAGTCTTCCACCTTCCACTCCACCTGCTGGCAGTCGCGGCCTAAGATTATTCTTCCCGAAATCTTCAAGACCACCACGTCGTCAACAGATTGTTCCTCAATAGTGAGGGACAAGGAGCACCTCTTTAGGTTCGAAGCCTTGAGCCCCAAATGAGGCCTCAATCTCCTTTGTCTTCTTCCATGGTGTGGTGGGATAGTCGCAGCGGCGAAACTCTTCTAGCTCCGTCAAGAGTGGGGTAAGTCGAGTGGCGGACACTACTGCTCCGGCTTCCGCAGGATGGGGTAGTGGAAATGACCTGGCCCGCATGAGGTGATTCCCCGAATTCTCGCTGACAATCCAATGTAGACTACACCCATTCCAGCGACTTGTCACCCGTCTTTCAGTGTTTCACACTCCGTACTCCTCGTGCTATCTTGCCCCCTGCACTTTCTGCCGAGCCTGCGCCCGGCCGCACTAATCCGGCTCCAGCCGAGGAGGACCACTCATCTCATGCGGCTCTACCACATCATCGAAGCCCAGCAGTTTGATCGGCCTACCTTGCTGGACATCTTCCAACGGACCAGGCAGATGGAGCAGGTAGTCCATTTGGGCGGAATTGCTGAGTTCCACCATCGCATCATGGCGACGCTCTTCTATGAACCCTCGACGCGCACCCGCTTCTCGTTCGAGACTGCCATGCACCGCCTCGGCGGCCGTGTGATCACCACGGAAAACGCGGCCGAGTTCTCCTCCGTTGCCAAAGGGGAAACGCTGGAAGATACGATCCGTATTCTGAACGGCTACGCCGACGTTATCGTTATCCGGCACTACGAGGTGGGCTCAGCGAAGCGTGCCTCCCGGGTATCCCGCGTACCTATCATCAATGCTGGCGACGGAGCCGGCCAGCATCCTACTCAGGCGCTGCTGGACCTTTACACCATCCAGAAAGAAATCGGTGAGGTCGACGGACTGCGTATCGCCATGGTGGGCGACTTGGCCAACGGCCGAACAGTCCGCTCCCTGGCCTATTTGCTGACCAAATTCCAGGGAATCCGGATCTACTTTGTCGCACCGTTTCTGCTAAGGATGAAAGACGACATCCTGGGCTATCTTCGCAAGCGCGGCGTGGCGTATGTGGAGGAAAGCACCCTTGAGAAGGTCTTGCCCGAGGTCAACGTGGTGTACCAGACGCGCATCCAGAAGGAGCGCTTCGGGGACCGACTGGAGGACTACGAGGCGTGTCGCGGTCTCTACACGCTCAACAAGGAAAACCTCAAGTTAATGAGGCCGGACGCTAGGATCATGCACCCTTTACCGCGTGTGGACGAAATCAGCATGGACGTCGACGAAGATCCGCGCGCCGCCTACTTTCGACAAGCGCAAAACGGCCTTTATGTGAGGATGGCTTTGTTGAGCAAGGTCTTGGGGAACGCCCCGCGCTAAGGTCAGGCATGTCACCGCGTGGCCGATGGCCTTCTCACATACGGTACCCCCGGGCGTTCTCTCATTAAGATGCCAATCAGACCGGTCGGCGCTCGTTTCTTGCCAAGCCACCCGGGGAAGTAACGTCCCCAAATCGTCACCGGGTGCGGTTACAAGTGTCCAATTCAGGAGTCGGCAATCCGGTCTCAAACTCTGTTGTTGACTTCAAGCTGATGGGAAGGCCCCGCTGCCAATCCCAACGATTCCCTGTATTTTCACGGGATCGCCTTTCGGTACCAACCAGGTTTTCGGATTTCTGCCGATGTTCTAGAGTTTGGCTGAAAAATTGCTCCGAAAGAGTGGGAGGGAAAAGCAGCTATGGATTATGCAACTTCTTCGGGTGGGCTGATGGTTCATTCCCGGAGCGACTGGCCGTGCGCCGGCTGTCGGCCCGACTTAATCTCCGACGGCCGGGGCTTCTGCTTGTGCCTGAAGTGCGCCCACGGCATTATCAGCGCCGCTGAAGCAGGTTCGGAGGGTGCGCGGGCGCTGCTGGACGACGTCACGGACGCGTTAATACTGCTGGAGCTACCACTGGCAGCGTTTCAAGGTCCGCTGAACTGAAGCGGACAGCGGTTAAGCCAGGGTCTCGGCTACGCGGCCATGGGGTGGAGGCAAGAAGGCCGGCCGCCCTCCAAAACCTTCAGTACGCCCGAGGACGCGAAGTTAGCACTGCTCCCTGTGACCCAGAATTTCAGCAACAACACCCTTTAATACCCTCCCCTTATGGGGAGCGTTCTTATCCAGGCTGGCGGCGAAAGCGACTCTCCGAATCAGAATCCTGTACTCCTGGTACTCGCACTCGTCGGGAAGCAACAATGGGTCGCTCTCGTAGAGCTCGCCGAAGTGGACCTCCTTGTCTTCCAAATCCACTTCCGCCTCAAGCGCCTTGGCCACCGGCTGGTCCTTTTGATAGACAGTGTCATCTTGCCGCACCGCAGTGGGCGAAGCCTGCGGCCCTTCTGTGGGAGCAGCTCGTGGTCCGTTCGGCCTGGCAACACTGTTGCTGTTCATTTCGCCCCTTTTTGCTTGCGCGTCAGATCTCTAACCACTCCCGGGCCGTAATCGTGACTTGGGATGGCAATCAGCCGCGCCAAAGGACGAATTCCCGGCTAACGGGCGTAGCGGCCCATCACTTCC
>Ga0182039_10002448_pt1 | contig 10145 bp, 7 predicted proteins | sample sta12Can44000111_FD_125975 | JGI IMG/M metagenome (GOLD analysis project Ga0182039, IMG submission 125975) | Lab enrichment of tropical soil microbial communities from Luquillo Experimental Forest, Puerto Rico - statanox.12C.anox.44.000.111 | ecosystem: Environmental > Terrestrial > Soil >...
GGCCCGGAGATCGAGGAGCGAGGCGAGGGTGCCCGAGAGCTGACCGTCGAGCGCGGACTGTACCGTCTGGCGTATGGAGTCCTGGATCGGTCCCTGGACCTGGGCGGCGATCGCCTCGCCGAGGAGATTGCCGAGGCTGGTCCAGTCGATGAGCGTCCCGAGGCTCAGCTCGACGTGAAGGCCGGCGAGGGTGGCCGAAAGCCCAGCGAGCGCGATCCGCGGCCGGCCCTTTGCGTCGGTGTCCGCGACCGCGCGGCCGGCCAGGCTCAGCGAGTCGGCCCGGGCCACGCCATGGGCGGTGTCCTGAACGTCGCCCAGGCAGCCGGCGTCGACGTTGCCCGTCGCGGCGAAAGGAACGCTCGGGTTCCAGACGGTGACTTTTACGGACAGGCCACCGTCCCCCAGTGTCAGGGAGTCGAAGGTGATCGCGCCGTGAGTGACCGGGCCGCTCTTCCACGCCTCGAAGCCGGTCGCTCGGTTGTGCTGGGTCCAGAAGAGGCAGTCGTGCGAGGTCAGATCGAGGCGGCCATCGCCGTTGGCGTCGGGGCTGGCGAAACGTACGTCGCCGACCAGCGCGTCGAGGTCGAGGGTCGCCAGCGCGACCTGGGCGATGCTGGCCACGTCATCGAGCGTGCTCCGGTCGCCGTCGTCCACGATTGACTGGTCGAGCTGCAGCAGTACTCCGCTCTCGGCACTCGCTGCGGGATCGCGGGTGTCGTTGCTGAACCAAGAGGCGCTGCGAACGAAGGACTGCACCAGGTATCCGATCTCGCCCGCGTCGTTGGTGGCTTGACCGAGGACGACGTTGAGACCCCAGCGGCTCGCCTGTTGCGCCTGGAAGCCACGGCAGGAGCCTGCGCTCGCCGGGGACAAGACCGCGCTCGGCGGCAGGAAGCCCGTGATGGCGTGGACGCTGTCGCAGACCTCCCCCGTCAGCTTCTGCACCACCGGCTCCTGACCACCCTCGACGAGCATGGCGCCCCTCGACGGAAAGTCGAGCCGGATCTCTGGTCCCAGGTACGTCGCCGGCTCGACGTCAGGAGCGGGCTGCTCGCCGGCGACGCTGGCGGGCTGGGCCTTGCCGCCGCCGCAGCCGACGCTGGCCAGGGCGATCCCCGCCAGCAGCGCGATCCAAGGTTTCCACGATGGCATTGCCTGGCTCCTTGGAGCGGTGGGTCGGGGTCAGGGCCTCTGCGACGTCCAGGCGACGTCATCGCTCAGCTGCTGCTGGAGCCAGCCGAGGAGCGACACGCCCTGGGCGAACGACGCGGGATTGCCCAGCATGGTGTGGCTATTCCCGGACACGAAGAAGAACCGGGCAGAGGGAGCTGGAGCGATGACGTTCGTGGCGAGTGCGTCCAGCGCGCTCTCGAGCTGCGCGCCGTCGATCTCGTAATACCCAGCGATGACCTGGTCCTGCAGCGAGGACAGGAGCGCCACGCGGTCCTGCGGGTACTTCCTCTCGACGGCCGCCAGCCCCGCAGAGAGGTCAGTCCGGCAAGCCTGGCCACAGACCGGATCGAGGATCTCATCGAGCCGCCAGGTCGCGTACCACGCGTCGAGCAACGCCTGCGAGACGGCGCCCTTCTCCAGCGGCGGGCCGGAGTCGTCGATGAGGTACCCACGGCTCGCCGGCCAGTAGGACCGAAACGTGTCGTAGTTGATGAGCGCTCCGAAGCCGCCGGCGGAGGAACCCGAGACGACGAGCTTGCGCGGTGAGGGCCAGGTTGCCGCGACGCGAGCCAGGAACGCGACCAGGTTCGCGTGGCCGACGTGGTGGTACACCCGCGGACCCTCCAAGCCGACGTAGGTGGCGACGTTGTCGCCCCCGTGGATGTCCCCCGTGCAATAGGGGACGAACACCATGCTGGCGTCGTGGAAGGGGTTGCCGGCGAGATCGCGGTCGAGGAACGAGCCCGGGAGGGCGCTGGCCTGGAGCGCCTCGAACTGCGGGCGGCCGAACGGTCCACGCGACGCGGTGCTGAGGACGTAGCAGGTCAGATAGTCCCAGCAGGCACCGCCGCCGTTCAGGAACACCACCAGGTCCGGCCCCGTGCCGAGGCTCACCCCCATCCCGGTGGCCGAGCCGTCGTCGCAAGCCGACTCCGGGACGTCGACCCACGTCCAGACGCCCGGTTGAAGACCGGCGATGGGCTGGGCGGCTGCGGTGGAGGCAGTACCGGCTGGCGCCGTGCCGCGGTCGCTCGAGCCGCAGGCCGCCAGCACGAGCGCGGCGGTGAACGCCGCCGAGACGGCGAGCCGGGCTCCGCTCCGGCCGGCGAGGTGCGATCGGCGTTCCGAAGTGCGTGCGTCAGGCGCAGAGGGCATCGCGAGCCCCGACGGGTCCATTGGAGCGCGGCCCCCCTTGGCGCCGAGTGCCTGGCGGGAGAGAAGCCTCACCGCAGCCCGCGGAGGGCCGCCTTGATCGGCCGCGCCTCTCTGAGGGTGAGGCCGTTCTGGCAGGCCGCCACGCCCTTGTGGTGATGGGCCGAGCAGCCGTACTGCGCGTAATCGCGGAATCTCCTTTCTCTTACGCGGTGCAGCACTCCATCGCGACTGGGCCCTCAGCGAGCGTGCGCTCGTGAGGACCGGCAGCGCGCGGGTCCATCAGGGTGGTGGCGGCGGTGAGCGACTAGACCGGGGTGCCCGCGCGAGAGTGTGACGTTCACGTGGCATCCAGCCGTATGACGACGGACGTACGGCCGCGCCTGGCGTGACCAGGAAGCCGATGCAAGGCGATGAGCGCGAATCGCAACCAGGTTCGGCAGTCGAGGTCACGCCTCGACATGAAGAGCCGGAGCGCGGCGAGCATCACCTAAACCCCAGGAAGAAGCTCGGCGCGAGTTGCTGGCCGGCGGTGGACCACGCGAGGTCGATCCCGACCGCAGGGAGCGCGACGTTCCGCACGTAGAGGCGGACGCCACCGCCGGGCGCGATCCACCGCGTCACCGTCCCCGCCCAGCTCGACACCCCGGCGTCCACGAACCCGAGGGCGGTCAGCGTGCCCCAGCGCGGGCGCCACAGCGGCACCTGGTAGTCGAGCGTCGTCGTGACGGCGCGCTCGACCCAGAGCCCCTCCGCCCGGAAGCCGCGCGAGCCGGGCTGCCCACCCAGCGTGAATGCGTCCAGCACGGGATCTCCGTCGACGAGGTATCCAGCCGCCCACGCCGACGCCGCGTGATCGCTCGCGCCGGGCACGGTCCAGACGGCGAACACGCTCGACTGCGTGAAGCCTCGGGCGCTGCCGAGGGCGGGCAGGGAGCGGCGGAATCGCCCCTGGAGGAACGGGCCTTGGTTGAACCAGTCGCGGTAGTCCTGCCCCTCGAAGTCGAGGTCGGCGGCCACCCCGAAGTCGTTCCCCGCCTTCGGGGGCGGGGCGTAGCCTGGCTCGGTGCGGCTTTCCTGGAACAGGGCGAACGGCCCCGCCCGCAGCGCGAGCGTGGGCGTGAGCTGCACCCCGGGGCGCACGCTCACGTCGACTCGGCGGTCCCGCCAAGCCTGGACGACGTCGAACCCCTCGGCCCGCTCGCGGACCTTGTTCTGGGCCACCAGCTCTCCTGCGAGGACCATGCGGCTGCCGAGCAGCGCCGGATCGCGATAGAAGAGGAAGCCCGACTGTCCGCGCGACGAGTAGATGCCCGAGATCGCGAGCAGCTTGTTACGGCCGAGAAAGTTCGACTCGAGGAGCGCCAGTCCCGCCTGCGCGGTGCCGTTGCTCGCGCCGAGGATCGGGATCGGCACCAGCGTCCAGCGCTCCTTGACGCCCACGGCGAGCACGACGGTGCCCTCGGACGGCCGCTTCGTGACGTCGACGTCCTGGAACAGGCGCAGGTTGAGGACGCGCTGGCGCAAGACCGGCAGAAACTCGTCGGGGACGCTGTCGCCCGGCTGCACGCGGAGGGCCCGGACGACGACCTCGCGGGCGGTCCGCTCGTTTCCCTGGACCTCGATCGCGCTGATCGTATCGTCGCCGCGCCCGTCGACCGGCCAGGCGGCGAGCGCTGCGAGCAGGAGGAGCCAGGGCATCCCGGCTCGAAGGTGCCGGCGTATGAAGACGAATGCAATCGGTTTGCGGGGGTGGGTTGAGTCGCGCCACGTGGGTGTGCTTCCAGGGTCACCTAGCTCGGAGTCGCGGCGTCGAAGTTCGCGTCGTGTCGAGCCGCGGTCGTCGCCGACGGCCGCGCTCGCAGCCGGTCGCAGCTCATCGGGTCGGCGGGCTGGAGCACCGTTCCTTCTTCCGGCCTCGCGGTTCCCCGCTGTCGTCCGTGGTGGACGCCTTCGGGGATTGATTGCTCGGGTCGCCACCCAACGATACCGGAGGCCGCTCGGTGCCGAGGTCCAGACTCAACTGAGCGTTGTGATGAATATGAACGCGTCGTAGCCAGCGACCACTCACGCGGTCGCGAGCGCCTCATCGCGCCGCGGCCATCACCCTGCCGGCGGCGGAGGCGGTGGCGCTCCTGGCGGAGGAGTCGGCGGCGCGGACGGCTGCGGCGGCATCGCCGGAGGATGTTCCGGTGGTACCCCAGGCGGCGGTGGTGGTGGCGGCTGCACGAACTCGCCGCGCGACCCCCGAAGCCTGGCCGCGATCACCCGCCCCGAGTACCCGTCGAGCGTCACGATGGCCCGGTCGCGTCCACCAGCGCCGCCGAGGTCGACGTGCCAGTGGGCGTGCCGGTCGAGTTGAGCGCTGTAGGTGGAGTCGATGACGAGTCCGCGCGACCGTGCGTACTGCGCGGCGATGGCGACCGCCTCGGGTTGCGGGAGTATCCTGGGTGGCGGTGGGGGTGCCGGCCGCGGATGCGCCTCCACGACGCACGCGCAGGCGAGTAGCAGCAGGACGGCAAGACGCGTTGGCATCGTCACCCCGAACACCTGCCACGCTCGATGGTTAAGCGCGTCAGCGATGGCCATGCCCACCGCCACCCACTCTGATGTGGCCACGACCCGTGGGCGCGGCGTGCATCCCGAATCCAGCGCGAACGGGCGCCGACCTTATCCCGTGGTAGTAGGGAGTCGGCCGGAACTGCCACCGCCATGGGGTGCGCCACCAACCATGGCTGTACCAGCCGAAGTACGCCGCTCCGTACACTCCGAAGTACGGCCACGGGCCGAAGCCCCAAATCCATGGCGCCACGACCCAGGTCCAGCCGTAGGACGGATAGTAGACGTACTCGTACGGCTCACCCTGCCCACTCGGCGGAGCGTATGAATAGGCATCGCCGTAGGGCATCCAGATCCAGCCGTACTGCTGGGCGTATACCCACTGGCCATCGGAGGCTGGCTGCGCGGCGGCGTACTGCTGCTGAGCCGGCGGAGCAGGCGGCTGGGCCGGCGGGGCCGGTGGCGTCCGCTGAGGCACTGGTTCCGATGGTGCTACATCCTGCTCGTCCACAGGAGGGACCACGACGGCACTTGCTCCGTCTTCCGTCGAGCGCGCCGCTCCGGGAACGGACATCAGAATCGGCGCCAACAGCACCGCTGTAGCGAAGGTTCTCATCGGAGCCACCCCTGACCGATAACAGCAACTCCGATGGCACGCATAAAGACTGGACGTGTCAATCGGTAACGCGTCACGCCTGAAAGTGCGGAGGCCCTCACGGGAGGGTCTCCCGGGGAGCGGGCCCAGGACAACCCTGACAGTCGAGCCCCGTCGCGGACTGGCCACAAGTCTTGCCGGGCCTGTGCGATGCCCACACCGTTGCCGGGTGGCGCGGGGCTGGATGAGACGGCGCGGTAAGTGGGTGTGGGCGTTGGCGGCGATCCTCGCGGCCTGCTCAGGTGGGCAGGCCGGGACCCAGCCAGGCGGCACCACGAGCGTTGCCAGCGGGGGGGCAGGCAACGACGGCGGCGTCACGGGGGGCTCTGACGCGGGTACGCCGTCCGGCGGCGGTCCAGCTCACGGCGGCGTGGCGCTCGTACCTCCGACCACGATCGACGGCTGGACGTTCTACGGCGCGCAGCAGGGTCTGCCGGCCACCACCTACGATGTCGCCGCCGACGAGGGCGGCAACGTCTACGTGGCAGGCGGTGACGCGGTCTATGCGAAGGCAGCCACCGCCGACCACTTCGCCCGCTTCGATGCCGCGGCGGCGGGACTTACCCAGAACTGCTACCAAGGGCTCGACCCGTTCGACAAATCGAACGGCGCGGCTCTAGACGCTGCAACGCCCCCAGGGCCAGCGACGCACTGTCCGATCATCTCCGTGGGAGGGCTGGACGCCGGGCGGGCGATCATCGGCTACGAGGGCTACGGAACCGACGGCGACTACCAGTCCGACTGGGCCACCGACGCCGGAGGCCTCGACTTGATCACGTTCGACGGGGCGACGTTGGCCCGGACGCGTCACGTCTTCGTCGGGACCCCGCCGGGCGTGATCTGCGGCAGCCAGGAGGGAATTGGCAGTACGGTCTGCAATCCCTGGGACTACTTCTGGCTCCAGGGCCGGCGCAAGCTGCGTAACGTCTACAGGATCGCGGTCAACCACCACGTTGGCACTACGCAGCACCTCGATGTCTGGATGGCAGGGACGCATGCCACGTTCACCGCGCTCTTCAACAGCGCCGCCGAAGCTCGAGGCTGGTGGGGCAACACCCAGATCGCGAACTGTCCGAACGTGCCGAACGTAGACCTGACCGTCTGCCGCAAGTTCGAGGACGCCACCAACGTCTGGGAGCACGAGCACCCGGCTTTCAGAACTGCGACCTATCCCGACGGTGTCGTCATCGGCCCCGACTTTACCGGCGATACGTGGGCCGTGGCGATCGCGCCGAGCGGCCAGCCTTGGGCTCATAACACCCTGCGGCTCGCCGCGATGCACGGCGATACGTCCAATATCGGAGACGGGGTCAACATGGACTGGGGCAAGGTCTTCGACCTGTGGCCCGATACCCCCACGGTCGATGACGACGACGTGCAGTCGATGGCGTTCTGCCCTGATGGAACGCTGTGGGTGGGGTCCAGGAACCACGGCCTCGCCCAGGTGAATACCGCGACGGGCGCCATCTCTGGTTACCAGCTCCCTGGTGGCGGCCAGAACGTCTGGGCACTCGCTTGTGACCACGAGGGCTCGCTCTGGATCAGCACCGACTGGGCCGAGATCGTCCGCTACGACACGAGCTCAGGGACGTTCACGACGGTACCTCCAGGACTTCCTGATCTCGCGCATCGGATAGCCTGGAACATCCAGGTGGACGACCTCTCGACTCCGCGCATCGTGTACTTCGCCATGCGCGAACTCCATGGCGCGCCCGGTGGAATCGTGGCGTACAGCGGGCGGTAGTCATCAGCCCGACGCCAGGCGAGGAGTGCTTCGCCGCCGAACACGGCTCTCGCCTGGTCACGGGCTGGCCCGTCCTGGCAGTCCTCGCCGCAGCGCTCCGGTTCAGTCCCGCCGGTTCCCCAGAAGCCGTAGGAGCGCCAAGAACAGGTTGATGAAGTCGAGGTAGAGCGCCAGCGCACCGTTGATCGGCATCGCCGCGCTTCCACCGCCGGCTCGAGCGAGGGCACGGAGCTTCTGCGTGTCGTAGGCGGCGAGACCGGTGAAAACCACTACCGACGCGCAGGAGATGACGAACGACACGGCGCTCGAGTGCAGGAACATGTTCACGAGGCTCGCAATGACGATCCCGATGAGCCCCATGAAGAGGAAGCTGCTCCAGCTCGAGAGGTCTCGGCGCGTCACAGTGGCGAAAGCGCTCATGGCCCCGAAGGTCCCTGCGGTCGTCACGAACGCGAGGGCCACCGAGCTCCCGGTGTATGCGAGGAGAACGACCGACAGCGTCGCGCCGTTCAAGGCCGAGTAAAGCAGGAAGAGCCCTCCGGCCGCGGCTGCAGAGAGCCGGTGGACGGCCGCCGAGATGGCGACGACGAGGCCGAGCTCGGCGATCACGAGGCCGAAGAAGACGAAGCGGTTTCCGATCACGAACCGGAGCGCGTCCTCGGAGCCCGCGACGAGGAAGGCGACGACCGCGGTGAGACCGAGGCCCAGCGTCATCCAGCGGTAGACGGACGCCATGAAGCGGCGCTCGACGTCGGAGTGACTGCGGACGAGGACCTGGTCGCGAGCGGGGGAGCGGGCAGAGTCAAATGGCATGCGCGGAACCTAGCACGAGGTGGCGGAGGAAGGCGGCGTTCGTCACTGAACACGGCGAAGGGCCAGGGTCTTCTCGAACGCCCCATCGGGTCCCTTTATGAACTGCGAGTCCGTGGAGCCCACGCTTGACCTGGGCGCTCATGGCCACTACCCAGGGGGACGCGATGAAGCTCTATTACGTGCCGAAGACTCGGGCCAACCGCCCACGCTGGGTCCTCGAGGAGCTGGGCGTCCCCTACGAGCTGGCGCGCCTCGACCCGAAGAAGGGCGAAACGCGCAGCCCCGAGCACCTCGCCCGCCATCCGCTGGGACACGTGCCGGTGCTGGAAGACGGCGACCTCCGGATGTTCGAATCGGTCGCGATCTGCCTCTATCTGGCCGAGAAGTTTCCGCAGGGAAAGCTCCTGCCTCCGGCCGGAGCGCCCGGCCGCGCGCTCGCGTACCAGTGGATCTTCTTTGCGGTGACGGAACTCGAGCCGGCGCTCACCGTGCTCTCGACCCATAACCGCAGACCCGAGGCTGAACGCGATCCGGCCGCCATCGCGGACGCCCGCGAGCGAGTGCGCAAGGCGGTCGCTGCGCTCGACGCACCCCTGTCGCGCCGGCCCACCCTGCTCGCCGAGGGCTTCAGCGTCGCGGACATCGTCGTCGCCGCGTGCCTATTCTGGGCCAAGTCGCTCGGCGCGCTCGACGACGCGCATGCGGCGGTGAGGGAGTACACTGACCGCATGGGCGACCGCCCGGCGCGCAGGCGCGCCACCGCAGATTGACGAGGCGCGGCCGCATGCCTCGCAAACACGTCATGCAATGAGGTCCTGGCGCGAAGTTCCTGGCGGTTCCTTTGCCGTGCAACGCGACGTTCGAGAAGAGGAAGTTCTCTGCCGAAAGCGGTGAAGGCAGCGTAGTCACCACCTCCACGCTTGGCGCCTAAGCGGCCGCTCCGAAGCACCACTGGTCGGGGTACGCCGCCTATATCGTCGCGCGCGAGCGAGCGAGGACTCCCGAGGAGGCAGCCAAAGATGCTGCGCTCCACATGGAGCATGCGCGCCGAAGAAAGTCGCGCTTAGCCAGATATTGGCAGGGGTGAGCGCTCCGGCGCAGGGCGAGAAGAACAAACAAGCTCAGCAGGATGAATCCCACGGGGGAAAGTGACCGGGGCCATAGGGGGGCACATGAAGACGGCGCGAGTCATGGCGATAGCGGTGCTGATCGTCGGAAGCGGTCTGGCGCTGCACGCGGCGCGAGCTCAGCAGGCGGGAACCCAGCGAACCGAGCTTCAGCGGCACGATCTCGGCGCCCCCGGACGCGAGGTCGTCCAAGCGATCGTCGGCTTCGACCCGGGAGTGGTCTTCGGCAAGCACACGCATCCGGGCGAAGAGATCGTCTATGTCCTCGAGGGCTCGCTGGAGTATCAGGTCGAGGGCAAGCCGCCGATGACGCTCAAGGCCGGCGACGTCCTCTTCATCCCGGCCGGAACGATCCACGCGGCGAAAAACGTCGGCAGCGGACATGCAAAGGAGCTCGCCACGTATGTCGTGGAAAAAGGGAAGCCGCTCGTCGCAATGGTGAAGTGACGGCCTGCCGCGCAGGAGCCCGGGGCGCCAGGAGGCTCGTGCGGTTCGTGAGACGAGTTGTCGCTCGGGTCAGGAAGCAACACGTCGGTGAGCTGATTGCGGAGGGTTCACGCTTGTCAAGCAGCCGGAAAGACGCTCGCGATGGAAGCGCGTGCTTGCGCTCTTCCCGTGCTAGCGAGCGGAGCGCGAGCCGTAGGTTGCGTCGATGTCCGTGCAAGAAGCCGAGGTCAGTGTGACGTCAGCGGCGCTGGGGAGGAGAACGCGCAATGCCAGCCAACAGACTGTTCGTCCGCACCATGCTGTTCACGCGAGTCGCCCTCACGACGGCCGTCGCCTTCGTCATGGCAGCGCGCCCACAAGTTTACGCTAGCGACGTTTCGTTCGACCAGATGCCGCCCAGCTATTACGCGCTCATGAAGATGAAGCCCGCTGAGCAGATGCGCCTGATGGACCCCGACAAGAAAGGGTATGTGAC
>Ga0182039_10002450_pt1 | contig 10141 bp, 10 predicted proteins | sample sta12Can44000111_FD_125975 | JGI IMG/M metagenome (GOLD analysis project Ga0182039, IMG submission 125975) | Lab enrichment of tropical soil microbial communities from Luquillo Experimental Forest, Puerto Rico - statanox.12C.anox.44.000.111 | ecosystem: Environmental > Terrestrial > Soil >...
GGGGTGGCAAATACGTTGTCCACCACCAGCTTGGCACCCGCAGTGTGGGCGATCTCAGCGACCGCGGCAATGTCGATTACTTCCAGCGTAGGGTTGGTCGGCGACTCCAGGAAGCATGCTGTCGTGTTTTTGCGCATCGCCACCTTCCATGCGGAGAGATCGGTGCCGTTCACCAGCGTCGAACTGACGCCAAACCGTGGCAGCCATTCCTCGATCACCCAACGGCAGGAGCCAAACAGTGCCTTGGCGGCGACCACGTGATCGCCGGCCTTGACGAGGCCCATGATAGCGGTGGTGACGGCGGCCATGCCGGTCGCGGTCGCGCGCGCAGCTTCAGCGCCCTCAAGCGCCGCCATGCGCTTCTCGAACATGTCCATGGTCGGGTTTGAGTAGCGCGAATAGACGTAGCCGGGGATCTTGCGGGAAAAGCGCGCTTCACATTCCTCGGCGGTTTCATAGACGTAGCCTTGGGTAAGGAATAACGCCTCCGAGGTCTCGCCGAATTGCGAGCGCAGCGTGCCGCTGTGAACGAGGCGGGTTTCGGCGCGGTAGCCCTTACCAGTCGACGCGGGCATGTGACCCTCCTTCAGGTCAAAAAAAACCGGCCGAAATGTTGGCCGGGCACACGCGTCCCCGGCCTTTTAGCGATTTGTTTTGCGTGGCTGCAAGCCGGCCGGCTCAAATGACCACGGGATAAAATGCTTCTAGCGGACACACCCGCTTCCCGTCAAGGCACCCATCGGGTTAGATCAGAACCAGAGGCCGAAAAGGGGCGCCGTGGCACTCAGCTTCGCCGTCGAGGACAAAGGCATTCTACCCGACCGCATGATCGCGGCGCTGACGACCAGCGGCGCTATTCTGCCGGAAACGGATTTCGTGCCCGGTCAGATCCAGCCGGCGAGTCTTGATCTGCGGCTCGGCGGGCTTGCCTATCGCGTGCGCGCAAGCTTCCTGCCGGGGTCCACTACGGTCGCCCGTCGCATCGACGAACTGAAGCTGCATGAGTTTGTGCTTGGTGACGGCGCCGTATTGGAGACGGGCTGCGTCTATATCGTGCCGCTGTTGGAAAGCCTGGCGCTGCCAGACGATATCTCCGCCGCCGCTAATCCGAAAAGCTCGACCGGCCGGCTCGATGTGTTCACCCGCGTCATTGCCGACGAGACGCGCGGCTTTGACCACATCGAGGCGGGCTACCATGGCCCGCTCTATACCGAGATCAGCCCGCGGACCTTCCCGGTGCTGGTGCGCGAGGGCTCGCGGCTATCGCAGATCCGTTTCCTCCACGGCCATGCGATGCTCGACGCGCCGACCTTGCGCGCGCTGCACGCGCGCGAGCGACTGGTCGATGCCGATAACGCCGATGTAAGCGAGGGCGTCGCGGTCGGCGTCGATTTGTCGGGCCTGGGTCCCGGCGGCCTCGTCGGCTACCGTGCCAAGCGGCACACTGGCCTGATCGACGTCGAGCGGCGCGGCGGCTATGCGGTGCTCGATTTCTGGGAGCCGATGCACGCACGGCCGGACAAGAGCTTGATCCTCGACCCCAACGAGTTCTACATCCTCGCCTCGAAGGAAGCAGTGCAGGTGCCGCCCGAGTACGCCGCCGAGATGGTGCCGTTCGATCCGCTGGTCGGCGAATTCCGCGTGCATTATGCTGGCTTCTTCGATCCTGGCTTCGGCTATGCTGGCGCCGGCGGCAAGGGCGCGCGCGCCGTGCTGGAAGTGCGTTCTCGCGAGGTTCCGTTCATCCTGGAGCACGGCCAGATCGTCGGCCGCTTGGTCTACGAGAGGATGCTGACCAAGCCCGACAAGCTCTACGGGCAGGGCATCGGTTCGAGCTATCAGGCGCAAAGCCTGAAGCTCAGTAAGCATTTCAAGGCTTAAGGCTTACTCGGCGGCGGCCTGCAGCCGCACTTCCTGAAAGACAGTTGGCGCGGCGGCTGCGGCTGGCGCGCGTGGCCTACCTTCGGCGACTTGCTGTTGCGGGCGGTCCCTCGCTATGGTTCCAGTCAACGCGGGCGTAGTTCAATGGTAGAACGGCAGCTTCCCAAGCTGCATACGAGGGTTCGATTCCCTTCGCCCGCTCCGGTACTTAGCCGATTTGCATAGAAAGTTTTGCGGCATGTTTTGTAAGTTATGTTCTCTTTCTGGCTCTGGCCTCGTTTCGGATGACATTGCCAGGCCACGGTTTTCGCGAAGTGGAGCGGCCGGCCCATTGGTGTCAGGTAGCACCCTCGGCTTGCTTGGTCGCTTGCTTAACGGCCCTCCACGGGGCACGCCCACTTCCTTAGCCGTGGTCTTAGAGTTCGGGCGTCGTTGACCTCGTTCGGCGCTTCCCTCATCGAGCGCCTTCCAGCTGCCATAGCGGCGGCAACGGTTTCTTCAACGTGATGCAATTACCGCGTGTGGTTGCAAGCCTTCGACGCTTATATTTGCCGCAGGGCCTGAGCGAATGGTGCGGCCAGTCGCAGGAGCCGTTCCCGAGGTCGGTATGCTTTTCCAAGGCGCAATCGTTTCCACTATAATTTTGATGCCAGCCAGAGCGTTGTCGATTTCACTTTGCACGCGAGCGACCTCTGTTCTCAGAAATTTTTGCAGGTCGTGAAGTTCGGACGTCAGGCCTTCCAGGCTCTCCATCGAGCTTGAAGTTAGTCGCGCGACTGAAGACCTGATTCGTTCAATATCATGCTCACGCTCAATCTGAGCACGAGGGGTCATAATTCTTTGCCCCACCAGTTTGCTGATTTCTTCTTCTACATCCGGGTTAAAAAGCTCCTTCTCAGCGGGTGCACCAGATGTTGAGGAGTCCATCAGTTTCTCCTGTGGGTTGGCTTGTCGGTACCCTCGCGAACGGTATGTCCTGTTGGGTTAACGACTGGTTAACCAGTGGGGCCTTCGATGGCAATGTCCCGGGTTTTTGGCTGCGGATGCGAGTGCGGATGCCGGTGGCCCGCACGCTTCCGTTGTTTGCCACAGGACTCGGCGCTGTGTCAGCCGCTGCTCAGGCTGTGCCGCTTGGAAACGACAAAACGTAGGACAATTCGGTTGTTCCGGTCGCCGAGCTGGTAGAGCTACGCGCAAAGATCAAATGGGCCTTGTATCTCATTTGTACGGTGATAGCGACCCTGTTTTTGCTGCTTAAACACTATTACCATCTTTGAAGGCCCTTTTATTGAAGACCTCTTGCGTTCCTGACACTGGCATCGCAAGAGAAGCGCCGGGTCCGTTGCCTACAAGCGCTCTGCGGTGCGCCACCCGAACAACGCTTACGCTGCTAACAAATTTAGATGACCGCATCGAGCAATTCATCGCGTGAAGAAGTTTCTCGACAACTCGATTGCTTCAAACTCGTTCCCGTGATAGGCGGGGCTCCTCAGCAATGACAGCAACGCCTCAGGTTTGCTTCCCACCTTTACCTCCCGAACAACCACGCCATGTCAATGCAGACGCTCTTCTCATTGACTGATACGTCCAGTCCAGCAAAATGCTCCATGCTGCGCTTCTCCTTCTGAAGCTTGAGGCCCATAACCACTCTGACCTCGTTTCACCATCAGCCTGAAGCGCAGCACCCAAAATCTATAGCCATCCACAAAGTCGCCGGCCGATTACACCACCTGCTCCGCGTCTGAGCGGCGGTTCCAAAATTGCTGCAAAAAATTAACCCGAATCAGCGTCAAGTACTCGGTTGGCTGGGGGACATTCATGAAACGTGGGACTTTGCTGCTGGCGTTATTACTGCTGCCGTGTGCAGCGGTCCATGCTGGCACGCTGCCGCCCATCATCGCCAGCGTCGACAACCCAGTGCCGAAATGTGTGGCGCCCAGTGCGCTGATGGAATTCGTGGAAACACACAACGCGGCGCACAATCCGCCGCGCACGATCGAGGCGCGTTTTACCAACCTCGCTGTGCTCTATCAGCGTATCGGCCAATGCGTGGCACGCTCGCCGGAGGAATGCATCGGCGTGCGCTGGGACTACGCGTTCTTCCAGATGCTGATCGAGACCAATTTTCTTACCTTCCGCCGTCCTGACGGCGTGCCCGCTTCGGTGGTGCCAGGGGACAATAATTTCGCCGGCGTCGGCGCCACGATCTCCGGCCGGCCGGGCGAGCGATTCAAGGACGCGGCTACCGGCGTGCTGGCGCACCTGCAACATGTCCTGATGTATTCCACCACACGAATCCCCAATCCGGTTGCCAAGCGCACGCGTCAAGTACAGGACGACGTGCAGGTAGTGATGCGCAGATTGCACCGCCCGGTCACCTTCGCAGATTTGGCGCGGCAATGGACCGGCGCCGACCGCAACAGCTACGGCGCGGAACTGCAGAAGCTCGCGGAAAAATACGCGGCGAATTACTGCCACGAACAGCCGCGTCGCGAAGCGGCGGCCCTCCGATGACCGTTTTAATCTCGTGAATTTTTGCCTGCTGCTGCAGCCGCTCCACGTCTGACGGCAGGCGCACTCGGTGGCTGGTGTGGCCGCGGCCGCAAACGCCGCGGCACATGACGGCGTTTCGGGGGAGCGCCGAGCGAAGCCAGCTCAGATGTTCCGATCGATTTGCGACAGGACCGGTAATGGCAAGTTGCTGATGTCTAAGTGGGGAGCCGCGAGATCGTCCACTCGATGGACCCACCCGATCTCTTTCCTTAAGTATCGGCAGGAAAGTATCGAGGAATTCCACGCGACCCCTGTAACACAGCAGCGGGACTTCAATCGCGCTCAGAAATCGTCAGGGGGCTATAAATAGCGCCGCAGATCGGCAGCCGATTCCTCGGGCTTACGGTTGAGTTTGAACGGCGCCACGAAGCGGCCCTGTTTGTCCATCAGATATACCAACGCGGTATGGTCCATGCTGTAGTCGCCATTTTCGCCGGACACCTTCTTCGCATAGACCCGGTAAGCCTTCTCAGCGGCCTCCACTGACTTGAGGTCGCCGGTCGCGCCTTGAAGGTGCGGATCGAAGCTCGAGAGGTAATCCTTCATCGCCGCCGGCGTGTCGCGCTCGGGATCGACGGTGATAAATAGCGCTCCGGCTTTATCGGCGTCCTTGCCCAGCGCTCGCATCACTTCCGACACTTCGAACAACGTGGCCGGGCAGATATCGGGGCAGTGCGTGTAACCGAAGAAGACCAGAAATGGGCGACCCTTCATTTCCTGATCAGTGATGGGCTTGCCGTTCTGGTCGATCAGATTGAACGGGCCGCCGATCGCCGAAACAGCGGGTCCTGTTCCCGCGTTTTGGCCGACGAAAAGAACAACGCCGAAGAAGAGCACCAGGCCAGAGAGAAAGGCGGAGAGGATCAGCAGGATGTGCGATGGTCGGGCAGTCATTTCGCTGTTATAGGGTCAAAAACATAAAGCCCAACCAGCACGCACCATTTCGAAGAATACCGCTGTCCCATAAATGGCCCACAGCCCCAGCGTACCTGCTACAATGAGCCCGGCTGCGGCGGAAAGCAGCGCCAAGGGCCGCGACAATTTGGCAGAGGAAGCGAGCGCAGGCATTCGAAGCTCCACATGGAACTATTATTGTAGATAGGACCTATTCCAGGCCCCGACAACCTACGCAGGTTGCCGGCCTGAGGCGACCAATTGCCGCCATAAACCCTCGCAACATGGGGCTTTTCGGCGGCCGCGTTGACTTAAAGGGTTAAAGCCGCGATGTATATTTATACCGATTCCAATTTGAGCCACTTACGGGTATGGAGAAGCTGATGCGTAGTGCTTTGGCGATAGCTCTTGCGATCTCAATGTCGGCGGCGACCACCGCTGCCTGGGCGCAAAATGCCCCGGCTCCGGCCGCCGCGGCTTCGCCACCCCCGGCCCCTGCGCCGGCTCCCACGCAGGCCAAGTGTGAAAATCCGAATGCGCTTGGCGTCGAGCGCATCGTGCAGATCGACACCACCGGCGGCCCGGGCTTTGGATTCGAGCACTTCAAGGTCTATGACTTCCTGCGCGACAAGGAAATAGTGCTCACTTTCGACGACGGCCCCTGGCCGGGCAACACCGAGCGCGTACTGAAAGCGCTCGCCGAAAACTGCACCAAGGCAATGTTCTTCCCCATCGGCAAGCACGCTGGTTATCACCCCGAGCTGCTCAAGGAAGTCGCCAAGGCCGGCCATACCATCGGCTCCCACACCTGGTCGCACAAGGATCTGTCGAAGCTGACGGACGACCAAGCCAAGGCCGAGATCGAGATGGGCATAGCGGCGGTGAGCGTAGCGCTCGGCAATCAGCCGGTCGGACCGTTCTTCCGCTTCCCAGCGCTCCGTCACCCGCCGGAAATGGTGAAATATGTCGGCGAACGCAATGTCGGTATCTTCTCCACTGATATGGACTCGTTCGACTTCAAAATGCGCAACCCGGGGGAGGTCATCAAGTCGGTGATGGCCAAGCTGGGGAAGCACGGCAAAGGCATCATCCTGATGCATGACTTCCAGCATGCGACCTCCGAAGCGGTGCCGGAGCTGTTCAAGCAGCTCAAGGCGGGCGGTTACAAGGTCGTGCAAGTAGTCGGCAAGACGCCGGTCAACCCGCTGCCGGAATACAAGGAGGCCGTGCTCAAGGAGATGGGCGGCGGTTTGGATACGGCGCGTCCGATGTCGAGCGTCATCCAGACCATCCAGGGCGACTGATCGGTGCACTTTTTTATTCTGGCCCGGGCGCATCTGTTGCCTGCGCTGGAAGGTGGCCGGCGTCCGTGAGTGCGTGCAGGTACCGCTCGAGGTGCAGGAGCGATCTCGTCAGACCCGTGAGCGGCTACAATTAAATCGCCAGTCCGAATTGTGATTTCGCCCCCGGTGCTAGAGGGCACCCGCCATGTCGGGATTTATGTCGACTTACCTCGTGCCGACCGCAATCGTTGCCGTGTCGATCGTGCTGCTGCTCGGCCTCGTCAACATGATGCGCGGCGGCTCGCCCAACCGCTCGCAGGAGCTCATGCGACTGCGCGTGCTGCTGCAATTCGTCGCTATCATTGTTATCATGGCGACGATCTGGGCGATGGGCCGCTAAAGCGCTAGCGCTTCTTGATCTTCTTCGGCTTCAGCAGGATCGGCTCGGGGCCGGCTGCCAAGCGCATGCATTCGGCCTTTTCATTTTTCTTCATGGTGGACAGTTCCCCGTCATCGGCGCAGTGACATTAGCGATGCCGCCGCCCGCTTTCGAAATCTGCGCAGAGGCCTGCAGCGCGTCCGGTGCGGCATTGAATTTGCAAGCTTGCGAAGAAATCGCTGACAACAACAGACCGGCAACGGCGCTCATTACGCAAATGCGTATGGAATCCCTACGGTTTATGGCAGACCACGAATAGGCTAGAGACCAGCCTGGAACGGCAGCAAAAGGTACCCAGAATGGTGGTCCTCAACCGCATCTACACCCGCACTGGCGACGACGGTACGACATCGCTCGGCAGCGGAGCCCGCCGCAAAAAGTATGACCTGCGGGTGGAGGCCTATGGCTCGCTGGATGAGGCTAATGCAGTGATTGGCCTGGTCCGCCTGCATACGGCCCGCGATGTGGATTTCGATGCCGCACTCCGTCGCATCCAGAATGACCTGTTCGACGTGGAGGCCGACCTCTGCCTGGCCGAAAAGGGTCCAGGCGGCTCTCGGTTGACCGTTACCGATGCCCAGGTCGCTTGGCTGGAGGCCGAAATCGACCGGCTCAACGTCCAACTTGAACCATTGAAGTCCTTCATTCTGCCCGGCGGTAGCCCCGCTTCGGCCTATCTGCATCTTGCCCGCACCGTCTGCCGCCGCGCAGAGCGGATTATGGTCGCTCTCAAGGATAAGCCGGGAGAGGGTGTGTCGGAGCCCTCCCTCAAATACGTCAATCGGCTGTCGGATTATCTATTCGTTGCCGGCCGCTATGCCAACGACAAGGGGACAGCCGACATACTGTGGGCGCCCGGTCAGAACCGCTAACTTGGACGCCTTGACTTCACTCAATGGAGGCGCGTGCGGCGCCGCATACACGTTGACATGCAGACGGCGCGGCCTTTAGCTTCCGGCCCGCTCTCAATAGCCCTCCCGGATGGGGTTCATGAAGATTCTAGTGCCCGTGAAACGGGTTGTTGATTTCAACGTCAAGATCCGCGTCAAACCGGATGGTTCCGGCGTCGAACTCGCCAACATCAAAATGTCGATGAATCCGTTCGACGAGATCGCCGTCGAAGAGGCGATCCGGCTGAAGGAAGGTGGCAAGGCGACCGAAATCGTGGCGGTATCGATCGGGCCGGCGCAGGCCTCGGAAACCATCCGCACCGCACTCGCCATGGGCGCCGACCGCGGTATCCTGGTCAAGGCTGAGGGTGCCATCGAGCCACTGGCGGTTGCGAAGATCCTGAAAGGTATCATCGAGGCTGAGAAGCCGGGCATCGTCATCCTCGGAAAACAAGCGATCGACGACGATTGTAACCAGACCGGGCAGATGCTCGCCGCCTTGCTCGGCTGGGCCCAGGGTACCTTCGCCTCCAAGATTGTGATCGAAGACGACGGCGTGACGGTGACCCGCGAGGTCGACGGCGGCTTGCAGACACTTAAGCTGAAGGCACCAGTGATCGTCACCACCGATCTGCGCCTGAATGAGCCGCGCTACGCCAGCCTGCCCAACATCATGAAGGCGAAGAAGAAGCCGATCGAGGAGAAGACACCGGCTGACTACGGCGCCGACATCAAGTTGCGCCTGCAGGTGCTAAAAACGACTGAGCCGCCGGGACGTAAGTCCGGCATCAAAGTTGGCTCGGTGGCCGATCTGGTGAGCAAGCTCAAGAATGAAGCGGGGGTGCTGTGATGGCCACTCTGTTGATGGCCGAGCACGACAACAAGACGCTCAAGGACTCGACCAACAAGGCGCTCACAGCGGCCAAGGCCATTGGGGCCGAGGTTCACGTGCTGGTCGCGGGCAAGGACTGCGAGGCGGTCGCCGACGCCGCGGCCAAGCTTGATGGGGTGAAGAAAGTGGTGCTGGCCGATGCGGCGGTCTACGAACACCGCTTGGCCGAACCCCTCGCCGCGCTGATCGTTTCGCTCGCCGGCAGCTACGACGCGATCGTCGCGCCGGCGACGACCAACGGCAAGAACGTAATGCCGCGCGTCGCCGCACTGCTCGACGTGATGCAGATCTCCGACATCATCACGGTCGTCACGCCCGACACGTTCGAGCGGCCGATCTATGCCGGCAACGCCATCCAAACGGTGAAGTCGACCGATCCGAAGAAGGTTATCACTGTGCGCACCTCGACCTTCCAGGCGACCGGCAACGGCGGTTCAGCGAGTGTGGAGAACGCAGTGCCGCCGGCCGATCCAGGACTTTCTACTTTTGTCGGTGAGCAATTGTCGAAATCAGAACGGCCCGAGCTTACCTCCGCCAAGATCATCATCTCTGGCGGCCGCGCGATGCAGAGTCGCGAGAACTTCGCTAAATACATCGAGCCGGTGGCCGACAAACTGGGCGCCGCGGTCGGTGCCTCACGTGCTGCAGTCGACGCTGGTTACGCGCCGAATGACTGGCAGGTCGGGCAGACCGGCAAGGTGGTGGCGCCCGAACTCTACATCGCTGTAGGAATTTCGGGCGCGATCCAGCATCTCGCAGGGATGAAAGACTCCAAAGTGATTGTTGCTATCAACAAGGACGAGGAGGCGCCGATCTTCCAGGTTGCCGACTATGGTTTAGTTGCCGATCTCTATCAAGCGCTGCCGGAATTGGCGGCAGAACTCGACAAGGTAAAGGGTTGACCACCGGTGCAAATTAGCTGTTCCGCGGGTGGTGCCATCGTACAGTTCGGCGTAAAAATAGGGCACCCTAGAACGAAGCGAAACCGACGCAGGAACCGGACTTTCCAATAATCGGATCAAATCATGGCGTTGCATATTCAAAGCATTGGGGTGATCGGCGCCGGGCAGATGGGCAACGGCATCGCCCATGTCTCTGCGTTGACGGGTTTTTCTGTGTTGCTAAACGACGTTTCGTCTGACCGCGTCAAGGCCGCGTTGGCAACCATCAACGGCAATATGGCGCGTCAGGTCAGCAAGAAGACAATCACTGAGGACGACCGCAAGAACGCACTCTCGCGCATCAAGCCCGCGGAGAAATACGACGCGCTCGCGGGTTGTGATCTGGTGATCGAGACGGCCACCGAGAA
>Ga0182039_10002460_pt1 | contig 10125 bp, 16 predicted proteins | sample sta12Can44000111_FD_125975 | JGI IMG/M metagenome (GOLD analysis project Ga0182039, IMG submission 125975) | Lab enrichment of tropical soil microbial communities from Luquillo Experimental Forest, Puerto Rico - statanox.12C.anox.44.000.111 | ecosystem: Environmental > Terrestrial > Soil >...
CCCCCGAATATCTGCACCAATATCACCATGTTTCGTCATGGTTTGGAATGCAGTTCCTAGTACTTTCTTCTTTTTCTTACCATTCTCTATATCTATGGTTTCGATTTGGGGTCTAATTGGGGGATCTTGCTGACCTGTAGAAGTTCTACCCGTATCCAAACACGGGAAGTAGGTAGTTCGCATACGCCCGTCAAAGTCTGCGAGTGCGAGGAGATATGTGGAAATAGATTTTCTAACTCTTCTGTTTTCAAGAATAAGTTCACAGATTTTTCTGTGTTCGGGGCGTTTAATCGCAGACTGACTGTTAAGTAGCGCGGTAATATCTTCTTCACCAACGGAATCCTTACGAGGAAGTTTAAGAGTGTCCCATAACAAGCTTGCAATTTGCTTTGGTGAGTTGGCATTGATTTCAGCCCCTGTTAATTCAAATAACTCAAATCTTAGCTTCTCATCCCATTCAATATACTTCTTGAGAAGTATTTCACGTTCCTGTTCATCTATTCTAAATCCCTGCCTCTCTATATCCCAATATAGATTAGGCAACTTCATTAGAAAGTTCTCGTAGAATGGACGTTGATTTAATTCATCTAAATCAGCATCCATATTCTGGTCTATCTCGATTGTAACACAGGCATCTCTCGCGCATCCTTCTAGGAGGTCTTTGATAGAACCTTCGTACATACTTTCGTCTCTGTAGAATGGTTCTTCAGTATAGATACTCGTATTGAATGCGAGTCCTTTAGGGAGTTCAGGATTGATTGCGTGAGCCTTGAGCATAGTATCTGACGCGAGTCTCCGAACAGTGAATCCCAATCTTTTGATTTTATCTCTATCGTAATTGAAATTTTGGCCAACAATTTCTTTTTCATGCAACATCTCCGAGAGTATTAGCCAACATTGAACTAAGTCTCTATCAGGAATAGTTGATATATCCTGTACATTCCAGAGTGGAACTGTCATCCCATGACCGGGCGCGAAGGATAATCCCATACATACAGGAATACAAGTTCCATTAGCTTCGATATCGACAGCCATTCTAGTCTTGTTCTTATATGTATCTCTGAATCGAGCTAAGTCATATGAATTTTTACATATTTCGAGCCTGCGTTGTGGCAGAGTTACATCTGGAAATCTACTCTGCAACAAGGCACGTTTGAAATCAAAAATCATTACTTGGCGATTCCAGTATCCTTTAAATTCGCCTCCTGTGGCTTGGTGTAACAAGTGAGCTGGATGGTAAGTCGGGATAAATTTACGTCCCATGCCAAACATGATACTTCCACGGAATGCGCCAATCTTAGTTTTTCCAGACAAAGCCCAGAGAGCGGTACCACCGAGAGCCAAAATACAGTTTGGTCTAATTTGGGTGATTTCTTCTTGTAAGGCACGTAACTCTTCCTCTATGTTAATACCTACACTCTTCGCGCGAACTGAAAATGGTATCTTCTTTCCTGGTCCATTAGGGGGAACTTCATACTTACAGACATTAGTTATCCAACATGAATTACGGTGAATCTCGGCATCTTGTAATAGTCTGTCCAATTCCTTACCAGATGGACCTACAAATGGTTTACCTACAGCAATCTCAGCATATGATGGGGCTTCGCCTAGGATTAGTAATTTAGCGCCGATTGGTCCCATACCTGGGACATACACTCTTTCACTCATCTTTCTTCACTATTTTAATTTTCTTCTGTTTCTTTTTGGCACAATTATCACATAATCTAGTTCGGTGTAATAGACCCCTAGTTGAAACCTCATCACACCAGTCCTTACCACAATCGGGGCAAGTATTCCAGGTTTGATTATCTTGAATCATCGTCGAATATACTTCTTTCGAAGCGTTTTTCATATCGGCTCCCATTTAATTTTTTCAACGCATCCTGCCTCGATTCACACTTAACCAATTTTTCATTGTAATGTAATGCATCCGCGAGTTTAAGATTCTCACTGACTAGACCGATTGATACCTCAAAATATGTAGCGGTATAACTTATAGTCCAGAAGTTATTTCGACACAATCCTATTAAGTGGTATATTTCCATTACGGAAACTTTCTCCTGCCAATTATTGGATTGGTCGTACTTCTCTTTGAATGTCATCCTTTACACCGAAAATAATCGTAGGGTGACTTGACTCTTCTAATAAGTCACCCTACGATTCAATTACTTTGTCTCTGTGACCACTGGTTCAGTTAGTACACGAATTTTGATTGCGCGTGTACCTTTCCCCTCGACTTCGACTGGTGTGAATTCCACTTTCATACCATTTCTCAAATCCTGAAATTTGAGAGTGTCTTGTTTGAGCGATGTCCAATGAAAGAAGATGCGCGTGAACTTTATCTCTTTACTACTGATAAAGCCCCATCCATCATCGGGAGCTACCTTAATAATCTTCCCGACGGCTCTTTTCTCTTCCCTTGTCTTTTCCTCAATTTGAAGATTCTCGGCTTCCAAATTGGGATTGTTGACAATATCTCCAATCTTAGTCATCGTCTATCCTTATCGTGATGATGGTTAAGTATTGATACTCGTAAGCATCTTTCTTCTGTAATTCATTCATTTTCTTACGAGCATTCTTCTTTTTGGAGTATACTGCCACGATACTCGGCTCTGCAAATTCTCCTGGGCAGTCATTGAACAGTATATAAACAGTCATTTCTATTTCTTCTTTCTTTCTATGTACTTCGGTTTCTTAAATCCAAAGTATTCAATAATGATAGTCTCCAGAACCCAAGAAAGTGATTTGTTCTCAGATTTAGCGATTGCTCTGAGTCCATCTTTAATTTCTGGTGGTAATCCGTGTCCAATTGCATCCCTCGAATCACCTGACTTTAATCTTGGCGCAATAATGCGGGGCATAGTTCTCCTTATTTTCCATGATAGGCGGGGCCACTCTCATTATACGGTGGATTAACCACTACGTTGAGAATGGCCCCTATCATTAATCTAATTTCTGGCCCCATGTCTAGGCATTACGATTCACTCTATGGTCATGACTAGAAGAGTGAAACTGGTATTTATCCCTCAGACTAATGAATCTTGTTCATTCTGAGTTAGTCGTCGTTAGTGTCTTCTACTTCTTCGACATCATCATCATCTTCAGATTCCTCAGTATCATCTACATCAGAATCCTCAGTTGACTCAGTCTTGGATAGTTCATCCATATCAACAATTTCTTCTTCGATTTCAACAGTCTTTTCAATATCACTCATTGTCCTACTCCTTAGTTCTGAACAGCAGAATTACTGTTCTATAATCAGTTAAGCAGCTGTGACTTCAGTCCTCACAGGACGATACTTATGGTTCACCCTATTAACCTGGCGCCCCTGATAAACATCGTTCTCTACGAAAACATCTACTTCCCGTCCGGCTGCTGATGCGAGGTCGAAACGTGTATCAGCTTTCACTTCTACACCGAATGCCTGTAGAAACGGCACGGCAAAACCGATTGCCTTACTGTTGAAATTCCAATCTATCGGAATTCCTGCGAAAGTCTTGTCTCCAGTATCACCGTTGAACAAGATAGTTGCTTCAACAGGATAATTTGTGGATGGACCTTTCTCGGAAGCTTTCGCAGGGGCCTCTCCTACGTTTTCGATTTTGACCCTATACCATGCGGGGTCAACAATCTTTCCACGTAGTAAGTCGCGCTGGCCAAACTGAATCATCGCCATGTTTTTGTTCTCCTAGGGTTTTGGTGTGAATGATGTGACGTTGGTTGGTTGGGTGGATGGTTGGGATTGTGTCGGTTGGTCTGAGATTCGATAGATTGGCTGCATTTCTTTAGCTTTCTTAATAGCAGGTGCAATCCACTTCTCATACAACGGCTCACTGTTGAAGGTGATTAACCTTTCTAGTGGGAGAGAAGTTCTGGCATAATCATTCCCAGTATGGGAAGTATAACACCTAAATTCTCCCTCATCTGTTTCAGAGAATCCCGACTTAATATCAAAGTGATAGACTTCTGTCATGTAAGATGCTATCTTACCTGAGATTTTGTCTCCACCTGTGATGATTACGCGGGAATGATGGGTGAGTTTATTCTTATCATCGTCTTTTCGTTGACCAACGACATGAGCGATGATAATGACATTAACTTTGTGATGCTCATGAATATCTTTCAACATATCCATGAGTTCCTGGAATGCGCTGGCCTCAGCGTTATATTCCTCTAATCCTGATACTTGAATAGTTCCTATCTTCTTTCCAGTTCCTTCAGCAGCTTTATGACGAATAGTCTGTCTATTCATGTTGTCTCCGAGTGATGTTACGGAATCAACAATGATAGTTTGATATGGACAGGATAATTGAAATTGCTTAAGTTTGGCTTTCACTCCATCATAGTCACGATAGTCATCAAAATGAATCTTCTTTTTACCCCAGTATCCCCATCTCTTAGATGGAAGTTGTAGTGCCTGCATTTTCCTATCCGTTGACACCCAGTATTGGTCACCTGGATAGGATAATGCAGAAGTAGATTTGCGAGTACCCGGCTCACCTTTAAGCATGGTGAATAGGATACTAGGGTCTAGTGTTTCGAGTGATGCCATTTAATTATCCCGATGCTCCTTCATCCATTCTTGGCTCATATACTGAGTCATACGAGCCCTGATTTTGATACGAGTTAATCTAAGCTTTATTTCCTGCAATAAAATCCGCAAGCGCAGCAACCTGTTTGGCATTTTTCCTCACAATACAATTAGGACAATGTGGACGAGCCATTGGCTTATTGGATGAATGAGTCAACACCTTCTTGGTGATTAGCATCGGCTCGCTACACTTGTTACATTCACACATTTGACCTTCGACTAATGCAATAGGCACATAATGTGAACACAACGGCTTAACACACTTGTAGACGAGGTATTCCTTGTCCTTCTCTCTACTAAGATTGACCTTCTTATAACGGTGAATGTGATTCTGTGACTTCATTTGGCTGCTTTCCACATCATTAAGAGAAATGTAATCATCGTTATCATGAAAATGATGGTCACATTTCCCTTAATGACGATTAAATTTCTTTCGATTTTTTCATCCAGTGATGAGTCTTTATTTGTAATGAATGAAATGGCTGCTCTAATGTATTTAATCATTTTTCCTCACTATATGCTATAAATTGTGATTTTCATTTTTCGTGTTCCATAAGAAGATATGTTGTCAATAATTTGTAATGATGAATTTTAGTATCTTCATTAAATCCCATGTATTCATAGACATCTCCACCATATTTAATATATTTAGGTGGATAATGCCAATGAATTTCAAATTTTTTTCTTTCTTCATAATTATGAGATAAAATACCAGTCATGCTATACTCTCCTCACTCATCCTCATTTGTCGGATTCCATTCAGGTCCGACGGTAAATAGTTGCTTAATAGTTTCTTCTCTCATTCCTGGGTCAGCTTCACATACTTTCGTGAACGCACAGTTACCATACTTACCCTCGCAATGGGTATAATTACGAGGATAATGCCCACTCTCAGCATACATTAACAGGAGTTTAGCGTAATATGGTAGCATTTCAGATTGCCATTCGAGAAGTCTCTGAACTGAATAATTAATTGGAGTGCGCGTGAACTTCTCTTCCGGCTTTAAACTTGTTTGGAATCCCACCTTATCGATGATAACTTTCTGAACTCCCATGACAAGACACTGCCCACTGAACTGATTATTCAACGTTAGATTATCTCTACGTTGTTTCATGGTCTTATGGTCCATAGGTAGAATACCTTGATTCGTATCAACTACCTCATCTAGTTTAGCTTTCCATAAGACTCGAATCTCATCATCTTCGTATAAAGTCTTACCTTTAACGACTTCAACTTCTAATGGAACCCAATGGTCATTACGCCAAAACTGTTGATACTGGTCACAAGTATCTAGGACATATTGCCATCCGGTTCGGTATCCTTCTGATTCTCGTGGAGTATTCCTAACACCTGGAAATTCATTGGCTTTGTGACCACAAGAAGGTTTAGGCCATTCTGAAGTTGGGATAAAATCTGTGCAACCCTTGCAACCTCTGATATAAAGTTCTGCTGCTGTAAATCCGTATTGGACTGCTTGTTCTCGCTTGACTCCATTAATCACCGCCCTATTAAAGTATTCAAGGAATATGTGAACTATTGAACCACATTCGAGACTATTCGATTTCCCCTCGATACTGATTAGATTATGGTTAAATCGATAATCAGTCAGACAGGCACAGGCCATTAGTGTGGATAGAACTTGGCTATCCATGATGATATTCTTGCGCGTGGGGGTGATATCGACTATCTCACCGATATCACCAATAGTACTTTCATCCATTGGTCTCATGTATTATCCTCATGCCATTTCTTATGAGCTTCTGGATATTTCCTCTCTAACATATGGTCTAGAATTATCAGGCCACCCATTAGAGAATTCATTAGTTGAACTAATTTCTTCTCTTCGAATTCCTCGGCTAATTCGACTAATTTCTTTACGGCTGGAGTTATCATTGAATCCTCAATTTATATTCCTTATTTAAGCACTCAGCACAAATCTTTTTGCCGAATATTCGATATAATCTCCATCGTCTATTTTTGCATTTAAGACAAGTTTGAGGTCTTTTTGGCATTATTGAATCCTCATTGGAACTACTACAGGCCATCTCTCATCAGTCATTTGTAAGTTAAACCAACTGGGTGGTAATGGCTCTCCATTAAGCCCTACTAATAGTGGCTCAGACATTTTTCCATCTGAATAGTGTACGATATAGCCTGTTCCAAGCAACATACCAGTTTCCATATCATATACTATCATTTTATGCATTACACCTGACTCGGTACTCTTCACTTGCGTTTTTCTTTGAGGTATTCCTTGACATTATCATTATTCGGTTCCCAGTAAACTTCCTGTTTACCATGAACTTGCCAGTGATAACTAGTTCCCTTACCGAATGTCAGTAAATCACAGACTGGACACTTGTAACAAGTGAACAGAAATTCCTTACACCATTTCAATATTTCGATAGCCATGTTCGGCCACCTTTCATTCATAATTAGTTCTCATTATTCATTCGATAGATAGCGTAGTATCCAGCTTGGTCCAGTTCATCATTCATCTGTTTAATGTAGTTATCGACTATTCCACGCGCGTCTGTAGTTAGTTGTTCTAGTTCATCTCCATCCTTGGCATAGCCCCGCTTATGGACTACGATTTTAATTACGAGGAGTTTCATGATTCAATTTCTCCTTTTCAAGTAATTCATTTAGTATATCGTATAGTTCAGGGTCATTGTCTAGAATAGCTTCCATGAACTTTCTAAAGCATTCTTCATGGAATATAGAATCGTAACTTCCATTGGTGGAAAAGAAGAAAGTATAATGTGTATTATCCTCCACTTCTTCATAACACCATGCACATTCCATATTAATAAGCTACCATTTCCGCGAACTGTTCCTTAGTTCGCTTGTTAACAGTTGGTCTGCCCTTGAATTTCTCATTATGTTTCTTGACGATTAGTTGCGCGAGGGAACGCGCGAATTCACTCTCATTCCAAGTAGGTCTTTCTGTCTTGTTCATTACTACATGATATCTACCACGTTTATCTTCTACGATGAAATCTAACTGTTCATCGATAGTTCCTTCGGCTTCGGGTAATGTGATATTAATCTGATTAGATGTTTGCCCGATTCTCTTAAAACGGCCCGGCGCGGCTTGGTCCTCATTCTGTGGATTCCACTGTCTCTCATGCAGAATACAATCCGCGCATGTCTGCAAGTCTATCCCCTCACCACATGCTAGCGTGCTTGCTATCAATACGCATCGCTTCGTATTGTTGAATTCATCTTGTAAATTCGACCCCTCGATTGTGCCGGTTAAATCCGAACCATACTTGAATACTTTAATCTTCTGCTCTTTCATTTCCTGCGCGAGATGATACCAATCAGGATTAGTTTCCTTATTAGTATCGGTTAGTGCGCTCTGCATTAGTGTTCCGACATCCTTGTGATGAACGAATACAACTATCTTCTTTTCGGTATCTTCGATGAATTCCTCGATAAATCCGAGCGTGGCTGGTATCTTGGCTAATCCAGTGATATGGCGTAGCCTCGCCATTTTCGCGAGGAGTTCAATACTACCTAGTGAATCCTCATCACCACTGATAACATGCTCGTTATACCATTTGACGAAGTCCCCAACCGAATCATCGTATATGGACTGTTCCATCTCATCTAATTGAACAGGCATCTTCATACGATTGACTGATGGAAATTCTTCCATTACTTCGTCGTATTCACGGCGAATTATCATCGTCTCGGTATATTCGCGAAATTCCTTCGGCTTGCGAATTCCACCCATCTTCCAACTGTTACCATCGAAGAAATACTCAACCCATCTATCCACATATGCTTGTGGTGAATAGAATTTAATTGGGTCCATTAGATTCAATGCTGGATAGAATTCATTTCCTCGATTCTTCCATGGCGTCGCACTAAGGGGGAGAACTTTACAGTTAGGCGAATTCGATACGAGTTTTCTAACTTCTATTGTTCGGGTGGATGTATCATTCTTGATTTGCTGACACTCATCTAGGATTACTAACTTAATCCCAAGTTCGTAGAGCTTCTCACGCTGCTTATCGTTGAAACGTCGGAGTAGGTCGTATGGAATGATATATGTCTTGAGATTTGGAAACAGGAAATCCTTACTTGTCGAAATGATTTGAGCCCCGAAATCCGGCCCGAGCCACCTGACAATTTGTTTAAACCATTGAAACTTGATAGCCGATTTAGTAACTATCATCGCGGGGCAGTATTTAGCGTGATGATATTTCAGAACCGCGAGGGCCTGAACTGTTTTCCCTAAGCCCATATCATCAAATATTCCTGCGCCCTTATGTAACTCTAGGCCCGCTTCAGCGAATGTCGCACCAATTACTTGGAATTTGAATAACTTAAACTCTCCGCACAATTCACATTGGTTCTTATTCCATTTGTGAAAGCACGATTTGACTTCAGGTTTCCAGTCATTACTGACCATATTCTCATATGGAGTAGCCTTCGGCACGATTTTCTTAATGACATGAAAACACTCAAGCGTGATGACTTTAATTAAGTCACCATTCCTATCCGGCGCAACGAATGAGAATTTCTCTTTCGCTACGGTATTCTTACCAGATGCGAGACATACAGGACATAACTCCTGTAGTCTAGTTATTGCCATTATTTAGACTCCTCAGATTTAGCTTCTTTAATAGTTCGCCTCAATAGGTTAGCAGCTTCTTCGACTGTGCATCCTTTCTGAGCCACAATCATTTGAATAGTGAATGGACTTAGTCCTAATTCCTCAGCGTATTTCTTTAGTTCTTTCTGGTCAATTCCACGCGTTCGGGGTCCCTTTAATTTGATATCCTTAACAGCCTTACCGAGTGATAATTTCTTGGGCTGATAATTGATATCCTGTAATTGAAGCTTTTTACGTTCCTCTTCGCGCAGGTTGACTGTATTGAGGTAAATCTGAATTGCTTTGATGTTGTTACTTGAATTGACTACGGTTTCTTGCGCTTCGAACATTACTTTCTGATGATGCCTCAATCTGACTAGAAGTTCCTCAGCGATTGCATACGGCTTATTCGTGATTTCCGTGTTAGCATCAATCAATTGTTTTAATTCATTGATTGAAACTGTGGCTGCATTGAATAAATCTGACCTAACTTGAACTGCATTATCGATAGCCCGCGAGGCTTCAATCGCTGCTGATGTGAGGATATTACTTCGGGTAACTCTCTCCTGTTGTTTCTCAGGAGTATTGTTAGCAGCTTTGAGTGATTGTTCTTTATTCCAGCATGCATCACACATCAGCATATTCCCGTAGCGAATTTCAACCGGCCCCTTATTCGGGCAGCATTCGCATGTAGCTTCATTACTGTGTGCAGCAGATGGAAATTTACATTTAGAACAGCGGTCTGTACCATCAGCCGATGCTATATACGAGTGATTCATTATTCCCCAATTCTTCGAGCTGTTTTAGTCAGTACGATGACCATGAACATACATTCTGGATTCTTCGAACCAATTTCATTCGCGAATTCCAACGCTTTCGACTGATTGTCGAAATACCAATGTGATACGGCTAGGTTAATCTTTCCGTTCA
>Ga0182039_10002462_pt1 | contig 10122 bp, 8 predicted proteins | sample sta12Can44000111_FD_125975 | JGI IMG/M metagenome (GOLD analysis project Ga0182039, IMG submission 125975) | Lab enrichment of tropical soil microbial communities from Luquillo Experimental Forest, Puerto Rico - statanox.12C.anox.44.000.111 | ecosystem: Environmental > Terrestrial > Soil >...
CAGGGCGATACGATAGGGGATTTCCGTCACGACGACCTCCTCATAAGTTCCGGCAGTGCGCTCACACCTTCCGGTTTCCGGCGTGCGCGGCGCCGCTCAAGGCATTGAAAATAAGTGCATGCGCGCCTATATAAGGGGAGATACACGGATGTCAAGGAAGGGGATTACGAGTGGCGAGGCGGGTTCATTGCGGACCGGAGGACTGCAACTGTCTTGCCGTGCGCCAGGCCGCACGGCACATTACGCAGTTTTACGATCAGTTTCTCTCGCCGAGCGGGCTGCGCACGACGCAGTTTTCAATTCTCGCGAAGCTGTGGCGATTGGACCCGATGACGATCAATGCCCTCGCCGCGGAGATGGTGATGGACCGAACCACGCTCGGCCGGAACATCCTGCCGCTGGAGCGCGACGGCCTGATCGCGGTCGAACAGGGGAGCAGCGACCGCCGGAGCAAGGAGTTGCGGCTGACCAAAGCTGGCGAGGCCCGTTTGGGGGCGGGGATTAAAGGATGGTTGGAAGCGCAGCGGCAATTCGAAAAGGCGTTCGGAGCGAAGCGCAGCACTGACATGCGCGCCCTCTTGCACGCCGTTGCCGCAACTGACCTCGGCGCCACCACCGTTTAGCGCCGTAGAGTAATTGGAAGCTTCCGCGGGACGCTAGTTGCCAGCTGCGCTGGCTGGCGCCGCCTCGAGCAGCCGCAGCAGTTGCTCAACTTCATCAATCTTCGCTCGGATAAGTTCTTGGGGGAACATCTGGCGTGCCCAGCTCGTGTTGAGCGAAAGGCCGGCGAGAAAAGATGCCTGCGATTTCAATACGTCAAGTGGTTGCACTCTCCATTCCTGCGCCAAACCTATGACAACCTGTTGAATCCACGCTGGGCTCAGTGCTTGAGCGAGATCTGCATCACGGATTATCCGCCCGAGAAGATCGAGCTTCTCACTGCCGATTTTGTAGGGGTACTGAGTAACCTCGATTAGTGCTTCGATCTCAGGCAAGAAGGCGCGATCGGCGGGCATTATGTAGCGCCGCAAGCCGGCGATCGCGATCCGGATGTTTATCCGATCAGGCTCGTTCTCGCCTGGATGAGGATGGCCGGGATGATCGAAGTCATGGAATAACGCGGTGATGAGCAAGTTGCGCATTTGACGCGGAGTTAGCTGGTTTTGGTAGTATCGACATGCTTTGTGACACAACCACAGCACATGTAGCATGTGCCGAAAATTGTGGTACGGATTATGTAAATTGCGCGACCTAAAGAATAATATGCGAAAATAGAACGTCAATTCGCCTTCATACAGTTGCTCTTCATTCCCGATGATCTTGGGAAGGTCGCCCCTCACTTCTGAGACCAGCATGTATTCCTCTCAGTCCTCCACCAGAGCATTTCTGGGGAGGCAGGCGCACGCACAGCATCCCGCGCCTTCTAGCCCAGCGCCATGACGCACTCGACGGTGTGCCGCGCCCTCTCATCGTCTCGATCGCCCGTCGAACCTTCGGCAAAGTGATCCGTTTCATATGTGGGCACAGATTGCACGGCCGCACGAATTTCGAACTAGGATATTGCCGCGCGACATTGTCGGATCGAGCATTCAGTCAGTAGCACGACCCGCGGCGGCCTCGCGCCTTTATCGCATTGAGCGCTAACGTGCGCTCCAGACAACCGCCGGGCGGAGTATCACAGTAAATTAAGAGCATATGCTCCTAGGTAGGAGTACACACGCTCATGTCCAGGACGCCCTCTCACGAATAAAGACTTGCATGATGAAAGTAGGCCTCCTATGTAGCTTGCAGCATGCAAGTAGGTGGTGAGGGCAGCCCGATGCGGCACAAGAGTTTTGGCAACATGCAATGCCCGATTGCACGCAGCCTGGAGCGGGTCGGCGAGTGGTGGAGCATTCTCATTCTGCGCGACGCCTTCCATGGCCTGTCGCGGTTCGACGAGTTTCAGGAGGACCTGGGCATCGCGCCCAATATGCTGGCGCGGCGGCTCAAGTCACTGGTCGAGGCCGGCCTGCTCGAACGCCGCCGCTACAGCGAACGGCCGCCGCGCGACGAATATGTACTGACGCAAGCCGGCCGCGACTTCCGGCCAGTGCTGTGGGCGCTGCTCGCCTGGGGTAATAGGCATTTCGCCCCCGAGGGCCCCAGTGTCGTCATCGCCGACAGCCGGACTGGGGAGCAGGCCGATCCTGTGTTGGTGGACCGCAAGAGTGGTCGCCTTCTCGCCGAGCCGAATTTTCGTTCTGCCGCGGGACCGGCCGCCGACGCTCGCACCCGGCGCCGCTACGACCTGGCTGCGGAACGAGCACAGCCAAAAGAGAGCCCCTCCGTTAAATAGCGGAATGCGAGGAAGGCCGCGATGGATACCATTACCTTCGAACGGGCGGCGACCGCCATCCCGGTGAAACCTCGGCTGAAATTCGGATTGAAGCGTCTGGCGCTTGCCTGCCTTGCGCTCGCCGTCACCCTGGGCGGCATCGCCTACGGCCGCTACTGGTGGACCGTCGGCCGCTTTATCGAGAGCACCGACGACGCCTATGCCGGCGGTAACGTCACGCCCGTAGCCCCGCATGTCTCGGGGTTCATTGCGCAGATACTCGTGACCGACAACCAATATGTCCACGCCGGTCAAGTATTGATCCATCTCGACGCGCGAGATTTCCAGGCTGCTCTCGACCACGCCCAGGCGATCGCCGACCAGCGGCAGGCAGCGCTTTCGGGGCTCGAAGCGAAATATGTGCTGCAACAGTCCATGATCCGGCAGGCGGAGGCCGATCTGAACGCCAAGGCTGCGCACGCTACGTTCACTAGCGAAGACGCCGTCCGCTATAGGGACTTGGCTGCAACCACTTTCGGAACACGGCAGAACTCCGAGCGGGCCTTGGCAGCCGACGAGGAGGCACGGTCGGCCATCAAAGCGGCCGAAGCCAGCCTTGCTGGCGCGCAGCAACAGCTGAGCGTGCTCACTGCCGAAATTGCCGCAGCCCGCGCCGACGTCGCGCAGGCCAGGGCGGATTTGGAAACCGCGCGCCTCAATCTTGGCTACACCGAGATCTGCTCGCCGATCGACGGCTATATTGGCAACCGTGCAGCTCAGGTTGGGGCCTACGTTGCAAACGGCGCCTACCTTTTGAGTGTCATCCCAGCGCACGGGCTCTGGGTCGATGCCAATTTCAAGGAGGACCAGCTGGCGGATATGCGGCCGGGACAGCCGGCGACAATCGTGGCCGATGTGCTGCCGGGGAAAACCTTCCGCGGGCATGTCGAGAGCCTGGCGCCCGGAACCGGGGCAGTGTTCAGCGTGATCCCGCCGGAAAACGCCACCGGCAACTTTACCAAGATCGTTCAGCGCGTACCAGTTCGCATTGCACTCGATGACGGCGCCGCGAGCCTCGGTCACTTGCGCCCCGGCCTCTCGACCACAGTCAGCGTCGATACCAAGCCGAGCTCGATAGCCGGGGAGTGATTCCGATGTCTGACACCGCCAGTTGGCTCAAGAGTCTGCTGCCCTTCGTGGTGATGTGTTTCGGCGGCTTCATGGCACTGCTCGACATCCAGATCGTCGCCTCGTCACTGCAGTACATTGGCGGCGGGCTGTCGGCGGCGCAGGATGAGATCAGCTGGGTGCAGACCGCCTACCTCATCGCCGAGATCGTGGTCATTCCAATGAGCGGCTGGTTGACCCGCGTGTTCTCGACGCGCTGGCTGTTTGCTGCCTCGGCCGCCGGCTTCACACTCACCAGCCTATTGTGCGCCCTCGCCTGGAATATCCAAAGCATGATCCTATTCCGGGCATTGCAAGGCATGCTCGGTGCCTCGATGGTCCCGGCCATGTTCACCTCGTCACTGTATTTTTTTCAGGGACCGCGTCGGGTCTATTCCGCCGCCGTGGTCGGTACGATTGCTTCGCTCGCTCCGGTACTCGGTCCCGTCATCGGCGGCTGGATTACCGATACCTGGAACTGGCACTGGCTGTTCTATGTCAATCTGCTGCCTGGCATCGCGGTCACAATCCTTGCGGCGCTCTTGATCAGAATCGACGAGCCGGATCTGTCGCTCTTAAAGGATGCCGACTACCCCGGCATCCTGCTGATGGCGGTCGCGCTCAGCACGCTCGAATACGTATTGGAGGAGGGCTCGCGCTGGAATTGGTTCGACGACCGGACCATTCGGAATTGTACCTGGATTGCGGCAATTACCGGCGTGCTGTTCATTATCCGCAGCCTGACCTTTGCGCGGCCGATCGTCGATCTGCGGGCGCTGAAGAACCGCAATTTCGCGGTCGGTTGCTTTCTCTCCTTTGTGACCGGCATCGGCATCTTTTCGACAATCTATCTGACCCCGCTGTTTCTGGGTTATGTGCGCGGGTACAGCGCTTGGCAAACCGGGATCGCGATCTTCTCGACCGGTGTCGCCTCGATTGCGGCGGTGCCCGTCTACGTGTTCCTGGCGCGAAAAGTCGACACGCGTTGGCTGATGATGTTCGGCCTCGCCTCATTCGGCGCCTCGATGTGGGCCTTCAGCTACATCACCAGCGATTGGAGCGCCGAAGAACTTCTAGTTCCGCAAGTGATGCGCGGCTTCCCACAGGTTTTCGCGGTGGCCCCGGGGGTTGGCTTGGGCCTCGGCAGCCTGCCGCCGGAGCGCCTCAAATATGCGAGCGGCCTTTACAACATGATGCGCAATCTGGGCGGTGCGGTCGGCATCGCGGTGTGCAGCGCGATCCTCAATGCCCAAACCAATTTCCATTTCAATATGATCGCCTCGCATCTGACGCCGGCGAACGGCCCAATGGCGAGACTGATTGCCGGTGCCGCTCAGCGCTACGGCGCAATACCCGGCAGCCCGGAAGCCGGTCATCTTGCTGCTGTGAAAACTCTCTGGCAGCTCGCCTACCGCGAAGCCTCGACCTTGGCCTATGCCGATGCGTTCCGCGCGATCATGGTCGCGTTCATTCTCGCCACGTTGCTGGTGCCGATGCTCCGCAATGCTGCTGCCAGTCCAGTCTCGAAGGCGGCATCGCATTGACCAAAAAATAGTCTGAGGTGCCGGATGCGAAGGCAGCCCCTCAGTAGATCTAAATAATTACGTTATCGAAAGCGCTGCTGTCTACGGTTCGTGATATCGCATCCGCGCTCCGCTGACACTGGGAAGCGCATTCCATATTGCGCGCGTAACTACCGCCGATTACGCCACCGAGGTCGAAGTCAACGCCGGCGTCAAGGACGGTGGAAAAGTGATGTTGCGGTCACCCGTAAATCTGGAAAACGGCGACAAAGTGCAGATCGCGCCGGAGCCGCCACCAGCCACGCCTTGAGACGAAGGCAAAGCGCGATCCGACCAAATCGAAACGCTGCTTCGTCGCCCCCGGGCCCTCCGCAATCGATCGGGCGTTGCCGCTTCAGCGCCCAGTGAACACTAGCGGGCGCTTTTCGACGAAAGCCTGTGCCGAACTTGCGGCGATGTCGGGTGTGGCGACGATTCATCCAGCCGCCACGCCATGACACACGTTCATGCGACACGTCATCCGATCATCGAAGGCTATGACCCGCCCGAAGGCTGGGGCGGGTGTTACTTGACCAGGCGATGCTCGACCTCAGCGATCGCGCCACACCGCATAATGGTCCAATACCGCGCCTGAATTGAATTGGCGGCACGGCTAGCACGTGTGCGGATTTTTGCCGGGCCGGGGTTTAAGCCGGGGTTTAAACTGTGCAATCGCGCCTCGCGAGCAGACGCCCCCTGAGCGCGGCGCGGCTGTCATCCAAACTGGCCGTGCCGTCATAACGGTCACTCTTACACTTTTGCCGACTTTCATTGCATAGCACGAGCGCAGCGACATCGCCCGCTTCGTCGTCGGGAAAGTTAATTTTTCCTAACGTTAACGATAGTTTCTAATTCTATTTAATATTTTAAAACAGATGAAACAATATACTTGTAAGTTAGGTCACCCTATCTTACCATTGACCTTCTTCGGCTGGGATGTACTCGGAGCTCGCCTCGATGAGTTCGCGAGAACCGGTCTCTTTCGAACTCATTGCAGGCGGTGCAGCGTGTGCGGCGAGGATTTGCGTGTTGAGCGAAGGGAAAGCTTCAAGGTTGGGGATTGGATAGAGGTCCGCTCTCTCGCAGAGATTTGCGCCACGCTCGGCGCGCGTGCGACTCTCGACGCGCTGCCGTTTATGCCGGAAATGGCGCGTTATTGCGGGCAGCGGTTCAAGGTGTTCAAGCGCGCGCACAAAGCGTGCGACACGCTCGGGACCTATATGAACCGGGGCATGGCAGATGCCGTCCATCTGGATTTGCGCTGCGACGGCAGCGCCCATGGCGATTGTCAGGCAGGCTGTCTGATCTATTGGAAAACGGCGTGGCTGAAGCCGGTCGAAGGGCCGCTGCCGGAGGACGGTGCTGCGCCGGTGGCAGGACGGCCGGCTACCTCCGATCTGGAGCGGCTGGAAGCTGCGACGCGCCAAGAGGGCGCGGATGACGGCGCCCCGCGATATGCCTGTCAAGCGACAGAGCTTGGTCGGGCCACAACACCACTCTGCCCATTTGCACCAAAATCATACATTGAAGATGTTACTTCCGGCAATGTGAGCTGTCGCGATTTTCTCTGGGGTGTCGCCATCGAACTCTATAACATGGTGCAGGGCCGCCTTGGCCTTGGCCGGCACTATCCATCGGTGCGCGGAAATGCGCCGAAGGGAATGCCGCCCACTGTTCTTGATCTGCGGCCGGGCGAGCGCGTCCAGGTGCGTTCGAAAGCGGAAATCATGGCCACGTTAGGCCCCGACCAGAAAAACCGCGGTCTCTGGTTCGACGTTGAGATGCTGCCGCATTGCGGCCGCGAATATCGCGTGCTGCGCCGGGTCGAGCAGATTATCGACGAAAAGACGGGCAAGATGATCCGGATGCGCAACGACTGCATCGTACTCGATGGGGTCGTCTGCAGCGGGCTTGTCAGCCACTATCGACTGTTTTGTCCGCGCTCTATTCCGCCCTACTGGCGTGAGGCTTGGTTGCGACGGGTTCCGGAGGCGGGCCCGCACTAAAGCGCAATCGGGGACGGCCCCCTCACGCGGCCTCAGTCCAGCGAAGCGAGACGATGACCGCATTTCCTCGCTTGCCTCGACCGGGGATCGTCGTCCCGGCCCCGATTGGCCACGGCAGCGTTCCAATACGGGTCCTTGAGCCCCCCAACATGGGTCTGTCGATCATCAAATCTCACCCGGCCGTGACAAGAAGAATAACTACCTGACCCTGGATAGAGGTTAGCGGTGCAGCTCCACGACTTGAAGCAGAGAACAATCCGCGGAGGTTTGGCTAAGCTCCTTGGACAGGTTGCAAATTTTGCCCTCCGGCTAGGGTTCATCGTCACGCTCGCCCGCTTCTTGGATGCGGCGGATTTTGGGCTGGTAGCTATGGTTACTGCCGTAACCGGGATTTTCCCAATATTTGCTTCCGCTGGACTGTCATCTGCCGCAGTCCAGCAGGAACACGTTACTGATGCGCAAATTTCCGGGCTGTTCTGGCTTAATATCCTCGTAGGAGCGGTCCTAGGGATTCTCTCCGTCGTGATCGCCCCGATATTATGCTACTTCTATCAAGAGCCGCGACTATTTTGGATAATGGTTGCAATGTCGGCCGGCTTCGTGATAAGCGCGGCCGGCGTACAGCATAACGCCCTGCTGCAACGCCACCTCCGTTATGACGAGCTCACCGCGATCGAAGTTCTCTCTCAACTGTTGGGTATTGGCGTCGGAATTACCATGGCGATAGACGGTTTTGCCTATTGGGCGCTGGTCGGCTGGACAATCGTCGTCCAGGCCACCGGGACCGTTCTTGTGTGGCTTACCGCCGCCTGGATCCCGTCTCGGCCCCGAAGGCGTGCGGGGATTCGCCCGCTATTGCGTTTCGGCGGGACAATCACGCTCAACATTCTTGTCGTTTACATTGCTTATAATTTCGAAAAGGTTCTCCTCGGGCGTTTCTGGGGGGCGGATGCCCTCGGTGTCTATGGCAGAGCCTATCAACTCGTCAACCTGCCGGTCGACAATCTGAACTCTGCGGTTGGCGGCGTCGCATTCTCCGCGCTATCCCGAATCCAGAACGACCGCACCCGTCTGAAGAGTTACTTTATCAATGGCTATTCGCTGCTGATATCGATGACGATTCCTTTTGCTTTATACGTCATTATATTTGCAGATGATCTGGTCATGGTGGTCCTGGGACCGAAGTGGACCGAAGCAGCGCCGATTTTACGCCTGTTGGCGCCCATTATCTTTGTCTTCGGGATAATCAATCCATTGGGCTGGCTGCTCTACTCCATTGGGCTGCAAGGGCGAAGCTTGCGGATCGCCATCGTAATCGCGCCGATTGTCATCACAGCTTACGTCATCGGGTTGCCTTACGGACCTAGAGGCGTTGCACTCGCCTATTCGGTGGCGATGACGCTCTGGATGGTGCCGCACCTGGTTTGGTGTACTCACAATACGATCGTCTCTCTACAAGACCTGCTGCGGTCGATGTTCCGGCCCTGCGCCGCCAGTATCATCGCCGCCGCCGGCACATTCGGCTTGGTTTACTATTTCGGCCAGCCGTCGTCGGCCCTTGTTAGGCTTATCGCGGGCGGCGGGGTGATGATGCCGGGATATCTATTCCTGCTGTTATTCGTCTTTGGACAGATAACATTTTACCGCAAGCTAGTCGGAGAACTGAAAGGAGGACCGTCTGAAATACCCGATTGGCCTCTCGTCGCCGATGCGGAAAGCGTCCGCCAGTGACCCGCAATGATGCTTGGGTGCGGCCTCGTCAAGGCCGTCCGCGGGGGAGCCGAGCACCATCACCGCGCTGTCAACCGCGTCGACGGGTAGGTGTCCCCACTGAAGACCCTGATGGGTTCGATATGTCGAGCAGGTTGATGTGCAAGCCTTCGCGCTCGAAGCGCATCGCCGCCGGGGACACAGAGGTGCCGCGCTGCCGCTCGATTGCCATCACATCCAAGTGGCGATCGGCCTTCGGATGTGTCCGACCTAATTGCTGCTGTTTGGTCGCGGATCCCAATCGGCGGGCCAAGTCAGTGCGCGCGATAGGCGCGCGAGTGCGAGTAGACGTAGACCACGCCAATCTCCCGAAGTAGCGCCCGTTAGGACAGCTAAACCTCGTTCCTCACTCACAACATCACCTTCTACGTGCCAATGCAGGCGGGATCTCGTCGTCTGTAGTCACACTCGTTCGATTTGCCACCGGCCGGCCTACGCGCTTCAATCATGCGTGCTGGGCGAGGGTCCATTTTTCGGAAATCCACCGCTTCTCGTCTTCGGTTCCCGCGCGCGGCGGTCGTATGCCCTGGACTGTCCACAGGTACAAGGGCGTCTCGTCGATATGAAGTTCCCAATCGAACCCCCGATCTTTAATGAAGGGTGCGATGGCGGTCTCGACTCTGGCGAGAAACTTCGTCTTTTGCGCCTCTGAAGTCATCTGGCGCGCAATATGATCCATATGGATCCTGACGAAATTTTGCGCCGGCTCACTGCCGACATAGAATCAATCTTGCGGAATTTCCAGAAAGACAACATCGACATAGAATTTTGATAAAGGTATTTGAAAATATATGTCAGTTATTCTCTTAGAGAACGCGTGCTTGTCTTCGTATATGCGCGTCTACTGGATGATAAACTCAATGCCACTGAGGAAAGTTATCTCTTTTCGAGCCAGTGTTCACGTGGATTAGATATCGATGATGTGCTGAATCTGGCCGTTCGCTGCTGCGATAACGAGTGTTGAAAACACACTTGTCAAGCAATCTTCGGCCGAGTGCCCATTGCATCAACGGGCTCGCCGTGGCCATTAATGCCTTAACACGCTCAGGGTCAGCACGCTATGGCGCCATGTCAGAGGTTCGACCCAGTCTGCGGGATGTTTGGTTGACAGTTTAAAAATCATACTTATTATCCTTGCTATCGTTTCCGTGACTAGCCAGCGAGACCAGCATGGATGGAGCTACGGCACGACAGGAGGCGGAGAAGATCCTGGCTGAGCTGCCGGACCGGATCAGCGATGTCATCAAGCCGTTCGCACGCGAGAGCCCCGACCACCCGGCTCTGGTACAGGGCAATGCCA
>Ga0182039_10002463_pt1 | contig 10118 bp, 8 predicted proteins | sample sta12Can44000111_FD_125975 | JGI IMG/M metagenome (GOLD analysis project Ga0182039, IMG submission 125975) | Lab enrichment of tropical soil microbial communities from Luquillo Experimental Forest, Puerto Rico - statanox.12C.anox.44.000.111 | ecosystem: Environmental > Terrestrial > Soil >...
ATCCCGCTCAGCGGTGAATCGGTAACCCCCTTCCAGCCAAATTCGGGTGTCGTCGTCTTGCCTAAGAACACTGCACCCTCGGCCCGCAGTCGGGCCGGGACCGGTGCGTCCTCCTCCCAAGCCTGGGAGGGATCGATCGTTCGTGAGCCCAGCAGCCGCGGCCAGCCGCGGGTCAACAGCGTATCCTTCAGCGCGACCGGCACGCCGTCGAGGAGGCCAAGCGGCTCACCCTTGTGCCAACGTGTTTCCGAGGCGTGGGCCATCGATAGCGCCGTTTCCGGGTCGTAAAGCACAAAGGCATTGACAGCGCCTTCTAAGCTCTCAAGGCGCTGCAATGCGTCCTGGACGATCTCGACGGGCGACAGCTGCTTCTTGCGATAGAGGGCCAACAGGCGGGTTGCCGGTATAAACCCAACGTCATCGGCCATGCTGTGCTCCTTTAGCGCTGATGAGCCGTCCTGCTCGCCCCGGCGAGAGATAAACGCCATCACGACGTTACTCAACTCTCCCCATTCCGTCACATCTGGCACAAGGCTGTAGTTCAATCGGCATCGTGGCCAAGACGATGGCGATTTCGATACGAACTCCCCCGTCGTCGCGGCGGATACTGGTCCCTCCAGGCTTGACGAACCGAAGTTGATGCGGCGCTAGGCGCGTTCGGTCACGCTTTGGAGTTTTTTCGGAGCGCCGCTATTCCCTGAGATCTTCGAAGAATTCCTTCACGCGGGCGAAGAAGCCTTCGCTCTCGGGATGGGTCACCGCACTTTCGCCGGCCTTTTCGAATTCGCGAAGCAGCTCTTGCTGCCGTTTGCTCAGATTGACCGGAATCTCGACGATCGCCTCGATGAACATGTCACCGCGGGCCGCCGAGCGCAGCACACTCATACCCTTTGACTTGAGACGGAACTGATGGCCCGATTGGGTCCCCGCGGGGACCGTGACCCGCGTTCGGCTGCCGTCTACCGTGGGCACCTCTATCGAACCGCCGAGGGCTGCCGTCGTAATCGAAATCGGCACACGGCAGAAGATATTCGCGCCGTCGCGCTGGAAAATCCGATGTGGGGCGACGGTAATAAAGATATAGAGATCGCCGGTAGGGGCGCCACGGATACCAGCCTCGCCCTCGCCGGCGAGCCGGATACGAGTACCATCTTCGACCCCCGGCGGGATATTGACGGACAACGTTTTTTCACGACGCGTCCGGCCCTGGCCACCGCACGCCTTGCAGGGATGCTCGATAATCCGTCCCGCTCCCTGGCAGGCCGCGCAAGTTTGCTGGATCGTAAAGAAGCCCTGTTGCCTCCGCACCTGCCCCCGGCCCTGGCAGGTTGGGCAGGCGATCGGTCGTGAGCCCGCCTCGGCGCCGCTGCCTTTGCATTGCTCGCAAGCGGCGAGAGTTTGGACTCGGACAGTGGTCTGCTTCCCGCGGAAGCTGTCCTCGAGCGGGATCTCAAGGTTGTAACGCAGGTCGCTACCGCGGCTCGGTCCTCCCTGACCACGCCTGCCTCCGCCCATGAAGTCGCCAAACATCTCGTCGAAGATGTCGGCAAACCCGCCGGAAAAACCGAAATCGCCCGGTCCGCGTGCGCCGGCCTGTTCAAAAGCGGCGTGGCCGAACCGGTCATAGGCAGCGCGCTTCTGATCATCCTTTAGGATGTCGTAGGCCTCGCTGATTTCCTTAAACTTTTGCTCGGCAGTCTTGTCGCCCGGGTTGCGATCCGGGTGATGCCTCATGGCGAGTTTGCGATAAGCCGTCTTGAGCTCGTCGGCGCTCGCCGATTTGGAGACGCCAAGGACCTCGTAAAAATCCTGCTTAGCCATGGTCGACGGGCGTTGGAGATCGGGGCTGGTTATCGCGTGTCACCCCGGCGGCGAGCACGCCGGGGTGTTCACATTCGCGCTGCACTTTCGGTTCTGGCGTTTACGCGGAGCCGCGCTTCTTCTGGTCGTCGACTTCCTCGAAATCGGCGTCGACGACTTTGTCGTTGCCGCCCGTGCCTCCGCCCGGCCCTCCATGTGCGCCCCCGCTGGCGGGCCCGCCGTCACCGGCACCGGCTTGCTCGGCTTGCTGCGCCTTGTAGAGAGCCTCGCCGACCTTCATCGATGCCTGAGCCAGGGCCTCTGTCTTGGCCTTGATCTGCGCCGCATCCTCGCCGCCGAGGGTGTCTTTCAAGGCTTGGGTAGCCTGCAGCACGGCGTCGCGCTCAGCCTGCGGAACCTTGTCGCCGGCTTCGTTCAAGGTCCGCTCGGTCGTGTGGATCAGCGCATCAGCGTTGTTCTTCGCCTCTACCAGCTCGCGGCGACGCTTGTCTTCGTCGGCATGGGCCTCGGCGTCCTTGACCATGCGGTCGATGTCGGTGTCAGAGAGGCCGCCCGAAGCCTGGATGCGGATCTGCTGTTCCTTGCCGGTCGCCTTGTCTTTAGCCGAGACCTGCACGATGCCATTGGCGTCGATGTCGAAGGTAACTTCGATCTGCGGCATGCCGCGCGGTGCCGAAGGGATACCAACTAGGTCGAACTGACCGAGCAGCTTGTTGTCCGCCGCCATCTCACGCTCACCTTGGAAGACACGGATCGTGACGGCGGTCTGATTGTCCTCCGCGGTCGAAAAAGTCTGGCTCTTCTTCGTCGGGATTGTCGTATTGCGATCGATCAGTCGGGTGAAGACCCCGCCCAATGTCTCGATACCGAGCGACAGCGGGGTCACGTCGAGGAGCAGAACGTCCTTGACCTCGCCTTTGAGGACGCCCGCTTGGATCGCCGCGCCGATCGCCACGACCTCGTCCGGGTTGACGCTGCGATTCGGATCCTTGCCAAAGAATTGCTTGACGGTCTCGATGACCTTGGGCATGCGGGTCATGCCGCCGACCAGGATCACTTCGTTGATCTCGGAGGCTTTGAGCCCGGCATCCTTGAGCGCCGCGCGGCAAGGTCCAATTGTCCGCTGGATCAGATCGTCCACCAAGGCTTCGAGCTTGGCACGCGTCAGCTTGATGTTGAGATGTTTGGGCCCATGCTGATCGGCAGTGATGAACGGCAGATTGACGTCCGTCTGCATCGACGACGACAGCTCGATCTTGGCCTTTTCCGCGGCCTCCTTCAGCCGTTGCAAAGCCAGCCGGTCGCTGCGCAGGTCGATGCCCTGCTCCTTTCGGAATTCGTCGGCAAGGTAGTCGATAATGTTCTTATCGAAGTCTTCACCGCCGAGGAACGTGTCGCCATTAGTCGACTTCACCTCGAACACGCCGTCGCCAATTTCGAGCACCGAAATGTCGAACGTGCCACCGCCGAGATCATAAACCGCGATCGTGCCGCTGCCCTTCCTCTCCATACCATAGGCGAGCGCAGCAGCAGTCGGCTCGTTGATGATCCGAAGCACTTCGAGCCCGGCGATCTTGCCGGCGTCCTTGGTCGCCTGGCGCTGGCTATCGTTGAAGTAGGCAGGAACCGTAATGACGGCCTCGGTCACTTTGTCGCCGAGATAGGCTTCAGCCGTTTCTTTCATCTTTTGTAGAATGAACGCGCTGATCTGGGAGGGCGCGTATCTCTTGCCGCGACTCTCGACCCAGGCATCGGCATTGTCGCCCGAGATGATCTTGTACGGAACAAGATCCATATCCTTCTTCACCATCGGGTCGGTGAAGCGGCGTCCAATCAGGCGTTTGATCGCAAAAAATGTATTTTCGGGGTTGGTGACGGCCTGCCGTTTCGCAGCCTGACCGACCAGGCGTTCACCCGATTCGGTAAACGCAACCATCGAGGGCGTGGTGCGCATTCCCTCGCTATTTTCGATCACCTTTGCCGCTGCACCTTCCATTACGGCAACGCACGAGTTGGTCGTGCCGAGATCGATACCAATGACCTTGCTCATGGACACCTCATTCTAAAGCAGGACCGGGCGGCCCGGGGAAGCACCGTCCCGATCCCCCGGGAAGTGATCTTCAGCCATCCCCTCAGAGTGGCTGGGATTTATATATGTGAGGCGAGAGGGCGCTACAACCGGCTAGGGCCTTGGTTGACGCGGCATTGACCGCCCTCAATTTCAAATAATGCGAGTAATAAAAAGTTGATTTCGTTTGCCTTTCTTTCAACTCAACGGGGCTTCGCTCCGCCCTTGGCGACGCCGACCATCGCCGGGCGCAACAGACGGTCGTGCAGCACATAACCCGGCTGTAGGACCTCGACGACCGTACCGCTCGGCTGATCATTGCGCTCTGCCTCAAAGATCGCTTGATGGAAATTGTGATCGAAGGGGTCACCCTTCGGATCGATACGACGGATACCGTGGCGCTCAAAGACGCTCAGAAGCTCGCGTTCCGTTGCCGCGACACCGGCGAGAAGGCTGCGGGTGTGTTCGTCCTTGATCTCAGCCTCGGGCAAGCTCTCGAGCGCCCGCCTGAGATTGTCGGCGGCCGAAAGCAGGTCCTTGGCAAAACCGGTCACGGCATATTTCGAGGCGTCCTCACGCTCTCGCTGGGCGCGGCGCCGCACATTCTCTGTCTCGGCGAGCGCCCGCAACAGCCGGTCTTTTTGCTCGGCTAGCTCCGCCTCGAGCGCGGTCAGCCGATCGTCTGCAGAACGCTCCACCGCTTCCGACTCGATCGGAGCGCCAGCCAGACCGTCGATATTGTTGTTGGCGGCATCTTCCGGCGTGGGGATCTTTTCGTGTTCCTGTGTCGTATCGTGCATGGTCTGTCCTATCCAATAAGACGCCCGATCACCTTGGCGGTGTAATCCACCATAGGAATGATCCGGGCGTAGTTAATCCGGGTGGGACCGATGACACCGATCGCACCGACGATTTGCTCGCGGCTGTTCTGATACGGCGCGATCACCATCGAGCAGCCGGCCACGCCGAAAAGGCGGTTCTCGGCCCCGATGAAGATCTGCACGCCTTCTCCCTGCTTGCTCGCATCGAGTAGGCGCAACATCGTTTCCCTGGTTTCGAGCATCTCGAATAACGTGCGAAGCCTTTCGAGGTCGGCAAGCGCGGTCACGTCTTCGAGCAAGTTGGCCTGGCCGCGGACGATCAATGCGCGACCCTCGTCTCCTCCAGCCCAGCTCGCAAGGCCTGCCGCGACGAGTTTTGTTGTCAATGCATCGAGCTGCGCCTTGTTCGAGGCTGCCTCCACCTGAATCTCCGCTTTCGCCTCCTCTAGCGTCCGGCCGATCAGCCGGGCATTGAGATAGTTGCTGGCGGAGATGAGCGCCGAGGGGGGCAGACCGTGCGGCACTTCGATAACACGATTCTCGACAAGCCCATCTTCTGTAACCAACACCACTAGTGCGCGACCGGGCCCGAGGTGCACAAACTCAATATGCTTCAGCGGGCGATCCTGGTTGGGGACGACGACGACGCCGGCGCAATGCGACAGGCCGGATAGCGCGCTCGTCGCTTCCTCGAGCACCTGGGATACGCTCTTACCGTGCGCAATGCAGAGGGCCTCGATGCTGATGCGTTCATCTTCAGCAAGACGCCCGATCTCGAGCAGCCCGTGGACAAAGAGGCGAAGCCCGAGCTCGGTCGGTAGCCGCCCAGCCGAGGTGTGCGGCGCATAGAGGAGCCCCGCCTCCTCCAGATCGGCCATGACGTTGCGGATCGTCGCCGGCGACAAGTTCTGAGCCAGTCGGCGCGATAAGGTGCGCGAGCCGATCGGCTCTCCGGTCGCAACGTAGCCGTCGACGATCAGCCGAAAGATTTCACGGCTGCGTTCGCTCAGTTCAGCGATCGGCGACGGTGCAACTGATCGAGCCATGCAAAACTACGTCTGACGCTACGGAGCCCGCGGATAGGCTCGCCTGCAGCGTCGGTCGGACCACGACTTTACCGGTTGATGATGTGGTCATCCAATCTTCGTCAGCCAAGCGGACGGAGCAGCGGGCGAAGCAACCGGCGGGTGCGCGATCCCAACGCTGGCGAAATTTGGGAACGAGTACTGCGAGCGTCAACTCGGCAGCCGAAGAGGGATGGCGCCACGTTTAATCCTCGGCGCCTGCCCGCGTCGTGCGGGCGAAGACTTCCGCAAGAAAACGGCCCAGATCCGCGTCCGAGAGCGCACGTATCCCGTCATCGCGGCCAATCGGGTATGGACCCGCGAAAAGCGTGCACAGCCCGAGGATCAATTTGCGGCGGAACGGCCCGGTCATGGCCAGCCCGGTGCGAAGATCCCGCACCGTTCCGTCCTCTTCGACGCGCAAGCTGCAGCCAGAAAGATTACGCCCGATCAGCCGCCGCTCAAACCCGCCATCCCACTGATGGACCGCTCCCTCATAAACGATCGTCCGAACTCGGCTACCTCCCGCGCGCAGATCTCCAACCACCTCTTCGCATCGCGTCTGATCGACGATCTCGTCACTGCCGCCCATCAGCATCAACAGTGGCGCGCCCGTCGTGCGGCTGTCGGCGAAGCGGGCAATACAGGGGCCATAAAACGCGACGTGCCCGGCAAATCGCAGACCCGGCGGAGCCAAAGCGTCGGCGATTTGCGCGAAAAGCGCGAGTGTCGTTGCCATCGCCCCGTAGGAAAAGCCGATCAACACAACGCGATGGGGGTCGATTTCCGGACGCCTGGCAAGAAAGCCCAGCGCGCTATAGGCGTCGGCGACCATCATCGTCTCGGTGATGTTTAGTAATCGCTCGATAAATTCGGTGCCGCGGTCGCGCCGCGCACCAAATACATCCACCACAAGGGCCGCCACGCCCATCTTCGCCAGCTGCGGCGCGTAGGTTAGTTCCCGTGTCGACAGCACCCCGCCCGAGCCATGCAACAAGACGACCGCTGGCACCGAACGCACCGGATGGGGTCCCGCCGGCAGGTAAAGCCGTCCCATCGCCATCGTCGGCGGGGCGGCGTCAGTCGTGCCGATGTCTTGCGGAATAAAAGGGCTCTTGCTCGGCCAATTGACAGAAACGCCGCTTATGCCTTTCACAGAGCCCGACTCGGGCCAAGGCTCCTCGAGACGTGACCAACTCACGGCTGCGTCACAGGGCATGGCCAAGGCAACGGCCAAACACGCGGTAAGAGCCAGGGCACTAAACTTTGCGACAGCCGGATCAAAACGTTTTCTTGAAGGCAGCTTCGTAGGATTGGCCATTCGGCTTCGTCATGCGTCCGATGAGATCCGCGATCCCCGGGCGAAACGCGAACTGTGTACCATCCGAGTTTTGGAATCTGAGCTCATCGTTGCGGATGACCCCGGTACCATGGAGAACGCCGCCGGGACCACGGCCACTCGATCCCAACGGCCCAAAGACATAAATCACCGAGACGGTGCTATCGGGATCCACATTCTCGACAATCACCGCGGCACATGTGTTGGCGTCCCATGCTGCGTCGCTCCACACCCCAAGAAACCGCCGATATGGCTCGGCGACCGTGACAGCATCGGCCAGCCGGTAACTGACGTTCTGTTCGCAAAACACCCGACCGGTTTCTGGCGGGGTGGGCGGCGGCACCTGAGCGTACGCCGACGTTGCGTCCCACAATAACAGGGAGGAGAGAACGACCAGACGAAAAGACATGGCGAACTCGTTTCGACGATGACCCGCCACGGCTTCTAAGGCGAAATGGCCGTCTTCTCCACCGCACCGTCGTTCGGCGAACGCGACTGCGGCGATTTGCTTACGAGGTTGCACCTCGCAAATCTGCTCACCATGGCACAACCAGTGCTGACAATGCCGCCGACATCGTAGGGCTCGGGTCGGGTCCTCGGAACTGGCGACGAACATCACACCTCGCCACTGGTCCTCGTTTGGCACGTCGGTTGCGTATCGCATAAGCATGGCGTTCGAACGACATGCAGCCCGCCGGATCAGAACTCCATGTCGAGTTCTTCGAGTTCGTCCGGCTCCTTCATCGCAGCTTCGCACCACTCGACCATTTCCGGGAGGGCCATGATCCGGTCGCAATACGCAGTGCAGTCGTCATCAAGATGCACATCGTAAGTGCGAAAGCGTGTGACGACGGGTGCATACATGGCATCGGCCACGCTTAGGGCGCCGAACAGATAGGGGCCGCGGTATGCTGCAAAGCACTCGCGCCAGATCGTGGTGATGCGATCGATGTCGGCCTGCGCCCCGGACCACACTTTGAATCCGAGGCGGCGGGCCTTGAGGTTCATCGGCAGCGCCGAGCGCAGATTGCTGAACCCTGAATGCATTTCGCCGCAGATCGAGCGGCAGCGGGCACGAGCGGCCCGGTCTTTCGGCATCAGCCCGGCTTTCGGCCGTATCTCATTAAGGTACTCAGCGATAGCCATAGTATCCCAAATCCTGCCACCGTCATGGATAAGACACGGCACGAGAATGGATGGCGAGAGTAAGAGGAGCTCCGCTCGGTTCGCCGGGTCGTCGGCTGGGACCACCTCTTCGACGAACTCCAATCCTGCCATCTTGCACAGCAACCAGCCACGCAGCGACCAGGAGGAATAGTTCTTGCTGCTGATCGTAAGAATGGTGTCGGTCATCGCTTCCTTCCCTGGGGGCACTGGTATTTTGTAAGCAAAGGGAGTGCCATTCCCCTGAATTCGATGATTTACCAGAATTTTCAGGCCTACAGCGACTTCGCCGGGCCGTTGCGAGCGACGGCCAATCTTACGGCCGCTGCGCTTATGCATCCGCCGTCGGGAATATCACGGAATGCGTTTGTGCGAGCCCTTGCTGGCATTTGCGAACTCATCGCTCGTGCCGGATTGAGCCATCGCCGCCCCGCCTTTGGCATCGACAGCGTGATGATCGGCGGGCGGCGTGTGGCGGTGCACGAAGTCGCAATCCACCAAACGCCGTTTTGCACCCTTCTGCACTTTGAGAAGGGTGTGGAGGTAGTCCAGCCACGGGTTCTCCTCGTCGCCCCAATGTCCGGGCATTTCGCAACATTGCTGCGGGGTACCGCCGAGACAATGCTATCCGACCACGATGTCTACATCACCGACTGGCACAATGCTCGCGACGTCGCATGGCGGCACGGCAGGTTCGATTTCGACGATTTCATCGAGCACTTGATCACATTCCTCGAGGTGCTGGGCCCGGGCACACATGTCGTCGGAGTCTGCCAACCTTGCGTTGCAGTACTGGCAGCAGTCGCGATCATGGCTGAAGAGTCGCATCCCGCACAGCCGCGCAGCATGACCCTCATGGCCGGTCCGATCGATACCCGCGTCAACCCGACCGAGGTCAACCGGTTGGCGACAAGCCGGACGATCGGCTGGTTTGAACAGAACCTGATTGGGGTTGTGCCGTTGCGCTACGTTGGCGCCCTGCGTCGGGTCTACCCGGGATTTGTACAGCTCGCGGCTTTTATGAGCATGAACATCGATCGACATGTCAAGGCTCAGATCGATCTCCTCTATCACCTTGCCAACGGAGAACAAGAGAAGGTCGACGCAATAAACAAATTTTATGACGAATACCTGGCGGTGATGGATTTGCCGGCCGAATTTTACTTGCAGACCGTTCGTACAGTGTTTCAGGAGCACGCGCTTCCGTTGGGCAGATTTGAGTGGCGCGGGCGCTGCGTCGATCCACGGGCGATCCGAAAGACGGCGCTATTTACGGTCGAAGGCGAGAGGGATGATATCTGCGCCGTCGGTCAGACGCTCGCCGCTCAGGAATTGTGCAGCAGCTTGCGGCCCTATATGAAACGTCATCATGTGCAGACCGGTGTCGGTCACTATGGCGTGTTCAACGGACAGCGTTGGAAAAACGCGATTTATCCGATCCTGACGAATGTCATTTACGCCAGTGATTAGGGGTGGCAGCGGCTGGCCCGCCTGGATGGTTCTATCTCCTCTTCCGCAGACGTTTTGCGTTGGCTATTGCGCGCCTATGCCAGGGCGTTAGAAGCGCAGCCATTGATGTCGGGCCGCCACTCGACGCCAGCCTCGACCCAGACTCCACGGCCGCCGCGATTTTTTCGCGGACCATGCGCCGATATTCGGCTGGCGAGCACTTGTTCTGCGCCATCAGCAATGTGCGGCGCGCCAGCGTCTCCCAGGACGCCAACATTAGCTCGGTCATCAACAGTGGAAGCGATGACTTACGTCGCTTGTTAGCCTTCATCCCGAACGTGGTCTCCCAGGATGCTGCCTTACGGCGTGAGCTCGGCGGGTGCAGTAATCTC
>Ga0182039_10002468_pt1 | contig 10111 bp, 10 predicted proteins | sample sta12Can44000111_FD_125975 | JGI IMG/M metagenome (GOLD analysis project Ga0182039, IMG submission 125975) | Lab enrichment of tropical soil microbial communities from Luquillo Experimental Forest, Puerto Rico - statanox.12C.anox.44.000.111 | ecosystem: Environmental > Terrestrial > Soil >...
AGAAGGTGCGCCGCGACATCGCGGCGGTGAAGGTCGCCATGCCCCAGGTGCTGCACGACGTCGTGCAGCGGGCCATGCACCTGCACGGCGCGCTCGGCGTCTCCGACGAAATGCCGTTCGTCAAGATGATGGTGGCCGCCGAGTCACTGGGCATCGCCGATGGTGCCACCGAGCTGCACAAGATGACGGTGGCCCGCCGCACGCTGCGCGAATACCAGCCGGTGACAACGCCTTTCCCGTCTCAGCACATACCGACGCGGCGCGCGGAGGCGCAGGCTCGACTGGCCGAACGCCTCGAACACGCGATCGCCGAATTCTGACGGCCGAACATCGACTTGTTGGGCTCAAAGCCCAGTTTTAGCCCGACAAGTCGACGTTCGGCGCGTTATTTCAGGAGATGTAGCGAACGAGGCTTTCGGCCACGCACGCCGGCTTGGGCGATCCCTCGACCTCGACGGTGGTCGACACGGTCGCCTGCGCGGCGCCGTTGCCCAGATCCTCGACGCCGACCAACGAGCTCTGGGCGCGCACCCGAGAGCCGACGGGCACCGGGGCGGGGAAGCGAACCTTGTTGAGGCCGTAGTTGATTGCGAGCTTGACGCCGTTGACGGTGTACATCTGGTGCTGAAGCCGCGGTAGCAGAGCCAGGGTCATGAAACCGTGGGCGATGGTCTTGCCGAACGGACCGGCGGCCGCGCGTTCGGGGTCGACGTGGATCCACTGGTGGTCGCCGGTCGCGTCTGCAAACAGGTTCACGTCTTCCTGGGTGATCGTCACCCAGTCGCTCTGCCCAATGGTCTCGCCCGCGGCGGCAGCGAGGTCGGCGACTGACTCGAAGGTGCGCATGGGTTTCTCCTCTGCTCGGGGTGATCAACATCGTGCCACTCCCCGATTTGGGATCCGGGATGCGGCCTGCAGGTCCACCCGCTGACCGCCGACTAAATCTGGCGCAAGATGACCGTGTGAGGCTGCTGCTGATCGCCGATACCCACATCCCCAGACGCGCACGCGCCCTGCCCGCGCAGGTGTGGGACGAGGTCACCAGGGCAGACGTCGTCGTACACGCCGGCGACTGGGTAGCACCCGAATTGCTCGACAAGCTCGAAGCCAGGGCCGCCCGGCTGCTGGCGTGCTGGGGAAACAACGACGGCCCGGCGTTGCGCGCGCGGCTACCCGAACGCGCGGACGCGATGCTGGACGGGCTGCACTTGACCGTGGTCCACGAGACCGGCGCCGCGGCCGGTCGGGGGGCACGGATGTCGCGGCTCTACCCGGACAGCGACGTCCTGGTGTTCGGGCACAGCCACATCCCTTGGGATACGACGACGGAAACCGGGTTGCGCCTGCTTAATCCGGGCTCGCCGACGGATCGCCGCCGGCAACCGTTCTGCAGCTACATGACCGCCAGAATCGAGAACGGCGCACTGACGGACGTGGTCCTGCATCCCATCAAGAGCCTCGATAAGTAGCTGGCAGTTAGGCCCTACACAGCTCGCACCCATATTTAGCTCGTAAACAGAGCTATGTATGAATGCACTGAAGTCGAGCACCGATTTAGTCGCCGAGGTTTTCGGCGTCGTGGGCAGGTTCCGCCGGCAACTCCGCAGGTCAGCCGGTCGCGGGCTCGATTCCGCGCGACTCAGCGAGGCCCAGTCGGAGCTGTTGTGGCTCGTCGGCCGGCAGCCGGGGATCTCGGTCAGCGCCGCCGCCGCGGAACTCGGGCTGGTACCCAACACCGCCTCCACCCTGGTCTCCAAGCTGGTAGCCAAAGGCTTGCTTATCCGGACCGTCGGCGAGACCGACCGCCGCATTGGCCGGCTACGGCTCGCCGAGCCCACCCAGCAGATCGTCGACGCGTCCCGGGCCGCGCACCGCGCATTGCTGTCCGACGTGCTCGCCGAACTTGATGACGACCAAATCGAGGCTCTGACAAAGGGGTTGGAGATCCTTGGCACGATGACCCGACTATTGCAGGAGCGGCAACCATGAGCGAGCGACTTCCGATGGCGATCGACTGCCGCAACGTCACCTATCGGTACGGCCAGTTCACCGCGGTCGATGACGTGACGTTGCAGGTACGGCCGGGCGAAACCATGGGCCTGCTTGGACCCAACGGCGCCGGCAAGACGACGCTGGTCCGCATGCTCACCACCTTGACACCGGTGCAGCAGGGCGACTTGCGCATATTCGGAATGGACGCCCGCAATCAGACCATCGACATCCGGGGCAACATCGGTTATGTCCCCCAACAACTTTCGATCGAGTCCGCGTTGACCGGCCGACGGAACGTGCAATGGTTCGCACGGTTGTACGGTGTGCCGCGCGGCGACCGGGCCGAACGGGTGGATCAGGCGCTGGAGGCGATGGAACTGCTCGACGTAGCCGACCGGCTGGCGGGTACCTACTCCGGCGGCATGGTCCGCCGCCTTGAGGTGGCGCAGGCGCTGGTCAACCGCCCGTCGCTGCTGGTCCTCGACGAACCGACCGTCGGGCTGGATCCCATCGCCCGGGATGGGGTCTGGACCCAAGTGCAGAGCATGCAGTCCCAGTTCGGCATGACCGTGCTGCTGACCACGCACTACATGGAAGAGGCCGACGCATTGTGCGACCGGGTGGCGCTGATGCATCGCGGCGTGTTACGGGCCGTTGGCACGCCCGCAAAGTTGAAGGCCCAGGTATCCAAGGTGTCGCCGGGTGCCACGCTCGAGGATGTGTTCCGTCATTACGCGGCATCCGACTTGTCCCCGGCATCAAAAGAAACGGAATCGAGCGGGTCTTTCCGTGAAATCCGTTCCAGCAGAAAGGTTGCCAGCCGTGCCAGTTGACGCCGCCGCCAAAGCCCCGGTGACCACCCTGGTTCGCGCGCCGCGCGGATGGCAACGCGTCCATGCGACTTGGGGCCGCATCGCGGCATTCGCGATCGTCGAGCTGCAGAAGCTGCAACACGACCGGACCGAGCTCATCACCCGGATGGTGCAGCCGGCGCTGTGGCTGCTGATCTTCGGAACCACGTTCAGCCACTTGCATGTCATCCACACCGGGTCGGTGTCCTATCTGGCCTTCCTGGCACCCGGCATCATCGCGCAATCGGCGCTGTTCATCTCGATCTTCTATGGCATACAGATCATCTGGGATCGCGACGCCGGAATCCTCGCCAAACTCATGGTGACGCCGGCGCCGGCGTCGGCGTTGATCACCGGCAAGGCGTTCGCGGCCGGAGTGCGATCGGTCGCCCAGGTCGTCGGCGTGCTGGGGCTGGCTTATCTGATGAATGTGGGCCTGACCATCAACCCGCTGCGGATCCTCGCTGCGATGGGCACGGTCATGCTCGGTGCCGCGTTCTTCGCCTGCCTGTCGATGACGCTGGCCGGGCTTGTCCGCAGCCGCGATCGCCTGATGGGAATCGGACAGGCCATCACCATGCCGTTGTTCTTCGCGTCCAACGCGCTGTACCCGGTCGACGTGATGCCCGCGTGGCTGCGTGCCCTGAGCAAGGTCAACCCGCTCAGTTACGAGGTCGACGCCCTGCGGGCGCTGCTCATCGGCACGCCGTTCAACCCGGCCGACATCGTCGTGCTGGTGGTGGCCGCGGTGGTCGGAATCGCCACGGCCTCAACGCTGTTGCGTCGCCTCGTCGCCTAGGACCCGGGCCGACTCCGGCCCGAGGCTCAATCGTTAGCCAACCGCGATCTCACATCGCGGCCACGACAGGCGAATTATGCCCAACCTCCGTGTTTCACTGCCTCCGAACGGATTCGACCGCATCATGCGGCAGATGAAAGTTGGGGATGGGTAGGAGCTATGACGTTCTTGAAAGAAGCGCGAAGGTTGCGCAGCACAGCGGCAACCATGCCGCGCCGACTCGCGATCGCGGCCATGGGGGCTGCCCTGCTGTCTGGTCTCGTCGCTGCCGTTGGCGGCTCAGCTACCGCGGGGGCATTCTCAAAGCCAGGTCTTCCGGTGGAATACTTGCAGATTCCATCGCCGTCGATGGGCCGCAACATCAAGGTTCAATTCCAGGGGGGCGGACCGCACTCGGTCTACATGCTCGACGGGCTGCGCGCACAGGAAGATTACAATGGTTGGGACATCAACACCCCCGCCTTCGAGGAGTACTACCAGTCCGGCCTGTCGGTGATCATGCCCGTCGGCGGCCAGTCGAGCTTCTACAGCAACTGGTATCAGCCGTCGCAAGGGAACGGTCAGAACTACACCTACAAGTGGGAGACGTTCCTGACCCAGGAGATGCCCACCTGGCTGCAGGCCAACAAGCAACTTTCGCCGTTCGGCAACGCCGCGGTGGGGCTATCGATGTCGGGTGGCGCGGCGCTGATCATGGCCGCGTACTACCCGCAGCAATTCCCTTACGCCGCTTCGCTGTCGGGCTTCCTCAACCCGTCTGAGGGCTGGTGGCCGACGCTGATCGGTTTGGCGATGAACGACGCGGGCGGCTACAACGCCAACAGCATGTGGGGTCCGTCCAGCGACCCCGCGTGGAAGCGCAACGACCCGATGCTCCAGATTCCACGGCTGGTGCAGAACAACACCCGGCTCTGGGTCTACTGCGGTAACGGCGCGCCCAGTGATCTCGGGGGCGACAACATGCCGGCGAAGTTCTTGGAAAGCCTCACACTGCGCACCAACCAAACCTTCCAGAACAATTACATCGCCGCGGGTGGACGCAACGGAGTCTTCAACTTCCCGGCCAACGGGACACATTCGTGGCCCTATTGGAATCAACAGCTGGTTGCCATGAAGCCCGACATCCAGCAGGTGCTCAACGGCGGCAACAACCCTACCTAGAAGCCGCCTGAGGCCCCAGAGCCGGCATCGGCAGCAGCGCACCGGTCAAACGCTGCTGCCGATGCTGTTTGTCCGACCCGCTAATCCGTTAGGGCGCGGCGGTCCTGGTGGAAGTAGGTGTATCCGGTTGCGGCCGCGCACATGACCGAGGCGACCACCAGCATCCAGGTGCCATTGACGATCACGCTGATGGCGCCGCCCGCCGCGGCGCCCACGACGAAGCTGGCGAACAGCAGAAAGTAGCCAAGCCAGTCCGCCGCTTTTCCACCGGCGATGTGGCGTTCGATGCCCTGGCCCATCTTGACCAGCGTGCCCGTCACATAGCTCAACGGAACCGACACCTCGCCGTCCTTGACGAACGACGTGTTCAAAGCGCCAACACCGAAGACCACCAGCATGATTGGCGCGAAATCAAGCTGAGCTTCTTGCCATCCCTCATCGATGACGTCCACCACGGTGGCGGCTATCAGGCTGAGGGTCGTCAGCACGGTCGGGCCGTGCGGGTGCCCCGCCCAGAAATGCCGCCTGCACACCGAGGCGACCACCACGCCCGCGACGAAGCACACCATCAGCAGTCCGGCGGTGATCGACAGCCACACGTCGTGGCGGACGTACCCCAACACGGCACGTTGGGCGTTGCCGGTCATGAAGGTCACGAAGTATCCGGCGGAATGGGTGAATGCGGTCGCCCCCAGCACGCCGGCCAGCCCGGCCAGCACCCACGACAACCGCGCCTCACTGTCGAAGATCTCGCTTGCCACACGGACATGCTTTCAGACGGCGCCAGTGCGTGCAGCCGACAAAACGCTAGGCGGCGGTCAGCCGAGCGATGGACCGCAGCGGGATCGGCAGCCATCCGGGCCGGTGCCGCGCCTCGTATCCGGCCTCGTAGACGGCCTTGTCGAGTTCATAGGCGGCCAGCAGCTGCGCCGAGTCCCGTGGGTCGATCCCGGACGCGGCGGCGTAACCGTCGCAGAACGCCGTGCGATTGCGCTCGACCCATTCGCGGGCGCGGGTGGCCAGCTGCTTGTCGGCGGCCTGGTCGATCAGTGGCGCGTAGGCGGCGTACTCGAAGGAGCGCAAGACACCGGCCACGTCGCGCAATGGTGAATCCGGCGCCCGGCGCTCGTCGAGCGGCTGGCCCGGCTCGCCCTCGAAGTCGATCAGCAGCCAGCTCTCGGGGGTGCGCAGCACTTGTCCCAGGTGCAGATCGCCGTGCACCCGCTGAACGGTGATCGTCTCGGTCGCGAGCTTCTGGAATCGCTCTTCGACGGTTGCCGCGTACTCCCGCAGCTCGGGCACCGCCGCCACCGTCGACGACAACCGCGCCAGCACGGTGTCCGCCGGAAACGTTGCCTGATTCGTTCCGAGGGATTGGGCGAGGGTGGCGTGCACGGAAGCGACGGCTTCACCGAGCCGGTAGGACTCGCCCGCGAAGTCGCCGCCGACTTCGTGGGCATACAAGTCACCCTCCGCGAACAGGTCCCGAACGCTTGCGGTCGCCATCGCCCAGCCTTCGGCGGCGTTGGACGCAAACTCGGCCACCATGCCCAAGGGGCACGGCTGGTCACTGCCCGGCGAATTATCGGCGCCCGTGGCCGCCAACTCGTACGCGCCGAGCAACCGGGCCACGTGCGGGTTACCGGCGCGGCCCAGCACCCGGTTCAATTCGATATCGGGGTTGATGCCCCCGCTGACCCGACGAAACACCTTGAAGATGGCGCGCCGATCAAAGATCACGCTCGTGTTGCTCTGCTCGGCGTCGGAGACGTGCGGCATCGCCTCCAGCGGCAGCTCGGCGTCTGGTTCTTTGGCAAATCGCACTTCCGCGCCGGACGACCTGCGCACGGCTGACGAGTCGATCAACGACAGCAGAAATCGCGGCGCGTCGGCGTCATACAGGGCGTCAAAGCCGGTCCGATCCTCTGCGGCGCCGATCGTGGCCACGGAACTGTATTCGGAGAGCGGCGCGGTATCCCATCCGACAATGACCTGGTAGCGCTCCGACGAACCATCGGCATAGTGGGCGTCGACCAGCACCAGGTCCAGAGCCTCCCGGAGCGGGACGACCACTCCGGCCTCAGCGGCGGACAGCGTACGGCTGCGTCCGGCGTACCAACGTTGCTGTGGCAGCCACTCAGACCAAGGCAGCTTGGCTGGCTGTGTCATGTGCGCCGCTCCTCCTCAGATCCGGACAACTGGAACCAGTAGAACCCGTGTCCCGGCAGTGTCAGCAGGTAGGGCAGGTGGCCGATGGGGGGGAAATCGACGTGACCGGTCAGCTCCACCGGCGTCCAGCCGCTCCAGTCCTGCAGGTTCAGTTCGATGGGCTGCGGGAACCGCGACAGGTTGTTGACGCACAGCACGGTGTCGCCGTCGCCCGTTGCTTGGCGCACAAACGCCAGCACCGACGGGTTCGACCCGCCTAATTCCTCGAATGTGCCGACCGCAAACGCGCGGTGCCGGCCGCGCACCGACAGCATCGTTCGGGTGAAGTTGAGCAGCGACGTCGAGGTGTCGCGCTGGGCCTCCACGTTGACGGCCTGATAGCCGTAGACCGGGTCCTGGCTCGGCGGCAGGTACAGCCGGCCGGGGTTGGCCGTGGAAAACCCCGCGTTGCGGTCGGGTGTCCACTGCATCGGGGTCCGTACCCCGTCGCGATCGCCCAACCAGATCACGTCGCCCATGCCGATCTCGTCGCCGTAGTAGAGGACCGGCGAGCCGGGCAGCGAGAGCAGCAGCGCGGTGAACAGCTCGATCTGGTTGCGGTCGTTGTCCAGCAGTGGCGCGAGCCGGCGGCGGATTCCGACGTTCGCCTTCATCCGCGGATCCTTGGCGTACTCGGAATACATGTAGTCGCGCTCTTCGTCGCTGACCATTTCCAGCGTCAACTCGTCGTGATTGCGCAAGAAGATGCCCCACTGGGCCATCTCGGGGATCGGCGGCGTCTGGGCCATGATCTCCGAGATCGGAAACCGCGACTCCCGGCGGACCGCCATGAATATCCGCGGCATCAGCGGGAAGTGAAACGCCATGTGGCATTCGTCGCCGCCGGTGCTCGCCTCGCCGAAGTACTCGACCACATCGCCCGGCCACTGATTGGCCTCGGCCAGCAGCACCCGGCCCGGAAACTCGTCGTCGACAACTTTGCGCACGCGCTTGAGGAACGCGTGCGTCTCGGGCAGGTTCTCGCAATTGGTGCCCTCGCGTTCGAACAGGTAGGGCACCGCGTCCAGGCGAAACCCGTCGATGCCGAGTCCGAGCCAGAAGCGAAGAACGTCGATCATCGCCTCCTGCACGGCCGGGTTGTCATAGTTCAGGTCCGGCTGGTGGGAGAAGAACCGGTGCCAGTAGAACTGGCGGCGGACCGGATCGAATGTCCAGTTCGACTCCTCGGTGTCGACGAAGATGATCCGGGCGTCGGTGTACCTCTCGCTGGTGTCGCTCCACACGTAGTAATCGCCGTATGGCCCGTCGGGATCGTGGCGTGATTCCTGGAACCACGGGTGCGACTCGGACGTGTGGTTCATGACCAGGTCGGTGATGACCCGGATGCCGCGCCGGTGAGCGGCGTCGACCAGCGCGACGAAATCGTCGACGGTGCCGAACTCGGGCAGCACCTTGTAGAAGTCGCGGATGTCGTAGCCACCGTCCCGCAGTGGCGAGTCGTAGAAGGGGGGCAGCCAGATGCAGTCGATGCCGAGCCATTGCAGGTAGTCCAGGCGCTCGAGCAGGCCACGCAGGTCGCCGACACCGTCCGCGCTCGCGTCGTAGAACGCCCGGACCAGCACCTCATAGAAGACGGCGTGCTTGAACCAGGTTGGATCGGCGGGTAGAGCGGCGGCATTGTCGAAATCTTCGGCGGTCGGGTGTTCCACCACACCGTGCTCGACGTGGCTGCCCCCCGCGGGATCGTGCTCGACAGCGTCTCTTGCGTCGTTCATCAATTCCACGATGCCACGGGTACCCGAGGCGCGACACCGGGAATCACGCAAGCAAGCGCGCGACGAATCACGCCGGACCGCAAGCGAATTGGACGCGAAGCCGACATTACCCGCGCGGATATCAGGCTGGAGGCCCGTCCGCCAACGTCACGGGCGCGCTGCGATCGCCGCCATCCCTGGTGCGCCAGTGCAGGATAACCGTGTCCCCCGGGTGATGCGGGACGAGCACCTCGGTCATCGCGGTGGCCCCATTGATCGGGACGTTGTCGAGCGAGGTGATGACGTCGCCGGCAGAAACCCCGGCTGCGGCGGCGGGACCGCTGCCGACCACACGTTCGACCCGGGCGCCGTTGCCGCCGCTGTCCATGACGCCCAGGCCGAGGAAGGCGGTCGGGCCGATGTGGACGGTGTTCGACCCGGCGCCCGAGCGGATCTGTCCGGCGACCCCCATCGCCGCGCCGATCGGAATGGCGAAGCCCTGTCCGCCGGACATCTTGTAGCTGTCGGTGGCGGCGGTGTTCATGCCGATGACCTGCCCACCGCTGTTGACCATGGGACCACCCGAGTCGCCGGGTCTGATCGCGGCGTCGGCCTGGATCAAACCGCCCAACACTTCATTTGCGCCGGTCAGGGTGTCAGTCGCCGTCACGGTCTGGTTGAGCGCGACGACCCTGCCGGCCACCGCGCTGGGCGTGCCGCCCTGGCCGCCGGCGTTACCCAGCGCGACGACCGGTTCGCCGATCCCGACCCCGCCACCGATGTTGGCGCTGGGCAGGCCACCCCCGCCACGCAGTTGCAGGACCGCAACATCGGCGGTTCGGCTGTAGCCGACCACGTCAACGCCGTAAATCTGGCCGTTGGCGACTGCGAACGCGCTGATATCGGTGGCGCCCGAGATTACGTGGTTGTTGGTCAGCACCGTACCGCCCGGATCGATGACGATGCCGGTTCCGGCTCCGACCGCGTTGTTGTAGCCGAACTTGGTGCTGATGTTGACCAACTGCGGCCCCACCTGCCCGACGATCGCCGAGGGGTCGAGCGGGAGCATGGGTCGATCGCTGAACCGGTCGAGCGCCAATGTGGACGGTGACGCGGTCGCCGGGACCGCGCCCAGCCCCAGGCCCAGGCCCAGGCCGATCACGGCCGACACGCTGACTACCCTTGACCACCAGATTGAGCGATGGTGCCATTTGCCCATCCCGTCACCTCCTGCATCGCGTTAAGAACGAGAACTGGCCCAGCTCCGGGCCTGGGCGGCACGACTTAATCCGTATAACCGTAATGCAGGTAGCTATGCGCGACAGTGGTCAGGCCCTCATTGGGCTCAGGCCCGTTCGGCCGGCGTGATCGGATGAGTCAGGTGA
>Ga0182039_10002470_pt1 | contig 10107 bp, 9 predicted proteins | sample sta12Can44000111_FD_125975 | JGI IMG/M metagenome (GOLD analysis project Ga0182039, IMG submission 125975) | Lab enrichment of tropical soil microbial communities from Luquillo Experimental Forest, Puerto Rico - statanox.12C.anox.44.000.111 | ecosystem: Environmental > Terrestrial > Soil >...
CAAGCCGCCGAAATGCCGCGATAGATTGTTGATCGTAAGCGCGGTCATGGGGTGGCTCGCCGCGACCGGATATGCCGTAGTAATCCGATAAGACCGCTCGGAGCAAAAAGTGATACCACCACATAAATGACACCGAGCGCCAGCAACCAGCGCTCGGTGTAGGCGCTGATCACGTTCTCGAGGAAGACTATAAGAACCGCGCCAACAGCCGGACCGATCAGAGTGCCGGCACCACCGAGAATAACCATCAATAAAACTTCGGCCGAGCGTGCCACATTCAAATAATCAGGACTGACGAAGCGGTTGTAATAGGCATAGAGGCTACCAGCGAGCCCAGCAAATAAGGCAGCGAGCACAAAGGCGGTGAGCTTGTAGCGCCAAACGTTATAACCCAGCGCGAGCATCCGAGTTTCGCTTTCACGGATTCCACGTAACGCGTAACCGAACGGAGAGGTCACGATGCCAACGAGCAAAAACGTAGCAACGGCGACTAGGAGTAGCGTGAAATAATAGAATGGCGTGCTGTCGGCCAGCGACCAGGGCAAGTGCAGCCCCAGGGCAGGGCGTGGAACATCGGGCAGGCCGTCGTCGCCACCAGTCAGCGAACGCCAGCCGAAAGCGATGCCCCACACCACCTGCGACAGTGCCAGCGTAATCATGAGGAAATAGCTGCCGCGCGTGCGAAGCGCCAACAGGCCGAATAGCGAAGCGGTTAGCGCCGCCAGGACGAGCCCCGCGGGAAGAGCCAGCCAGGCGTTCAAGTTCAGTCGCAACGCGAGCAGCGCTGTAGTGTAGGCGGAAATGCCGAAATATGCCGTGTGTCCCAGCGACGGCATTCCCGTATATCCGATTAACAAATCCAGGCTCATCGCAAACAACGCAAAGATCATCATCTGCACGACGAGCCCAAGGTGATAAGTCGAGAGCACATACGGCATCGCCAGCAGCACCACCGTAGCAACGAGCGGCCAAAGACCCAGAGGTTTCGATTGCGATGTCATTCTCGCCCGAACAAGCCAGCTGGCCGCAGGGCCAGGATTACGGCCATCGGTGCGAAGATGGTGAACAGCGCAAGTTCAGGAAAGAACACCTTGCCGAAATTGTCTAGAAGTCCGACGGCGAGACCGCCGATCAGTGCACCCTTGAAGCTTCCCAAGCCGCCAATAATCACAACAACAAAGCCGAGTAGCATCACGTCAAAATCGGCACCGGGATAGACCCCGACGATCGGCCCACCCATGACTCCGCCGAGAGCAGCGAGAAATGCGCCAAATCCAAACACAAGTGTGAAGAGCAGCGATACATTTATGCCGAGCGCACGCGCGATCTCCTCGTCGTCGACGCTGGCGCGCAGCATGGCCCCCAATCGCGTGCCGTCCTGCAACCACCACAGCGCGCCCGCAATGATCAGGCCCAAAACGATAATGAACAAGCGATAGGACGGATAAAAAAACCCGTCGAATTGCAGCGCGCCGGAGAATATGGCGGGCTTGGGGATTGTTTGTGGGTTGGTTCCCCAGATCACTGTGGCCAGATCCGAGAAGATGAACAGGAAACCGAAGGTCAAGAGCGCCTGCGGCAATTCTTGCAAGTGCAGACGGCGCAGGAAAAAGCGCTCCATGATGACGCCAATTGCTGCGATCGCCAAGCTCCCAACCAGTACTGCCAACACAAAGCTTCCGCTCAAGTGAAGTATAGTCAATCCAACATAACCCCCGAGCAGATAGAAGGAGCCATGAGTTAGGTTGAGAACCTTCATGAGCCCGAAGATCAACGAAAGCCCGGCGGCCAATAAAAACAGCAGCATCCCGAAGGAGATACCGTTAAGAGTCTGGATGAGCCAAAAGTTCATCATTTCCTGCCAGATCGCAGCGGGTCACATACGGCGTCGCTTGCGACTTGATGTCCATCGACATTCTGACGAACGAACGCACGCGCTACATCCGCTCATCTCATACGTGAGGACCGCTGCTAAATGCCAATGCAGCTAAATATTCGGTCCGCAGCACGATCTAATCGGTCAGGGGAACATGTCGTACGGATCCTTCACCTGGGCGATGCGCTCGCCACAGTGGTTCCGCAACTTTCCGTCTGGGCCTTTTTCCACTGTGAGCAGATAGAAGTCAGCAACCAGGCCGTGATGCTCATCAAAGCTCGCCATACCCATCGGCCCCTTAATCTGGACCTTACTTAGCGCATCGATAAAAGCGTTTTTATCTTCGATGTGCCCTTTGATGTCCTTGAGCGCCTGGATCACCATCTTGGCCGACATGTAACCCATATATTGGTACGAGCCGGGCACCCCGTGATAACGGGATTTGTAGCCCTCGACGAACTTCTTATTCTCAGGGGTATCGAGCGTGCCACAATACGTGTAGGCGCTCGTGACGCCTACCGATTCCGGCGGCATATTTCCCAGCACCTCTTCGCTCGTGAACGAGGCGATGCCGAAAAGCGGCATTCTCTGCTTCAAGCCATATTCGGCGTATTGCTGGGTGATCCGTGAAGAATCAGATCCCCATGCGGCGGCGAATATACCGTCCGCTTTGGCGTCCATCTTGGTCAGATAAGGCGCATAATCCGATGTCGCGACGTTTGGAAACATCGGGTCGAGTACGTTTTGCTCGCCATAGACTTTTTTCACAACTTCGTACGCTTCTCGGCTGGGGGGCGCATTCCAACCTATAAAGTACGCCTTGCTCCAGCCCATTTTCTTCGTGGCTTGCGCTGCGACCAATCCAAATTGATAGGACGACGGTACAAAGCGGAAGATGTACGGGCTTTTCTCTGCGCGGGTGAGGCTCGCTAGCGCGACCGTGGAAACCCATGGAATTTTCTGTTCGTTGACGTAGGGTGCCATGGCGGCGCCGATCGAACTCACCAGTTCAGATAACAATAATTGGACCTTGTCGCGTTCCACCAGCGCCTTGATCTTGGTGAGCCCAATATCCGGTTTGCCTGCGCTGTCTTCATATAACAGCTCGATCTTGCGTCCGGCGACCGTATTGTTTTCCTCGTCGAACGCTTGTTTGACGGCGTCACGTTCGGGCGCTCCCTGCGCGGAGACTGGCCCGGTCAATGGAAACATAACGCCAATCTTAATCGGCTCTTCGCTCCAGGCGGGCTGCAGCGATAAGCCGAGCGCTGTCACGCCAAGGATCGCGCTGAAATAACGCATTGTGTATTCCTCCCTTTTCGACAGGCTAGGACAGTTGAGCAGGCGAGCGCAACCGATTGCCCGTCTCCGGGACTTTTGACCGCAGGCGGAGGGGCGGAGCGATCTGCGACTGCGCTAATTGCGTTGCTGGGATGTCGCGAATGTGCGAGTTTTTTGCGCCTGACCGGGTCTTTCCGCGTTTTGCCACCGAATGGTGCGACAGCGGGAGGACGGAATAACGCGGTCGTTGATAGAATGAGAAATCGAAATACGGGAAAATAGTGCGGGATAATGCCGTGGAGAAAAGCTTAGCATTGCTTAGAAAGGCGTCATCCGCGCAGCAGTATGGGATTGCCGAAACGTGGCTAGCGAAATTTTCCGAGGCGCTAGAACAGCGGAACTACGCCCGCGCCGCCGCGATGATGCATACCGGCGGTTACTGGCGGGATTTGCTGACTTTCGGGTGGGAATTCAAGGCACTTCACGGCCCAGACAAAGTTCAATCCTGGCTGAGTGAAACCTTCGACACACAGGTAGGCCGTGAATTTCGCCTAGAAGGTCAGCCGACGGTCGGTGCAATCGGCGAGCACAGCACCGCGCTGGAATTCTTCTTTCTGTTTGAAACTAGCATCGCGCATGGACGCGGCTTCGTGAGATTAGTTGCAGAGGCGCCCTCAGTGGAATTGAAGGCATTCACTTTGCTGACGACCATGTACGAATTGAAAAATTTTCCCCAAGCCACGACGCGCAACAGGCCCAGGGAGGACCTGCGCGTCGCCTCGTGCCAACCGGAGAATTGGGCTGACCGTAGGAGTGCGGCGCGTCAGTATTGCGACCACGATCCGGAGGTCGTCATCATTGGCGGTGGTCAATCTGGACTAATGCTCGCGGCGCGGCTCGGGCAAATTGGCGTTGACACGCTGGTCGTTGAAAAGACTCCGCATGTCGGTGATGTCTGGCGCAACCGCTATCATTCACTACAGCTGCACAATGAAATCTACATGAACCATTTCGCCTACATGCCATTTCCTGACAATTGGCCAGTATTCATACCGAAAGATAAGCTCGCCAACTGGCTCGAGTTTTACGCCGAAGCGATGGAGATCAACGTCTGGACCAGCACGGCCTTTCTCGGCGGCCAGTACGACGATTGTGATAAACGATGGACCGTGCGGCTTGGTATGGACCGTGCGGCTTGGTCTCACCGACGGTAGCACACGAACAATGCGCCCTAGCCATGTCGTTGTAGCGGTGGGTATAAGCGGTATCCCGAGCATACCCAAATTCGACGGCATGGACGAATTTGGCGGCCCAATTGTTCATTCCAGCGAGAAAATTGATGGATACGATGTCAGCGGCCGATCGGTTCTCGTCGTAGGCGCCGGGACCAGCGGCCACGATATCGCGCAGAGCCTGTATGGGCGAGGCGCTCACGTGACGATGCTGCAACGCTCATCCGTGACGGTGGTTAGCCTCGAGCCGAGTTCGGTCCGTCCTTACGAGCTCTATCGGCGAAATGACGGCGTCCGCCCGATCGCCGATACCGATCTCATGGCCGCGTCGGTCCCTTACCCCCTTCTCGCGCGCCTTCATCAGCCGCTCAGTAGGCAGATGATCGAAGATGATAAGGAGCTTCTCGCCGGTTTGCGCAAGGTTGGCTTCCTTCTCGATAATGGCGAGGATGACACCGGCTACTTCTTGAAGCTCTTGCGCTACCAAGCCGGCTATTATTTGAACATCGGCGCGTCAGATCTAATCATCGAGGGCAAGATTAAGCTTAAGCCCGGCGTCTATATCGTTGCTCTGAAGCCCAAGCAGGTCATTTTCTCGGACGGGACGTCGCTGGCAGTCGACATCATCGTGCTAGCTACCGGCTACAAGCCGCTGCAAGAGTGGGTCCGCACCATGTTTGGTGACGACATTGCCAATTCCGTCGGCCCTATTTGGGGAATCGGCGAAGATGGCGAACTGCGTGCCATGTACGCGCGGACCGGGCAAGAAGGTTTCTACGTGGCCGGTGGCGGCTTGCCCGGCGCGCGCGCATATTCACATTTCACCGCGCTGTTGATCAAAGCTGCGCTCGAAGGTCTTCTGCCATCTCGGCCGACGACGTCGCTCCGGGAATCGCGAGAGAGTCACGAAGCTGCCAAACCTGCTGGCCACACGTTCCCGCAGGAACTGCAGAGGATCGGGTAATGGCGGATCAGAAAGAACGCACTGCACCGAACTGTCGGCGCGTCGTTACTGGGCACGATGCCAGCGGTAAGCCCGTGATCTGGATGGACGGCAATGCCACCAACCACAAATTCCCAAGCGAGAAAATTACTTCGACGCTGATGTGGTCGACGGCTGAGAGTCCCACGCGGAATTTGAGTGATGAGGATGAAGGCGCCCGCATCCTCGGCTCTGCACCGCCCGCAAATGGCAGCCGCTTCACCATGATGGAGTTCCAGCCAGGAAATGCGGCGCACCTCCATCGCACCGACACCGTGGACTATGTCATCTGCGTCACCGGCCAAATCGATATGTTCCTCGACGATACGCAGTACATAACGCTTCGCGCTGGCGACGTGCTCATTCAGCGCGGCACCTATCATGCATGGGCAAATCGAAGCGATAAGCCGTGCCGCATCGCCGTTGTGCTGCTCGATGCGTTGCCGAAGCGCGAAGGATCAATCGCCGGGCTCGAAAGTGCCCGCTGACCCGTTTTTGCTCGGAACATTGCTTCATCGAAATTTGGAGTTGCGCGGCGCCTTAGGCGTGCTGTTGTTGCCAGTTGGCCGTTGAACGGTCAGATTAAGCGACGTCAACCATGGAATGGACGACAAATGAGCAGAGCCGATCGACCTTTGGGCTGGCGCCAGCGCATTGGCGTACTCAGCCCGACCGTGATGGAAACCGCCTGTCATGATTTCTTTAAAATGGCTCCGGACGGTGTCTCCATTTGCGCCATTACATCCAATGTCGAGCACTGGAATAAAGAGAACTTCAAACAAGCCGTGATCGATCCACTGGTGACGCTATCGCAATATCTCGCCTCGCGATATGTCGACTATATTATGCACTGCGGCATGCCGGTCGTGACTACGCGCGGGAATGGTTTTGAAGAAGAAATAGTCAAGATTATCACTGATGCTACAGGCCTGCCGGCATCGACTAGCATTCGTTCGGCCATTCGTGCACTGGCCCATCTGCACATCAAAGATGTCGTCGTGCTCTCACCGTACCCGCGTGATCTACATCAGTCAGCCTTGACCTTCCTTCAGGCAAGCGGCTTCCAAGTTGCCGCGGAGCACACTGAGGACGTCGTCTTTAAACGCTTGCAGGACGTCGCGCCTTCTAGCATTGCGGCGGTTGCAAAGGAGGTACTAGGCCGAGCGAAAAAGGCAGACGGCATTTATATCCCGTGCAATCAGTGGGCGGCGGCCGACGCGGTGCCGATCATCGAGGCCGAATGCGGTCTGCCAGTAGTCAGCGGCGCGCACGCCGACCACTGGGAGGCGTTTCGTGTGCTCGGCATCCATGATCCGTTGCCGGGCAACGGCCGGCTCATGGAAAGCCTACGCCAGACCGCAAAATCTCCCGCAGCGCAAGGCGCTTAAGCGCGGCATCTAACAGTGGAGAAGCCTATGCTCGCTACCAGACGACGCGTTTGCACGATGCTCGGCCTGACGTTTGCCGCATCTCTTGCGCCGATTTATGCCACAGCAGCAGAAAATTATCCGTCGCGGCCGGTACAATTAATCGTGCCATATGCTCCCGGGGGCAGCGGCGACTTGTTGGCGCGGCTTCTCGGTGACGCGCTATCGAAACAATGGGGCCAGCAGGTCGTTATTGAAAATAAGCCAGGGGCAGGGGGCCTAATCGGCACTGAAGCGGCTGCAAAGTCGGCACCCGACGGCTACACGCTTTATCTTGCCACTGACGGCCCTTTGACCATTGCTGCAACGCTACATCGCCACCTGGCCTACGACTGGAATCGCGATTTTGCGCCGATTTCGATGATGGCCGTAGGCTATCAGATTTTACTCTCGAGCCCGAAATTGCCTGCGACGGATCTGGACGAATTCATTGCACTTACCAAGCAGAACCCAGGCAAATACAATTTTGCATCGATCGGTGTCGGCAGTGCACCGCATCTCGCCGCCGAGCTCTTTTTGTCGATGGCCGGGCTCAAGCTCACGCATGTTCCCTATGCCGGCTCCTCGCAGCAGTGCATCGCCGCTTTAATCTCTGGCGATGTCGCCATGTTCATGGTTGGGACCTCGACGGCAGTGCCATTCGTCAAGGCCGGCACCGTGCGCGGGCTCGCAGTTACCGCGCCCAAACGTATAGACAGCCTGCCGAACGTGCCGACCTTTATCGAGCTCGATATGCCAAAAATGGACTATAGCTTATGGTTCGCCATCGAGGCGCCGAGCGGTACGCCGGCAGGAATAATCCAAAAGGTACATGACGACATCGCCGCGGTCGTCTCCGACGCCGCATACCAGAAAGCATTGCATATCCGTGGCTTTGAGGCGCAATCAGACACCCCGGAGCAATTGGAGGCCTTTCTGCAAAATAATTATCTGCAGCTTAAACCGTTGATTGAGCGTCTGGGCCTTCGCGTCGATTAATGAAAATCGCTGATCTGCTGTTTTCGCCAGCTAACAGATAGGCTAATTGATGCGTACCATCACGCTTGAAGAACATTTCGCGACGCCGGCCTTTTTCGACGGGCCCGCGCGCTTCGTCAAAGAGCGCGCCGAAAAGATCGGGGGCCGATATCTCCTGGTGCTCGATCGGCTCTGCGACATCGGCCAAAAACGGATCGCGGAGATGGACGCAGCCGGTGTCGGTATGCAGGTACTTTCGCTGTCGGCACCGGGCGTCGAGCAGATGGAGCCGGCCGATGCCGTTGTGATGGCCCGAGACACCAATGACTATCTTTCCGATGCAGTGAAGAAGTATCCGACCCGCTTTGCCGGCTTCGCTGCGCTGCCAACTGCCGCGCCGAAGCAGGCAGTCGAGGAATTGGAGCGGCGGGTCAAGGAGGGCTTTAGGGGCGCGGTCATCAACGGCCACAACAAGGGCCGGTATCTCGACAATCAGTTTTACTGGCCGATCCTAGAGTGCGCCGAGGCGCTTGATGTCCCGATTTACCTACATCCGACACCGCCCCCGCAGGCCGTGATCGACGTCTCCTACGGCGGCTTCTCGCCGATGATGACCGATATGCTCGCCGGCGGCGCCTGGGGCTGGCATATGGAGACCGCGGTGCACATGATCCGTCTCGTCTGCGGAGGAGTGTTCGACCGCTTCCCCAGGCTCCAGTTCATCATCGGGCACATGGGTGAGGGACTGCCGTTCTTCTTCCAGCGCCTCGATATAATTCCGATGGCCACCACCAAACTGAAGCGCCCGATTAGCTCCTATTTCAAGGAGAATGTGTATTACACCTTCTCCGGCATGAACTACATGCCCGTCTACCTCAACCTCTTCCTGGAGCTTGGGGGCTTTGATCGCATCATGTTCTCGGCCGACTACCCCTATCAATCCATGCAGTGGGCGCGGGCATTTTTCGATCAGATTCCGGCTAGCCCTGCAGATAAGGAGCGCATCGCGCACGGCAATGCAGAACGGTTGCTGCGCCTGTGACTACCCCAGGAGCACCCGGCTCTAGCGGTGTATTTTGGCCCAGCTGTGGATGATTTAGGGCAGCAGAGCTCTAGGTTTTCGAACGTTCCTCTATCAGGCCTCGTCGTAGCGATGCGCCGTTTTCGACTGCCGACTAACGACGCGGTGAGCGAATAGTCGCCCTCTTTTGCTAGCTTGAATGAGTCCGCTCTTGGCAATTAGCGACCGGCCAGCACGTCGCTATTCCGGTCGCTATTGGATGGAAAGCGGACATGGCCGGATTAAGCCGAAAACGTCACTTTTGACCCGTTTCGACGTTTTGATCGGCTGAATTGCTGCGCGCAAAACGATGCCTGAGTTCCGAAAGGGACTAAGCAACGCGACGAAGCAGTTTCATCACGGCCATCGTTATAACCGCTTGGCCGTTCGCCGAACGCGCCCAGCAGGCGGTGGCTTCCGCTTGTCTTGTCGCGCGTAGTGAGCGGTATCCGCGATCGCGAACGCCTGCCGACTCTGAAAATATCTCAGCAGCGCGCCGCATGCGGCTGCAGCAGCGAAGTGCTTGAGAGTATGTCCGCTCAGAATCGCGCCGGCAGAATAGATTGCGCTGTCGTAAAACTCGAACAGCTTTGCTAGTCCGTAGAGCATAGCAGCGAGCAGCCAATAAATCGTGCCGCTGAATCTCGCTGCGAACAAAAGGAAGATTAAGGGCAGGGCGAGGCACGGAAAGAATTGCACCCAGGCGTAGAGTCGTAAATCACCAGTCCACCGCCACAACAGCAGACTAAACACACCGATTGCGGTCATCGGCCACAGCAAAAGGGCTCCCGCACTCCGATCCACACGTTCATCGATCGCTATGGCAACGATAGCCATAAAGCTGACCGCTATCGGCAGCCGATCCCAAAACAAGGTCTGATCACTTGGTTCCAGGTGATAGTAGGCCGAGCCGAAACCCGTTAGAAAAATGCCGAGGAAGAGCAGCATGGTTGCCTGAGAACGACCAAATTGCCAAAGGCCTACTGCACCGATGCCGATGAAAGGAACGTTCGAAACAACGTTCCAGAAATTCGGTACGCCAAACAGCGTTCGCTGATCCGCAAAGTCGTGATAACTCTGATTCTGAACAATTGGCGGCAGCAAGAATAGTCCAAGGAGTGACACAAGCATAAAAAGGAGAACACCAAGTACGCGACGACCATTTATCGCCCTGACGAGTATCATTTAGGTAGGGTAGCACAAGCCGGTGTCTAGGTCGTGATCCCGCAAAGTCAGTGGGAGAAGTTTCCCGTCACCGACATCTTCTCCCACATCGAGGTCGCCGATGGGCG